>Ga0208879_1000213_pt1 | contig 62361 bp, 61 predicted proteins | sample Knorr_S15_td_Bot_FD_185605 | JGI IMG/M metagenome (GOLD analysis project Ga0208879, IMG submission 185605) | Marine microbial communities from Southern Atlantic Ocean transect - Knorr_S15_td_Bottom_ad_5009_LV_A (SPAdes) (version 2) | ecosystem: Environmental > Aquatic > Marine > Oceanic | place... | reverse complement strand
CGCCGAAGTCACAGGCGCTTCCATCGCCGTTTGTGTCGACGCCTTCGCCAAAGTCGCGGTTTACCTCGAACCACTCCTGAGCCTGCTGTTGCGAATCAAACCAGCCACAACCGGCAACCACGTTGTTCTGAAACCACCTACCCTCGATCAACGAACTTGCGCCAATCGTGGTGGTCGGGGCTGCGGTGGTGGTCGGCGCAGCAGTGGTGGTCGGCGCCTGAGTCGTAGTGGTCGTTGGTGCTGCGGTGGTGGTCGGGACGGCTGTGGTGGTTGGTGCCGCTGTCGTGGTTGCCTGAGCGGTGGTGGTTGGCGCCGCAGTCGTTGTGGGTGCGGCGGCGGCCGGCGGCTGAGTCGTAGTGGGTATCGCCTCGGTTGTGGCGGGCACCTCGGGGGCAGCGGTATCCGTGGCCCCACCGGAGCAGGCGGAAACAAACATGCTGAGGACCAGGAACCCAGCTACGGCGCGCTTCATGCCTGGAGTCTTCCACGAGAGCCTGAGTGCTACTCAGAGAGAGTCCCGTCGAGCACCCTTGTGTCTCGGAAATATTGGAAAACCATGGGCGGTCGACTGTGACGATTTGTGTCATCAGGTGCTGGTCGCCGAACTCGGATCGACAGAGAGGCCTGAAATATCAGGCCTCTCGTCAATCGTTTGTCTTGTGGAGCTGGGGGGAATCGAACCCCCGTCCGTCGAAGGGTGACCGTGCGTGCTACGACCATTCCCGAGATTGCGGCTCCTGGCTGCCACCCCACCGGGTCGGGTGGGCCCGAAGGCCCCGCCACGGGGTCTTTCCCCCGGGTCGGCGTTCTTTCACGCCGTCAGCGGTCTGTCCCAGCTGTCTCCACCGCTTCTGTTGCCGGGTTGCGGTGGACCGACCCCGCGTGCCGTTACCGGTCGCGATGACTCTCTACCGTCTGACTAGGTCAGGCGGCGAGAGCGAGATCGTCCGTATTGGCGTCTCTGTTGGTGCCCCGTTTTTGGAGTCTGGGCAACTCCGGTCGCACGTCACGACCACTGCAATCGGCGTCGAAACCGATCAGCCCCGTGGGTGGTGGCCCGAAGGCCACCGCGTGCAGATATCAGGTGCTCTGTTGTCAAGTATCCGCACCATCAAGGGTACAGCCAGCCCGTGACAGGTCGCCGGGTAGCGCCATCTGGCAGACTCCGCGCATCGACGACCAGCGGGCTGCCTCATATTCATTCATGCCGACGACCGAGGCACCCCCGGTGGTCGAGCGCGCCGAGGGTTGCACGCTCTTCTTCTCAGGAGGCCGCGAGGTCATCGACGCCGGCGGTGGGGCGGTGGCCGTCAACATCGGCCACGGGCGCGCCGAGGTGGCCGCGGCCGTCGCCCATGCCACGCAGCGGGTCTCCTACGTCATCCCGCCATGGGTCACCGAGGAGCGGATCGCCCTCGTCGAGATGCTCAGGGAGCGTTGGCTGCCGCCCGGGCTGGACCGGGTGGGCCTGGTCAGCGGTGGCTCCGAGTCGGTCGACTCGGCCATCCGTCTGGCCATCAACCACTTCGTCTCCAAGGGGCAACCGGAACGCTGGAAGGTCATCGGCCGGGAGACCTCCTACCACGGGGTGACGCTCGCCTCGCTGGCCGTCGGCGGACACACCTCGAGACGGTCGGGCTTCGAGCACGTCCTCATGGACCACCCCAAGATGCCGGTCGCCGATGCCGAGGGCCTCGAGAAGGTCATCGAATCCGAGGGCGCAGACACGATCGCTGCGGTGATCGCCGAGCCGGTCATCGGAGCATCCGCCGGTGCCGTGCTGCCACCGGACGACTGGTGGCCCGATGTGCGGGCGATCTGCGACACGCACGGCATCCTGCTCATCGCCGACGAGGTGATGACCGGCTTCGGCCGGACCGGCCGGAAGTTCGGCGTGGACCACTGGGGCGTCGTGCCAGACATCATGGTCGGCGGCAAGGGCCTCTCCGGCGGCTATGCGCCGCTCGGCGGGGTGTACGCCTCCGACGAGGTGGTCGCCCCGATCGCCGCGGTCGGTGGAGGCATGATGTTCTTCACCTACTCGGCCCACTCGGCGGCCTGTGCGGCAGGCATAGCGGCCCTCACGATCCTCGAGGACGAGAACCTGGTCGAGGCCAGCGCCACCAAGGGCGAGGACTTCCTTCGCCGGTTGCGGCCGCTGGAGGACCATCCGCACGTCCGGGAGGTCCGGGGCCTGGGCCTCATGATCGGCATCGAGCTGGTGCGCGACAAGGCCGACGGTGAGCCGTACGGGCCGACCGACGGCATGGCCGGCCAGGTCGTGGCCGAGGCGCTGCGCCGCGGGGTGTGGGTCTATCCGGCGGGGGATGGAAGCGTGCCCGATGCCCTGCTCATAGGGCCACCGTTCACGATCACCGAGGCCGAGATGGACACCGTCGTGGCCGTCCTGGGCGAGGCCATCTCGGCGGTCTGCGGCGACTGACGGGCTGCCGGGCCCGGATCCTCAGCGATTCCGGAAGCCGGTGGTGGGATCCAGCGGTGCCGGCCGCGGGTTCTACCGGCGTCGGCGCTGGGCCATGGCCCGGTCGGCTTCACGGTCCGCCTCCCGACGGGCGATCGCCTGGCGCTTGTCGTGCAGCTTGCGGCCCCGGGCGAGGGCCACCTCCACCTTTGCGTTCCCGTCCTTGAAGTAGAGCCGCAGGGGGATCAGCGAAAGGCCCTCGAGGCTCATGCGTTCCACGATGCGACGGATCTCCCGGCGGTGCAGCAGTAGTTTCCGGGGCCTGTCCGGATCGTGGCCCATGCCCTCTCCGCCGCTCATCGAGTAGGGCGGGACGTGCATGCCGACCAGCCACAGTTCGCCGCCGTCCTCACGCCCGAAGGCCTCGGTGATCTGCACCTTGGCGTCCCGCAGGGACTTCACCTCGCTGCCGCGTAGCACGAGGCCGGCCTCCCACGAGTCCAGGACGTCGTAGGCGTAGCGCGCCTTGCGGTTGGAGGCGACCGTGCGGTCGTTGGCATCGCTCACCCGTGGAATCGTACCGGTCGCCCTGTTGGCCCCGGGATGGGGAACCGGCGGGTCAGGCGGTGTCCATGTACCCCGGGTGCCGGCCCGACGGATCCGGGGTGGCCGTTAGCCTTCCCCGGGTGGGAGAGACCGTGACGCTGACCGTCGACGTCTACCGGGCGATGCTGGACCGTGCCCTGACCGAGACGCCGAAGGAGGCGTGTGGCCTGTTCACCGGTCCGACCGGTGCACTCCACGTGGACGACTTCCACCCCATGGCCAACACGGCGCCCGACGACGAGGCATGGAAGCTCTACGTCCTGGACGGGCAGGAGATGCTGAACGTGGAGGCGGCCGCCGATGCCGGGGGTCGGGCCGTGCTCGGCGTCATGCACAGCCACACCCACACGACGGCCTATCCGTCGCCGACCGACGTGGCCGATGCCGCCCGATTCGATCCGTTCGGTGCCTGGGTCTTCATCATCGTCTCGCTGAAGCACCCGGATCCGGTCCTGCGGGCCTACCGGATCCTGGATGGCGGGGTCACCGAGGTGCGGGTCGTGGTCGACGGGGGCTAGAATCCTGACCAGATCAGTCGGCTTTCCAACCTGCCGGCTGGCCGGCGGCCCGATCCCTCGGTGCACACCGGCCGAGGGTCACCGAATCCGAACATTCCTCCACGAACCGCAGCACCATGGCCGTCTACTCCTCCATCCTCGACCTCGTCGGCGACACGCCGATCGTCGACGTGAGCGTGCTCAGCCCGAATCCATCGGTGCGCCTGCTGGCCAAGTTGGAGGGCCAGAACCCGACCGGTTCGGTCAAGGACCGCATAGCCAAGGCCATGATCGAAGACGCCGAGGCCGATGGAACGCTGGTCCCCGGCCGCACGATCATCGAACCCTCGTCGGGCAACACCGGCATCGCCCTGGCCATGATCGCCCGGATCCGGGGCTACCCGATCAAGATCGTGCTCCCGGAGAACGTCTCGATCGAGCGGCGCCAGGCCCTCGAGGTGTTCGGTGCCGAGATCATCGACTCACCCGGAGCGGAGGGTTCCAACGGGGCCGTCAGCCTGGCTCGCCGCCTGGCCGACGAGAACCCGGAGTGGGTGTTCCTCTACCAGTACGCCAACGAGGCGAACCCCCGGGCCCACTACGCCACCACCGGACCGGAGATCCTCCGCGACGTTCCCGACATCACCCACTTCGTGGCCGGGCTGGGTACCAGCGGCACCCTCATGGGGGTCGGTACCTACCTGCGCGAGCAGAAGCCCGACGTGCAGCTCTTCGCCGTCGAGCCGCCTTCCGGAGAGCTGGTCCAGGGCCTCCGGAGCCTCGACGACGGCTACATCCCGCCGGTCTTCGAGAAGTGGGGTGGCTACGACCTGCTTGACGGAAAGCGCATCGTGAGGCCCCGGGAATCCATCCAGTTCACCCGCCGGCTGGCCGACGAGTGCGGCATCTTCGCCGGCCTGTCCGCCGGTGCCGCCCTGGCGGGCGCCGTCAGGGTGGCCGAACGTCTCCCGGCCGGTGAGACGGCGACCATCGTGTTCATCGTGAGCGACTCCGGATGGAAGTACCTTTCCACCGGCGCATGGACCGACGACCTCGACGAGGCCGCCGCCAACGCTGATTCGATCATCTACTTCTAGAACTGCCCGCTCAGGAGGCACCGTGTCCGAACCCAACAACCGCCCCGACGGGCGCGCCGACGACGAGCTGCGGCCGATGACCTTCCAGCGGGACTTCACCGAGATGGCTGCCGGTTCGTGTCTCGTCTCCTTTGGTCGGACCCGGGTGCTGTGCACCGCATCGCTGGGCGACGGCGTTCCCCCGTGGCTGCGCAACACCGGCCGGGGCTGGGTGACCGCCGAGTACTCGATGCTTCCCGGGTCCAGCCCGGAGCGGATACGTCGCCGCACGTCGGGTCGCGACCAGGAGATCCAGCGCCTCATCGCCCGATCCCTGAGGGCCGTCGTCGACCTCGAGGCCATGCCCGAGATGGAGCTCACCGTGGACTGCGACGTGCTCCAGGCCGACGGCGGCACCCGGACCGCCTCGATCTGCGGTGGCTACGTGGCCCTGCACGATGCGTTCACCCGGATGGTGGCCGCCGGAGACCTGAAGGCCTCACCGATCCTCGACGACCTGGCAGCCATCTCGGTCGGCATCGTGGACGGCTCGCCGCGACTTGACCTCCCGTACGTCGAGGACTCCGTCGCCGAGGTGGACTTCAACGTGGTCATGACCGGATCCGGTGACTTCGTGGAGGTGCAGGGCACCGCCGAGGGGAAGGCCTTCACCCGCGGGCAGCTGGATGCCCTGGTGGACCTGGCCGCAGGTGGAATCTCGACGATCGTGGCCGCCCAGCGGGCGCTCCTGGCCGAGCCGCCGGCCGCACGGGGTTGAGACGGCCGCTCCGTCGGTGAGCTACCCGCCCGACTGCAGCGACATGAACGATCTGTTGTCCGCTCCTGCGGAGACGCCATGACCGGCCTGCCACGCCTGGTGATGGCCAGCGCCAACCCGGACAAGGTGGCCGAGATCGCCCTCGTCCTCGACGGCCTCGTGGACCTGGAACCCAGGCCACCGGAGGTCCCCGATGTGGTGGAGGACGGCGACACCCTCGAGGCCAACGCCCGCCTCAAGGCCGTGGCCATCTGCGTCGCCACCGGCCGCGCCGCGGTTGCAGACGACACCGGCCTGGAGGTGGATGCCCTGGGCGGTGCGCCGGGGGTCCACTCGGCGCGTTACGCAGGGGAGGAGTGCGACGCCGGGGCCAACATGGCTCGTCTCCTGGCTGAGTTGGCCGGGGTGCCGGCTGGTCGACGAACGGCGCGGTTCCGGACCGTGGCCCTGGTACGGCGCCCTGACGGCACGGAGGTACAGGCCACCGGCACGGTCGAGGGCCACATCGCCGCCGGCCCGAGTGGCGATGGTGGCTTCGGCTACGACCCTGTGTTCGTTCCGATCGAGGGGGACGGCCGGACCTTCGCCGAGATGGGCGACGAGAAGCACGCCGTCTCCCATCGGGGGCGGGCCTTCAGGGACCTGGCCCGTCGACTGGCCGCCGGAAGTACCTGACCCGTCGTTCAGTTCGGCGAGATGGGCGTCTCCGAGAACCGGTGGCCCAGGAACCGGTCGAACTCGGCATCGGTGACCGGTTCGGAGAAGTAGAAGCCCTGGGCCATGTCGCACTGGAGGCGCTGCAGGCGCTTCAACTGCGACTCGGTCTCCACGCCCTCGGCCACCACCCGCAGGCCCAGGCTGTGGGCAAGGGCGACGGTGCCGGTCACGATGGCGGTGTCGTCGCCGACGTCGTCTCCCACCTCCGGGCCGTCCAGGCCCGACACGAACGACCTGTCGATCTTCAGGAAGTCGATGGGAAAGCGCTTCAGGTAGGCCAGCGACGAGAACCCGGTGCCGAAGTCGTCCAGGCCCATCCGGACGCCAATCGCCGTGAGCTCCCCGAGCACCATCTCGGTGACCGGGTTGGCGGCGATGAGGGCGCTCTCGGTGAACTCAAGGGCCACCTGGTCGGCGTCCACGCCATATTCCTCCACGGCGGCCGCCACCACGCGGGGAAATGTCGGATCAGCCAGCTGCCGGGCCGACACGTTCACCGCCACGCTGAGCCGCGGGCCCTCGCCCACCCGCCTGGCCTCCCACGCCGCCAGGCGCCCCACGGCGATGGTCAGGACCTTGGCCCCCAGGTCCGCTATGAGACCGCTGTCCTCGGCGATGTCGATGAACTGGGCCGGTTGGAGCAGCTCGCCGCTGCTGCTGCGGATCCGGGCCAGGGCCTCGGCCCCGGTCACCGCACCGTCGGAGAGGCGGACCACGGGCTGGAAGTGGACCTCGATGCGATCCTCGATGATCGCCGCCCGCAGCTCCTGCTCAACGGAGTGCCGTCGGACCGCCTGGGCCCGGAGGTGGTCGCCGAACAGCTCGGCCCGGTCCCTGCCCTGCTCCTTGGCCCGGTACATGGCCGTGTCGGCGTCCCTCAACAGGTCGGCCGGGGTCTCGGACCCGTGGGCCACGGCGATCCCCACGCTGGCTGACACCACCGTGGAGTCGGTGCCCAACTGCATCGGCCTGGCCAGGGCGGTACGCACCCGTTCGGCGGCCGCCAGGGCATCGGTGGTCCTGACCATGTCGTTGATGATCACCACGAACTCGTCCCCACCCAGCCTGGCCACCATGTCGCCGGGCCGGATGGTCCGCTGCAGCCTCCGGGCCGCCTCGCGCAGCAGGTCGTCGCCGGCACCGTGTCCGAGGGAGTCGTTCACGACCTTGAACCTGTCCAGGTCCAGGAAGAGCACCCCGACCAGCCTGTCGTGTCGGGCCGATCTGTGCAGGGCGTCCTGAAGGCGGTCCAGGAGGAGGGCACGGTTGGGAAGCCCCGTCAGCTCATCGTGGAAGGCCCGTTCCTCGAGTTGCGCGGCGACCTCGACCCGCTCGGTGACATCGCGGGCGTTCACGACCACTCCGGCCACCGCCGGGTTGCCCAGCAGGTTGGTGGCGACGATCTCCATGTGGCGCCAACCCCCCTCGGCATGCGCGACGCGGGCCTCGAAGGCAGGCGACATGCCGGGTCGGGCCACCACCTCGCCCGCCATCTCCACGAGCCCTCCCAGGTCATCCGGGTGGACCAGGTCGGCCACCGGTACGCCTTCCATGGCATGGGCCTGGCGTCCCAGGATGCGGGCCACGGCAGGGCTGGCGTAGAGGATCCGGCCGTCCTCGCCGATCACGCAGACAAGGTCCGAGGCGTGCTCCACGAGGGCGGCGAGACGCATCTCCGAGGCCTCCACCCGCTGCTGGGCGGCGTGCAGGTCGGTCAGGTCGCGGGCCATCATCGAGATGGCGTCCACCTCGCCCTCCACGTCACGGTGGGCGACCAGCACCGCCGAGACCGAAACCGTTCCACCGTCTCCCATGAGGCGGAGCTCGCCCCGCCAGGTGCCACCGGTGCGGACAGCGGGTAGGGCGATCGTGGCGTACTGGGCCTGCGACCATGAATCCAGGACGTCCAGGAGCCGGACCTCGGCCGAGGTGGACCCGGTACCCGTGAGGCGTCGCATGGTGTCGTTCGCCCAGACCACGACCTCGCCGGACGGTTCCAGGACCGCTACGGGATCCGGGCTGGCCTCCAGGACCCTGGTCAGCTCGTGTGCCCGCCTCGTCTCGTCCATCTCGTCGGTCACGTCGGTGACGGTCAGCAGCGCGCCGGGTGAGCCGTCCACCCCGTCGAGCGGGACGGTGGAGAGGTCCAGCCAGCGGGTGGTCCCCTCGGCGTCGAGCAGGCGGAGGCGACCCCGGAGGCCCGATCCGTCGGCCAGGGCACGCCGCAGGTCGGCCAGGAACTCGTCGCGGCCGTCGGGGTCCAGGATCGAGGTCCAACCGTGGCCGTGGGCGTCGACCGGATCCTGACCGGTGGTGGCGGCCCAGTGGCCGTTGACGTGCAGGATCCTGCCGTCGGGGCCTAGCCGGGCCATTCCGGTGGGAGCGGCGTCCACGAGGGCGTCGAGGATGCCGCCGTCGACCTGGGGGGTGCCCTCGGGCAGGGGAGTGCCCTCAGGTGGGGTATCACCCTGGTGTTCGGGAGTGTCGTTGGGTTCGGTCACGTGCGGACGGGGGGACTCGAACCCCCATGCCTCTCGGCGCCGGCTCCTAAAGCCGGTGCGTCTACCAGTTCCGCCACATCCGCCCCTGCAAGCCTACGGGCAGACGATGGCCCGGTCCGGCCTCAGTGCATTTCCCCTCGTCGCACGATCACCTGGTCGATGATCCCGTATTCCTGGGCCTCGTCGGCGGTGAACCAGCGGTCGCGGTCGCTGTCGGACGCGATGGTCTCGACCGGCTGACCGGTGTGCTGGGCGATTCGTTCCTGGAGCATCTTCTTCGTGTAGGCCATCTGCTCGGCCTGGATGGCGATGTCAGACGCCTTGCCCTGGACGCCGCCCAGGGGCTGGTGCATCATGATCCGCGCATGGGGCAGGGCGAACCGCTTGCCCGGTGCCCCCGCGCACAGCAGGAACTGGCCCATCGAGGCGCCCAGGCCCATGCAGATGGTGCCCACCTCGGGACCCACGAACTGCATGGTGTCGTAGATGGCCATGCCGGCGGTGACCGACCCACCCGGCGAGTTGATGTACAACCAGATCGGCTTGTCGGGGTCCTGGGCCTCGAGGAAGAGCATCTGGGCGATGATGAAGTTCGCCACCTCGTCGTTCACGTCGGAACCCAGGAACACGATCCGATCCCGGAGCAGGCGGGCGTACACGTCGAAGCGTCCGAGGTCCGGACCGTCGGCGTCGCTGGCCATCGGGGTGGACGGCTGAGGCGTGAAGAGGGAGGCGTTCATGTGGGCGAGGGTAGCGGCGCCCCCCGGCTGCCCGGTCGTCCACTGCCGCCGGCAGGGCAGCCGGGGCCGTTCCGATCAGGTGGTCAGGCCTGCGCCGCTTCGGCCCGCGACCTGAGGTCGGCCACGGCGTGTTCCAGTCCCTCCGGGTCGCGGAACAGGGCGCTGCCGGACACCAGCCGGTCGGCTCCGGCGGCGACCGCTCCGGCCACCGTGGACGGGCCGATCCCGCCGTCCACCTCGAGCGCACAGTCGTAGCCGTCGAGCATCTCGGCCACCTCGGCCACCTTGGCTTCCATCGCTCCGATGTACGACTGTCCGCCGAATCCCGGGTTGACGGTCATCACCAGGACCACGCCGAGTAGGTCGCGGACGTGGCGGATCACGTCGGCCGGGGTGTGGGGGTTCAGGGCGACCCCCGGCGTAGCGCCCAGTTCGGCGATGTGCGACAGGGTCCGGTGCAGGTGGTCGCAGGCCTCGGCGTGGACCAGCACGGTCGAGCAGCCGGCCTCCACGTAGCGATCCAGGAGCCGGTCCGGTTCCACCACCATCAGGTGGGCCTCGAACTCGATGTCCACCAGGGAGCGGGTGGAGGCGATCACGTCAGGGCCGAACGTCAGGTTGGGGACGAACACGCCGTCCATGACATCCCAGTGGATGAGGTCCACCCCGGCCTTCTCGAGGGCCATGCACTCGTCGCCCAACCGGGCGAAGTCGACGGGTAGGACCGAGGGGGCGACGGCTATCGGGCGGGACACGCGTCGACCCTAACCGAGGGCCCCGCTGGGCCTGCGGCGGAATCTGACGTCCTCCACGTACGGAAAGAAGTCGGGTAGGTCGCCGCGAGCCAGCCTGGCCTGGACGTCCTGCCAGAAGGCCGGCGTGTAGAGGTCGGAGTGGACCTCGTCGAAGCGTCGTCGTACCTCCCGGTCCACGTCACGCGGGAAGGACATGAAGGTCGGGAACTGCTCGGGGAAGACGTCGCCGGGCTCGATGGAGAACCAGGGCTGGGTCCGCATCTCGTCGGCCGGGTCGTCGGACTGTGGGATGGTCCGGAACCGGCACTCCTCCAGCAGGGTCAACTCGTCGTAGTCGTAGAAGACGACGTTGCCGTGTCGGGTCACGCCGAAGTTCTTCGTGAAGAGGTCGCCTGGGAAGACGTTCGCCGCCGCCAGGTCCTTGATGGCCCAACCCCAGTCGATGGCCGCGGCCACCGCCTTGGCCGTCGACATCTCCCGCAGGTACAGGTTCAGGGGGTACACCTGCCGCTCCGTGTACACGTGGCTGATCACCACCCGGTCGCCATCCACCCTCACCGACTCGGAGGTCGTATCCAGCAGATCCTCCAGGAGCTCAGGGTCGAACCGGTCCTTGTCGAACGAGAGGTTCTCGAACTCCCAGGCCTCCACCATGCGGCCCACCCTGTCGTGGTTGTAGACGAGCGCGTAGCGGCGCTTGACGGCATCCCGGGTGGTGTTCTTCGGTGGGTCGAAGCGGTCCTTGATGATCTTGAAGACGACGTTGAACGAGACCAGCGTGAACACCGCCATCACCATTCCCGGGGTGCCGCGTGCCCTCACGAACTTGTCATGCGAGTGGTCGAGGTGCCGGTAGAGGGAGCGGTAGAGGCTCGTCTTGCCGTGCTGGGGGAACCCGATCGCCGTGTATAGCTCGGCGAGGGACTTCATGGGGAGCAGCGACTTGAGGAAGCCGACCAGCTCCGACGGGTTCGGCCACTCCACGAAGAAGTAGGACCGGGTGAAGCTGAACAGCCGGCTGGCCTGCGATTCGGTCAGGAGCACCGTGTCGACGCGGAGGCCATCGGCACCGTGGAGGATGGGGAAGACGATCGGGGTCACCCGGTTCAGCTGCCGGAGTCGACCCACCAGGTAGGCGGCCTTGTTCCGGTAGAAGACGGGTCGCAGCATGTCGATGCCGTCGGCTTCGAGGCTGTCCCACTCCTCGATCAGGAACGAGTCCATGCGGGCGGCCACCTGGCGGGCGTCCGCCTCCAGGTCCGCCCAGGGCGCCTCGAAGTCGTATGACTCCAGGATCTGGCGGACCATGGCCGAGGTGTCCCTGAAGCGGCTGGCGGTGGCGAACAGCTCGGCGCGCCCCTCGCCGCGCGGAACCGTCGTTGCTCCGAACCAGCGGAGTTCCACGTCGTTGTCCACGCCGATGGTGGTGAAGGTGCGACGTGTCACCGAGTTGAAGAAGGTCTCGGCCAGCGTCAGGTCGGACCGGTCGGCGATCCTGCGCTTGTAGTGGGCCCGAGCGGTGCGCCAGGTGCCGCGGCGGTCGGCCACCCCATCCAGGATGAGCCCGACCCGCTCCACCGTCTGGACGACCGTGGAGCGGTGCAGGGCCAGGCGCTGACGGGAGTCGGCGTCCTGTTCCGTCCACTCGCGCTGCGTGAAGTGGCGCTGGGCGCGACGGGAGATCTTCCTGAAGCCGGCGATGTAGTCGACGAAGCCCGCCAGGATCGTGTCGCCGATCTGGCGTCCGATGTCCTGGTCGGTGCTCACCCGGCCATGCCCGGGTCGTTCCGGTGGAAGGCCTGCCAGGACGGGTCGTCGTGGGGGAGGGTGCCGAGGCCGTCGTGGTTCGTGGGCCAGTCGGCAGGCGGGAGCCCCAACGGGTTTACGCCCACCTCGGCGCCGTAGAAGAGCAGGTGCTGACGCCGTACGAACCGCCAGTCACCATCCACCCGGTTGTAGGTGTCGTCGTACCGGATGGCCTGGTGGATCCAACGGTCGCCGTCCTGGATCTCTGCCTTGCAGTAGACGTGGCCGGTGGCGTCGTCGGGCCCGGCCAGGTCGATCTGGTGGGTTCCGACGTTCAGCACCGTCATGCCGACCGTCCTGAGCTGCGAGTCGAAGCTCTCCAGCAGGGCGGCATGTCCCCGGAGGCCCTTCCCGACGCGCACGTCGGGCACGAACAGGGTCACCAGGGCCTTGAGGTCGCGTCGGTCCAGGGCGACGGCGTAGCGGGCGACCAGCTGTCGGATGTCGGCCTCGGCCACCAGGCGTTCCAGGTCGGACATTCCTGCGGGGGTGGTCACGTCGCCGGTCCGTTCAGACGCCTGTCCGCCCAGCCCCCGGGCGTGGTGCCGTCGATGCGGACCCGGCGCGATGCGAACCTCCAGTGGCCGTCCACCGGCCGGTAGGCGTCCTGGTAACGGCCCCAGTGGTCCATGCCGCGGTCGGTCATCACCGTGAAGTAGGAGTGGCCGGTTGCCTCGGCACGGCCATCCAGCGTGATGTGCAGGCCTGTCGTGTGGTGCTGGAGGAAGCGGGGCCCGTCGCCAGAGCTGCCGTCGCCAGCACCATCACCCTCCCCGTTCCCGTCCAGGATCGAGTCGCGGGTTCCGGTGAAGATCGTGCGGATCTGGTCCAGCCCCTCGTAGGAGCCTTCGTCGCCGACGTCCATCACGGCGTCCTCGGCGAACAGGGCCATGACAGCGTCGAAGCGGCCGCGGTCGCCCAGGGCGTTGTAGGCGGCCACGAGGCCACGGATCTGCTCTCTGGCGTCCAGCTCCCAGGGCTCCACAGGACTCCCTCCGGTTCGGTCCAGACCACTAGCGTGCCCGACCGTGCATGGCCTCAACGATATAAGGGACCGATTTCCCGGAGTGACCGGAGAATGGGCGCGTTTCGACGGGCCGGCCGGGACCCAGGTGGTGGACGTGGCCATCGAGGCCGGCGCCGAGTGGCAACGCAGCGGGAACAACGCCAACTCGCACGGCTCCTTCGCCGCAGCGGCGGCCTGCGACGACCTTGTGGAGACGGTGAGCGCCACCATGGGCGAACTGCTGGGAACCGACGCCGGCAGGATGGTCTTCGGGCCGAGCACCACGGCCAACATGATGGCCCTCACCCGGGCCATCGGCCGAGGACTCGGACCCGGCGACGAGATCGTGTGCACCACGCTGGACCACGACTCCAACGTGGCGCCGTGGTTGCTGCTCGCCAGGGACACCGGGGCCACCGTCCGCATGGCCGAGCTGGATCCGGCCACCGGTCGTCTGGCAGCGGGTGCGGTGATCGACCAGATCGGTCCCGATACCCGATGGGTGGCGGTCACGGGATCCTCGAACGCCGTCGGGGCCATTCCCGACGTCACAGCGGTCACGGCCGCAGCGCATTCCGCCGGAGCCAGGGTCGTTGTGGACGGCGTCCACCTGACGCCGCACCGGAAGGTGGACGTCACCGCTATCGGATGCGACGTCTTCACCACCTCGTCGTACAAGTGGTACGGACCGCATGCCGGGATCATGTGCGTGGAGCCGGGTCTGTTGGAGGCGCTGGACGTGTACAAGGTCCGTCCGGCTCCGGACTCGGGCCCGGGCCGCCTTCAGTACGGAACGCCGTCATGGGAGGCGCTGGCCGGCATCGACGCAGCGGCCCGCTTCCTGCTCGAGACGGGCATGGACAGGATCGTCGCCCATGAGACGATCCGGTTCTCACGCCTACTCGACGGTCTCCACGGGATCGACGGTGTTCGGGTGGTGGGGCCGCAGGACATCCTCGACAGGGCGCCGACGCTCATGTTCGAGGTGGACGGCCTGGCTCCGCTCACAGTTGCCGAACGGCTGGCCGCCGAGAGCGTGGCCGTCTGGGACGGTCACAACTACGCCGTGGAGGCCATGGAGCCACTGGGCCTGGACTTCGAGGCAGGGGCAGTGCGCGCCGGGATCAGCCTCTACACGACCGACGACGACGTGGACCGGCTCCTGGAGGCCGTTCGCCGTCTTGCGGGGTCGGAGTCGGGGTGACAGGCACGTCCGGGGGACCGACCCAGGGGCCTCAACGGGTCCCGCCGATCCAGGACTGGAATCGGCTGCTGGAGGGCAGGGTGGCCGTGGTGACCGGTGGAGGCGTCGGGATCGGCGGAGCGATCGCCCGGTTGTTCGCCGAGCACGGGGCCATCGTCGAGATCGTCGAGGTCGACCCGGACCGGGCGACCGCCGCCGTCGAAGCGATCGAGGCGATCGGTGGAACGGCTCGGGCCCACGTGGTCGACGTGACGTCCGATGCCGAGGTGGAGGATCTCCGTGTGGCGGTCGTGGGCGAGCACGGACGGGTGGACGTGCTGGTCAACAACGTCGGCGACTACCGGCCGCTGGTCCGGTTCCACGAGTCCACGCCCGAGTCGTGGCAGGCCATGTACTCGACCAACCTGGAGCACGTATTCAGGGTGACCAGGGCCTTCCTGGGGCCGATGGTCGACGGAGGCGGCGGATCGATAGTCAACGTGCATTCCGTGGAGGGGATGCGGGGCTTCCCCGGCGAGCCGGTCTACGCGGCCATGAAGGCGGCGGTGGCCCACTTCACGACGTCGTTGGCTGCCGGCTACGGACGGAAGGGGATCCGGGTCAACGGCATCGGGCCCGACCTGACCCAGACGCCCCAGGTGGACTACCTCTCCGGTGGCGCCGGGCACGACCACCTCTGGGAAGCATGGGCTCCGGTGGGCCGGTTGGGTTGGCCGGAGGACCAGGCCCGGGTGGCCCTGTTCCTGGCCAGTGACATGTCCTCCTTCGTGACCGGCCACAACGTTCCGGTCGACGGGGGAACGCTGGCCGGAGGCGGCTGGTTCTTCTCGCCGGAGGCCGGGCGTTTCGTGAACCGGCCGACAGGCCTCTGAGGGCAGACTGGTCTCGATGACCACCACCGACGACGAGGCTCCCCGGCCGCTGGACGGCATACGGATCCTGGCCGTCGAGCAGATGGCGGCCCTTCCGTTCGCCACCCAGCTCCTGGCCCGTCTGGGAGCCGAGGTGGTCAAGGTCGAGCACCCTGTGACCGGTGACAGCGGTCGCGGATCCCAACCCTTCGTGACGGACCCGGATGGTCGCCAGGTGGGAGCGACGTTCCTGCGGAACAACCTGAACAAGCGCAGCGTTGCCATCGACCTGAAGCATCCGGAGGGTGTCGAGCTGTTCCTGCGGATGGCGCCCGGCTTCGACGTCGTGGGTGAGAACTTCCGGGCCGGGACCGCCGACCGCCTGGGCATCGGATACGAGGCCGTCCGGGCCGTGCATCCCGAGGTCGTCTATCTCTCGGTATCGGGCTTCGGCCAGGACCAGCGTTCGCCCTACCGGGACATGGGCGCCTACGCGGCGGTGGTGGAGGGAATGTCCGGGATCTACGAGTACAAGCGAACCCCGGGTCGGCCCCCGGCCGCCAACCCGGTCGGGGCCCTGGGGGACATCAGCTCCGCGCTGTTCGGCGCAGTGGGGATCCTGGCGGCGCTGCGACACAGGGATCGGACCGGCACCGGCCAGCACATCGACGTCGCCATGCTCGACTCGACCGTGGCCATGACCGACATCGTCACCAACTTCCACTCCATGGGAATCCAGCGGGAGTGGGGGAGCGGGGTGGGCATCGTGGAGACCTTCGAGGCCGCCGACGGCCACTTCGTGCTGCAGTGCGTGAGGGAGCACCACTTCGAGGTCCTGATGACCGAGATCGGGCGGCCTGACCTGCTCGATGATGGGCGGTTGGCCACGCGTGCCGGTTGGCAGGAGCACCTGGACGACCTCCTACGTCCGGCGATCGAGTCGTGGTCCACCCGTCGAACGCTGGTCGAGGTGGTGGACACGCTGTCGGGTGCCGGGATCGTCTGTGGTCCGTCCCAGACCAGCGGCCAGGTGGTCGCTGATCCGCACCTGGCGGTCCGCAACATGTTGATCGAGACGCTGCCCGGGGCCTCCGGTGAGCCGGTGCTGGTGCCGGGCAACCCGGTCAAGCTGTCCGAGGTGCCCGAGGTCCCGGATACCCGCGTGCCATGGCTGGGCGAGCACACCGACGAGGTGCTCGCCGCCGAGCTGGGCCTGACAGACGGGTCCCTGGCCGACCTCCGGGCCCGTGGCGTCATCGGTGCAACCTGAACCGCCGCCTACCCTTGCCGGAGATCGCCGTGTCCCGATCGGGGCCGGTCATGATGTCCCGACGACGCGGATGGGGGTGACGAGATGGACGAGACCCGAAGGTTGACGCAGTTCAGCCACGGAGCCGGTTGAGGCTGCAAGCTCGCCCCTGGCGAGCTGGCGCACGTCGTGCGCCGCCTGGCACCCGTGACAGATCCCAACCTCCTTGTCGGAGCAGCGACCGGCGATGACGCCGCAGTGTGGCGCCTCGACGACGACCGCGCCCTGGTCGTGACGGCCGATTTCATAACCCCGGTCGTGGATGACGCCAGATGGTGGGGTCGCGTAGCCGCGGCCAACGCCGTGTCGGACGTCTACGCGATGGGCGGCCGACCCCTGCTGGCACTCAACCTGGTCGGCTGGAATGTCGCCGAGTTGTCCAACGACCTGCTGGTGGAGGTGCTCCTCGGAGCCCAGGACATCGCCTCCGAAGGCGGGTTCGTGATAGCCGGAGGCCACACCGTGGACGACCCGGAGCCCAAGTTCGGGCTGGCCGTGGTGGGCGAGGTGCATCCGGACCGGATGCTCACGAATTCCGGATTCAGGCCCGGCGACGTGATCGTCCTCACAAAGCCACTGGGCGTGGGGGTCATAACGACGGCCATCAAGTCGGGTACCGCCTCCGAGGAGGTGGTCGATGCTGCGTTGGCCTCCATGACGCGTCTCAACGACGCTGCGGCAGGGATCGCCGTCGCTTCGGGAGCGCGGGGCGCCACCGACGTGACGGGCTTCGGCCTCCTCGGGCACCTGGGTCGGGCCGCCATGGAGTCCGGGATCGACGTTGCCATCGACGTGGCTGCGGTTCCGCTGCTACCGGGGACGCGGGAGCTGGCCGAGGCCGGCTCCATGCCCGCTGGGAGCCGCCGCAACCTGGAATGGGCCGACGAACGACTGGACCGGGGTGGCTTCGACGAGCTCGACGTGCTCCTCCTGGCCGATGCCCAGACGTCAGGTGGCCTCGTCTTCGGCGTGGACCCGACGGAGGTGGACGGCGTGCTGGCCGACCTGGACTCGACCGGGCACGCGGCTGCCGTGATCGGGCGGGCCACTGCCGGCTCCGGACGGATCACGCTGACCTGACAAGGTTTGGCCTGACAAGGCCTGACCCGACCCGGGGCCGCCATGTTGTGGGCCGTGGTCGTGACATAGGGTCCGGCCGATGCCGAGGCGCCTACCCATACGGATTCCCCAGTCGGTCGAGGAGATCGACGCGGCCTGGCTGACGCACGCCATCCGCTCCGCCGGCCTCATCGACGCGGCCAACGTGGTCGGTTTCCGGGCGGGTAGCCCTGGTTCCGGGGTGGGCTTCCAGGGCCAGACCATCAGGATCTCGTTGGACTGGGATATCGAGGAGTCCAACGCCCCGGATGCGGTGCTGGTCAAGTTCCCCACCGACAACGTCGGCAACCGTGGCCTGGCGGAAGCCGAGGGCAGCTACGACCGGGAGTTCGACTTCTACGAGCGACTGTCCGGCGACTTCCCCATACGCGTGCCGCGCCTCATACACGCGGTCCGCGACCCGGGACCATCGCCGGCCGCCCGTCGACGCCGGGAAGGACTCGTGGACGGACTCCCGGCACCGGTCGTGAAGTTCATCGGCCGCCATGCCCGAAAGCTCGTGAGGCCGTCGAAGCGGCGTTACGCGCTGGTGATGGAGTACATCCCCGATGCCCGGATCACCACGGCCGCCGACCTCCCGCCGGCCGAGGACCTTTCCGCCATCCTCAGGACCCTCGCCGAGATGCACGCCCACTTCTGGGGAGACTCCCGTCTGGCCGATGATTCGGTGTTCGAGTGGTCGATGGTCAGCCAGATGCCGAACGTCATGCACGGCCTCTACCGGGCATGGCGGGACGAGGTGGTGGAGCGGGAACCCGGCGTGTTCACCGATGAGCTGATGCGCCACGCCGACTGGGTGGGTGACCACATCGTGGACCTGGTGGCCCATCTGAACGAGCCGCTCTCCATCCGTCACGGGGACTGCCGCACCGACAACATGCTGTTCACCGACGACGGGCTGGTCATGATCGACTTCGGGGTCGTCGGCTCAGGCCGGCCGGCCGGTGACGTCGCCTACCTGCTCTCCGAGACCATCCCGCCCGGGCCCGGGGCCCGGGCCACGTTCCTGCGCCTCTGCCGGGAGTACCACGACCGTCTCGTCGCCACCGGGGTGACCGACCACCCGCTGGACGAGTTCCTGAACGACTGCGACATCGTGCTGGCCGTCCAGGCCTACCGGGTGGTCCTCATCGAGGCGGCGTTCGAGGCCGACTACGAGGGCGAGTCGCTGGCCCACCTGTGGGGGCCCAGGGTCAGGTCGCTCCTGGCCGATGGGTTGCCGAGGTTCTGAGGGACGCCACCCGGTCGCCTCAGCGGATCCGGGGCTCGACACGCCCACCCGAGTCGAACTGCTCGGTGCCCGAGCGCAGGGCGTCCTTGTCGGTGGCCGTGCTGAGCAGGGCGGTCGCAATCGAGCGGCCACCCAGCGATCCGAGGTCCTGGGCGGCCCAGATCGCCCGGAGCGTGCCCTGCACGGCCCACGGCGGGTTGGCTGCTATCGAGGCGGCCAGGTCCGCGGCGGCACCGGCCAGGTCGGCCGCCGGCACCACCTCCGTGACGAGACCCATGCGTAGGGCGGTTCCGGCCGAGATGCGCTCGGCGTTGCCGGTCAGCGACATCCTCATCACCTCGCCGAACGGCATCTTGGAGAGCATCTTCATCGGCTCGTAGATGGCCGGCATCCCAAAGGTGACGTGCGGGTCGAAGAAGGTTGCGTGCTCAGCGGCGATCAGCACGTCGCACTCGCCGAGTAGGTAGAAGGCACCACCACAGGCCATGCCGTTCACGGCGCCGATGACCGGCTTCCAGAGGTTGTTGGACTTCGGGCCCAGCCAGTCGCCGGGGTCGTCGTACATGAAGTTGTTGGACGTGCCGTACAACGCCGGGGAGTCGCCGAGTGCGGTGAACGGCTCGTTCCGGTCGATGCCGGTGCAGAATGCCCGGTCACCGCTGCCGGTGAGCACCACCACCCGGACGTCGTCATCGGAGCGCAGAGCGGTCCAGAGGTCCCGCAACTCGCCCTGCATGACGGCGGTGAAGGCGTTGCCCGCCTCCGGACGGTTCAGGACGACGGTGGCAACGTGGTCGGCGACCGTGACGTCAAGGGTCTCGAAGGAGGTCTCGTTGGCTGATGGACCCGACACGCCGTGAACCCTAGTGCTGCGCCCCGTTCGGGTCCGATCCCGGCTGGCCGGTACTGTCGCTTCCGACTGCTGGCGGACCCCCGATCGGGGGTCAGGGACCGTTACGGAGAGCACCGGTGACTACCGATGACTGATGACCTGGGCTACCGGCCCTTTGACTGCGACAACCACTACTACGAGGCCGAGGACGCCTTCATCCGCCACGTGGCGCCGGAGATGCGCCACCGGGTGGTCCAGTGGGCCGAGATCGACGGGCGGAGGCACCACATCGTGGGCGGGCGCCTCAGCCGGGCGGTGGCCAACCCGACCTGGAATCCGATCGCCAAGCCGGGAGCCCTCCACCAGTACTTCAAGGGCAACCCGGAGGGAAAGGGCCCGCTGGAGTACCTGAAGGACCGGGAGCCGCTACCCGCCGAGTACGTGGACCGCGAGGCGCGCTCCGTGGTCATCGAGGGTCAGGGCCTTGAGGCCGTGTGGCTCTTCCCGACGCTCGGGGTGCTCTACGAGGAACTCCTGAAGGACGACACGGAGGCCGTCGTGGCCCTCATGACCGGCTTCAACAGGTGGCTGCTGGAGGACTGGGGCTTCGCATTCCGCGACACCATCTACGCCTCGCCGTATCTCTCCCTGGCCGACGTGGACATGGCCGTCAGGGAGTTGGAGTGGTGCCTGGAGAACGGCGCCCGGACCATCGTCATGCGGCCGGCCGCCGTCCAGACGGCCAACGGACCACGGTCGCCGGGCGACCCCATGTTCGATCCCTTCTGGGCACGTGTGAACGAGGCGGGAATAACCACGGTGGTCCATGCGGGGGACAGCGGCTACAGCACCCAGGGCTACGCGGAGGATGGGTTCACCTCGTCTGGCGTGGCCGGTGGAACCGGCCGTTACCGACCCTCGATCAAGGGGTTCAACATCGAGCGTGCCGCCCACGACTGGCTGATCACCATGTCGTTGGAGAAGATGTACACCCGCTTCGGGAACCTCAGGATCGCCAGCGTGGAGAACGGCTCCGACTATCTGGCTCCCATGTTCCGCAAGCTGCGGCAGCAGGCCGGGAAGTCCTCCCACTGGTTCGACGAGGACCCCGTGGCCCTGTTCCGCGAGCACGTCTGGATGAATCCCTTCTGGGAGGACGACGTACACGAGGTGGTCGACCTGATGGGGGCTGACCATGTGATCTTCGGATCCGACTGGCCCCACATCGAGGGGCTTCCCACCCCGCTGGACTTCCTCAGCGAGGTGGAGGACCTCTCCGAGGAGGACCGCCGGCTGGTCATGCGTGACAACGTCCGGGGGCTGACCGAGCTCCGACCCGCCTAGCGCCGGCATCGACGGAGGGGGGCTGGACCATGGGAGTGTGGGAACCGGAACTGGGTGAGCTGCGGGCCCGTGAGGCTATGGCCGAGCGGATGGGTGGCGTCGAGAAGGTCGCCCGCCAGCACGATCGGGGCAAGCTGGACGTGCGCCAGCGGATCACCGCCCTCCTGGACGAAGGATCGTTCCACGAGATCGGCAAGATCGCCGGCAGCCCCACCTACGACGGGGACGGTGAGCTGGTCGACCTACGGGCCTCCAACTTCCTGTTCGGCCGGGGCCGGATCGATGGACGCACGGTCGTGGTGGCCGCTGATGACTTCACGGTCAGGGGCGGCGCGGCCGACGCTGCGATCATCGGCAAGCAGATAGCGGCAGAGAAGATGGCCGGCGAACTACGCCTTCCGATCATCCGGCTCATCGACGGCACCGGCGGCGGTGGTTCGGTCAGGACGCTGGACACCGACCCGTCCAAGAAGGTCTCCGAGGGCGACGGCGGCCACGGTCGGGGTGCCCGCACCTACGTGCCCATGAACCCCGCATGGGAGCACGTCGTGGCCAACCTGGCCACGGTGCCGACGGTGGCGCTATGCCTCGGCTCGGTTGCCGGTCTCGGGGCGGCGCGTGCCGTCACCAGCCACTACTCGGTGATGGTCAAGGGCATGTCGCACCTCTTCGCCGCCGGACCCGTCGTGGTCAACCGGATGGGTGGCGAACAGGTCGACAAGGAGGACCTGGGCGGAAGCCGGATCCACACCCGCAACGGTGCCATCGACGACGAGGTGCGAAGCGAGGAGGAGGCCTTCGAGAGGACCCGCCGGTTCCTCTCCTACCTGCCCTCCTCGGTCCACGAACTGGCACAACGTGGTCCGTGCACCGACGATCCGGGCCGTACCGATCCCGGGCTGGGCGACGTGGTCCCCCGGGACCGCAGGCAGGTCTACAAGATGCGGTCGATCATCGAGTCGGTGGTCGACGGGGGCAGCTTCTTCGAGATCGTAAGGGCCTTCGGCCGATCCGCCATCTGTGGGCTGGCCCGTCTGGACGGCTGGCCGGTCGCCATCGTGGCCGGCGATCCGTACCACTACGGCGGCGGCTGGACGGCGGCCTCCTCGCAGAAGGTCACGCGGTTCGTGGACCTGGCCGAGACGTTCCACCTTCCCGTCGTGCACCTGGTCGACAACCCGGGTTTCGTGATCGGTACCGAGGCGGAGCAGCAGGCCACCATCCGCCACGGTGCCCGTGCGCTGGCCGCCATCTACCAGGCGACCGTGCCATGGTGCTCGATTCTGGTCCGTAAGGCGTTCGGGGTGGCAGGCGCAGCCCATTCCCCTGCCCACCGCTTCCAGTACCGCTACGCGTGGCCTTCGGGAGACTGGGGCTCCCTTCCGGTGGAGGGTGGCGTGGAGGCGGCCTATCGGGCCGACCTCGAGGCGTCGGATGATCCAGCGGCCCTGCTGGCCGAGATCACGGAGCGCCTCAACAGCGTTCGATCACCGTTCCGGACCGCCGAGGCATTCCTGGTGGAGGAGATCATCGATCCGGCCGATACGCGTCCGCTGCTCTGCGAGTTCGCCAACCTGGCCGCGCCGCTGCGCACTCCGGGCCCGGCGGGGTTCCCCTACCGGCCCTGAGGCCCACCGCAGTGGGACCTCTCAGCCCGTCTGGATGGTGGCCACCGGGTCATCCTCGGAGACCTGGTCACCTTCGGCCACATGGAGGAGGGTCACCGTTGCGTCCTCCGGGGACTCGATCGGAATCTCCATCTTCATCGACTCCATGATGAGGATGGTGTCGCCTGCCGCCACGACGCTGCCGGGAGCCGCCACGATCTTCCAGACCACGCCGGTCACCGGTGATTCGAGTTGTATCTCTGCCATTCGGAGAGTCCACCAGCATCGGTGGACAGATGCCACGATGGGGCGATGCCGATTCGCTCTGGGCCATGCCCGACGCTGGAGACCGAGCGCCTCATCCTGCGGCCCTTCCGGGACGAGGACGTGGACGACTACTTCGGAGTGCTGGACACTTCTGAGGTGCGGCGCTGGCTGCATCTGCCTGCTGGCCTGAACCGCAGCAACGCCTGGCAGCAGATGGCCGTGTTCCTGGGCGAGTGGGCGCTTCGCGGTACCGGACAATGGGCGCTGGAGGAGCGGTCGTCCGGAGCCTTCCTGGGTCGTGCGGGCCTCTACCGTCCGGAGTATCCGGACTGGCCGGGCGTGGAGGTCGGCTGGACCCTGCACCCCGACCACTGGGGAAGGGGCTATGCCACGGAGGCCGGAGCCGAGGCCATCCGGTACGCCTTCGAGGACCTCGACCTGGATCGGATCTACTCCTGCATCCTTCCCGAGAACGAGGCCTCGCAGGCCGTGGCCGTCAGGCTCGGCATGGAGCTGCTGGAGGAGCGCACCATGGACTTCTTTCCGTCCGCGCCACACGGCATCTGGTCACGGGCCCGGTAGCAACCCTGGGTGGACCGGTTCAGGACCCGTCGGTGAGCGGCACGGACCGACCATCGGTGGTCTCGACATGTACATCCGTGCAGCCCAGGCTGTGGGCGAGACGAAGGGATCGGCCCCCGAGCACGATCCGGATCGGGTCGGCGATGGCCATCTCGTCGGCGGCCCACGTCTCGAACCTGTATATGGCGCCGGTCGATGGCCGCAGCAACCAGGCGGTGGCCTGTCCGTCGCAGGACCGGACCACGGCGACGTCACCCGGCCTCCCGATCCGGTAGCTGATGCCCAGGTAGGTGACCACCGGGCCGCCTTCCATGACGAGGGGTGGCGGCTCGACCGGGGGTTCCACCGTGCCCCGGGAGAGGAAGAAGGCGACGGCTGCAGCCGCCACGATCGCCACGCCGGTGGCCATGAAGCCGGCGGTGGCGAGTCGGCCGGGCCCCGTCGGGGCCGACCGGATCCGCGCCCGAATGGTCCGGTCCGAACCGGACGCGTTCTGCCCATCGCCCCGTCCATTGCCCCGTCCGTCACCCTGTCCGGCGCCAGATGGTCCCCGCGCGGCGGCACCCGGGTCCTCCTGCGTGGAATCGACCACCTGTGGGCCTTCCTCGTCGGACGGGCGGTCTGCCGGAGCTGACTGGCCCTCCGGGGCGGCTTGATCCGGGTTCCCGTCCGACCGGGCCTCCTGTGGTTCGACGGCCTCAGCTACCCCGTCGGTGGCGCCTGAGCCGAAGCTGCGCGCCAGTCCGGCCAGGCCGTCCGAGATGTCGACGGGAGGGGAACCGTCCAGCTCGTCGAGGAGCCGACTGGTGCGACGACGGTTCCTGGACTCGGAGGAATCTGCCGAAGCCGGCAGCCGGTCCACGAGCACCTTCAGGAGGCTGACCAGGTCTCCGGCATCCAGGGCCCGCGCATCGGGACTGGTCGAGCGACTGGCCGTGCCGAAACCGGCCAGGACCGGTCGTCCCAGCTGGTCGACGAGGACCACGGGTAGCGAGATGGATCCATGCACGATGCCTGAGCGGTGGACCTCGGCCACGGTCCTGGAGAGCGACGCTCCCAGCACGCAGACCGCACGGGAGCCCAGTGGTGGTCGGTCCGGTAGTGGCACGAGGCTGTCGGTGGAGGTCACGGGTCCGGCCCCCGAGCCTGAGCGTCCGGCCTCCGAGAGCGGCACCACGCCCGGCATCTGGATGGCCGCCAGGATCGCCGCCTCGACGTCTCCGGATTCGCTCATGGTTCGTCGTCGCTGGTCGTACCGAGGGACCCGGCGATCACGGCCACCTCGTTCTGGTTCTGCGTACGCGATGGCAGCCGGTCCAACACGGTGAGTACCCGGTCCGCCAGGTGGGCGGCCGTATCGGAACCGTCGAGCGTGCCTGGTAGATCCAGCGAGAGGTCCCCGGACTGCACCGCCTGCCCACGTCGGGCAGCGCGCCCGGCCCGTCGGGAAGCGAGGCGGCCGACTGCCGGGGATGAGGTGAGGGGCAGCTCCATGACCCTTTCGGCCGGTAGCCCCGAGTCGGCGAGGTTGGCCCTCACACGTGCAAGGGAGCGGACGGAGTCACTGCCGGCGCGTCCGACCACGAGGACCAGGTCGGCCATTCCGAAGACGATGCGGGCAGGCTCACCGGGCGTGGTGGGTCCCACGGGCTGGTGGGTCGGCGCCAGGTCCACGTACGGGTCGACGTCCACGATGGTCGCCAGATGGTGGTCGCGGAGGTTCCCGAGGGCTGCCTCGAGGCTGGGGCCACCGATGGTCGGCCAGTCCCGACGTTGCCTGATGCCCGGGAGGAGCCGGTGGCGATGACCGGCGGGGACGAACGTCAGCGCACGAAGTTCCGAATCCACGGGGTCACCGTTGCGGTGGGCCCGGGCTGCAGCCTGCAGGTCGACCTGGGAGTCGGTGATCCCGTGCATGTGGGCCTGGTCGGCTTCGAGGCAGGCATCGACCAGGAGTACCGAGGAGTACATCCGCGGGTCATCGGCCAGGGCTGCGGCCAGGAGCCGTGCGACCGTCGATGCCCCGGTTCCTCCCGGGCCGGTCACCGCCACCATCCGACCCGTCCAGCCGGCAGGACCGTCCTCGGCACGTAGGCCCAGGCGGAGGTCGTCGATACGCCCGATCGGCGTGGCGTGTCGCGCCAGCATCCCGTCCAGGTCCTGGAGGCTCGGAGGGTCGACCATGTGGGCCGTCGCTCCGAGGGAGGCGAGTCGGCCGGGGTCGTCGGCCCCGCCCACGACGATCACGGGGCAGCCGGCCGCTGAAGCCCTCCGTACCAGCTCGCGGTCGAGGCCTACGGTTCTGTGGTCCACCAGTACCGCGGAGAACGGTCGACCCGTGCCGAGACGGGTTGCGAGGTCCACTGATCCCGTGCAGCGGATGAACTCGTCGTCGGCGCTGCGACGCCCGACCAGCCGGGCCACCGCCTCGAGCCAGGCCGGTTCGCCGGATGCCAGGCCCAGGAGGACGTAGCGGAGGCTGGACACGATGGCGACCATACAGCCGACTGCTGTCGACCCTCCAGCGTCCGGAAGGGGGGATCGGGGGATCACCCCGGGTATCGAAAGTCATGTAGAATCACCGGGATGGATGCAGAGGTGGAGAGTGCTGACGGCCTGGACTGGACCTGGATGAGCACCGATGCGGTCGCCCACCGTCTTGGCGTGGCGACCAAGACCGTCTACCGCCTGATCGATGGTGGAAAGCTTCGAGCCTTCCGGATCGGGCGGGTCATAAGGCTGAAGTCGGTCGACGTGGACGCCTACGAGGCCTCCTGCGAGATCTCACCCGGGACCCTGGGACATCTCCACGGGCCCTGAAACGCCGTAGTTCCCGACTGTTCCCGGCGTCCGGGAATTACACCTACGGCGGTAGGGTAAATCCCGGTCAGCGGGCAGCGCCCGCGAGCCTCAACCGCCCGTCCCTCCGAAATGTCCGGCACCCCATGATGGGTAGTCGGCGAGGTATCGCCCTGAAAGCCTTCACCGCTGACGTCTCGGCCGGACTGCCCGGACCGGAATGGCTTTCCGAGATTCGTCGGAAGGCCTTCGAGGGCCTTGAGGACGTCGATCCCCCCAGCCCCGACGAGGAGGTCTGGCGGTACTCCAGGATCGCCGACCTGGACCTCGACGGCTTCGCGCCCCTGAAGCGACAGCGCGCCTCCAACTCTGTGGTCGAACGCGACCTGTCGGCCTTCGGCGAGATGGCCGGTGTCGTCGTGATCAGGAACGGCTGGGTGGTCGAGAACACGCTTGAGGCACGACTGGCCGAGGCCGGCATGACGATCGGGCCGATTGCCGACCTGGATGACGGATCCGACCACCTCGGTTCGGCGATCGACTTCCCGGTCGACCTGTTCGGCCACCTGAACCGGGCCTACGGGCCGGAACCGGTGGCGATCGTCGTGCCCGACGGCCTCCAGGTCGACGCCCCTGTGGTCGTGGTGGTCCTGACCGATGCGAAAGCCTCGGCGCTGTTCCCCCGGGTGATCGTGAGGTGCGGTGCCGCAGCCTCCCTGACCGTGGTCGAACTGCATACCTCCACCGACGTGGCATCGCTGGTGGTCCCGGTGCTGGAGGCCACCGTCGACCGGGACGGCCACCTTCGACACGCCCTCGTCCAGGAGATGGGTCCCAGGATCTGGCAACTGGCACACCAGGCCTTCAAGGTCGGGCAGTCGGGCACCGTGGAGGCCTTCACGGCCGGCCTCGGGGGCGACTACGCCCGTACCCGGATCGACTGTCGCCTGGTCGGACGCGGGGCCGAGGGACGTCTGGCTGCCGCCTACTACGGCGAGGGCGACCAGACCTTGGATTTCAGGACCTTCCAGGAGCATGCGGCTCCCGACACGACCAGCGAGCTCCTGTTCAAGGGCGCACTGGACGGGTCCTCCCACTCGATCTACTCGGGTCTCATCCGGGTCCGCCCGGAGGCGGTCGGCACCAGGGCGAACCAGACCAACCGGAACATCAAGCTCTCTCCGGACGCCTGGGCCGAGACCGTGCCCAACCTGGAGATCGAGACCAACGACGTCGTCTGCAGCCATGCATCGACGGTCTCGCCGGTCGACGAGGACCAGCGCTTCTTCCTCGAGAGCCGGGGCGTGCCCACGCGGATGGCCGAACGGCTCCTGCTGGAGGGGTTCTTCCAGGACGTGGTCGACGCTGCACCGGTCCCCGCTGTGGCCGAGATCCTGCAGGAGGCCCTGGCCGAGCGACTCGACCGTCGAACCGGTTCCAGCTCCTCGCAGGCCGACAGCGATTCGACGGGTATCGGCGCGGCCGCTGCGGATGAAGATGCTGCCACAGCCGGTGGGGACGCCCAGTGAGCGGCGTCCGGGTCTGTGGCTGGTCCGAACTGGCCGATGGTTCTCCCCGTCGGGTCGTCGTTGACGGTCGGGCCGTGGCGTTGGTGCGCATAGGCGACCAGGTGCACGGCATCGACGACATCTGCAGCCACGCCGAGGTCTCGTTGTCAGAGGGCGAGGTGGACCTCGAGGAGTGCGCCCTGGAGTGCTGGAAGCACGGAAGCCTGTTCGACCTGCGGACGGGTGAGGCCCTCACCCTGCCGGCCGTGAGGCCGGTGGCCGTGCACGCTGTGACCGTCGAGGGTGACGACGTCCTGGTGGAGCTCTCCGGGGGACGTTCCCGATGACCGGATCCGAGGGGAACAGCGTGCTTCGCATCGAGGGCCTGACAGCCAGCGTCGGCGGAATCGACATCCTGCATGGGATCGACCTGGAGATCCGACCGGGCGAGGTGCACGCCCTCATGGGGCCCAACGGGTCGGGCAAGTCGACCCTGGCACACGTGCTGATGGGCCGCCCTGGCTACGAGGTGACCGGGGGTTCGGTCACCCTGGACGGTGTCGACCTGTTGGCGCTGCCCACCTGGGAGAGAGCCCGGGCAGGTTTGTTCCTGGCCCTCCAGCACCCGACGGAGGTACCCGGCGTGAGCCTGGAGTCGGTGGTCGCCGAGGCGGCCCGCGCCGACGGACGCAGCACCGAGGGGATCTACGAGCTGCTGGTCACCGAGGCGGCTCGCATCGGATTCGACGAACGCTTCCTGGCCCGGGCACTGAACGTGGACCTCTCCGGCGGTGAGAAGAAGCGGAACGAGACCCTCATGCTCTGCTCGCTGAAGAGGCGCTACGCCGTCCTGGACGAGATCGACTCGGGCCTGGACGTGGACGCACTCGCCGCCGTGGCGCGCCGCATCCAGGCGGCCACCGAGGAGGATGGCCTGGGGGTACTGGCCATCACCCACTTCGGGCGGTTCCTGGAGGTGCTGGAACCCGACAGGGTGCACGTGCTGGCCCGGGGACGTATCCAGGTCGTGGGCGGCCCCGAGTTGGCTGAGCGCCTCGAGGCTGAGGGCTATGTCGGGGTGCTGGCCGAGGCGGGAGAATCGGTGGGACTGCCCACCGGGGTGACCCATCCCGAGGACCACGAGGCGGGTTTCGGCGAGGACCCGTTTGCCGACCCGCTGGACAGCTGAACGGGTCGGATCTCCGGGACCGGGCTTCGGTACTGAACGACCTGACCCTCCAGACCTACAATCAGGTCATGGCCGACCGCACGCCTCCCGCTGATGACGAGCCTTCGGGGCTGGCATCCCGGCTTCCGGTCGACCGCACCCTTCTGACCCCCGGGGAGCGCGCTTCCCTGGCGGCTCGCCTTCCAGCGTGGGAGATCGACGGGGACCACCTCCGTCGGACGTTCGGGTTCGTCGACTTCTCCGAGGCCTGGGCCTTCATGGGTCGGGTGGCGGTTGTCGCCGAAGCCCTCCAGCACCACCCTGACTGGTCAAACTCGTGGAATCAGGTGGAGATCGCCGTCACCACCCACAGCGCCGGGGGTCTCACCGGGCTGGATGTCACGTTCGCCGAGGCGGTGGACGGCCTGGCCTGACTCGGGGTCCGTAGGCCGCCCGCCGAGGTTCAGGTGCCTGTCTGGTCCAGCACCTGGTCGAGGGTGTTCCAACCCAGGGTGGCGCACTTGATGCGCACCGGGAACTTCACCACACCCCGGAGGGCCTCGAGGTCGCCGAGTCCGGAGGCCCCAGGTTGATCGTCCGTCGAGATGGGCTCGCCGTCCAGACCGTGCTCGTGGATCGACATCATCTCCTTGAACGACCGGAGTACCTCACGGGCACCGTCGGGGGTCCGTCCGAGCACCGCGGCGCTCATCATCGAGGCTGACGACTGGCTGATCGAACACCCCTGCCCGCCGATGCGGATCTCGGCGATCACACCGTCCTCGACCAGTAGGTACACCTGGATCTCATCACCGCAGAGCGGGTTGAACCCCTCGGCCATCATGGCCGGCGGGGTCTCCAGCTCGCCACGGTTCCGGGGGCTCCGGTAGTGATCGAGGATGACCTCCCGGTAGAGGTCTTCGAGTCCGGCCATTTGTCTGGATGCTCCTGGGGCGGGGTGTGCGGATGGGGTGGTCTGGTCAGAAGGCGAAGAAGTCGCCGGCGGCAGCCAGGCCGTCGGCCAGGGCATCCACGTCGGACTCGTCGTTGTAGAGGTAGAGGGAGGCGCGGGCCGTGGCATTCACGCCCAGCACCTTCATGAGGGGCTTGGCGCAGTGGTGGCCGGCCCGGACGCAGATGCCGTGCTGGTCCAGCACCTGGCTGAGGTCGTGAGGGTGGATGTCCCGGTAGGCGAGTGAGAGGGTTCCGCTGCGGTTTTCGAGGTCATGTGGGCCGTGGATGGCCAGGTCGTCGCCGAACCGCTCCGTGAGGGTCCGAATGGCGTAGGCGGTGAGGTCCAGCTCGTGCTGGCGGATGGCCTCCATGCCGATCGCATTCAGGTAGTCGACGGCGGCGTGCAACCCGACGATCTGCGCGATCGGCTGGGTCCCAGCCTCGAACCGGGTGGGAACGTCGGCCGGTGTGAACCCCTCGAAGGTCACGTTCTGGATCATCGAGCCGCCACCCATGAACGGTGGCATGGCATCCAGGAGGTGGCGGCGCCCCCAGAGAAGTCCGATGCCGGTAGGGCCGCACATCTTGTGTCCTGTGAAGACCATGAAGTCACAGTCCCAGTCAGCCACGTTCGTCGGATAATGGGGGACCCACTGGCTTGCGTCCACCAGGCAGAGGGCGCCGACGGCGTGGGCTGCGTCGGCGATCCGGCGAACCGGTGGCAGGGTGCCGAGCACGTTGGAGGCGGCCGATACGGCTACGAGGCGCACGCCATCCAGGAGTTGGTCGAGATCGGTCAGGTCCAGACGGCCGTCGTCGTCCAGGGGGATCCAGCGGATCACGACACCGCGTTCGGCGGCCAACTGCTGCCACGGGACGATGTTGGCGTGGTGCTCGAGGGTCGTGAGGAGGATGACGTCGCCCTCGGAGAGGTTTGTCCTACCCCACGAATGGGCCACCAGGTTGATTGATTCGGTGGCGTTCTTGGTGAAGACGATCTCCTCGGCGGCGGAGGCACCCACGAACCTGGCGAGGGCGGCACGGGAGTCCTCGACCGCCGTGGTTGCCTTCTCGGCGATCAGGTATGCGCCGCGGTGGATGTTGGCGTTGATCTCCTCGTAGTACCTGTCGAGGGCGTCGAGGACCTGCCGGGGCTTCTGGGAGGTGGCACCGGAGTCCAGGTAGACGATGGGATGGCCGTTCACCTCGCGCCCCAGGAGGGGGAAGTCGGCCTTGACCGTGGTGACGTTCAGGGTGGCTGTGCTCATGGCGAATGCCGATTCAGTCCGTCGCGCTCGACCGGGTGGCCCTGAACGCCTCGTAGCCCTCGCGTTCCAGCCGTTCGGCGATCTCCGGGCCACCGCGCTCCACGATCCGACCATCCATGAGGATGTGGACCACGTCGGGCCGCAGGTGGTCCAGCAGTCGCTGGTAGTGGGTGATGGCCAGCACCCCGAGGCCCGTGCGGTCACGCCGCACCTCGGCGACGCCTTCGGCGACCACCTTCAGGGCATCGATGTCGAGGCCCGAGTCGGTCTCGTCCAGGATGGCCATGTCAGGTTCCAGGATGGCCATCTGGAGGATCTCGTTGCGCTTCTTCTCGCCACCCGAGAAGCCCTCGTTGACATTGCGGTCGGCGAACGCCGGGTCCATGCCGAGTCGGTCCATCCATTCCATGATCGACAGCCGGAGCTCCAGGACCGAGAGGTCTATGCCCTTGCGGGCCGAGAGGGACTGCCGGAGGAAGTTGATGACCGACACGCCGGCGATCTCGAGCGGGTACTGGAAGGCAAGGAAGATCCCGGCCTTGCCGCGCACGTCTGGTGGCCAGTCGGTTATCTCGTCGCCCCGGAACCTGATGGAACCTGCGGTCACGACGTATTCGGGGCTTCCCAGCAGGACGGAGGCCAGCGTCGACTTCCCTGAGCCGTTCGGGCCCATGAGGGCGTGGACCTCGCCGTGGCCGACCACGAGGTCGACCCCCTTGAGGATCTCGATGCCGTCGGTGGTCGAGGCGTGGAGGCCTTCGACCTCGAACAGCGGGATCGCGTCGGCGTCGGTTGGCTCGGCCATGGGTCCAGTCTAGGGAGGCGCTCGGATTACCACTATGGCGATAGGAGTAATCCGATGTGGTCGGGTAGGCCCGATACGGGCACCCGGCTCTGCATCAGGGCGTGTCGACCAGGGAACGCTTCCAGTCCCTGAAGCGTCCATGCTCCACACCATCGGGCCCAGTGCCACCGCCCGAGCCATCCGCGTGCAGCCGGAACCGGTGGATCCGATCGAGGTCCTCGGAGTGGAGGGCCACGTAGAGGGCGTCGCCGCGGGCCGGACCGGCCCGCCACAGCAGCCACATGCCCAGACGTCGTTTGTAGGCGGTGCGGACCGGCACCCCATCCACGTCGGGAATGTCGTCTCCGGCCGTAAGGAGGGCCGCCGGCGCCTCGATCCAGGCCTCCGCCGGCACGTTGCGGTCCCTGATGGGGGTGGCGGGAAGCTCCGAGGTGTGGATGGGCGTCTCGTCGAAGGGGCGGAGGTCGGCGGGCAGGGATGGTCCCGGTGAGGAGTTCACCAGCCTCTGGCCACCCACTCGTCCAGGCTGGGCCGTTCCGCTCCGATAGTGGTATCGGTGCCGTGGCCCGGCATCACGATGGTGCCCGGGTGGATGTCGGCGAACAGCCGCCGATCGATGGACTCGATGATGGTGGTGAAGTCCCCACCCTCGAAGGTGGTGGCGCCCGGACCTCCTGGGAACAGCGTGTCGCCGGAGAACAGGATCGGTGACCCCTCCAGGCGGAAGCAGATGGACCCGGGCGTGTGGCCGGGGGTGCAGATGGTGTGGAGCCTCAGGCGCCCCACCTGGATTACCGACTCGTCCTCCAGGATGTCGTCGTAGGAGGGGAGCATCGCGGCGTCGGCGGCGGTTACCGCGACCCGGTAGCCGGCCTCCCGGACCGCCGGTACGGCCTGGATGTGGTCGAAGTGTCCGTGGGTCTCGAGCACGGACCGGACGTCCAGCGCGCGGCACAGCTCCAGCAGCTTGTCGTGCTCGTTGGCGGCGTCGATCAGCACGGATTCGCCTGTCTGACGACAGCGCAGCACGAACACGTTGTTCTCGTAGTCGCCGACCACGATGCGGTGGATCTCGGCCTGCTCGTCGCACCAGTGCAGTGCCGCCCCCTCGACCCCGGGTCGGGGATGGTGGGTGTGGCTGCAGGGACCCGCGTGCGGAGACGTCGGGGTGGTGGGCTGGTCGTTCATGGGGCCATCATGCCAGTCGCTCCGCCAGCGCAGGCCAAACCGACCACCGGCGCACGGCAGCCGCTCCACAGGCGCGGGCCAGCCCGACCGCCGGCATTCCGGACCGGGGTGGCGGTCCGTGCGGCGGCTGGGAATGTTGTGACGGGTGGCCATGACGCCCGATGTCGCCGCACCAGCGGGCGACTGGTAGAACCATGAAGTCGGATCTGTCCAGCGGCGACCGAACCGGTCGCTACCGACAGCACAGATCACAAGTCGAGATAGATAGAGCAGGAGTGTGCACATGAACTTCGCATTCAGCGAGGAGCAGGAGCAGCTACGGGAGTTCGTCCGCCAGTTCCTCGAGAACTACTCGGCGGAGACCACCGTCCGTGAGTTGATGGAGACCGAGAGCGGATACGACGCCGCCACCTGGTCGATGATGGCCGAGCAGTTGGGCCTCCAGAGCCTGATCATTCCCGAGGAGTATGGCGGGCAGGGGTTCGGCTACGTGGAGCTCATCGTGGTCCTGGAGGAGATGGGCCGCGCACTGCTGTGCGCACCGTTCTTCTCGACCGTGGTGCTTGCCGCCAACACTCTCATCCACTCCGGCGATGACGCCGCCAAGGCCGAGTTGCTGCCCGGGATCGCATCCGGCGAGACCATCGCCACGCTCGCCTTCACCGAGGAGAGCGGTCGCTGGGACGAAGCCGGCATCACCATGGAGGCAACCGCCGACGGCGACGGTTGGACGCTCTCCGGGACGAAGATGTACGTGCTGGACGGTCACATCGCCAGCCTCGTGCTGGTGGCTGCCCGCACCGCCAACGGCGTCTCGTTGTTCAGGGTCGACGGCGATGCCGCTGGCCTGACGCGGACCGCACTGGCCACCATGGACATGACCCGCAAGCAGGCCCGTCTGGAGTTCGACGGGGTGGCGGCCACCATGATCGGCGCCGAGGGTGACGGCTGGACCGTCCTGGAGCGTGTCCTGGACCTCGCAGCGGTGGCCCTGGCCGCCGAGCAGGTCGGTGGCGCCCAGATCTGCCTGGACACCGCCGTGCAGTACGCCAAGGACCGGGTGCAGTTCGGTCGGCCCATCGGCAGCTTCCAGGCGATCAAGCACAAGTGCGCCGACATGCTCCTCGAGGTCGAGTCGGCCAAGTCGGCCGCCTACTACGCGGGCTGGTGCGCTGCGGAGTTGAACGACGAGCTGCCCTCTGTGGCGTCGCTGGCCAAGGCCTACTGCTCGGAGGCCTACTTCCACACGACCGCCGAGAACATCCAGATCCACGGTGGCATCGGCTTCACGTGGGAGCACTCGGCGCACCTGTACTTCAAGCGTGCCAAGAGCTCCGAGCTGCTGTTCGGCGACCCGACCTACCACCGGGAGCTGCTGGCCCAGCGCATCGGCATCTGAGCCGGTAGCAGTTGCGCTGCCTCAGCGCTGAACACGGCAGGGCCAGCGTGGCTGGCATGATCACACGATGACCTGGTTGTTCCTGGCGCTCGGCGCGCTGCTGGTTGTCGGCATCGCCATGTACGCGGTCGGATCCGCAGTTGGTCGCCTCGAGAACACGGCGCTGCCAGCCGTACTGGAGGTTGACGACGCCGTCGACTGGATAGCCGAGAGGCTCCCGGAGGAGACGGCCGGCCAGCTCAGCCGCGACGACGTGGTCGACGTGGTCGGCTGGTACCTGGAGTCCTTCGCCGAGGCCGGGTTGGCGACCACGCACGGCCAGGCTCTGGGTGACGAGGCGCTGGCAGATGGCGCCGGCGATGCCGAGGGGCGCGTCGTGGCCCCACTGGACGACGCCCTGGACCACGTGGTGGCCCGGGGGCTGGAACGACCCGAACCACTCGATGCCCTGGCGGTTGCGATGGTGGCCGACCTGCTCGGTACCTACCTGGTGGCGATGGGAGCCATTGGTGGGCCGGCCGGCGGTCCTGGTGGCGATCCGGCCGACCCGACGGCCCCACGGGGCTAGAGCCCCACAGGACTAGCGTCGCAGCATGCTCGACCGACACGCTCCGGTCTTCGTGGCCGGTCACCGCGGCCTCGTCGGCTCCGCCATCGTGCGTCATCTGGAGGCCGATGGCTTCACCGACCTCCGGACGGTCGGCCGCGAGGTCCTGGACCTGCGTGACCAGTCGGCGGTCGACTCCTGGTTCGATGTGGAACGGCCGAGATACGTATTCCTGGTGGCCGGCACGGTGGGGGGGATACACGCCAACACCAGCCGTCCGGCCGAGTTCCTCTACGACAACCTGATGATCCACGGGACGGTGGTGCAGGCTGCCCACAGGATCGGCGTCGAGAAGCTGCTGTACCTGGGAAGCTCGTGCATCTACCCGAGGTTGGCCGAACAGCCGATCACGGAGGAGGCGCTGCTGAGCGGGGCCCTGGAGCCGACCAACGAGGGCTATGCCCTGGCCAAGATCGTCGGCATCAAGCTCTGCGAGACGTATCGGCGGCAGTACGGGGACGATTTCATCTCGGCCATGCCGACCAACCTCTACGGACCGGGGGACAACTTCGACCTGGAGGGTGGACACGTCCTACCGGCCCTGATGCGCCGCTTCCACGAGGCGAGGGAGGCGGGCGACGCCACGGTCGGGGTCTGGGGGACCGGCAATGCGAAGCGCGAGTTCCTGCACGTGGACGACCTGGCCGATGCCTGTCTGTTCCTGATGGACGGATACTCGGAGGCCGGTCACGTCAACGTGGGGACCGGTGTGGACCTGACCATCCGGGAGTTGGCCGAGACGGTACGAGACCTAGTGCATCCCGGTGCCGAGCTGGCCTTCGACAGCTCCAAGCCCGATGGGATGCCCCGCAAGGTGCTGGACGTGTCACGGCTCACCGGCCTGGGTTGGACGGCGCGAACCAGCCTGGCCGACGGGCTCGTATCCACGTACGCCTGGTTCGTGGAGGCGGCCGGACGGGGCGAACTCCGGCTCTAGGACCATGGACGGGGCCTACCAGCGTCCTCGGCTTATGCGTAAGCCGACCCCTTCAGCCGGCTCAAGGGGAACCGTCGGTGACTACCTGCGCCTGACGCTGGCCTCTACTGCTGTTTGGACTTTCCGGCCGCCTTCTGGGCCTTCTTCCAGGCGCGTACCGTGACCAGCGCTTCGGGCCCGTCGATGTCGGCCACGGACCGGGGCACGTCGTCGGCGAAGGGTCCGGCCGCCGCCCTCCACCCCTCAGGAGCGACACCCATCCGCTTGGCCAGGATGGCCACGAAGATCTTCGTCTTCTCGGCGCCGTAGCCGGGCAGGGCCCTGAGTCGCCGGGCCAGGTCGGCACCGTCGGCGGCTCCCTCCCAGACGTCTGCCGCGTCGCCGTCGTGGTTCTCCAGCAGGTGGCGGCAGAGGTCCTGGATCCGTCCGGCCATCGAGTTGGGGAATCGGTGTATGGCCGGCTTGGTGCGGCACGCCTCGAGGAAGGCCTCCGGGTCCATGTCGGCGATGGCGGCGGGGTCGAGCTGTCCGAGTCGGTCCAGCAGGGTGGCGGGCCCGCGGAATGCCCACTCCATGGGCACCTGCTGGTCCAGCAGCATTCCGACCAGCAGGGCCAGTGGGTCGGTGTTGAGCAGGTGGTCCGCGTCGACGTCACCGGTGATCGCAAGCGTGCCGACGGACCGGGATGTGGGTGGGGTCATGGAGCGAACCTAGCGCTGGGGACCCGGGGCACGGGCCGACAGCGGCTTCAGTCGGGGGAGTGTTCCCGTCCGACGCTGCGACCCGGAACCGGCACGGTGTCGTGGCGACCCGGGTCGGCGATGTCCACGTCGAGGCTGTGGTGGGCAATGGCCTCGGCCACCAGCGACGCATCGATGGTCCCCGCCTGGGCGAGGGCGTGCAGAACGGCCACCACCACGTGGCCGGTATCCACCTCGAAGAACCGGCGCAGGGCCTCCCGCGTGTCGCTGCGCCCGAAGCCGTCGGTTCCCAGCGTGTGGAAGGGACGTGGAATCCACCTGGCCACCTGGCCGGGCAACAGCTTCTGGAAGTCCGTGACCGCCACCACGGGGCCCTCGCCCCCGTCCAGGAGTCGGGTGACCAGTGGGACCTCGGCCGGCTCGGTGGGGTGTAGCCGGTTGTGGCGCTCCACGCCCAGGGCCTCCTCCCTGAGTCGCTTGTAGGAGGTGGCGCTCCAGAGGTCGACACCCACGCCCCAGCGTTCGGCCAACTCATCGGCCGCCTCCCGGGCCGCTCCCTGGGCCGAACCCGAGAACATGAGGGTGGCTGTCACGGGACGCTCGGGAGCGTCGGCCCACTGGTAGAGCCCCCGGACGACGTCGGCGTCGGTGACGTGGTCCGGCCGGGGCGGCATCTCGTACGCCTCGTTGTAGAGCGTGACGTAGTAGAAGATGTCCTCGTTGAAGTGGGGATCCTCGTGTCCGTACATGCGTTGCAGGCCGTCGTCGATGATCGCCGCCAGCTCGTATGCGTAGGCCGGGTCGAAGGCCTGGCAGGCCGGCACGGTGGCGGCCAGCAGCAGGCTGTGTCCGTCCTGGTGCTGCAGGCCCTCGCCGGCCAGGGTGGTGCGTCCGGCGGTGGCGCCCAGCATGAAGCCGCGGGCCCTGGAGTCAGCGGCCGACCAGATGGAGTCGCCGACGCGCTGGAAGCCGAACATCGAGTAGAAGGTGAAGAACGGCACCATCGGGACGCCGAGGTTGGCGTAGCTGGTGCCGGCAGCGATGAAGGTGGACATGGATCCGCACTCGGTGATGCCCTCCTCGATGATCTGTCCGTCCGTGCTCTCGGTGTACGACAGGAGCAGCTCGTGGTCGACCGGCTCGTAGAGCTGGCCGAACGGTGCGTAGATGCCGAACTCCCGGAACAGTGAGTCCATGCCGAAGGTCCGGGCCTCGTCCGGGACAATGGGCACCACGCGGGGTCCGAACGCCTTGTCGCGCAGGAGGTCCCGGAGCAGGCCCGTCATGGCCATGGTGGTCGACACGGCCCGTCCCTCGGATCCCTTGGCGAGGCCGGCGAACACCGACGGGTCGGGCAGCGTGAGGGGCCGCCTGTTACGGATCCGCCGCTTGGGGATGGACCCACCTAGGGCACGGCGCCGCTGCACCATGTACTCGTGTTCGGGGCTGTCCTCGTCGGGCCTGTAGTAGGGAGCCCGGTCACCCTCGAGTGCCGACTCGGGGATCTCGTCGACCAGGTGGAGACGCTCACGCAGGGCCAGCAGTTCGTCCTTGGTCATCTTCTTGATCTGGTGGGTGGCGTTCCGGGCCTCGAAGCCCTCGCCCAGCGTCCAACCCTTGATGGTCTTGGCCAGGATCACCGTCGGGGCGGCGTTCTCCTCGGTGGCGTTGCGGTAGGCGGCGTAGATCTTCTGGTAGTCGTGGCCGCCGCGGGGCAGGTCGTTCAACTCATCGTCGGAGAGGTGCTCGACCATGGCCCGGAGGCGGGGATCGGGCCCGAAGAAGTGCTCCCGGATGTAGTCGCCGCCCTCCACTGCGAGGCGCTGGTACTCACCGTCGACCGTCGTGTTGAACTTGTTGAGCAGGATGCCGTCCACGTCCTTGTGGATCAGCTCGTCCCATTCGGATCCCCAGATGACCTTCAGGACGTTCCATCCGGCACCCCGGAACACGCCCTCCAACTCCTGGATGATCTGGCCGTTGCCGCGGACCGGCCCGTCCAGGCGTTGGAGGTTGCAGTTGACGATCCAGATCAGGTTGCCGAGGCCCGACCGGCCGGCCAGCGAGATGGCGCCCAGCGTCTCGGGTTCGTCGCACTCGCCATCGCCCACGAAGCAGAACACCCGACTGTCGGACGTCTCGTCGATCCGGCGGCTCTCCATGTACTTGTTGAAGCGGGCGTGGTAGATGGAGTTGATGGGACCCAGGCCCATCGACACGGTGGGAAACTCCCAGAAGTCGGGCATGAGCCGGGGGTGTGGATAGCTGGACAGGCCTCCTCCTCCGATCTCCATGCGGAAGCCGTTCAGGTGCTGCTCCGTGAGGCGGCGTTCCAGGAAGGCCCGGGCGTAGACGCCGGGGGCGGCGTGGCCCTGGAAGTAGACGTGGTCGCCGGGTCGACCGTCGTCCTTGCCACGGAAGAACCAGTTGAACCCCACCTCGTAGAGGGCCGCCGAGGAGGCGAAGGTGGAGAGGTGGCCGCCGATGCCATCGGCCTTCTTGTTGGCGTTGATCACCATTGCCGCGGCATTCCAGCGGATGAAGGCCCGGATGCGGCGCTCGATGAACTCGTCCCCGGGGAACCACGGCTGGTCCTCGGTGGCGATGGTGTTCACGTAAGGGGTCCAGGTGGGTGGGGCGTTGCCGACGTTCAGCTCACCTGCCCGTTCCAGGAGCTTGGCCAGCATGTAGCGGGCGCGGCGTCGACCCGACCTGTCGACCAATGCGTCGAAGGAGTCGATCCACTCCTTCGTCTCGGCCGGATCGGCATCCGGTAACTGGTGGGTGAAGCCGTCGATCACGTTCGCATCCTGCCATGCCGGTTCCCATGTCGGTTCCCATGCCGGTCTGGCGGGCAGCCTCCACCTCCACTGGCGGCACTCCCCGTAGGGTCGCTGACCGTGTCCAGCCCCGATCGTCTGTTCGAGGATCCGATGGAGGATCAGCCCACCCGGGAGAACGGGCCTGCTTCGTCGTCCCTGTCGGGACATCTGGACGGTCGGGAGTCCGCTGCCGAGCAGGTGGTCGTCTACACGGACGGTGCGTGTTCAGGGAATCCGGGCCCGGGCGGATGGGCGTGGGTGGTGCCGGGTGGGTCGTTCGCCGCTGGCTTCGACGTCCGGACCACGAACCAGCGGATGGAGCTGACGGCCACCCTTGAGGCCGTCCGGGCCTTCGACGGGCCGCTGCTGATCGTCAGCGACTCGACCTACGTGGTGCACTGCTTCAGGGACGGCTGGTGGGAGAAGTGGCTCCGCAAGGGCTGGGTGAGCTCCAAGCGCGAACCGGTGGCCAACCGTGAGATCTGGGAGCCACTCATTGAGGCGGTGCGTTCCAGGGGGAACGTGGACTTCCGGTGGGTGAAGGGACACTCGGGCGACCGGTGGAACGACGAGGCCGACAGGCTCGCCGTCGAGGCCTGCAGCCGACAGGTGGAGATCTCCGGCTGAGCAGGCCTGGTTCAGGCCGGCAGGTTCAGCCCAGCAGGTTCAACCACTTGACGAGGGCGGCACGCGGCGTGCCGGGTAGCGCGATGGCGACCACGACCTCGGCACCCCCGTCCCAGGGGCCATCCACCGTGACGCTCGTAGTGGATCCGCAGACCTGCAGGACCGTCCGGTCGTCGGGACGGTCATCCACCCTCACCAGCCCCTTGGCCCTCACAACGCCACCGGGCCGGGCCCGGATCCAGGTGTCTATCGACGTTCTGGCGATGGGGCCGTCAAGGTGCCTTGAGATCGAGACGTGGTCGTGTGGCGGGGTGGTGGACGCCGGAGCATCCTCGGCGGTCTCGGCCGGCAGGTTCCTGGGCCTCGGGCCCAGGAGCACAGCGGTCGGAACGGGCGTCCGCAGGACCGTGGCGTCGGTCATGCCGGAGAGCCAGGCCTCGGTTCCGGCCAGGTCCTCCTCGTCTGCCACGTCGGAGCGGCTCACCACCACCAGGTCGGCGCCTGCCACCTGGCTGACCACCGTCTCGCCCACGTAGCGGTCGGCCGCCCGGTCCCGGACCGAGAGGGGATCCACGAGTACCACCACTCCGTCAGGGGTGAAGCCGGGCAGGTGCGCCCAGCGGGCCACCTTGCGGGGTTCGCCGACCCCGCTGACCTCCACGACCACCCGGTCGATCCGGTCTGCGAACCCGCGGACCGTTTCGAGGGACTCGGCGAAACCGTCGACCATCGAGCAGCAGATGCACCCGTTGGCGAGGGTCAGCACGTCACCGGCGGCTGACGCCAGCAGTCGGCCGTCGATGTCGATGTCCCCGAAGTCGTTGACGAGGACAGCGATCCGTTGGCCGTCGGGTTCGGCCAGGATGCCGTTCAGGAGGGTCGTCTTGCCGGCTCCGAGGTATCCGCCGATGACCGTGAGGGGAAGGCGGTCAGGTCCGGAACTCATGCCCGTGAGTCTCGCATCCGCATCCACATCAGCCTGCCGTGGTTCAGCCGCCGACCCCGGCAGCCGGGTGGAGGACACCGCCGCACATCGTTCCCCAGACGGGAATGTCGCGGAGCTCCATGGGATCCACTTCGAACGGATCGGCCTCCAGGATCGCCAGGTCGGCGAACTTGCGGGGGCTGATCGAGCCCACCTCGTCCTCCATCCGAAGCTGCCAGGCGGCCCCCATGGTCACGGCCTGGAGCGCCTCGGCGACGGTGATGCGTTCATCGGGCCCGACGATGACGCCGGACGGCGTGAGCCGGTTGACGGCTGCCCAGGCAACGTGGAGCGAACCGAGGGGCGTAACCGGGGAGTCGGAGTGCATCGAGAGGGGAACGCCCAGGTCCAGGGCCGTGCGTGCGGCGTTCATGCGGGCGGCCCGGTCCGGCCCGACGGTGATCGAGATGTGCTGGTCGCCCCAGAACCAGGCGTGGTTGGAGAAGATGTTGGCGCACATGCCCAGCGCCCGGATCCGGCGGTACTGCCCGGGCGTGGTCAGCTGGCAGTGCTGGACGGTGTGGCGATGGTCGGGCATCGGGTGGGCGGCCTGCACTTCGGCAACGGCATCCAGGAGCACGTCGACGGCCTCGTCGCCGTTGGCATGTGTGTGGACCTGCAGCCCGGCCCGGTGGTATGGGGCGAGGCGGTCGGCGAACTGGTCCGGTGGGATCAGCCAGATTCCGTTGGGTCCACCATGGTGGAAGCCCGGCCACCGGAGGCGGGCGGTTCCGCCCTGGATGGAGCCGTCCAGGAGGAGCTTCACGTAGCCGAGACGGAGGTGGTCGGTCGACTGCTTCCGCAGTTCCGCCAGGGCGGCGGCGCACGTCTCGTCGCTGACCGTGCCGTTCTGCATCGCCCCGTGGAACATGACCACCCGGGTTGGGAAGTCGTGGTCGACGATGCCGGTCCACTGGCGGACGATGGTCTCCTCCAGCAGGTTGGAGGTGCCGAGGTCGGTCAGCGTCGTGACGCCCACGTTCCTGGCTGACTTTCCGAAGAGGTGGATGGCCTCGTCGGAACGCTGCCGTCCGAAGAAGGACCGGAAGGCGGCTCCGGCCAGGGCCATGGCCGGAAACTCCTGCAGCTCGCCCAGAGGCCACCCCGAGGCGTCCTTGGGCACGCCTTCGGCGACGGTGTCAGGTGTGATGCCCTCGGCTTCCATGAGCGCTGAGTTGACGGTGGCCAGGTGCATGTTGGAGTGGATCACGAAGATCCGGCGGGTGGTTGACACGGCGTCCAGCTGCCGACGGTCCAGACGCTCACCCGGCCAGAAGATCGGGTCGAGGCCCCAGGCGAGGAGGGGCTCGTCCGGATCGGTGAGGAGACTGTCGGCCTCCCTGAGCCGTTCGACCACGGCGTCGAACGTGTTGCAGCCGGGCCAGGAACGTCCATCGGGGTCGGTCCTGGCCTCGTAGCCGACGTAGGTGTACTGCCATAGGCCACCGGTGTCCTTGTGGCAGTGGGCCTCCACGAAGCCGGGTAGCAGGACCTTGTCCGCCAACGTCCGGTCCAGGGTTCCGCCGTAGGTGGCGACCAGGTCGTCGGGGTCGCCGACCGCCAGGAAGCGGCCGTCGCGTACGGCGACGGCGCTGGCGGTGGCCCGGGCCGGATCGAAGGTGTGGACGGCACGGGCGGCATAGACGGTGGTGCCCGAGGTTTCTGGAAGGGGTTGGGACATGCGTCGGAGTGTAGGTCACAGTACGAATCCGTACCGATTCGAGCGCGACTCCATGTGCCGATTCCGGTGGGGGCGTAGTGTCGCCGGTACCGAGGAGAGGAGGTGGTCCACATCAGCAGCAGTAGATATGGGACTTCGGAGGTGGGCGGCCGCTGAGCGGCGCTGGACCACCCGGCGATACCACGCCGATCCACCCCTGGGACACGACCGTCGGCACTGGTCCCTGCCGTCATATCCGGTCGACCCGGGAATCCAGATGAATCGCAATACGAGACTGAAGATGTGAGGGCGCGTCCGACCGGGCGCGCCCTCCGTCGCGTCCTGGCCGTGGCGCTGGTCACGATGCTGACCAGCCCGGTCCTCATCGTCTGGGAGGTGAACGTGCTCGTGGTGATGAGCCTGGTGGTCCTCATCCGGCCGGCGTGGCGTGCGCGTTCGTACGTCCTGCGATGGGGGATGCTCCTGGGTGTCCTGCCGTACCTGCTCCTCTGGCTGGTCCAGGTCGCCTCCTTCGGGTTCGGTGACAACCCCACCTCGGGTACCGAGCCACCGCCCTCGACCATGCCGGCTCCCACCTCTGCGGTCGTTTCGTCGGGCTAGTCTCCGCTGCCATGGATCGACCGTCGGCCTTCGCACACCACCGTTTCATCGGCGACAAGCGCACCCAGCAGGTCTACGACCTGGACGAGGTGGCCGACGTCGAGGCCATGACCATCGTTCTGGACGAGCTGATGTCCAGCGACCGGTTCCTGTGCTTCGGGCCCGACTCCCTGGCCGAGGCCCGCAACCGCGGCTACCGGCTCCGGTCGGTCTGACCGGGCAGCCACCGGTAGCTACCGACGGGCTCCACGCGATGAGCGCCGTCCACCAGCGTCGCGAGTTGGTCAGCGCGCTCGCCGACCTCTACCTGGGTCATCGGGACCTGGAGCGGCTTCCGATGCTGGGCACGGTCGGGCGCCTGTTGGCCGAGGCGCTGGAAGATGACGGGGTGGTGGCGACCGAACCCGGTGGGTTGCCGGTGACGCAGTTGCTGGAGGGGGTCGTCGCCGACACGGGCCAACCCGCTATCGACCGGGTGCTGAGGGCGTTCACAGCGGCTGGACCGATCCTGCACTGGGTCCAGACCTCCGAGTACGCGGCGACGCTCTCACGGCACTTCCTGGACAACTACGGATATGTACGGGTGATCGGCCCGGGTGGGCTGGTCGAGTCCGATACCGCCAGTGCCGGCCTGGGTGTGTGGGGAGCAGGCCTGCACTACCCGCGGCACGAACACCCGGCCGAGGAGACGTACCACCTGTTGCACGGGTCGGCCTCGTTCCAGCGTGGAGCCGGTCCGTGGGTGGACAGGGCGGTCGGGGAGTCGGTCCACCACGACCCGTGGGAGCACCATGCCCAGAGGTTCGGAGACGCCACGTGCGTCCTGTCGTGGGCCTGGACCGGCAACGTCGCCGTCAACGCCCGCCTGGTGCCCGAGGACGCCTGAGTCCGCTCCCGGGGCTCGCTCCCGGGGTCAGGTGCGTTGGCGGATCAGGTTCAGGGCGCTTCCCGCCTTGAACCACTCGATCTGGTCGGCGGAGTAGGTGTGGTCCATGGCGATGCTCGTCGTCGCACCGTCGGGCGAGGTGATGACCACCTCCACCTGCGTGTCGGGAGCCAGGTCGGCCAGGCCCACCACCGAGATGCGGTCCTCGGGGCCGATCAGGTCGTAGTCGTCCCGGTTGGCGAAGGTGAGGGGCAGGAGGCCCTGCTTCTTGAGGTTGGTCTCGTGGATCCGGGCGAACGAGCGGGCCATGACGGCGCGGGCGCCACGGAAGCGTGGCTCCATGGCGGCGTGCTCGCGTGATGAGCCCTCGCCCATGTTCTCGTCGCCGATGGCGACCCAGGCGATGCCGGCCTCGTGGTAGCGCCGGGCGATCTCCGGGTAGGCCCGGGTCTCCCCGTCGGTCACGTCCAGGCCGGTGCCGACCTCGCCGGTGAAGGCGTTCACGGCCCCCATGTAGACGTTGCCGGAGATGTTCTCCAGGTGGCCCCGGTAGCGCAGCCACGGTCCGGCCATAGAGATGTGGTCGGTGGTGCACTTGCCCTGAGCCTTGACGAGGACAGCCAGGTCGGTGATGTCCTCGCCGTCCCATGCCGGGAACGGGGTCAGGACCTGCAGGCGGTCGCTGGTCGGAGACACGGAGACCTCCACGCCGCTGCCGTCCACCGGAGGTGCCTGGAAGGTCTCCTCGCCTGGATCGAAACCGTCGGCCGGAAGCTCCTCGCCGGCCCCGACGGTGAGGCGGACCTCCTCCCCGACATCGTTGGTCAGCGTGTCGTTGGCCGGGTCGAAGTCGAGGCGACCGGCGATGGTCAGGGCCATCACCGTTTCGGGAGAGGTGACGAAGGCGTGCGTGGTCGCATAGCCGTCGTTGCGCTTCGGGAAGTTCCGGTTGTAGCTGGTGACGATGGAGTTCGGAACGCCGTCCTCCATGTCCTGGCGGTCCCACTGGCCGATGCACGGCCCACAGGCGTTGGCCAGCACCTTGGCACCGAGGGCCTCGAAGTCGGCCAACAGGCCGTCGCGTTCGATGGTGGCACGGACCTGCTCGGAACCGGGGGTGATGAGCAGCGGGGCCTTGGCCGTGAGCCCCTTGGCCAGGGCATCCCGGGCGATGCTGGCCGCCCTGGTTATGTCCTCGTAGGAGGAGTTGGTGCAGGAACCGATGAGGCCGGCGCTGACCTCCATGGGCCAGCCCTCGCGCTCGGCTTCGGCACCCAGGTCGGCCACCGGACGGGAAAGGTCGGGGGTGTATGGCCCGTTGATGTGGGGCGACAGGGTGGAGAGGTCCAACTCGATGACCTGGTCGAAGAAGGCCCCCGGATCGGCTTCCACCTCGTCGTCGGCCCGGAGGTGGTGGGCCACGGCGTTCGCTGCGTCCGCCAACGCCTCACGGCCGGTGCACTTCAGGTAGCGGGCCACGGCGTCGTCGTAGGCGAACACGGAGGTGGTGGCGCCGACCTCGGCGCCCATGTTGCAGATGGTGCCCTTGCCGGTGGCCGAGAGGCTGCGGGCCCCGGGGCCGAAGTACTCGACGATGGCACCGGTGCCACCGTTCACGGTGAGGATGTCGGCGACCTTCAGGATGACGTCCTTGGGGGCGGACCAGCCGCTCAACTCGCCGGTCAGGTGGATGCCGATGAGCTTGGGCCAGCGCACGTTCCACGGGAAGCCGGTCATCACGTCGACGGCGTCTGCTCCACCCACGCCGATGGCCACCATGGCGAGGCCCCCGGCATTCGGGGTGTGGCTGTCGGTGCCGATCATCATCCCGCCGGGGAAGGCGTACTGCTCGAGCACCACCTGGTGGATGATCCCGGAGCCGGGCTTCCAGAAGCCGGCTCCGTAGCGGGCGCAGACCGAGGCTAGGAAGTCGTAGACCTCCCGGTTCCCGTCGATCGCCGTGAGCAGGTCGGTCTTTCCGTCGTCGCGGGCCTGGATGAGGTGGTCGCAGTGGGTGGTGGTCGGGACCCGGACCTCGTCGAGGCCGGCCGTCATGAACTGCAGCCAGGCCATCTGGGCGGTGGCGTCCTGCAGGGCCACCCGGTCGGGGTGCAGGTCCACGTATGAGACGCCCCGTTCCAACCCGGCGCCCTCGGGGTCGTCCAGGTGGTTGATGAGGATCTTCTCGGCCAGCGTGAGGGGGCGGCCCAGGCGACGACGTCCGATCTCGAGGCGTTCGTCCAGGGTGGCGTAGACGCCCTGGACCAACTCGATGGGGGTGGAGGCGGCGACGGTCATCGGGAGCTCGCTTTTCTGGATCGCAGGGCTGGAGTCGTGGGATCCAACGGGAACGGGACCGGCACTGGCCAGATTTCCGTCGATGTTCTGAATGCTACCCGCGGGACATCGGCCGCTGAGTGGGGTCGCCTCCAAAGAAGACTGGAAGTTTGGTCGACCCTGATGGGATGGCTCAGAGCTCAGGCCACCTACGACGTTTCCGTCGTGATCGCCGGTCCCGGTCACCGAGTGCCCATGCCCGACGCCAGGCGCCCACGTCGGGACCGGTCAGGCCTGGTGAGGTACCGGCATGGGCCCGTCGGCGGGCCTGCCACCAGTCGGACGTGGCCTCGTCGCCGAGGGCGGCGACCGCCGCCTGTAGCCGGATGGCGAAGGCCCGGGCATTCTCGCCTTCGGCGGCCACCAGCGGGTCTCCGAAGGTGACCGTGGTGCGTGACGGGCGTGGCAGGGTCCGGCCCTTGCGGAGGATCCGACCGGTGCCCTGGAGGTGGATGGGCACGACGGGCACGTTGCACCTGATGGCCAGGAAGGCCGCCCCTCCGCGGAACTCCTGGCCCCATCCGTCGGGACTCCTACCGCCCTCCGGGTAGAGCAGGATGCTCCAGCCGTCGTCGACGAGGCCGCGGACCATGTCGGCTGAACGGCGGCCCACCCGCTTGCGTTCGATGGGCACGGCACCTATGGCGAGGGCCGCTACGGCACCGCTCACCCGGTTGCCGAAGAAGTAGTCGGCGGCCGCCCCCACGAGTAGCCGGTGACGCCAGGGATCGGGGATGGAGGTGAGCAGCAGTGGGGTGTCGGCGTGGCTGTGGTGGTTCGCCACGAAGACCACGGCGCCGTCCAGGCCGTCCAGACGGTCCAGGCCCCGGCGGTCCGGCGAGGCGATGGCGGACATGGCCGGTCGCATGATTCCCTCGACGATGGCCGCCCTGGCCAGTCGGGCCGGATACCGGCGGGCCCAGTCGGTGTCGTAGTCGGCGCCGAGGCGATGCGAGGGAGGCGCCGGTGTGACGCCACCGGGTACCGCGGCGGCACGCCACGGAAACCCGAGCCTTCCGATCATCGCCCGGGTCTTCGCCACCCGGAGGCCGACCTGTCCCATCCGGTCAGGTGACGTCGGCCATGAAGATCGGCGGGTTCTTCATGTGCGTGATGGTCGGCTGGGGCCCGACCACGTCCGAGGCCATCTCGAGGGCGTCCTGGAGGCTTGATGCCGGCTGGAAGCCCATGCGTCGGACGGCGGCCGGGTCGCCTCCGACGATGATCACCCGGCCCAGGTGCTCGAGGGCATGCGTGCCCCAGTACCACATGTAGAAGGGGTGGACGCCGTGGTAGGCGTACGAGTTGCGGTACAGGTGGATGTACCACTCGTCCTCGGCGAACTGCTTCTCGTACTTCCGCTCGATCTCGGCCGGATCGGTGGTGTCGGCCAGGACCTGCTCGAAGAAGTCGATGTAGCTGGGGTGGTGGACCGGGTGGAACTCCCAGGGCGTGGGGTGGCTCAGGATCAGCACCCCGCCTTCCCTCACCAGCGGCCGCCCCCGGTAGAGGTTGAAGAAGTAGCCGAGCCCGAGGCACATGACCAGGATCGGGTTCATGATCGAGTTGACGTTGTAGGGGCAGATGTAGGGCAGGCCCATGGTCAGGATGTCGGTCTGGCCTTCGACGGCGACGAGCTGCTGCTTGTAGACGTTGGCCGTGGTGACCTCGTGCACGGCCTCGATCTCGCCCGCCTGGACCGACGTCAGGGCGTAGGGCGCCTGCCAACTTGAGAATGCCTTGCGCTTGGCTGCACTCGGCATGAGGTCCAGGCCGGCCTTCATGGCCAGGAACTGCATGCGGTCCCGGGTGGACCACTCCCACTCCCGCTTCTGCAGCAGCGCCATGGGTCCCGTACGGCCGAACGTATCGTTGTTGATCGTCGTCTCGATCTGGAAGATCTTCACGCCTGCGTCCTTCAGGACGTTGCCCATCCGCCAGTTGGAGGCGTGCAGGGCCGAGTTCTCCTGGTCCATGAATGACCGCGAGTTGGACATGGTGTGGACGTTGTGGTGGTGGCGGAGGCCCTTGTATCCGGAGAGGCCCGTCGCTGTGCTCTTGTGGCCACCGTCCATGGCCACGAGGTTGATGTTCACGTAGACGACCAGGTCGCTCTCGGCGGCCCGACGGCTGAACTGGACGTCCTCGCCGTGGGGTGTCTCGCCGAGCACCACCATGCCGTCGGGATCCTCGGCATCGTGGTTGTAGAGACGGCCATCGGGGGCGAAGGCGTCGTACACCCTGTCGCCGACGGCGTGCCGGAGCTCGTTGGGGGTCATGCGGCGGTGGATGGCCAGGGCGGCGATGAGGTGGACGTCGTCCACGCCGGCCTCGGCGGCGAGGTCCAGGACGGCTTCGATGACCCGTTGACGGATGTCGGGTCGGCGCATCGGGGGGAGTGGCAGGGAGATGTCGTCGAAGGCGATCGTGAGCTTCATGCCGGAGAACAGCAGGGCGCGGAGTGGCTCCGATTCGCCGAGGGGGTTGTCGAGGGCGTGGCGGATGGCGCCGTCGGGGTCGGCCAGGCCTTCGAGGGGTTCGGCCGGGTAGATGACCCGGGAGCGTCCGGGTGGCAGCTTCTCCAGGCGGAAGCCCTCACCGTGGTGGAACACGATGGGAGGGCTGTTCCGGTCGACGTCGAGGACAAAGCCGGGTCGGGGGGCGAGGTGACGTCCGTTGCTCACAGGTCGTTGCGCTCCTTCTCGTCTCGGAGGTCGAATGCGATCTTCACCGCACCCCGGCGGCCGGCGGCCGCAGCGTGCTCCAGGGCCTCCCGGTAGCGGGAGAGTGGGTAGGTGGCGGTCACGAGACGGCCCAGGTCGGCGTCGCGGACGAGGTCCGTGGCCATGTCGAAGGTGCGGCGCTGCACGCCGTCGGCGAGGGTCTCGGTGCCGTAGGTGTAGGCGCCCACCAGCTCCACCTCGCGGTGCCAGAGAGGGGTCAGCTCCAGGGTCACCTCGGCGGGCATTCCGACGAGCACTATGCGGCCCCGTGGCCTGACCACGGCCAGGGCATCGGTGAGGCTGGCCGACGAACCCACGCAGTCGACTACCACGTCGGCGCCACCGGTGAGTCGGTCCACGACGCCTTCACGGGGTCCGCTGATCGTCGTTGCTCCGATGGCCCGACTGCCGGTGGCCCGCCTGACGGCCCGTCTCACCTCGTCGGGGGCGATCACCATGTCGGCTCCCAGGAGGCCGGCCATTCGACGCTGCTCGGGATAGCGGGCGGTGGCGATGATCGTGCGGGGAGCGCAATGTGCACGCAGCGCCGCCAGCGTGACCTGCCCGAGCGTCCCGGCGCCGAGGATGACCACGACGCCGTCGTCTGGAACGTGGGCGGCCAGGGCGGCGTGGACGCCACAGGCCGTGGGTTCCACCATGACGGCAGCGGCATCGTCCAGATCGTCGGGAACCACGTGCAGCTGCGTGCGATGCGCTGTGAAGGCCGTGGCCCAGCCCCCACCGGTGTCGTGGCAGGAACCGGTCTGGATGCCGGGTTCCAGGTCGCCGAAGGAGGTGTGCTCGCAGTTCCCCAGCCGACCGTCGGCACATGACCTGCAGGTCGGGTGGAGGTTCCGCGAGACGCATCCCAGCACCGGTTCCAGGACCACCCGGGTGCCGTCGTCCAGGTCGCCGACGACCTCGTGGCCGGGCACGAACGGGAAGGAGACGAGGGGTTCGAAGTAGCGGGCCGACCTGCCGTCCACCGTGGCGAGGTCCGAACCGCAGATTCCCGACAGACGGGGTCGGACGCGCACCCAGTCGGGGCCGGGTGCGGTGGGGGGATCCATGTCCACGAGGCTGAGGGGCCCGGCCGAGGCGCCGCGACCGGGGACGAAACCACCGGCTATCCGGGCGGCCGCGTAGCGGGGGAGGTTGCGTCGGAACTGCAGGGCCTTCATCGCGAGGCGCTCCCAGCGGGCGCCAGCGGAAGGAGGCTGCGTCGCATGCCGGGTGACTTGCGGAAGTCCTCTACCAGCCATCCCCGCTTCCTTGCGATGCTCGCCAGGCGGGTCTCGGGGTTGACCGCCACCGGGAATCCGACCGCCTCGAGCATGGGCAGGTCGCTGGCAGAGTCTGCGTAGGCCACCGACTCCCCGAGGTCCAGGCCATGCAGATCGGCATGGTCCACCAGGGCCTGGTAGCGGGCTTCGCCGGTGGGTGGCACCGCTGTCATGCGACCGTCGTAGGCGCCGTCCACCACCCCCAGTTCGGCCGACACGATGTCGTCGAAGAGGGGTCGGAACGGCTCGACCACGAAGTCGAGGGCCCCGGTGATGAGGACGGTCCTGTGGCCGAGGGCCTTGTGCTGTCGGACCCTGCGTATGCCGGCCGGGAACGACTTCGCCAGGATCAGCTCGCTGAACTGCTCCATGGCATCCTCGGCGATCTGGTCCACAGGGGCGCCCTCGTAGCGGCGGTAGAAGTGGCGGAGGAAGTCGCTCCGGTCCTTCTTGTCGAGTGAGAGCAGGGCCGGGGCCTCGGCCACGAGACGGGCCACGAAGCGGGCCCGGTCGCGGCCACGGAGGTGGCGGCTGCCCAGCCAGGCGTACGAGGCGACGACGTTCGAGGCGATGAGGGTGTTCTCCAGGTCGAAGGCGACCAACTGGCGTTCGGGTGCCAGGACCTGCCGGCGGAGGCGTTCGGACCGGCTTTCGCCGCCCCGGGCCGGCGGCCTCATCGGGACCCGGCCCGCCTTCACGACCGAGGGCAGGTGGACGTCGGGTACGTAGGTGCTCCAGTCGATGACACGCGGGTCGAAGCCGAAGGCGGCCTGGTCGGCGTCGTCCAGGGAGCCCCACAGGCCCAGCAGGTGGTCGAGCCCGTAGATGGCCTCGCACTCGGCGTATGCGCCGTAGAGGTCCACGTATCCCTCGGCCCTGCCGATCAGCTCGCGCTGTTCCTCCAGGCGGACCCCCACCTCCGCGTGGCGCCCCCGTACGGGCAGCACCTCGAATACCTTCTGCGCACGGTCAAGGGTCCTAGCCGCTTTCTGCAGCTGCTTCTTGACGCGGCCACGGCCGGGGAAGGACCACTGGGGTACCGCTATGGGCTGACCCATCTCGTCATAGATGGGGTGCTCGGTGAACCACTCCCGGACCATGTCCACCAGGTGTCCGTACTGCAACGGGTTCACGCTGCCCGACGCCACCTGCACGATGTCTGCGCCCTCGTCGGGTCCCAGGGGCCCTCGGGCGGCCACGGCGCAGATGGCGGCAACCACGAAGTCGACGGGGATCACGTCCACGGTGCCTTCGGGGACGCCGGGGAACTCCTTCAACAGGCCGCGGGCGTAGGAGATGATGACCGGCTCGGCCATCCGGAAGCCCCTGATCCACCCGGGCGACGGTTCCGAGTGGGCTGACTCGATGATGGCTGGCCGCACGATGCTGATGGGCACGTCGCCGGCACTCTCAGCGACGGCGATCTCTCCGAGCGCCTTCGTGAAGGCGTAGGCGTCGGGGAAGCCCAGTGAGCCGGCCCGGGCAATTCCGGCCTCGGCCATCTTGTCGTCGACCCATCGGCAGCGGAGCTGTTCGGTCTTGGCTGCGAGGCTGGGGATCCCGGCGGCGCCCAGCTCGCCGTGCGCCTCGCTCCGGAAGGCCTTCAGGTTCGCCGGCGTTCGGCTCTCGGTCTCGGTGTCCAGTCGGATCCGTCGGGCGGCGTCCACCTCCGTGCGCCAGTCCACGTCCACGAAGAACGAGCTGGCGTCGACCGGTTCCTCGGGGGCCCTTCCACGTCGGCTTCCCGCCACGTAGCAGGTCGAGACGGTGACAAGGTGGGGGGTCACACCCAGGCTCGCCAGCGTCTCGACGATCCTGACCGGTCCGAGCAGGTTCACCTCGACGGCCTGGTCCAGGGGCGAGTCGAAGCTCACGACGGCGGCTGAGTGGATGACGATGTCGCAGGAGGCGAGGGCTGCCAGCCCGTCGGCGTCCAGTCCCAGGCTGTCGCTGGTGACGTCCCCGGCCACGGCGGTGATCCGACGTGAGGTCATCTCGGCGAAGCCGTCGGTTCCCAACTGGCTGCGCAGGTTGTCGAAGGCGTCGTTGCGGAGGATGTCGCGTTCGACGCGTCGGCCGGCCCCGCGACGGCCCGGTCTGACGATCAGCACCAGCTCACAGCCGGGGGCGGAGCGGAGCAGGCGTTCGACCAGGGCGGTGCCCAGGAAGCCGGTGCTTCCGGTGATGGCGATGCGGCGCCCTGCCAGATTCTCGGGTATCACACCGCCATGTCTACCAGATGGTCAGGGCCCTTACCAGATGGTAGACAGGTGGGCTACGGTGGCCCGGTGGCATCTACCGAGGTCCGTGGGGGTACGAAGGCACGGGTGCTTGACGCAGCCCTGGCGTCCTTCGGCACGGCCGGCTTCGCCGGCACCTCGCTAGACGACCTGGCTTCCGGGCTGGGAATCCGCAAGCAGACGATCCTCTACCACTTCGTCTCCAAGCGGGGTCTGCTGAACGCAGTGGTGGACCGCGTCGCCGCCGACCTCATCCTCGCTCTCGAACAGGTGCTCGCCGGGAGCCAGCGGGACTGGGAACGCGTGGAGGCGCTGGTTCGGTCGGTGTTCCGCGTGGCCCTCGAACAACCGGTCCTGCTCGGGCTGCTACGTGAGGTGAGCCGCCCCGACTCACCCGGAGCCCAGCGCCTGCGGGGCCACATGGATCCGCTCATGGCCAGGGCCCGCCTCTGGATCGAGGCCGAGATGGCCGCAGGACGCATGCGCAGGACCGACGCCCAACTGCTGCTCCTGAGCGCGTACTCCACGGTGGTCGGCGTAGCCACGGAGATCGAGGTGCTCCGGGCTGCCGGCGTAGGGCCGACCCTGCGGCCAGTGGTCCAGAGGCGGAGGGAGCTCCTGCGGTTCCTGCGGGCCTCGTTGGACCCGACGTCCTGAGCAGGGCCGTCAGCGCGTCGTGTTGCGCCGGCGGCGGGCGTGGCGCTCGACGGCGAGGTCCACGAGCTGGTCGATGAGACCGCCGTACGACAGCCCCGCCTTCAACCAGAGCCGTGGGTACATGGATATGGAGGTGAACCCCGGGATCGTGTTGACCTCGTTCACCAACATCCGGCCGTCGTCGGCGAGGAAGAAGTCGACCCGGGCCATACCGGAACACCTCAGGGCGATGAAGGCCCGTGCGGCGAGTTCCTGGAAGCCGACCACGGTTTCAGGGTCGAGGTCGGGATCGTCGATGAGCTCGGCCGCGTCGGTCTCGTACTTGTCGGCGTAGCTGTAGAAGGCATCGCCGGGCCTGATCTCTCCGGGACCGGAAACCTGGGGCACCCTGTCGCCGAGCACGGCCAACTCGATCTCCCGCCCCGACACGGCCTCCTCCACCACGATCCACTCGTCGTAGCCGGCGGCAGCCGCCAGGGCGACCTCCAGTGAGGCCGGATCGGAGGCCTGTGACACCCCGACCGAGGAGCCCATGTTGGCCGGCTTCACGAACACGGAGGGTCCCAGGTCGGTGAGCAGTTCATCTAGCAGTGCCCGGTGGCCGGCGGAACCCGGCTCGTCCAGGCGGTCGGCGTGGAGTCCCCGGTACCTGGCCTGGGGGATCCCGTGGTGGGCGAGGACCTCCCGGGCTGCCAGCTTGTCCATTGCCAGCGCCGAACCCAGTACCCCGCTGCCGACGTACGGCACGTCGGCCAGCTCGAGGAGGCCCTGCAGGGTTCCGTCCTCCCCGAGGGGGCCATGGATGAGGGGGAACACTGCGATCGGTCCGTCGGCGGCCAGCTCCGTGAGGCGGGGGAGGGGATCCCAGGATGGTCCGGTCGGATCGAGGCGGTCTCCAAGGCCTTCCACCCGGCCGTCGGCGAGGGCCGCTGCGGCCTCCGAGGCCAGCGACCAGCGTCCATCCCTGCCGATGCCGACGGGGACCACCTCGTAGCGCCCGGTGTCCACCGCTGCCAGCACGTGTCGGGCCGACATGCATGACACGTCGTGCTCGGCACTGCGTCCCCCGAAGAGCACGACGAGACGACGGCGGGCGACCACCCCGGCATCGTAGGGTGACGCTCCGTGAGGTTTCGGGCATCGGAGGTCGCCGCAGCGGTCGGTGGCGAGTTGGTCGGCGACGACGTGACTCTGGACGGCGCCACGCAGGACTCCCGTGCCGTCACGCCCGGCTGCCTGTTCGTACCCCTGGTGGCCGATCGGGACGGCCACGGGTTCATCGACGGGGCAATGGCCGGCGGTGCCGGAGCGCATCTGACCTCCGGTGCCATCGGCGCTGGAACGGCGATACGGGTACCTGACACGGCCGTGGCACTGTGCGACCTCGGATCAGCAGCGCGGGCATCGACTACCGCCCGGGTGGTGGCCGTGACCGGAAGCGTCGGCAAGACCTCGGTCAAGGACCTGACTGCAGCCGTCATCTCGAAGGGTGGTTCCACGCATGCCTCCGAACGTTCGTTCAACAACGAGATCGGGGTTCCGCTGAGCATCCTCGGAGCCCCCGAGGATGTCGACTTCCTGGTGCTGGAGATGGGTGCCCGGGCCGAGGGCGACATAGCCCGGCTGACCGGGATAGCCCGGCCCGACGTGGGGGTCGTCACCACGGTCGCCATGGCCCATACCTCGGCGTTCGGATCCCTGGAGGTGGTGGCACGCACCAAGGGCGAGCTGCTGGACGGCCTTCCGCCCGACGGGTGTGCGGTGCTCAACGCCGACGACGACCTCGTGATGGGCCAGGCGGGGCGAGCCAGATGTCCGATCCTCACATTCGGCGAGCGCGGTGAGGTACGTGCGCGCGATGTCAGCCTGGACGATCTTCTCCGTCCGGCATTCCGCCTGGAGTCGCCATGGGGCCGGACGGAGGTCCACCTCGAGGTGCACGGTGCCCACATGGTTTCCAACGCGCTTGCAGCCGCAGCCGTGGGACTATTCCTGGGGCTGTCGCCCGAGGAGGTGGCGGCCGGCCTCTCCGAGGCCCGACTGTCACCGTGGCGGATGGAGGTGGCGACGGCGCCGAGTGGACTGGTCGTCGTCAACGACGCCTACAACGCCAACCCTGCATCCATGGCCGCCGGGCTCGAGGCCCTTGCCTCCCTCGCCGTGTCGGGCCGCAGGATCGCCGTGGTCGGGCTCATGGCCGAACTCGGCGGGTACGAGGCAACCGCACACTCGGAGGTCGCCGATCTGGCCGACGGGTTCGGAATCGACCTGCTGGCCGTGGGCACCGACCTGTATGGCGTGGCGCAGTTGGCCGGCATCGACGAGGCATCCGCCCACCTTGCTGGCCTGGCGCTGGGTGACGGAGATGCCGTGCTGGTGAAGGGCAGCCGGGTGGCCGGCCTGGAGGCGCTGGCGGCCCGGCTCCTCGAAGGCTGATCCGCCGGCAGCGCCGCAGCCGGCCTGCCGGAGCGGCGCCTGAAGCCGGTCTGGAACCGTCTCAGTCCGGGTCGTGGGGGAGCTCCGCCGGGCGGAGCGGGGTGTTGGAGCGGTTCCAGACGGCGAGTCGTTCGGTGTCACAGTCCGGGCAGAGGTGCACGACCCGCAGGGACTGGATGGAGAGTTGGGTTCCCCTCGACTTCTCCACGATCGACTGGAGGGCGGGTCGCACGGCGTCTGATCCACAGGTCGGACACCTGGGGGTTAGGTCCCTTTCCCATTCCAGGTCGCACGACCCGCAGGTCACGGTGATCGTCTCGTCGCCGGGCGGCCCTTCCCGTCGTCCCAGGAGGGACTCCTCCTCGCCACAGCGCGGGCAGGCGATGTTGCTCATGTCGACAACGCTAGGCGGATCGACAGCGCAGCCCGTGGGGTACCGGCTTCCCGGGGCGGGCGAGTGGGCCGGTACCCGCCCATAGGGTGGACGGGTGCCAGGCCACGGCGACGACCACTATCGGACCCTCGGGGTGTCGATGACGGCATCGGACGAGCAGGTCCGTGCCGCCTACCGGGTGCAGGCCCGTCGCCACCACCCGGACCTTGCCGAGGGCACGGTGGACCGCAGGCTGGCCGAGGCAGCGATGGCGTCGGTCAACGAGGCATGGAGGGTCCTGGGTGACCGGGGCCGTCGCTCCGCCTACGACCTGGCCCGGAGGCCGCCGGAGCCGGTGGTCCGCACGTCACCGGTCGATGAAGCGGTACACGGGCGGCGGGGAGACTCCTTCCAGGCGATTCCCGTACCGCGGGCAGTCGGGTGTCTGCTCCAATTCGGGCCCGCGTTAGTAGTCGTGGCGCTGCTGGTCGGGATCGTGGTGGCCACCGCCTTCATGGGTGGAGGCCGCGAGCTGGCGCCGAGGCTGGGACCCGGATCCTGTGTCGAGCTGTCGTCGACGATCCGGGTGGTGCCGTGCACCGTGGAGACCCCGGTCATCGTGGCGCGTGGGGTTGCCGGGACTCCGTGCCCGCTGGGGTCGGTGACCCTGGTCCTGCCGACGCTGATCGAGCAGGTCTGCGTGGCTCCTCCGGGGACGCCGTCGGGCTGACCGCCCTGTGGCTGGACGTATACGGTCCTGCGGCGTGGCTGGCAATGGCGTCGATCTCGTTGAGGTACCGGTCCTGCAGGGCACGCCAGAGGCACTCGACGGCTACGGCTACACCTTTGACGACCCGGCCGAGGTCCAGGTGGAGATCGTGCGGTGGCCCGCCGGTGGGTGGCGCCCGGTCGACCCGGACACCGGCGATGAGGGCGGCACGGTGGAAGGCGTGTTCGACGCCTTCTGGGAGGGCTCCACCCTCCGGGCGCTCAACAGCGCGGTGGACGGCGACTACCTGCTGGCCGAGGCGGCCGCACCGCCGCTGGACGGCGAGCCGTGGTTGGCGGGCTTCACCATCGGGCACCTGAACTACCACCCGGACGGCGGCCAGCTCTTCTTCCCGTTGGATCCCGGGGCGTTCGTGGTCCCGCTGGCCCTGCCAGGGGACGGCATCACCCCGGCTGACGTGGTGGCCTTCTGGTTCGACGGAACGCAGGGTCTCTACATCCATCCGGAGATCTGGCACGAGGGCGTGTTCCCGCTCGTGCCCCGCCAGCGGTTCCTGGACCGTCAGGGCCGGGTGCATGCCCGGGTGAGCGTGGAGTTCGCCGACGAGTTCGGTTGCCGACTGTTGATCCCGGGGTCCATCTGAGGGCAGCGTGACAGGTGGAGGCGCCTGCGTCGGCAGTACCCTCGTGCGCCTGCGGACCGTTAGCTCAGTTGGCTAGAGCGCTCGCCTCACACGCGAGAGGTCACTGGTTCGAGTCCAGTACGGTCCACGAAAAGACCCCTTGACCTGCGCGTATCTACACCGAAGGCGTTGTTGGCGCCCATCGACCCGTCAGGAAATGGCGAAACAGATAATTCTGCTCAGGAGGGCACCTTCCGCCTGACCTCAGCAATAAGAACAGTGCCGGCTAGAACCACCACAAGCCACAATACGGCGACGTTCCAGGCATCTTGGGCAGTTGACAGGCCTTCACCGGGATGTTGAAGGTGGAAGACAGCGTGCGGCAGGGAGAAGGCCAAATAACCAACCGTGGCGATGACCGTGATGTCGCGGCGGAGGTACAGCCCTGCTATCAGTACTAGCAGTCCGGTAGCGAGGAGCCCGGAACCGGTGTCGAAAACAAGATGCTCGTTAAAGGGTGGTAGTGCCGACACCACTCTTGGAGACCAACCGGGGAAGTTCTCGTACCAGTTCGCTGGAGAGAACACGGCCCAGCACCCTGACAGGATGTTCGGCACAGCGAGGCCGATCAGGATCAACCGTTTCCAGTTCCGTGACACGTCTCTCTCCTCCTGTTGGTCCTCAATTGGTAGCACTGCGTTGGCACCACAGTCTCGCGAAAAGCCCTCCAACCCGGCTGTGGGTATCTACACCCAGGGCGCCTGACGTCGCTCGCCCACTGCACGGGAGGGGTGACAGACTCGGGCGTGAGGAAGTACGCGGTTGTACTGACGTTCCTGCTGGCGGCGTCAGCGTGTAGCAACGGTATGGAAACCACCACTACAGCGGCTCCCATCACGACGCCCGTACCACCGGCGCCGGTCGTGGCCACGCTCATAGGTCAGGCCGACCAACCGATGGCCATGGTCAACCGGCCCAACAGTGACGGGTTCTTCCTCGCCGAGCGGGAGGGACGGATCCGGACGGGCGACATCAGCGGGAACGGGTCCCTGATCGTCGGCGAGACAGTGCTCGACCTCACCGAGTGGATCACCACCACCGGCGAAGGTGGCCTGCTCGGACTGACTATCTCGAAGACCGGTCACGAACTCTTTGTCAACTACACGGGAACCGACTGGGTCAGCCGGGTCTCCGCGTACCCGCTCGTGGATGGTCGCCCTGTCACCGGAAAGGAGGGCGGGCGACCGCTGTTGGAAGTAGCCCAGCCCTTCTCAAACCACAACGGCGGTCATCTCCTAATCGACGGTGACGGCCACCTACTGGTCGGCTTCGGTGACGGAGGGCTGGCAGGGGACCCTTGGGGGCACGGTCAAGATACGTCCACGCTGCTCGGCGCCATCCTGAGGATCAACCCTACGGCTGTTGACGGTAGGCCCTATCAGATACCGCTAGACAACCCGTTCGTTGACGATCACTCAGGCACCCGTCCGGAGATCCTTGCCTACGGACTGAGGAACCCATGGCGGTTCGACTTGGATCCGTCAACCGGCGACCTCTGGATCGCTGACGTCGGACAGGACCACTTTGAAGAGATCGACTTCCTCCCAGCGGTCCACTACACGGTAGGTGCTGACTTCGGGTGGAAGTTCATGGAGGGAACACGGGAGTTCGCCGGCTCGGCCAACGACGGCCACCGAATCCCGGTCCACGAGTACTTCCACGGGAATGACGGTCGCTGCTCAATCATCGGAGGGGTCATCGTCCGGGCCGGGAACCTGGAGGGACTTGATGGAGCGTTCCTCTACAGCGACTTCTGCGATGGCCGGATCCGAGCGCTCCTCCCCGACGGCAGCGACTGGGCCGACCACGATCTAGGGGCGGTCGTCGAACTCCCCGTCTCCTTTTCTAGGGCATCGGACGGGACAATCTACGTCCTGTCAGCCACCGGCGGAATCTTCCGTCTCGACTCTCTAGGATCGCCGAACTGACCCTCCGCCTAGGCCACTACCCGCTGTCACAGGCCGGGCGTATTGTGCGGTACGACAACGAGGTAGTCGTCGACTAGGAGTTGGCTAGAGCGCTCGCCTCACACGCGAGAGGTCACTGGTTCGAGTCCAGTACGGGGTCCACCACAGAATCAGGGCCTAAGTGGGCGGTTCCGGTCGTACGATTGTGGAACTGCGCCGGTCAAGGCTCGGTTCTACAAACAAGCAACGAAAGTGAAATCATGCCTACTGGCACCGTAAAGTTTTTCAATTCTGAGAAGGGCTTCGGATTCATCTCCGTTGAGGGAGGCGAGGACGTGTTCGTCCACTACTCCAACATCGCGGGCGATGGCTACCGCAGCCTGGACGAAGGCCAGAACGTCGAGTTCGACGTCGGCCCCGGCAAGAAGGGCCCGGAAGCCCTCAACGTCCGCGCTGTCTGAACCCCCAGCGACGGGCCACCGTCGCTGGTCCATGGACAGCCCTTGGTGGATGGATCGTCTCTGGTCTCCCGCACCAATCTGCGGCCTCTGAGGAGTGCTGACTGACTACCTGCGAAGAGGGTTCCTGACTAGGGCGCTCGCCTCACACGCGAGAGCTCACTGGTTCGAGTCCAGTACGGTCCACCATGGATGACCAGCCGAAAGGCTGGTCATCCTCGCGTTCAGGGCCATAGCTGGGTCGCCCAGGCACCGGGGGCTACCGTCCGGCCGTGGACCATGTGCTGTCGAATCGGGCCTGGTGGGACGGCGATGCGCCCAACTGGGTGGAGCCGGGTCGACGAAGCTGGGCCGCTGAGCATCCCCACTGGGGTGTCTACGGCGTTCCCGAGTCCGACTTGGGCCTACTCGGAGCGTTCGATGGAGGCGACGCGCTGGAGCTGGGCTGCGGAACGGCCTACGTCTCGGCGTGGCTTGCCCGTCGGGGTGGACGTCCAGTGGGGATCGACAACTCGGCGCTTCAGTTGGCGACAGCGGCAGGATTCCAGGACGAGTTCGACCTGAGCTTCCCGTTGGTCCACGGCGACGCTGAACGGTTGCCGTTCGACGACGAGAGCTTCGACTTCGCAATCTCGGAGTACGGCGCAGCCATCTGGTGTGATCCCCACCGATGGCTTCCGGAGGCGGCACGGGTGCTGCGAGCTGGTGGCCGACTGGTGATCCTGGGGAACTCGGACCTCATGATGCTCTGCGTCCCCGAGGACGACTCCAGCCCGGCGGGTGACCGGTTGTTGCGTCCCCAGTTCGGCATGAACCGCTTCGAGTGGCCCGGTGATCCGGCAGTCGAGTTCCACATCCCACACGGCGAGATGATTCGGCTACTGCGGTCGTGTGGGTTCGAGATCGAGGACCTCATCGAGATCCAGCCACCTGCCGACGCGGCGGAGAACCGGTTCCCGTACGTGGACCTGGACTGGGCGAGGCAGTGGCCGGCCGAGGAGGCGTGGATCGTCCGCAGGAGATAGCCGGCAGCGTTACCCCCGTACCCCGTTCGTGGGCCGGGGCATGGCAACTACCTGCCAGGAGATCAGACCACGTAGTGCTCGTCGGGGTGCTCCGAGATGTAGCGGTCGCGCCTGTCGACCAGAACGGTCACGATCCTGGATCCCGCGCCCATCGTCCGCGCCATCTCGATCGCTGCGTGCACGTTGGCCCCAGAGGACATACCGCAGTACAGGCCCTCTTCGCGGCAGAGCCGGTCGGCCATGTCCCTGGCGTCGGCGTCCTGCACGGTGACCTCCGCATCCATGACCCCGCCCTCGAGCAGGTCCTCCATCAGGAACCGCATGTCGGGTACGCCGAGTCGGTCCAGTACCCGGTGGATGGCCCGGGTGCGCACCCATTCGAGTCGTGGATCATCGACTGGAACCACGCCATGCACCTTCATTCCCGGGTTCCCGACACCCAGGGCCTGGGCGACGCCCAGCAGGGTTCCTCCCGTACCGACCGAGGCCACCCACCCGTCGATCGGACCGTCCACCTGCTGGAGGATCTCGCGACCCGTGTGCTCCCTGTGGGCCCTGGTGTTGTCCACGTTGCAGAGCTGGTTGGCCCACCAGACGGAGGGGTCGCCCAGTTGCAGGTCGTGGCACTGCTTCATCCGAATGGCCACGAAGGCCGCAGCCCGTTCCACACCATTCAGATGTCCGGCCCCCTCCATGTGGTCGTCCAGATCGATGGGCGTCACCTCGCAGCCGTACTGCAGGGCTAGACGAATGCGATCCGTGGGGTCGTAGGAACTCGACAACTGGGCTGGCAGGAACAGGCTCACGTCGTAGCCCTTCACCGCGCCGACGAAGGCGAGTGCCGGTCCCGTATTGCCGGTCGACTGGTCGAGGATGGTCCCACCGGGCTGAAGGTCACCTCGTCGTTCCGCCCCCTCGATCATGCAGAGGGCCATCCGGTCCTTGATGCTCCCGCCCGGATTCATGAACTCGCACTTCACGAAGATGTCCGCATCGAGCGAGTCGGTCACGCGGTTGAGCTTCAGCAGTGGGGTGTCGCCTATGGCGTCCAGAATGGTGGCGGAGGCGGTCACCTACCCATCGTATGGCTGCCCTCGGTGGCGATCTGTCGTGTCCCGGCACAGCGGGTGCGCACTACGAGACAGTCGTCGAACCCCCAAGGGTCGGATCTTCGATTGAGTGTTCATGCACGGACCGGGAGAGACTCGCGAGGAACCTGATTCGTGAAAGGACGCCTAGTGCGCCGTAGCCAGGTGATCCGTTCAGTCCTGTTGGCCTCCGCCATGCTGGCGTCGGGCTGCTCTTCGTCGACCGAACTGGCGGTG
>Ga0208879_1000212_pt1 | contig 62568 bp, 46 predicted proteins | sample Knorr_S15_td_Bot_FD_185605 | JGI IMG/M metagenome (GOLD analysis project Ga0208879, IMG submission 185605) | Marine microbial communities from Southern Atlantic Ocean transect - Knorr_S15_td_Bottom_ad_5009_LV_A (SPAdes) (version 2) | ecosystem: Environmental > Aquatic > Marine > Oceanic | place... | reverse complement strand
CTGACTGATTAGTTCTGCCATATCCAAGCGGAAAACTATTTAAATCACCATCCTCAAAATTGTTTGGATTATTAAAATCAATTCCTGCATTAAGGGCTAAACGTCTTGCAATAATTAATCGATGATTCCTAAAAGCATCAAATGCCTCAGAATTATTTTCATCACTATTTGAAAATGCTGTTTTTATAAGCATAGTAGAGATATTAAAGTTTCCTAAAGTATTTCTAATAAGCAAATTATAGTCATCACTTAGTCCATCATCATTGCTGTCAATTGTATTAAAATTCTCAGTAATATTTCTTGAATAAGTTCTTCCTCCAGTTAAATCAATTCTTAAATCTCTAATTGGTGCTATATTAGCAGAAAAATTTAAGTTTTTATTTGTTACTTCTGAATATTGCTGATTGAATTCTGGGAACACTGTTAGCCATCCATTTCTAGCTGCTAAATATCTTATATCTCGTTGGCTTCCAAAAACATAACCAAATGTTGGTTTAAAAGAGCCTATAAAATCAGGTGTCTGCAAATATCCTGGAAGAAAAGTTCCATTATTTTCAGCATAATTAAATTGAATTCTCTTAACAGCAGTTAACAATTCAATTAATGAGTTAACAAAAGGAGAGGTCTTTTTCTTTTTCTTGGTTTTATTATTTGTTGGATTTGTATCCCCAAATCCAGGTCCCGATTTAGTGCCTGCAGAATTATTTTTAGCAAGACCTATATATTTATAAAATTTTGACATATCTAATACGCCATTAAAATTATGGGTATTTGCATTTGAAATGGTATTCCCTAAATCATAAACCTGACCATTAAGAGATAAGTTCCCAAAAAGGTCAGAGCCTTTTTGCCATTGAAAATCTCCAGTATATGAATACATAGCTCTAATAAAACTAAATGTTGGTATTTTATCAATTGGCAATTGATAATTAACAGCAAGTTGTTGGGTTTGTCGATTAGGATCTCCTATATCAAAAAAACTATTCCATACATCTAAACTAGGGTCCTGGCTACCATTAATTATATCATCAATGAAATAATTTCTAATAATATTATTATTCGCAGCAGAGTAATTAATATTTAATCCGTCTGAAATTGGATAGGTAAAGCTATACTGAAAATCAAAAGTATAATTTCTTCTAAAGAGTTCTTGCATAGCAATATTACCTTCTGCCAAATCAATATCTCTAAATTTCTGTTTATTAAATTGTCTAATAAAATCTGTATTAATAGATAAATTTGAAGGAAGAAGATTTAAATTAAAATCTTTTAAAATCTTAAAATATTTGCCTGTAAATAAAGAGTCATTATTTTTGAATGGCTCTAATTTTAGGGAATTAAAATTAAAATTATAACTAGCTCCTGCTCGAATATTTTGATCTAACATGCTTTCAATTTCATAGTCCCTATGCTCAACTTGATTATAAGAGTAATTGAAAGTGAAATTTTCTATGTTATAAAACCTTGGGCTACTATCACCTGTTCTTTGTTTACTTACCCCTATTAAATTAATGCTCTTTCTTTTTGTATAATCCTCAGATTGTTGCAAAATATTATTCTTTTCCTCTTGGGTTTCTGCAGTATCTAATCTAGAATTTAGTTTAATGTCTCTATACTGTTGGTCATATTCAGGAGTTATTAGCTCTTCTCCTAGACCATAATTAAATGGAATATTTAACCCCCATTTTTTAGGGAACAATTGACCAACGTTTATATTAGAGACTAAATCATATTGCTTCTTATCAATTTTATCTCTTTCGCTAGGCCCTTGTTCAATAGATCCAAACCCATTTGTACTTTGTCGTGCAGTTGCGCTAATAGTCATGAAATCAGCAATATTAGAGTCTAAAGATAATATAGCCGCCCAACCACCTTTATTATCCATATCAGATAATCTTAATTCATTAAACCATACCTCAGCACAGACATTCATGTTGTCCTGTCTAGGGTTCTTAACTCCTATCATTAGAGCCCTGATATCTCCAAAATTTGGATTTCCTTTTATAGCTACTCTATACTGTCCTAAATTATGTTCTGAAAATTCGTTTACTGGCTCCTCGTCAACTATGTCATTTACCACATTATAAAAAGTAGCATTTTGACTTCCTAGAGTTCCATTAAATATTGCAAGAGATTTAATAGCCTCCAAAGCACTTATTGGTAAGTTAATTTCATTTACTACTGGCCAAACAGATTGAGGATTAAGAGTAGCAGAAGATGATTTCTTAAGAGGGACTTCTATTTGATAATAATTCTCGGATAAATCATTTCCTATTCTAATAAATCCCACTACATCTCCATCTGTTAAGCCAGGTGATAAACCATCTTCTGCGTGAATAAACATTCTCATTCTTTTAAATTGCCTCATATCAACATTTAAGTTTTTATAAACTCCTCTTGAATCTTCCGGCTCTAGGTCACATACATTTAACACCAATGATTGTTCATTTTGCCTGACAATAGTATTATTATTATTAAATTGTTCACGTTCAACCCCTGGAGGAGAGACATAACTTTCTTCGTTTTCTTGTATTCCAATAGTGCCAGTTGAAAAATCTGTGTTATCATTGTTATTGTCTATCTCTTGATCTAATGTTAACAAATATTTTCTCCAATCACTTCTTACTAAATCAAGTGTTCCAAATCTAAAAATTGTATTTCTTGAAAAATCATTTAGATACATTCTAATAAATCTAATCGATCTAAAATCAGAAATTCCGCCTATTTCGTTTGTAGGTTCATTTACAGGAATTCTAAATTGATACCACTTAACTAATTCAGAATTTCCATTAGGTAGCGTAACATTTTTCTCTTTTCTATCCTTAATAAATTGGTTATTAATGTCGGCTAAGCTATTTGGAGTAATTTCTAATTCATATTCAAAATAGCTATCAATGGTATTCATTGTATTATCCCTATTGATGTCTTCTACATCTGGTTGAGATGATGATCCTCTATCAGTATCAGAAATGGTTTCTGGAGAATTACCATCTAGACCATTATACATTTTATATCTATCAAAAATATTTCCTGACTGATTTAAGAAATATTTATAATTATCCATTGCTGGATCCTCAAGATCAGCAAAACTTGGAAAGTAAATTGCTTCTTCTTGATCATCATAACCATCCAATCCAATATCTTGATTTATTCGCTCTTGTCCTAAAGAAGAGAAAGAATAAATTAGGGATTGATTCTGTGGAACAACTGTCCCCCATACTGTCTGTGGTAAAAGACTAATATCTCCGTCCTCAGGAAGACCATTCTCATATTGTTTCCTTCCATCCTTTATTACATCTTCTGAAATATTTCCAAGATTGAAAGTTAATTTTCCTCCATTATTCTCAGAATCATTTAAAAATGGATCCATAAGCCAAAATTCAATATATTCTACATTTGATTGCTCAAAATCTGTAGTATTAATTAATCTAGTAATCCCTCCCCAACTATTTTCTGGACTATCCAAATTGTCATTTGTGGCTTCACTGTCCATATTATATGGGCCTCTTCTGTTAGGATAAAAATTTAAGTCAAGAGAATTAATTACTGTTGTCTGCCCTTGTACTAAATCCACTTGAGGAAAAATTTCATCTATAAAAATTCTTCTGGTATATAGGTTTGATATATCTTCGTCAGTTATTTCATTTGGTCTTTGGCTACTATAAAAAGTAGGGTCTATTGTATACCAGTTCAATAATGCTCTATCAAAACCATTTTGTATTCCATTATTATCCTCATCGCCTTGATTATAGACCATTCCTAATTCTCTAGGCCTACTTGATAAATACCATGATTGAGGAGATACTAAATCAATTACATTCTGAGAACTCTCAAAATCATCAATATAGGATGTAGCTTCTCCATTAAAATTGTTGCCTTTAGGTGCTCCAGGAATTAAATATGCTAGTTCACCGCGAACAGATAAATTTGATGTAGCTTCAGTTTCTATATTTGGCAACTTATTAACTAGTCTTGTCAAGATTGGCATTTCTGAAGAAAAGTTTGCATCAAAACCAAATATTGTATTATTAATTGGTTCTGTTCCATAATTTGCTTTCTGAGTTAAAGGTCTTTCATTTAAATTTAATAATGTAGTTGATGCAATAAATTTTTCGCTAAACTGATGCCCAATGTTGAATCCTGAAAATCTCTTAGTTTGTAGGCCAAAGACTGCATTATTTTCAACACTAACATTAATAGGTGTATTAGATGACTGAAGAGAAGGGTCTAATATTTGAACTGTTCCTAGCTGATAGTTTACAGTATAATCAACTCCTTCAACTAACACTCTTCCTCCAGCAGTAACAGTTACTGAGCCTCTTGGAACATTGTAGGCTCCAATTGGAATTCCGCCACCGGAAGATGATTTATATCTTCCGGTAATTTGAAACTTATTCTTTTCTGAATCTTGAAGAGCAATAGTCTTAGTGGATTTATATAGCGATCTATAAACATATTTTTGTTGATTCAAATTATAATCACTTTGATTATTCTGATCCCCTTCATAATTTTCTGCAGAATTCAATCTTAATCTTTCAAATAAATATTTACCAAATGGCTCTGCCTTAGTAAAAACTATATTGCCATTTTCTTGTATTACTGTAATTCCAGGAACAAAATCAAAAAAACCATCACCGGAGAGTTGTGGATCATTATTGAAATTTAATCTGTCGAAATTAAATAAATTCAATAAAGGCATTTCATTTAATTGTTGTTCTCCCGGCTGAGGATCTGGAAATGGAGTTGATTCAACTGGACGAATATAGTTTAATGCAGAAGATTCATTGTAAAAAATATTTAATTTAAAATCTTCTCTTTCTAATTGAAAAGCTCCTGTTCTATATATATTTTTCATCATTAAATCCCACATTGGTTCTTCAATGCTACTTACAGTGCTTTTTAACATTTTTAATACCAAATTATTTGAATTTACAATGGTATTTGATCCAGATACTGAAACCTCTGTTGCTTGAATACCATCATTAGCAAATTCACCAACTTGAAATACTTGACCCCCAACGGTATACTGAAAAGTAACGGCTAATATCTCATCATTTTCTAACTTTCGATTTAATGAAATATATCCTAACTGATTATTAATTTTATAATCCATACCCTCTCTTAGTTTTCTTGCATTTTCTAGCTTTCCATACCCAAATCCTTCTGTAACATTTGGAACTAAAATTCCTGTCTGTAATGTTGATATATCTCTAATAGCATCCGTTAGCTGAGATAAAGCACTTCCTATAGATGTTGGATCAAAACCATTATTACTATTATCCGGATATGCAGATGGACCTACATAGACATTAACAGCAGAAGAGACGGAAGATGATTCTCCTAAATCCTGAAAAGCAACTATATTTCTTACATCATTTATTTGATTATTCCTGTTGGTAACCCAAACTTCACTCCTAGTAATTTGGACATTAGAATTTATGAAAGGATAATTTAATAATGCTTCATCGTATTTATCTTTAAAATAGTGACTTAAGAAAAAATGTCTATTCTCATCGTAATCTAAAGCTCTAAATTCAAATTCCTGAATAGTTCCGCCTCCCTGAGAAACTATCGATCTTGATTCAGATTTTTGTTCTGAAAAAACGGCTATAACTCTTGTTCTCCCAAACTTTAATTCAGTTTTAAATCCAAATAAGCTCTGTGCTCCTGAAATTAAGGAACTATTAAGAGGCATACTGACATTACCTACTTCAATTTTCTGTATTATATCATCCTCTGTAGGCTTATATTCTAATTTTAATAAATTTTGAAAATCAAATGTAGATTGAGTGTCAAAATTTGCATTTACTTGAACTCTTGTCCCTACCTTTCCAAGCAAGCTTAATCCAATTCGTTGATCAAAATCAAAGGTAAAATTACTTCTATTTCTTGGGGAAAAAGTAGGATTATCTTGTTTAGTAAATAACATCCCCAGATCAACTTCTATGGATCCTTGTGGGACAACCTCAATTGTATTGCCCCCAAATATGTTTTCAAAAATTTTAGAGTTTACATATATCTCAGGAATAAGATTTTTTTGCATTTCCTCTGTACCGTCCTTCTTACCTTCTGCAGCATCAATTTTTGATTTATAGTACTCTTTTAAGTCTTCAACTAAAATTAATTTTTTATATTCTTCAGGGCTTAAAATAATTGGATAGTTAATATTATAATTCCCAATGCTCAGGTTATAATAATACATGTCGCTAATCGGGTCATATTGATAATTTTCAATATAGCTACTTGGAGTTGGTAAGTTAATTTCACCAAATGAAATTCCCTGATTAGCTGTAGAGTCCTGAGTTGTTGAAGTAGGTATTTCTTGAGCATTCAAAAAACTATTATAAAAAACAAACAATAATAACAGCCCTGAAAATCTTATTTTCATTAAATTAAAAGTAATTGTGTTCAAACTTTGTTACAACTTATTTAAAGTCTCTTTAATAATACTTTCAACTGAAATATCTGGGTTTTCTAATACAATTTTGTTAACCAGTCTTACAGAGGACTTTTTACTAATTCCTAAGACTTCTAATGCAGATAACGCTTCTTCTTTATTAGTATTGTTTGAAGAAGCAAATCCTTCATCTAAATCATAAACTTTTAGAATCTTATCTTGCAGGTCTATTATAACTCTTTGAGCAGTTTTTGATCCAATACCTTTAACAGATTGTATTAATGAAACGTTTTCTCTTGATATTGCCTCAATTATTTGATCAGGAGAAATTGATGATAGCATAGTCCTTGCTATACTTGAACCAATACCATTAACAGATATTAAAAGTCTGAAAATTTCTCGTTCCTTTATTGTATGAAATCCATAAAGTGTATGAGAATCCTCCTTAATTTGAAGATGGGTATATAATTTTAAATTTTCATTATCTGGAATTTGCGAGAATGTATTTAAAGAAATGTTTATTAAGTAGCCTATTCCATTACATTCAATTACGACACTAGTTGGAGCTTTCTCAATTAATCTTCCTTTAACATGAGTTATCATAATAAGAATTTAAAGAATCTAATTTACTAAAATTATCACCATAATGCTTAAATAAGAAATTAAAGTGCTAAGCAGATTTAATAAAATTTAGATTTCTCATTAATCCCTTATATCCTGTTCTTTTAACAGCTGAATTTTTGAAAATTTTATTGAATGTTTCTTCAGTAATTTCATTCCATTCATCTCTACTCATTTTCATAAATTCAGAAGTAGGCTGGAATAAAGGTTCCTTATGAGGTTTTGAGAATTTATTCCATGGGCAAACATCCTGACATATATCACATCCAAAAACCCAATCTTCAAATTTTTCTTTAAATTCATTGGGTATGTTTTCTTTTAATTCAATTGTAAAATATGAAATGCATCTGCTTCCATCCACGACATATGGTTCAACTATTGCCTGTGTTGGACATGAATCTATACATGCTGTACATTCCCCACAATGGTCAGACTCAATTCCATCATAATCGAGCTCTAAATCAACTATAAGTTCCGCTAAAAAATAAAATGACCCAACCTGCTTAGTAATTAAATTTGAATTTTTTCCAACCCAACCTATGCCACTTTTGGAGGCCCATGCTTTTTCTAGGATTGGTGCTGAATCAACAAAAGCTCTTCCATGAACATCCCCAATTTTATCTTTTATAAATGTTAGGAAAAAATTTAATTTTTCTTTTATTACATAATGGTAATCAATACCATATGCATATTTGGAAACTTTTGGGGCTTCCTTATTTTGTAAATCTTCAGGATAATAATTGTATGTAAGAGAAATTATACTTTTTGCATCGTCAACTAGTTTTGTAGGGTCAAGACGCTTTTCAAAATAATTCTCCATATATTTCATCTCTCCATTCATCTTCATTTTCAACCATTTCTCTAATCTTGGAGCTTCATCTTCTAAAAATTCTGCTCTACTTATTCCACAAGAAATAAATCCTAATCTCTTAGCTTCATTTTTAATTAATTCTGTATAATGTTTTTTATTTTTCAACTATTGAAAAAATATTTAGGAATTAGAATAACCCCTTCTGACCAGATTTAGGTATTCGTCCTAAATGTTTATATCCAAGCTCTGTAACTTGACGGCCTCTTGGTGTTCTCATTATAAAACCCTGTTGAATCAGAAAAGGCTCATAGACTTCTTCAATTGTTTCGGAATTTTCACTAACTGCAGTAGAGAGGGTAGTTATTCCTACAGGACCTCCTGCAAATTTGTCTATAATAGTAGTCAATATTTTATTATCCATTTCATCAAGTCCATTAATATCAACATTTAAAGCTTTTAAGCTACTCTTAGTTATAGATATATCTACGGACCCATTACCCTTAATTTGGGCAAAGTCTCTAATTCTTCGTAATAATGAATTAGCAATTCTTGGTGTACCCCTACTTCTACCAGAAATTTCAATAGCTGCTTCCATAGAAATTTTTACATCTAGAATTTTTGCACTTCTTTCAATAATAGTAGATAAAATCTCCGAAGAATAATATTCCAGTCTACTCCTGATTCCAAATCTAGCCCGCATTGGAGCAGTTAATAATCCTGATCTTGTAGTAGCTCCAATTAATGTAAAAGGATTTAAATTAATTTCTACTGATCTCGCATTTGGACCTGATTCTATCATAATATCAATTTTATAATCCTCCATTGCAGAATACAAATATTCTTCAACAACTGGGCTTAGCCTATGAATCTCATCAATAAATAAAACATCTCTCTCTTCAAGATTAGTTAACAGTCCTGCTAAATCAGCTGGCTTATCTAAAATAGGTCCAGAAGTTACTTTTACTGCTACTTTAAGTTCTCTTGCTAGTATATGAGCAAGGGTTGTTTTTCCAAGTCCTGGGGGTCCATGAAATAATGTGTGGTCTAATGCATCACCTCTTTGATTGGAAGCTTGAACAAAAATTTTCAAATTCTCAATAATTTGATCCTGTCCACTAAATTCATCAAAAGAATTAGGTCTTAAATTATTCTCAAGTTCCTTCTCCTCTGGAGACATATTAATTTGGGAAGGATCTAAATTCTCATTCATATAAAACAAAGATAAAGAAAAAGCCTTTCTTTTTAGAAAGGCTTTAAAATTAATAACTAAATATAGAGCTAATACTCTTCTTCACCTTTTTTAAGTGGAATATGCTGAGGTACAAAATCTTCCTTATATCCAGGCTTACTATAGTCATATGGCCATCTGTACACTTCAGGAATTTTTCCTTTCCAGTTTCCATGAATATGCTTCATTGATGCAGTCCATTCTAAAGTTGTAGAATTCCAAGGGTTTTGTGAAGCCTTTTTCCCATAGAAAATACTATGAATGAAATTATATAAAAAAACTGTTTGTATTAAAGCTCCTGTTATTGCGAATACTGTAATTATAGTATTTGTATCAGCTAAATCATCAAATAATGGAAAATTCGAATTAGTATAATATCTTCTTGGTAATCCTGCCATGCCAATAAAGTGCATTGGGAAAAATACTCCATAGGCACAGATAGCAGTTACCCAAAAATGAATATATCCAAGATTTTTATTCATCATTCTGCCAAATAGTTTAGGGAACCAATGATAAATTCCTGCAAGCATACCATATAGTGCTGAAATACCCATCACCAAATGAAAATGTGCTACTACAAAATACGTATCATGAACATTAATGTCTAATGCACTATCGCCTAGAATTAGTCCAGTTAAACCTCCTGTAATAAAGGTAGAAACAAAAGCAATTGCAAATAGCATTGCAGGATTAAATTGAATGTTTGCCTTCCATAATGTAGCAATATAGTTGAAAGCTTTTACAGCTGAAGGTATTGCTATTAATAATGTGGTAAAGGTAAATACTGACCCTAAAAATGGATTCATCCCTGTTATAAACATATGATGTCCCCATACAACAACAGATAAAAATGTTATAGCCAGTAATGACATTATCATAGCTTTATACCCAAATATTGGTTTTCTTGAATGTGTTGCAATGACTTCAGAAGCAATACCCAATGCAGGTAATATCACAATATATACTTCAGGATGTCCAAGGAACCAAAATAAATGTTCAAACAGAATTGGTGAACCTCCTTGATAATGTAAAACTTCGCCTTGAATAAAAATATCTGATAGGAAAAATGAAGTTCCAAAACTACGGTCCATTATCAGCAATAATGCAGCTGATAATAAAACTGGAAAAGAAATTACACCAAGAATTGCAGTAAAGAAAAATGCCCATATTGTTAAAGGCATTCTAGTTAAAGACATTCCCTTAGTTCTTAAATTAATAATTGTAACAATGTAATTTAATGATCCCAAAAGAGATGACGCAATAAAAACTGCCATTGATATTAGCCACAATGTCATTCCCAATCCTGATCCTGGTTGTGCTAATTCTAATGCACTAAGCGGTGGATAAATTGTCCATCCAGCTGCCGCTGGTCCAGCCTCAACGAAAATTGAAGCTACCATAAGAACAGTAGAAATAAAAAACAGCCAATAAGCAATCATATTTAAAAATCCTGTAGCCATATCCCTAGCCCCTAATTGAAGGGGGATCAAAAGATTACTAAAGGTTCCACTTAGTCCAGCTGTTAGTACAAAGAACACCATTATTGTTCCATGCATAGTAACTAATGCCAAATAAATATCTGCATCCATTACACCTTCAGGAGCCCATTTTCCTAGAAGAAATTCAAAAATTACATTTGGTTCTTCAGGCCAGGCTAATTGCATTCTAATTAATGAAGACATCAAAATTCCTATTATACCCATAAATATAACTCCAGTAAAAAGATATTGTTTTGCAATCATCTTATGATCCTGGCTAAAAATCCACTTTGTTATGAAAGTTTCTTTGTGGTGATGTTCGTGATGATCTTTATCAAATTCTATATATTCTGACATATCTTCAATTTTAATTTTGAGCTATTAACGAGTTTTTAAAAACGGTTTGTTGACTTATCCATTTATCAAAATCTTCCTGTGATTCAACAATTATTTTCATCTGCATATTGTAATGAGATTTTCCACAAATTTTATTACAAAGAAGGAGAAAATCAAAATCATATGGATCAAGAAGTTCTTCTCCCTTTTCAATTAATTTCTTATTTTTTTCATCTCTAATCTGATTAATTGTAAGAATTTTATCTATCATATTTGGAGTATTTCTCATCTCTTCAGTTGTCATATTAGGCGTTAATAAAAACTGGGTTACCATTCCAGGAACACAATTCATTTGGGCTCTAAAATGAGGCATATATGCCGAGTGAAGCACATCCTGTGAACGCATTTTAAATAACACTGGCTTATTGACAGGCAAGTGTAATTCAGTAGTTATTATGTCATCACTAGCATTTGGATCAGACTCATCAATTCCAAGAATATTCGCTCGATCTATATCAATTAATCTGACATTTGATTTCCCTAATGAATTATCATTACCAGCATATCTTGCTTTCCAATTAAATTGTTGAGCATATAATTCAACTACCATAGGGTCATCATCCTGTGATATATTCATTACATCAGCCCATGTTAAAAGCCCATAGGTAATAAACCCTGTAAGAACTATTGCTGGAATTATTGTCCAAATAATTTCAAGTTTATGATTATCAGTATAGAATAGCGCTTTATTCCCTTTTTGACCTTTATATTTATATGCAAAATAGTACAGTGCAAATTGGGTAATTATCTGTACAATAAATATTAAAACTAATGTGCTTATCATTAAAGTATCATTCTTTATTCCATGCTCTGATGCTGCATCAGTAATAAGAGGAAAATGACCATATTTTACAATGCAAATAATTGTAATAGCATATATAAAGGCAAGAAAACCTAACATCAATTTTGCATTAACTCTATTATCCTCGTCATTGGCAATTTGGGAATCATCTATTTTTTCACCTTTCAAGACGCGTGTCAAATCAAAAATTTTGATCATCTGCCATATTGCAATTGAAATAAAAACTAATATTAATGTTATAAAAAGTGTAATCATTCGTTCAATAATATTTTAATAATGAAAATTTTCACTCTCCTTTATGAAAGGATTCCTTTTTTCTAAAAGCGGAGCCTTAGAAAGTGAATAAAAAACTAGTATTATAAACAATCCTGAAAATAATGCCAAAGCACTAATTTCTGGCAAACCAAAACCCCATCTATCTCCAACAGTTGCAGGCATAATCATATTATATACATCCATATAGTGTCCTATAAGTATTATGATTCCAGCCATTACTATAAACCAAGGAATTCTTTTATAATTGCTATTCATTAACACTAAAAATGGAAAAATAAAATTTAGTGCAAACATAGTAAAAAATGGAATAGGATAGTCCTCTATTCTAGTGACAAAATAAGTTACTTCCTCAGGAATATTTGCATACCATATTAGCATAAATTGAGAGAACCATAGATAAGCCCAAAATACACTAAATCCAAACATGTATTTTGCCAAATCATGAAGATGACTATCATTAACAAATTTCATATAACCTTTAGATTTTAGATATATTGTCATCAATGCTATTGTTGTTATTCCGCTAACAATCATACTAGCAAAAACATACCATCCAAATAATGTGCTAAACCAGTGAGGATCTACACTCATTATCCAATCCCAAGACATCATTGATTCTGTATAAATATAAAAGACCAGGAATCCAGCTGAAATTTGAAAATTTTTTTTAAAATTCTTGTTGTCATTTGCAAGATCTTGAGCTAAAGAAAATTTTCTAGAAAAATATCTATACAAACTCCATCCTCCAATAAATATTAAGCCTCTTATTAAAAATGCAGATTTATTTAGCCATCCTGCTTTTGCTTGTATCAATTTATCATGGGCCACAACATCAGGATCCATCCAAATAAATAAATGTTTGTCTGCAAACAATGCTATAGCAAGTACAATTAAAGCTCCAGGTAATAAATAATATGTTATGGACTGCATGACCCTAAATAATACTGGAGACCATCCAGCTTGTGATGCATACTGAATTGCATAAAAAGCTAATACTCCAAGTGAAATCATCATAAAGAAAAAAGCCGCTATATATAAGGCTGCATAAGGACGATTGTGAATCTGATGCATGACATGCTCTGCATGCTCATCATCGTGAGAAGATTCATTCAAGTCATTATGATGATCTTCATTAGTTTTTTCCATATGCTCTGATTGATCTGCATGTGATGACCCGTGAGAAGATTCATTCATTAACATTTCTTTCACCTGTTCAATAGTTTTATGAGAATCCATATAACTATAGCCCCAACCTATACCCCCTAATAGAATTAGAGTAAGTGAAAAAATCTTAATACCATTTGAAATTTTATACATATTTATAATCCAATTATTTTTTTAAATCTGATTTTAATTTCATCACATATGATGTTACAAGCCATCTTTCCTTTTCATTTAATTGATTCGCATGAGATCCCATGGAATTTCTTCCATAATATATAACGTGATATACGCTTCCCTCAGTTATATCTCTTCCTTGATCCGAATAGCTTGGAATTCCTAATATTTTTTCTCTTTTCATTAATATGCCTTGTCCATCACCCTTATTGCCATGACAAACTCCACAATAAATGTCATACAATTCTTTAGCTTTAGTCATGTTTATTTCATCATCCCTTAATGGGTTATGAAGATTATTTTTTGCTAATTCATATCCTGAATTTGAATCCTCATATTGATATAATGAATATCCTCTAGGGATAGTCCCCTCTACAGGGTTTAAAGCTGCCTGACTATTTTCAAAAAGAATATTCTCTGCATATGTCTCATATCCAATTGACTCATACATGTTTGGCATATATTCATAATTTGGGTACTCATTATTTTTACATGAATTAAAAACTAATGCAATAATTATTATTAATATTTTGTATACTATTTTCATAATAATTAATATTCTTTTGAATCAACTATATTAATTTCAATTGCTCCAGAATCTTTTAATATTTTTTTTAATTTTCCTGTAACCTCACTAACAGATATTTCAACTAAGAAATGGTCATCCGTGGTCCTAGGATCAGGATTTTCTGCAGTCTTAAAAGGCCACATTTTACTTCTAAGATAGAATGTTATAACCATTAAATGAGCAGCAAAAAACACCGTTAATTCAAACATTATTGGAACAAAAGACGGCATATTTTCAATGTAACTAAAACTAGGTTTTCCCCCTATGTCTTGTGGCCAATCTTCAATCATTATATAGTTCATCATTAAAATTGAAAATGCAAATCCAATACATCCGTAAATAAATGATGCAATGGCTATTCTAGTTGGCTCCAAGCCTAATACTTTATCCAAACCATGAACGTGAAATGGTGTATAAACCTCTTCTATATGATATTTGTTCTCCTTAATAGTCTTAACAGCAGACAATAAAACATCATCATCATTATAAAAAGCACGAACTATTTTTGCAGGTTTCATTTCTTAATTATTTGTTTAATTTATTTATTACTGATGTTCTTTTATCAGCACCTGTTCCAGTTAATGATTTTCCAGAGTCTCTTAATCTCTTATACTTCTCACCCGAAGTTTTTAATATTGCTTTAATTTCAGCCTGAGCAATTACAGGAAATGTTCTAGCATATAATAAAAATAATACAAAGAAAAACCCTATAGTTCCCATAAAAATACTAATATCAACAAAAGTTGGAGAGAACATAGTCCATGATGATGGTAAATAGTCTCTATGAAGTGAAGTGACAATAATTACAAAACGCTCAAACCACATTCCAATATTTACTACAATTGATATAAAGAATGAGAACATAATACTTGTTCTAAGTTTCTTAAACCACATAAGCTGAGGAGAAAAAACATTACATGTCATCATTGTCCAATAAGCAAAAGCATATGGTCCAGTCGCTCTATTTAAAAATGCATATTGTTCGTATTCAACTCCTGAATACCAAGCAATAAAAAGCTCAGTCATATATGCTACTCCGACTATAGATCCTGTAATCATTATAACAATATTCATTAGCTCTATATGTTGTACTGTAATATACTCTTGAAAATTGCAAACTTTTCTCATAACAATTAACAAGGTTTGTACCATTGCAAAACCAGAAAAAATTGCTCCAGCAACAAAATAAGGTGGGAATATTGTAGTATGCCATCCTGGAATTATTGAAGTAGCAAAATCATAAGACACGATTGTATGCACAGATAATACTAAGGGTGTTGCTAATCCCGCTAATACTAAAGATACTTCCTCAAATCTTTGCCAGTCCTTTGCTCTACCTGTCCATCCAAAACTAAGTATACTATATATTTTCTTTTGAAAAGGCTTAACTGCCCTATCTCTAATCATCGCGAAATCTGGCAATAAACCTGTCCACCAAAATACTAGTGATACTGATAAATAGGTAGATATTGCAAATACATCCCATACTAAAGGAGAGTTAAAGTTAACCCAAACTGACCCAAAAGCATTTGGAATAGGAACCATCCAATATCCAAGCCAAGGTCTACCCATATGTATTACTGGGAATATTCCTGCCTGAAGTACAGAAAAAATTGTCATTGCCTCAGCTGATCTATTTATTCCCATTCTCCACTTTTGACGGAACAATAATAAAACTGCTGAAATCAAAGTTCCAGCATGTCCTATTCCTATCCACCAAACGAAATTTGTAATATCCCATGCCCATCCAACAGTCTTGTTTAATCCCCAAACTCCTATTCCTGTTGATATAGTATAAATAATACATCCTGCCCCCCACAAAAACATAGCAAGAGCTATAGAAAAAGCAATCCACCATTGCTTATTTGCTCTACTCTCAATAGGCTTAGCTATATCAACAGAAACATCATGATAAGATTTTTCTCCTGCTATTAATGGTTTCCTAATTAGTGCTTCATAATGAGACCCCATACTTTTCCTTATTAATAATTATACTTTTTTTTCGTTTCTTATTTTAACTTGATAAACTACATTTGGTTTTGTTCCTACAGCATCTAGCAAATGATAAGCTCTTTTATCATGTTTTAATTTATATATTTCATTATTTTTTTCATTTATATCTCCAAACTTCATAGCTCCAGCAGAACATGCAGAAGCACAGGCACAAGCGTCATTAAATTCACCTTCAGCTACTGGCCTTCCTTCTAATTTTGCTTTTAATATAGTCGCTTGAGTATTTTGAATACAGAATGAACATTTTTCCATAACACCTCTTGATCTTACTGTAACATCAGGGTTTAATACCATTCGTCCAAGATCATCATTCATGTGATAATCAAATTCATCATTATGGTTATATAAAAACCAGTTAAATCTTCTAACCTTATATGGACAGTTATTTGCACAATACCTTGTTCCTACACATCTATTATAAATCATCTGATTTTGACCTTGTCTTCCGTGACTAGTTGCTGCAACTGGACATACAGTTTCACATGGAGCATGATTACAGTGCTGACACATTATTGGTTGAAATGCTACTTGTGGATTTTCAGAAGGGTTTTCAAGTTCACCAAATGACTTTAATGAACTTCGTATTCCACTAATGTCATCTTTCTTTTCATCATCCTGATGAAAAGTTTCTTCTGAAGAATAGTATCTGTCTATTCTTAGCCAATGCATATCCCTGCTTCGTCTAATTTCTCTTTTACCAACAACTGGCACATTATTTTCTGCATTACATGCAATTACACAAGCGCCACATCCAGTACAGGCATTAAGATCAATAGATAAGTTAAAATGATGGCCAATAGATCTATCAAATTCATCCCACAAATCAACTTTGGGAGAAGAAACAGGAGTCTCAATATGATTTAAAGAAACTACGGTTTCAGCATTCCATAATTTTGAATCCTTAGTATTAAATACTTCTAGGCTAGTTTCCTTAACTATCTCACCTCTACCCATAAGAGTATTATGCAATTGAATACAAGCAAACTCGTGTTTTCCTTCAGTAGCTTGTATTGAAACTAACTGAACAGCATTAAAATTTTCATACAACTTGTATGCATTAACTCCTGTTTTCATTTCATCTTTAATCCCTTTAGATCTTCCATAACCAAATGATAGTCCTAAAGTTCCTCTAGCCTGACCTGGCTGAATTATTACAGGAGCTTTAATTGAATTCCCATTCAAACTTATAATAGCATATTTTCCATTTAATCCGCCATTTGCATCATTCCTGGATTGTGTAAAGTAAGTGCTAGGCTCTAAATATAAATTAAGTTTTTTTGCATCAAATTCTGAAATTGTCAAATAATTATCCCAAGTTGTTCTTGTTAAAGGATCCGGGAATTCTTGTAACCAAGGATTATTAGCCTGTTGTCCATCCCCCATTCCAATCTTAGGATATAATGTCAATTCATATAAATTTTTATTTGATGATGTTTTATCAATTAAATCTTGAAGATCAAAGTAATATGTTTTTTCCGCTTCTGACCTTAAAAATTTGTTTTTTGTAATGTTATTTTTCTTTTTAGAATACACCCCATCATGAAGAACCTTATTCCAAAAGTTATTTTCTAAAATATTTTTTTTCCAATTATCTTTAATATATTCATAATAAGACTTTTTACTATTTGACCATACTAATAATAAATCTTGAAATTGTCTAGTGTCAAACAATTTATTTATAACAGGCTGAACTAATGAATATTCTCCTTTCTTAATTTCAGCATCGCCCCATGATTCTAGGTAATGCGATGATGCAGCAGCATAATCTATGTGTGATGCCGTCTCGTCATTTTTCATTGTAAATGAAATAGAAAGATCTACCTTCTCTAATCCTTCAATAAATTCATGAGAATTAGGTAACGAATATGCTGGGTTTACTCCAGCCATAATCAATGCGCCAACTTCTCCACCCTTCATTTGTTGAACTAATTTATCAACTTTATTAGCATCGCCTAAACGAGTTTTAATTATTTCATTTGGTTTAAATGCTTTACTTTTTATTTTTTCATTTATTTGAAGAACTATAGATTGATAATCAACATCATTAATTCCTGAGACTAGTACAGCCTTATTTTTACTATTAAGAATTTCCTTAACAGTAGAATCTGCTGTTTTTAGTAACTTGTCTGAGAGATTAATGTTATTATTAATTGAAAATAACTTAGAATATATATAGAGCAAGATTAATTTTTGTTCAGAAGGTTTTACAGGAATTCTAGTGTCTGCATTTGCCCCACTTAATGTCATGTTTGATTCAAACTGAATATGTCTTGACATTTTCCCTTTTTTGGGAATTCTTTTTGTTGTATATCCAGATTCAAATCCTCCTCCTTGCCAATCACCAATAAAATCAGCGCCAATAGAGACAATTAAATCAGCCATTGAAAAATCATAATTAGCTAGCCCTCTTTGGCCATATCTTTGTTCAAAAGCATCTAATGCTGCCGATTCAGAAATAGTATCATATATAATGTGACTAACATTGTTATATTTCTTCTTAAAATCATCAATTAATTTACTTGTTGATGGACTTGCAAATGTTTGTGTTAATAATACGATAGACTTTGATGATTTATTAATCTCCTTTAATTTTCTTTTGGTTTCAAAATCAAATTCAACCCATGAAGTTGGAAGACCATTTTTCATTGGTTGAGCTAATCTTCCGCTATCATATAAATCTAATATTGATGCGTTAACTCTTGCATTTACAGAAGATGAGGATGGTGCCAATTTATTGTGTCCAATTTTTATAGGCCTACCTTCTCTATTCTTAACTAATATATTTGCAAAGTCATACCCATTTGATATTGTCGTTGCATAGAAATTAGCTAGACCCGGGACTATTTCTTTTGGCTGTACAACATATGGAATTGATTTAACAACAGGCCCTTCGCAAGCAGCAAGTGTTGCTGCAGCAGTACTAAATCCTAAGTACTTTAAAAAATCCCTTCTTGATGTTGAGCTATTTGATAAATTTTCTTTGTCTCCTAAAAATTCATCAACTGGTATCTCCTCAACAAATTCTCTATGTTGAATACCGTCAATGTTAGCAGTTTTTTCAGAACTTAAGTCTGATAAATTTTTCCAATATTTTTTTTTATTATACATATTATAATCTATACATTAATAATGACATTTACCACATTCTAATCCTCCCATTTGAGCAACAGTCAATTGCTCGACTCCATATTTTTTTGATAATTCTTCATGAATTTTAGCATAATACTCATTGTCTTTTACCTTTACATTAGTCTCTCTATGACAATTTATACACCACCCCATTGTTAATGGAGAATGCTGGTACATAATTTCCATTTCTTCAACTGGGCCATGACATATTTGACATTCAATACCTGCCACTGAAACGTGTTGCGAATGATTAAAATATGCAAAATCAGGCAGATTATGTATCCTTACCCATTTTACTGGATATGTTGCTCCCGTATATTCCTGTGCTTCATCATCCCAGCCTACAGCTTTATAAAGTTTTTGTATTTCACCATCATAAAATGTTTTTGAATATTCTTCAGTAATTTCTCCATTATATTCATATATAGTCTTATGACAATTCATACAAACATTTAGAGATGGTATCCCAGAATGCTTACTCACTCTTGCAGAAGAGTGGCAATAATTACAATCAATTTGATTGTCACCAGCATGTATTTTATGCGAGTAATGTATCGGCTGAACAGGCATATAGCCTTGGTTTGTTCCTATTTGCATTGCCCAGCCATAAAACCCATATGCACTAACAAGAAAAAACAAAATTGCAGAGCAAAGCATTAGAAATTGATTGTCAACAAAGGCTTTCCATATAGGTTTTGATTTTTCTTTTTCAATTAGCTTAACATCATTTAACCTAGCAAAATTTCTTAGAGTATTGCTAACTAATAAAAGCCCAGTAGCTAATAAGAAGAATAATACGGAAAATATTCCTAAAATTATCTCATTAGATAATCCTAAATCATTTGATGAAGCTACTGCAGTTGAGACAACTGCAGTAGCGATTGGAATTGGCTTTTCTTGAGCGGTATAAGCTAAAATATTTTCAATATCAACATCTGATAATTGGGGGTAAGCAGTCATTGCTGATCGATTGTATTCAGCATAAATTTTGTTTGCATAAGAATCACCAGATTTTATAACTGCTGAACTATTTCTAATCCATGCATATAGCCATTGCTTATCTAATCCTTCGTCATTTAATAATCTATTCTCTGCATGTCGAAGTGCAGGTCCAGTCATTTTTTTATCAAGCTTGTGACATGCTGCACAATTAGCATTAAATAAAGATTTACCAACTGTTATATCAACATCTTGCGCAAAGGAATTAGTGAATGGAAAAATTAAAAAAAGAGTGAAAAGTAATTGGATTAAAAAAAATTTAAAATAAAAATTAGGCATCCTATTTCAATTAAAAAATAACTCTATACATTAATATAATATATGTAAATATTGTATAGAGTTTTTATTAGTAGTAACAATTAATTTAAATTCTTCCGAAAATCGTATAAAAAAACAAAACATAAAAATAACACCAAAAATCGTTATTTTAATCATAAATCCTTTATAATTTACACTAAATAGTAATTTATAACCATTCTAAATAAAAATCCAATAGAATAAATTATAATATATTAAATTTGTTTATTATTAAACATAGAAAATGAAAAATCTAATCTTTACATTTCAAATATTAGGAATTGTTTCATTTAGCTGCTTTAATGCCTATGCTCAAAACGGGAATGTAGAAATAATACAAAGTATTGATATTGAAAAAGTTATAGAAATAAAAAAGGAAATAAATAAAAATATTTTAATGCTTAGAATACAAATTTATAATGGTAATCGTGAGGATGCTCAGACCTTTAAAGAAAAATTTGAAAGATATGAAATTGATTCAATAGTTGATATAGTCTATGAAACGCCTAACTATAAAATATGGGTTGGACACTATATAAATCAATTAGAGGCAGACAGAAAATTATTAGAAATTAGAAAATATTTTTCCGATGCATTTATATTTAGACCAGTAATGAAGCCTATTATAGAGCAAGAAATAAAAGAAAATTAGTTTGATTTATAACTTCTTTTTAACCTCAACATTAATAAATCCTTCAATTTCGTCACCTACTTTTATATCTTTGAAATCATTAATCTGCAGCCCGCAATCATAGCCTTTCTTTACCTCTTTTGCATCATCCTTGAATCGTTTTAATGATGATAAAGAACCAGAGAAAATTACAACACCTTCTCTAACTAATCTTACATCAGAATTTCTTAGAATTGAACCTTTTGTAACCATGCATCCAGCAATGGTTCCTAGTTTAGATATTTTAAAAATATCTCTAACTTCACACAAGCCTGTCACTTCCTCTTTAATATCAGGAGAAAGCATCCCTTCCATTGCATCTTTCAATTCATTAATAGCATCATATATAATTGAATATGTTCTTATATCAATTTTTTCTTTATTAGCTACTTGCCTTGCATTACCCATAGGTCTAACATTAAATCCTATTACTAATGCATCTGATGCTGAGGCAAGTAATACATCGCTTTCAGTAATTGCTCCAACTCCTTTATGAATAATATTAACTTGTATTTCTTCAGTAGATAGTTTTTGAAAAGAATCTGTTAAAGCCTCTACAGAACCATCGACATCACCCTTAAGAATTATATTTAGTTCTTTAAATTCTCCTAAAGCAATTCTTCTTCCAATTTCATCTAAAGTAATGTGTCTTTGTGTTCTAACACTTTGTTCTCTTTGTAATTGATTTCTTTTTGTAGCAATTTGCTTAGCCTCTCTTTCATCATTATAAACTGAAAAATTATCTCCTGCTTGAGCAGCACCATCTAAGCCAAGTATTGAAACTGGTGTTGACGGTCCAGCATTTTGAAGGGTATTCCCTCTTTCATCAAACATAGCTTTCACTTTCCCAGTATTTTTTCCAGCTAAAACAAAATCTCCAGTTTTTAATGTTCCTGTTTGAACTAAAACTGTTGAAACATAGCCTCTTCCCTTATCTAAAAATGCCTCAATAACAGTTCCAGATGCACTCCTGTCTGGATTAGCTTTGAGTTCTAAAAGCTCTGCTTCAAGAAGTACTTTTTCCAGCAACTCATCAACACCATCTCCCGTTTTAGCAGATATATCATGAGACTGAATTTTTCCTCCCCAATCTTCTACCAAAAAATTCATCTTTGATAAACCCTCTTTTATCTTATCTGGATTAGCATCAGGTTTGTCAATTTTATTTATTGCAAAAACAATAGGAACAGAAGCTGCCTGGGAATGTGATATAGCTTCCTTAGTTTGAGGCATTATATCGTCATCTGCAGCAACTACTATTACAGATAAATCTGTTAATTGTGCCCCCCTAGCCCTCATTGCAGTAAATGCTTCATGTCCCGGAGTATCTAAAAAAGTAATTTTTTGGGTATCATTAAGCTCTACACTATAAGCCCCAATATGTTGAGTAATCCCTCCAGACTCTCCAGCTATTACGTTTTCTTTTCTTATATAATCCAATAATGAGGTCTTTCCATGGTCAACATGTCCCATCACAGTTATAATAGGAGCCCTTGGTTTTAAATCCTTTGGATCATCCAACACTTCCTTAGATACTTCCTCTTTTTCAGCAGTTACAAATTCTACCTTATAGCCAAATTCTTCAACTACTATTGTGAGTGTTTCCGCATCTAACCTTTGATTTAGAGTAACCATGATCCCTAATGTCATACATGCTGATATAATATCAGTTGATGGCACATTCATCATGGTAGCAATTTCACTGGCAGTTACAAATTCCGTTACCTTAATCACTTTGCTTTCTTCCTCTAAAACAGCAAGTTCTTCCTCTGATTTTTGCTTGTGCTGTTCTCTCTTTTCTCTCCTATATTTTGCAGCTTTTCCTTTTACAGATTTTCCTTGAAGTTTCTCTAAGGTTTCCTTTATTTGTTTTTGAACTTCCTTTTCATTTAGCTCTTCTCTAGCTCCCTTTTTAGTTTTAGTTCTGCTTTTAAATTTTCCTGAATCTTTATGCTTCTGATCATCATCAGTAGGTTTAGTAATAATTCTTCTTCTTCTTTTCTTAGATTTTGGCTTCTCCTTTGTGGTTTTTTGAGATGAATCCTCTTTAAATTTAGATAAATCAATTGTTTCTCCTGTAGATTTTAATCCTGATAACTTTTTATAATTGTCTGCTAGATTCTGATCAGAACCTGATTTTATTTCTTGTTTCTGTTCCTTCTTTTTAAATTCTTTTTTTACTTCTACTTTTTCTTTTGATTTAGATTTATCATCATCAATAGGTTTTTCCTTTTTTGGCTTCGGGTCTAAGTCTATCTTTCCAAGTTTTTTGAATTTTGTTACTTTAGATGCTGCAGTAATTACTTCGTCTTTCTTTTGTTTATTTATTTCTTCTAACTCTTCTTCTTTTTTTAATCTCAATTCTTCCTTCTCCTTAATTTGTGCCTTTGCAGCTTCCTTAGAAGCAACCTTATGACTAGCATCAGTTTGAAATTCACTACACAGTAATTCATAGACTTCTTCACTAATCTTGCTTGTAGGTCTTTTTTCTATTTCATGACTCTTTGATTCTAAGAAATCTATCGCACGATCAATCGAGATGTTTAATTCTCTTAATGCTTTATTTAATCTAATAGCAGGCATAAATATCCTTTATATAAAATTATTAATTTTCAAATTCTTCCTTAAGAATTTTTATAACATCATTAATTGTCTCCTCTTCCAAATCTGTTCTCTTAACTAAATCTGCTGCATCCTGTTCTAAAACACTTTTTGCAGTATCAAGTCCAGCCTTAGCCAATTCTTCAATAACCCATGATTCTATTTCATCAGAAAATTCAGTCAATTCCACATCTTCATCAACTCCATCTCTAAATACATCAATTTCATATCCAGTGATCTTACCAGCTAACCTAATATTATGGCCCCCTCTTCCAATTGCTTTACTTACTTCTTCTGGATTAAGAATAACCTCAACCCTTTTATTCTCTTCATCAATCTTCATAGAAGTAATTTTGGCAGGGTTTAGAGATCTAGAAATAAATAATTGTAAGTTATTTGTGTAATTAATGACGTCTATATTTTCATTTCCTAATTCTCTTACTATCCCATGAATTCTTGAACCTTTCATGCCAACACAAGCCCCTACAGGATCAACTCGATCATCATATGAATCTACAGCTACTTTAGCTTTCTCGCCAGGAATTCTAACAACCTTTTTTATCGTGATTAAGCCATCAAAAATTTCTGGGATTTCCTGCTCAAATAATTTTTCTAAAAATGATGAAGATGTTCTTGACATGATTATTGAAGGTTTAGCACCAATAAGTTCTACGCTCTCAATAATTCCTCTAATATTATCACCTTTTCTAAAGAAATCTGAAGGAATTTGCTTATCCTTTGGCATAATTATTTCATTACCATCATCATCCAATAATATAATTGCTTTATGTCTAATGTGATGAACTTCTGCACTATAAATTTCTCCTTCTAATTCTTTAAATTTCTTATATACATTAGTATTATCATGTTCATGAATTTTAGCTGTTAGATTTTGTCTTAAAGATAAAATTGCTCTTCTTCCTAAATCAACTAACTTAACCTCTTCAGAAACATCTTCTCCTACTTCGAAGTCTAGTTCAATTTTCTTTGCTTCAGTTAAGGATATTTCACAATTTTCATCCTCTAACTTATCATCTTCTACAACAATTCTATTTCTCCAAATCTCAAGGTCTCCTTTATCTGGATTAATAATAATATCAAAATTATCATCTTCTCCATATTTTCTTTTTAAAGTAGATCTAAAAACATCCTCTAAAATTGCCATTAGAGTAGATCTGTCAATTAATTTGTCATCTTTAAATTCCGAAAAAGATTCTATCAATGTTATATTTTCCATAATTTATTTAATTAAAGTTTTATTTTAATCTTTGCTTCAATAATGTCTTTATATAATAAATCTATTTTTTTTTCAACAGTTATTTTTCCTTTTCCAATTAGTTTCCTTTCTCTTTGCTTCCAAAATAGAGTAATTTGATTTGAATCAGCATCAATTAATTTGGCCTCATATTCTGTATCATTTGTAGTTCTAACAAATAATGTTCTTCCAATATTTTTCATATACTGTCTAATACTAGAAAGAGGTGTTAGTGCCCCAGAAGAACTTACCTCTAGAGAAAAATCATGCTTATCTCTATCAATGCTCTGTTCAATAAATCTACTAACATACATACAATCATCAACTGATACTCCCTTATCTCCATCAATTATAATTTTGATGGAATTACCAAGAGCTATGTCTAAATCTATTAAAAATAGATCCTCTCTGTTTTTTAAACAGTTTGCTAATTCTTTTTCTATAATATTTCTTAACATTTTTCTATAAAAAGAGGGGACTTTTAGTCCCCTCTCAATTTTTTCCATTAATCAGTGGCAGCAAATATACAATATTATTTTGAAATCTATCAAATATAATTAATAGTTGTAATCTGATTAGTTGACCTAACGGTCCTTATTTCGAACATTTTAGAAAATCTATTTCGTAGTTTTGCATTATGAAAAACCTATTATTACTAACTAATTTAAAACTACATGAATTTTATTTTCTTATTGGGTTGTTTCTTTATACAGTCGGTCAGTTTTTAATTTTCATTTTCTTTAATGATATCGATGCACTGCATTCCCAAGAACCGATTGATTTTGCACATTGGTGTATGTTAATTGGTGTATTGTTGCTTATTCCCCAAATTGGGAATTTCCCAAAAACTAAATTTAATCTTGTTGGTACCCCTATATTAATTCTTGGAATTGGTCTTATGATTGGTATGTGTGTTATTGATTTTATTTTTTGGAGTATAAAATTGCCTGAATTAAAAAATGAAGTTGCAACTCATCTAATTAATACTCCGGCAATATGGGGGCCTTTTATGACCTTTAACGGGTGGTTATTTAATTTAGGTTTACTCATTTCCAGTTTTAGTTATTACAAAATCTCAAGGACTGGTACTTTAGTGGTTCTGATAGGTACCTTAATAATATGGATGGGTAGTGGGTGGTTTAATGTTGTTGGATATATGGTAATTATTGTGGGTTATTACATAAATTTCTTTGGAAATATAATCAATACAAGAGATACACAATCTTTGATTACCTAAAGTCAAAGCTGAACTTTTTTTTAATATTCTCAATTTTATTTTTAGATATTTTTTTCTTTCGCAAAATCGCTAGTTTATCGACTTTTTGAATAAGATTATACATTTCAAGAATTTTCTTATAGTGAGGCCTGTTAAAATCATGAACCATTAGATAGTCCATTTCTGAGATTTGATCATAAAGTTTTGCAGCAGTCAAAACCCGACATCTTCCATCTAAGAAAATTATGGAATAAGAATATTTTCTCGAAGATAAATGAGGTTTAAAGACTTCACTTATTTTTTTCGCATTTTGTTGATATTCATTTTCAGGATATCCAAATTTTCTGGTTTCTCCAACAGAGATATAACCAACTAAGGGCTCTTCAAGCAATGTATTAATGTAATTGGTATACCGATAATCTGTTTCATAGGAATGTATGGTGTTACATATCTTACTAGCAATTATAGTACTTCCTCCAGAACCACTTTCTAAATAAAGTGAGCTTGAATGTTTTGACAAATAGTATTTAAAAAATGTGTACTCTTTAAAAGTCATCCTTGGCAATATCAATCGCTTATCCCAAGTATAAACACCTATTTTATTGAGATACTTTTTAAGGTGTTTTTTTAATATGAATTTGAAGTACAATTTTTTTAATTAGTTGGCCTACTAGGGCTCGAACCTAGACTCTTCTGGACCAAAACCAGACGTGTTACCAGTTACACCATAGGCCAATAATGAGGAAGCAAATTTATAACAATCTTTTATTTGAACAACACTATTTAAAGAATTAACTTAATTTTTTAAATAGTATTAGGCGAATTTATTCATAAATTTGGCTCAAATCCTTAAAATGGATGAAAAAAGTTTTAAAAAATGGACCCTAATCCTTGGATGGTCGTGTTTTTTAATTGCATTCATAGTGTATTATCTAACTACCGAGCCAACTGTTAGCTTTTGGGACACAGGTGAATATATCACAACTTCAGCAAAGCTTCAAGTTGGACATCCTCCAGGAGCTCCTCTTTTTCAGATGTTAGGAGCTATTTTCTCAATTTTTGCACTAAGTAGTGAGCAAGTAGGATTTACAATAAATTTAATGAGTGGATTTGCAAGTGCATTGACCATAGCATTTATGTTCTGGTCTATCACTATGTTATTATCAAAAATTTCTAATAAAATAGCTCATTCTAAAGACAGATCAATTGCAATTCTTGGAGGAGCTTTAACAGGAAGCTTGGCTTTTACCTTTACAGATTCTTTTTGGTTTAATGCAGTTGAAGCTGAAGTTTATGCAATGGCCACTTTAATTATGGCTGTTTTATTCTACCTAGCTCTTAGGTGGGAACAAGACATGGATAAACCAAGAGGCAATAAATGGCTGGTCCTAATTAGCTTTATAATTGGATTATCATTTGGTGTCCACTTTATAGGTCTATTAACTATTCCTGCTATTGCACTAATTTATTTCTTTAAAAATTATAAATCTATTACTATTAAAAATTTTCTTTTAGCTAACGTAGCTGGTGTTGCACTTCTAATGGGAGTCTTTAAATTATTGCTTCCCTCAACTCTTAAGTTCTTTAGTTATATGGAATTATTTTTTGTCAATGATATAGGTCTGCCATTTAATTCTGGGACAATAGCTTCATTTCTTGTAATTGCCTGTGCTTTTTATTTTTCTATTTCATATACTTCAAAAAGAAATCTTGTTACCGGCAATACTATTGTCTTATGTATTCTTTTTATTTTCTTAGGATTTTCAACATGGATAATGCTGCCTATTAGGGCTAATTCAAAAGTTGTTGTAAATGAAAATAACCCCTCTAATGTAAGGGAGCTTTTAGCCTATTATAATCTAGAACAATATCCAAAAACTTATCTTTTTTATGGGCCGTTATTTACTGATCAATATTCAGGCCTTGATGAAAAAAACCCATATACTGATGACAAGCCAAAGTATGAAAAAGATAAAGAAAATGGGAAGTATGTTATAGTTAATGATTATAAAAATGCTACACAAAATTATAATTCAAAACATGCATCTATTCTGCCAAGAATGTGGAGCCCAGAGCATGCAGAGAATTATATGTCATATTCAGGGTTTTTAAATTTTAAAGTCAAACCAAAATATATATCTGAGAATTCTATTACTGAAATAGTTAACGATTTTAAAGTAAAGGTCCAGGCTGACCAAGTAGATTATGAGACATTTAATAAATTTCTAAAGCAGTATGGCCAATTCCTAGATATTGAAAAACCTTCTATACTAAGTAATCTGTACTATTTATTTGATTTTCAAATTGGATATATGTACTGGAGATATTTTATGTGGAATTTTACTGGAAGACAAGATGACATACAGGGGAAATTTAATATGCATGGAAACTGGATTAGTGGAATTAATTTTATTGATGAAATGCATTTGGGAATCAGTCAACAAAATCTGCCAAGTGATGTGCTAAATAATAAGGCTCGTAATACCTATTACTTTCTGCCGTTTTTATTAGGCCTAATTGGATTAAGCTTCCTGTATTATAGAAATAAAGAACTTTTCTGGGTTATGTTAGTTTTCTTTCTCTTTACTGGAATTGCAGTACAGGTATACACAAATGTTAGAATATTTGAACCAAGGGAAAGAGACTATTCTGTAGTAGGCTCTTTTTACGTTTTTGCTATGTGGATAGGTTTTGGCTGCTACGCGATATGGGAATATTTACAATCTAAAATTAAATTTAAATTATTGTCAATATCTGTTTCTATTCTGTGTTTAGCTCTAGTACCTGGAATTTTAGCTGCAAATAACTGGGATGATCATGATAGATCTGAGAGATATACTGCTCACGCTATGGCTATAAATTACTTGGAATCATGTGCTCCAAATTCTATATTGTTCACTATAGGGGACAATGATACTTTTCCGCTCTGGTATGCTCAAGAAATAGAAGGAATTAGGACTGATGTTAGGGTGGTAAATACAAGTTTACTCAGCACTGACTGGTATATAGATCAAATGAAAAGAAAAGCCTATGATAGTGATCCAATACCATCCTCATTACCTCATGAAAAATATAAGCATGGAACGCGTGATTATATAATAAAAGAAACTATTACTAATGACACCCTTGATCTCAACATTTTCTTAGATTTTATTACAAGAGATGAAAAAAGATTTAAGTATAAATCTCTTCTTGATAAACAAGGGTATGAAACAAGGGGGTTAAGGTCTCAAGATCTTAATGCTAACTATCTGCCGAGTGAAAATATAAGTATTAAAGTAAATAAGGATAATGTTCTACTAAATAATATAGTTAGCTCACAAGATGAAAATAAAATTGTAGATGAAATTATTATAAAAATTAAAGGACAAGCTTTATATAAAAATCGTCTGTTAATGCTTGATATAATTGCAAGTAACGACTGGAAGCGTCCAATTTATTTTAGTGGTGGAGCTTTTGGAGATGAAGATTATATCTGGATGAAAGACTATCTGCAAGTTGAGGGGGTCTGCTATAAGCTAGTCCCTATTAAAACACCTATTGATCCTGAAAGACCTTATAAAATGGGGAGAGTAAACACTGAGACTATGTATCCCCTAGTAAAAAACTGGGCTTGGGGCAAAAGAGATAATCAAGATATATATTATGATATTGAGTCAAGAAAAAATAGTATAACCTATAGAGGAAATATGGCAAGACTAATTGATCAATTAATCATTGAAAATAATTATGAAAAGGCAGAAGAAATTCTAGATTTAGCAATGATAAAAATGCCTTTAGAAGATTTTGGGTTTTACACACTTTTAGAGCCTTTTATTAATTCATATTATAAAATAGAAAAAAATGAAAAAGCTAGAGATATTTTTGAACAAGTAGCTAAAAAATATAAAGAAAATCTTGAATATTATAGTGGTATTTCAAATACTAATAAAAATAAATACGCAGAAGAAATCTATACAGATATTGAGAGGTATAGATCTCTTGTTGATGTGTTAATTTCATATGAAGAAGGTGAGTATTTAGAAAATAAAATGAAAGAATTTAATGACTATTTAGATCTTTTCTTGTAAACTATACGTATTCCTGAAGTCTTCCAATTAATGTGTTTGCATCCTCCTCGCCATTTTGCCTCCATTTCATTTCACCACTTTTATAAATAATTAAGGTTGGGACTCCCTTAATTCTTAGTGCGTCAGCTAGTTCGTGATTTTTTTCAACATCTATCTTTATAACCTTAGCTTTATCACCTAGAGCAGCAGCTACATCTTTAAGGACAGGATGCATAGTTGTTGAACCTTCATCCCATTCAGTAAAAAACTCTAATAGGACTGGAACCTCAACATCAATTAAATCTCCAAATTTTGCCATTATCTAAAATTTATACTACAAATATAACATTTTCATAAAAATCCATGTTAAAACTATGTTAATCAATGGGTTAATTGGTTTTAAAGTGTTCAGATTATATATAACTAATAAAAAGTTTTAAAAGACTAAAAAAACAAAATCGTTTTTATTATTTTAGAGTAATTATTCTCGATTAATATTATTTTAAATTTTTAGATTATAATTATGAAAACCCCAAACAATAATTCAGCCCTTTATACTTTAGTAAGTGTTTTCTTTTTCTGGGGATTTATAGCTGCATCAAATGGCGTATTTATTCCTTTTTGCAAAACCTATTTTAGTATAGATCAATTCCAGTCACAGCTAGTAGATTTTGCATTTTATGGGGCCTACTATATAGGTGCTTTAATATTATTCATTTGGTCAGGTCAATCGGGGAAAGATATTTTAAATAATTGGGGATATAAAAGAGGAATTATTTATGGGCTAATAATTTCAGCATTTGGAGCATTAATAATGTTACCATCAGTTAATGGAGCTGAATTTGGTCAAACTCAAGTTTTTTATTACGTATTAATTGTTCTATTCATAATAGGCCTAGGGTTTTCTCTTCAACAAACTGCCGCTAATCCTTTTGCAATTTCTTTAGGTGATCCTGCAACTGGATCAAATAGATTAAATCTTGCTGGAGGAATAAATTCATTTGGAACAACTATTGGCCCACTATTAATAGCATTTATAATATTTGGTTCCGCTCCAATTTCTGGAGCTGAATTAAATGAATTAATTAAAACTGGTGGTATTCAGCTTAGTACTATCCAATTACTATATCTTGGTGTTGCAGGTTTGTTTTTAGCTGTAGCAATTTTTTTCTATTTATCTAAAAGTTTACCTGATGCAAGGACTAAGGATAGTTTTAGACCTGCAGCCAAGGCAAAAAATATACTAATTCTCTTAACGATAATTATGATCGTTTGCTTTGGTTTGATTTTTTATACTTATACAGAAGGATTTGATTTAATGTCTGGTAAAGAATTAGAAAATAGCAGGCTAATATTATCACTTGTAAGCCTTATAGCTGTTTTTATATTAATCTATTATGCCTATAAAAAAGCTCAAACAAATCCAGATGGATGGGGCGCACTACAATATCCTCAGCTAGGACTAGGAATGCTAGCAATTTTCACCTATGTAGGGGTTGAAGTTACTATTCAAAGTAATTTAGGAGAATTGTTAAAGAACGTGAGTGATTCTGTAAATAACTTAAATCCTTTAGGCCTTGAAGTTATGAGTGATTCTCAAATTGCAAAATATATTTCTTTATACTGGGGAGGATTAATGATTGGTAGATGGACTGGATCAATCACTGTTTTTAATCCTTCAGAAAATATGAAAAAGATTTTATTGTGTATTGTTCCATTTTTAGCATTTGGAGTTATTATAGCTATTAATCAAATTAGTGGAAACCCTATTACGTCTAATGAAATCTTAATATTCTCCTTTATTATATTTATTCAAATAATTGGATTCTATTTAGCAAAAGATAACGCTGTAACAACTATGAAGATATTTAGTCTATTTGGAGTTATTGCAATGTTAATTGGAGTATTAGCCTCTGGTAAAATTGCATTGTTTGCGTTTTTAACTGGTGGTTTATTTTGCTCAATAATGTGGCCTTGTATTTTTTCATTAAGTATCAATGGAATTGGGAAATACACCTCACAAGGCTCATCATTTTTAATTATGATGATTTTGGGAGGAGCAATAATTCCTCCTGTTCAAGGGAAATTAGCTGATATCTTTACTATACAAGACTCGTATTGGGTAGCTGTTCTATGCTTTGCTTTCTTGCTCATATATAGTTTTTTAACACAAAAAATACTGGCAAAACAAAATCTTCTATAAATGAAAAGGAGAAAATTCATAAAAAAAACATCATTGCTTTCTATAGGATTAGGAATAACTAATGATGCTTTTTCAAATATTCATAAAGAAACCGTTAATTTAAATAAAGACGCATTACCTGTTGTTATCGCAACATGGGATGTAAAATTAGCTACTAAAGTAGCTTTTGCAACACTAATAAATGGAGGAGCAGTTTTAGATGCAATTGAAAATGGATGCAAAATAGAAGAAGCTAATGAAAAAGGTCAGTCTGTTGGAAAAGGAGGTCTTCCAGACAGAGATGGGAATGTAACATTAGATGCATGTATAATGAATAGTAAAGGAGATTGTGGATCAGTGGTTTTTTTAAAAAATATAAAACATGCTATTTCATTAGCAAGAAAAGTAATGGAAAACACGCCTCATGTTATGTTATCTGGAGTTGGAGCTGAAGAATTTGGATATTCAATGGGTTTTGAAAAGGAAAACCTACTAACTGAAGCATCAAAAAAAGCATGGGATAAATGGAAAAAAACTTCAAAATATAATCCAATTATAAATATAGAAAATCATGACACAATCGGCATGTTAGCAATTGATAGTAATGGGAATATCTCTGGGGGCTGTACTACAAGTGGATTAGCCTATAAAATGCATGGTAGAGTTGGTGATTCTCCAATTATAGGGTCTGGATTATATGTAGATAACGAAATTGGAGGAGCAGTAGCAACAGGTTTAGGAGAAGAAGTTGTAAAAACAGTAGGCAGCTTTTTAATTGTTGAATTAATGCGACAAGGTCATAGTCCTCAACAAGCTTGTGAAATGGCAATTAAAAGAATTGTAAATAAACCCAATAGCAATTATAAGAATTTTCAAGTTGGCTATATCGCATTAAATAAAAATGGAGATACAGGATGTTATTCAATACAAAAAGGGTTTAGTATGACTAAATATCGATCATATAAAAATGTCAATATTACATCAGACTCTTACATAATTTCTTAATAAATGTAATTTTTATTACATCATTGTAAGCCTATGGATAACAAAAAACGTCTTTTTTTAATTGATGCATATGCTCTAATTTTTAGAGGATATTATGCATTTATAAAGAATCCTAGAATTAATTCAAAAGGACTAGACACCTCTGCTATTTTAGGTTTTACTAATTCATTATTTGATGTGATAAAAAGAGAAAAACCAGAATATATTGCCGTATGTTTTGATAAAGGCGGGAGTCAAGATAGAATAAAAATATTTCCTGAATATAAGGCCAATAGAGATGAAACTCCAGAGGCTATTAAGATAGCCGTTCCGTACATTCAAGAAATATTAAATGCACTTGGAATATGTATAATGGTTAAAGAAGGATATGAGGCGGATGATATAATAGGAACATTGGCAAAAAAAGCTAAGGAAGAAAATTTTGAAACATACATGGTGAGTCCTGATAAAGATTTTGCTCAATTGGTAAATGAAAAAACTTTTATATATAAGCCTTTGTTTGGTGGAGGATATGAAACATGGGGTATAGAAGAGGTAAAAAATAAATTTGAAATATCAGATCCAATACAAGTAATTGACTTCTTAGCTATGAAGGGTGATTCTGCCGATAATATCCCCGGACTACCTGGTGTTGGAGATAAAACTGCCAAAAAATTTCTTAAAGAGTATGGTAGTATTGAAAATTTGTTATCAAATACTGATAAAATAAAAGGCAAATTACGTGAAAAAATAGAGGCTAATAGTGAGGTTGGTTTACTTTCAAAAAAACTTGCTACTATTATTACAGATGTTCCTGTAGATTTTGATTCTAATAAATTCAAGCTAAGTGTAGACGAACCTGATAAGCTTTATGAAATATTTTCAGATTTAGAATTTTGGAGATTAGCTGAAAACTTCAAAAAAATATTTGATATCCCAATTAAAAAAAATATAGAGGCAGTTAAAGAAAAACAGCCTGAAACTAGATCAATTGCTGCAAGTCATGGTCAATTTTCTCTTTTTGATCAAGTAAAAGAAGACAATACAGATGAAAATTTATCAATAAGAGTTTCTAAGAAAAAAGTATCACATTTTTTTCAAATTATTGATACAAAAATAAGTCTAAAGATATTCCTAGATAAATTAATGAAACAAAGTGAAGTTGCATTTAAGCTATTATTAGATCATCATAATCCACTACTATCAAATCTAGTTGGAATTTCATTTTGTTGGAGTAAAAACAAAGTCTATTACATAGATTATTTGGCAATTCAAAAAACTGATAAAAAAATACTTCAAAAAATAAAATTATTTTTTGAGAATCATTCAATCAAAAAAATTAGCGATAATTTAAAGAATGAAATAAAATCTCTAAAAAAGCATGATATTTCTATAAATGGAGAAATATTTGATACGATGCTAGCTCATTACCTAATTAATCCTGATATTAATCACACTACAGAAGTACTCTCTAAAAATTATTTAAACTATTCTATAAATCAAGAGGCGTCTAACCTTGATAATACATCTGAAAGAGCAAATATCATATTTCAATTAAAGGGTCTTCTAGAAGATGAACTAAAAGCAAATAAACATATATTATTATATAAAGAAATAGAAATTCCACTTCTTAGAGTTTTAGCTAATATGGAAGTTGAAGGAATTAGTTTAGATGTTTCATGTTTAAGCAAATTATCAAAATCTACAGATCAAGAAATTGAAAAGACAAAAAAGATTATATATGCTGCCTCAAAAGAAGAGTTCAATATATCTTCTCCAAAGCAATTAGGTGAAATTTTATTTGATAAAATGAAAATAGCAGCTAACCCAAAAAAAACAAAGACAGGACAATATTCAACTTCTGAAGAAATTTTATCCTATTTAGCAAAAGAGAATGATTTTGTAAAGACTATTATAGAATACAGAAGTCTTAATAAACTTCAAAATACCTATATAAAGGCTTTGCCTAATCAAATATCAAAAAATACTGGTAAAATTCATACTGAGTATTTACAAACTGTTGCTGCAACTGGTAGATTAAGTAGTATAAATCCAAATCTCCAAAATATACCAATAAGAACAAAAAGGGGCAAAGAGATAAGAAAAGCATTTATACCTAGGAATAAAGATTTTGTTATTTTATCAGCAGATTATTCCCAAATTGAATTAAGGATAATAGCTGCATTAAGTGAAGAGGAAAATATGATTAATGCTTTTAAAAATAATGAGGATATTCATTCATCTACAGCAGCTTCAGTATTCAATACAAAAATTGAGAATGTTACTAATATGCAAAGGACTAATGCAAAAACTATAAATTTTGGAATTATATATGGTATATCAGCTTTTGGACTAAGTAATCAGACTGATTTATCAAGGAAAGAGTCTAAAGAGTTAATTGAGACGTATTATAATAAGTATCCTAAATTGAAAAAATATATTGCTTCACAAATTTCATTAGCCAGAGAAAAAGGATATGTAGAAACATTGCTTGGAAGAAGGAGGTACTTGAAAGATATTAACTCAAGAAATTCTATAGTTAGAGGGGGTGCGGAAAGAAATGCAATTAATGCTCCAATTCAGGGAAGTGCAGCAGATATAATAAAAATTGCTATGATTAATATTCAGTCAAAGTTAATTGATAAAAATTTTCATAGTAAAATGCTTCTACAAGTACATGATGAATTGATTTTTGATGTATTTAAGCCTGAATTAAATGATATAATTATATTAGTTAAAGATGAAATGGAAAATGCATTCACTCTTAAAGTTCCTCTGATAGTAGATATTGATTATGGCAAAAATTGGTTTGAAGCCCATTAATAATGTCCTATTTCTACAAAAATCTATAGATAGAGTTCTCTGAAAATAATTTTGAATATCTATTTGGTAGTATAATATATAATTGTAGATTTGCATCCACTTTTGAGACAAAGATTATTTTAACTTAAAAACTATAAATGGATACATTAAGTTTTAAGACAATTTCAGCTAATAAATCTACAGCTAATAAACTGTGGGTTTTAGTTGATGCTGAAGGTCAAACTCTAGGAAGGCTTGCTTCTAAAGTAGCTATTCTTTTAAGGGGAAAACACAAGCCAAACTTCACACCTCATGTAGATTGTGGAGATAATGTTGTTGTCATAAATGCCTCAAAAGTAAATTTGACTGGGAAAAAGTGGGAAAATAAGACCTATATTCGGTATACAGGTTATCCTGGAGGACAAAGAACTCTTACTGCAAATCAATTATTTGACAAAAATCCCAGCTCAATTATTGAGAAATCAGTAAAAGGAATGTTGCCAAAAAATAAATTAGGAGCTGCATTATTTCGTAATCTATATGTATGTAATGATGCCAATCATAATCAAGAGTCGCAAAAACCAGTTTCAATTAATCTAAATGACGTTAATTAGATGGAAAATGTAATTCACAAAATTGGTAGAAGAAAAACTGCAGTTGCTAGAGTTTATTTGAAAAAGGGCAAAGGGAGTATTATAGTAAATAAAAAAGATTATAAAATTTATTTTCCAACTCCATCTCTTCAATATAAAATTAATCAACCTTTTACTCTGACCAAAAACGAAAAAAAATTTGATACTAGCATAATGGTTTGTGGTGGAGGTGCTACTGGGCAAGCTGAAGCTATTAGGTTAGCATTGTCCCGAGCATTCTGTGAACTTGATGAAAAAAATAGAGAAATATTAAAACCTGAAGGATTATTAACTAGAGATCCTAGAATGGTTGAAAGGAAAAAATTTGGTCAGAAAAAAGCAAGAAAAAAATTCCAATTCTCAAAACGATAATATTATAAAATATGTAATAAATCAGAAATTTAGTTTAGCATCTAAATACCTAAGGCTTAATTTATTTATACCACTTAGATATTGCTATAATTAAGAACGTAAACTAATTCAAAATGAGAAAAATAGAAGTAAAAGATTTAATTAAAGCAGGTGTTCATTTTGGACATCTTACAAGAAAATGGAACCCTAATATGGCTCCATTCATATATATGGAAAGAAATGGAATCCATATAATCAATTTATATAAAACAATAAACAAATTAGAGGAAGCTTCTGCGGCACTAGAAAAAATTGCAGTATCAGGAAGAAAAATTTTATTTGTTGCAACAAAAAAACAGGCTAAAGATATAGTTGCTGAAGCTGCAAAAAAAGTTAATATGCCTTATATAACTGAAAGATGGCCTGGTGGAATGCTTACTAATTTTATTACAATTAGAAAAGCAGTTAAGAAAATGGGTTCTATTGACAGAATGAAACAAGATGGCAGATTTAATACGTTATCAAAAAAAGAAAAATTACAATTAGGAAGGCATAGAGAAAAGTTAGAAAAAAATTTAGGTTCAATAGCTAATATGACTAGGCTCCCCGGGGCTATTTTTGTGGTTGATATAGTAAGAGAAAACATTGCTATTAAAGAGGCTCAAAAATTGAATATCCCTATTTTTGCAATGGTTGATACAAACTCTAATCCAAAGGGTATTCAATATGCTATCCCATCCAATGATGATGCATCTAAATCAATCTCTAAAATTATAGAATATATTTCCGATTCTATTCAAACAGGGTTAGAAGAAAGAAAATCAGAAAAAGAAGTAGCCGAGGAAACTAAAAAAGAAGTAGCCGAGGAAACTAAAAAAGAAGTAGCTGAGGGAACTAAAAAAGAAGACAATAAATAAACAATAATATGACGAAAATTTCGGCATCTGAAGTAAATAGCCTTAGGAAATCTACTGGAGCTGGTATGATGGATTGTAAAAATGCATTGGTAGAAGCCAATGGAGATTTGGATAAAGCAATAGAGGTTTTAAGGAAAAAAGGTCAAAAAGTAGCAGCAAAAAGAGCTGATAGAGACTCTCATGAGGGAGCAGCAATAGCAATCACCAATGGTGAAAAGACTATTGGTGCAGCAATTGTATTGGCATGTGAAACTGATTTTGTTGGGAAAAATGCTGACTTTGTTGCCCTTGGTAATAAAATAGCAAATGTAGCACTTGGATGCAATTCTAAAGAAGATCTATTAAAGTCATCAATTGAAGGGCTAACTGTTGAAGAAAAACTTTTAGAACAGACAGGGGTTATAGGAGAAAAAATTCAAATTAACAAATTTGTTAAAATTAATGCTCCATATGTTGGATCATACATTCACTCAGGAAATAAAATTGCAACTATTGTTGGATTGTCAAAAGCAGGCGATAATATGGGAACAATAGGCAAAGATTTAGCCATGCAAGTTGCAGCTATGGATCCTATTGCTCTAGATGAATCAAGTGTAGAATTTGATGTAATAGAAAAAGAAATTGAAATTGCTAAAGATCAATTGCGAGCTGAAGGTAAGCCAGAATCTATGTTAGATGATATTGCCAAAGGAAAGCTAAAACGATTCTTTAAAGATAACACCCTGTTAAACCAAGCATTTATAAAAAACACCAAGATAAGTATTTCTGCTTATCTCTCATCATTTGATGCCAACCTAACTGTAAACTCTTATGAAAGAGTTTCAATTGGATAGTTTACAGATGTCATATATTTCTATATTTTACCTTTTTATCAATTAAAAAATGTATAGTATATTTGTATAGATTTATTAATTATGAGTTACAAAAGAATTCTCCTAAAACTTTCAGGAGAAGCCCTTGTGGGTGACAAAAATGCAGGAATTGATTCAAAAAAATTATTGCATTATGCCAACGAAATTAAAAAAATACATGATATAGGCGTTGAAGTTTCCATTGTAATTGGCGGCGGTAATATTTATAGAGGGTTTAATAATACCGAACATAAAATTGACAGGGTTCAGGGAGATTATATGGGAATGCTTGCTACTATAATTAATGGGCTTGCTCTTCAGAATACACTTGAAAATATTGGAATTCCTACTAGACTCCAAAGCGCAATAAATGTTAACCAAGTAGCTGAACCATATATAAAAAGAAAAGCTATTAGACATCTAGAAAAAAATCGAATAGTAATTTTTGCGGCTGGAACAGGGAATCCATATTTCACAACAGATTCAGCAGCTGTTCTAAGAGCTATTGAAATTGAAGCAGATGTAATTTTAAAAGGCACTAAAGTTGATGGAATATATAATTGTGACCCTGAAATTAATTCAGATGCTGTAAAATTTGAAAATATTACATTTAGTGAAGCTATAAGAAAAGGCCTAAAAATAATGGATACTACTGCTTTTACTCTTAGCCAAGAAAATAGTTTGCCTATAATTGTATTTGATATTAGTTTATCGGACAATTTATTGAAGGCTGTTTCTGGAGAAAAAGTTGGTACTATTGTAAATATTTAATATTAATAAAATGAATGAAGAATTACATCTAATATTTAATATAGCTAAAGAATCAATGTCTAATGCAATAACACATTTAGAAAAAAAATTAATGAATATTCGAGCAGGAAAAGCTAATCCTAATATGCTTTCTAGTGTAACGGTCGAATACTATGGATCTAAAACTCCTTTATCTCAAGTTGCAAATATAAATACTCCTGATGGTAGAACAATTATCATTCAGCCTTGGGAAAAATCAATTCTACCAGAAGTAGAAAAAGGGATAGAAATAGCTAATCTTGGTTTTAATCCAATGAATAATGGAGAGACTATAATTATTACTGTGCCTGCTCTTACTGAAGAAAGAAGAGAAGAATTAGCCAAGCAAGCAAAAACAGAAACTGAAGAAGCAAAAGTTGCTATTAGAAATGCCAGGAAGGAGGCAAATAATGAAGTTAAAAAATCTTCAGATTTATCTGAAGATTTGAAAAAAAATTCTGAACTAGATATTCAAGAAATAACAGACAATTATATAGAGAAAGTAGATAAAATTTTTGAGCTAAAGCAAAAAGAAATAATGACCTTATAATCATCTTTTTTCTTTAAGCTATTTTGAGAACTAATTAATACCTTTATAAAAGATAATTTATAAAAAATGTCAGAAAAAAATGTAGGTGGACTATGGGAATCCGTTGCTAGAATTATTCTCAATAATAGAATACTTATAATAATTTCCCTAATATTAGCTACATACTTTTTTAGCACACACTGGCATAAAATTAGATTTACGTATACAGAAGCAAATCTATTGCCAGACACTCATGAAGAGAATTTAAAATACAATTCTTTTACAAGTAAATTTGGAGAAGAAGGAAATCTAATTGTGATTGGTGTAAAAGATACCTTATTATTTACACTGGAAAATTTGAATGCATGGAATAAACTTTCTAATAGTTTTAAAGACCTTCCTCAAGTTGAAACAGTAATTGGATTTGGAGATCTACAAAAATTAATAAAAGACAAAAATACAAGACAGTTCTATATTGAACCATTCATAAAAGATTCTATTAATTCTAATGCTGAGCTGGAAAGTCTAAAAGATGAACTTTTCTTTAAATCTCCTTTTTATGATAAATTCTTAATTAATACTGAAACAAAATCTGTTAGAACTGCAATTAATTTAAAACCATCTATTGTCAATACTGTTAAAAGAGAAGAATTTATAAATAGAGTTCTTTTACCCAGGGTTAATGCTTTTGAGAAAGCTCACAATATAGACGTTAGAATCTCGGGAATGCCTTATGTGAGGACTAAATACTCAGAAACTATTAAAGCTGAACTTGGAGAGTTTGTCATTCTCGCAATTTTTGTTACCTCTCTTATTTTCTACTTCTTTTTTAGATCACTTAGAGCAACTGTTATTTCTATCTGTACTGTATGTGTTGGAGTAATGTGGACTTTAGGAATAATTGGGATCCTTGAGTATGAGCTTACTGTATTAACAGCTGTAATTCCTCCATTAATTATTGTTATAGGAATGCCAAATTGTATTTATTTGATAAGGAAATATCAGCATGAAGTTAATACCCACGGGGATAAATCCCTTTCATTACAAAAAGTAATAACTAAAATTGGGAATGCAACGTTGATGACAAATGTAACAACTGCTTCAGGGTTTGCAACATTTATTTTTACAAACAGTCAATTATTAAAAGAATTTGGGACTGTGGCTTCACTTAGTATCCTTTCAATTTTTATACTCTGTATTTTAGTCATACCAATAATTTATAGTTTTCTTCCAATCCCTGAAGACAAACATCTAGAACATCTAAATAAAAAATGGATAGTATCACTTTTTAACTGGATGGCTTTAACTGTAAAAACTAAAAAAATTGAAATTTATACTATATCGGTAATACTCTTGGCTGTTAGTATTATTGGGATCTACAAAATAGAAATATCTGGAAGTCTAATTGACGATCTTCCTAAAAATACAGAGTTTTTTGAAGATATAATGTTTTATGAAGAAGAATTCAATGGAATTCTCCCGCTTGAAATTTATATTGACACGAAAAGAAAAAAAGGAGTTACTAAGCTGTCAACAATTAAAAAAATGAAAGCGTTAGAAGATATTATTTCTGAGATTCCCGAATTATCAAGGCCTATCTCTATAGTCAGCCTAGTCAAATATTCAAAACAAGCATATTACAATGGAAATCCTAAATATTATCAAGTCCCTACAGCTCAAGAAAATAGTTTCATTCTTTCCTATGTAAAAAATTCAACTTCAGACATTGATGGTATTGACCTAATTAAAAATTTCGTTGATAGCACTGGGCAATACACCAGGATTACAACTTTTATGAAAGATATTAAAATAGAAAGAATGGAGAGAATAGAAGAAAAATTAGATTATGAAATTTCAAAAATTATGCCAAAAGATAAATATGAAGTCTATCTAACTGGAAAAGCATATTTATTTCAGCAAGGAACATATTTTTTAGTTAAAAATCTTATTCTTTCGCTCTCATTAGCAATTGTTCTAATATCAATATTTATGGCATACATGTTTAGAAATTTTAGAATGATTATTATATCTCTTATCCCTAATTTATTGCCCCTCTTGATAACTGCTGGCTTAATGGGGTTCCTTGGGGTTCCAATCAAACCATCTACAATACTAATTTTTAGTATTGCTTTTGGAATATCTGTTGATGATACAATTCACTTCTTAGCAAAATATAGACAGGAGCTTCAAGATAATAAGTGGCAAATAAAAAAATCTGTCAATAATGCTATAAAAGAAACAGGTATAAGCATGTTTTATACTTCGGTAGTTCTTTTCTTTGGTTTTTCTGTTTTTATAGTGTCAAATTTTGGTGGAACTGTTGCTCTTGGATCACTAGTTTCTGCTACACTTTTATTAGCAATGCTTTCAAATCTTTTACTATTACCTTCTATGCTTTTATCACTTGAAAGAAGTGTTGCGAATGAAAAAGTGTTAAAAAAACCTAAGATAAGAATTCTTACAGATGAAGAGGAATTATTGAATTAATTTCTGGCAAAACCATATCTTTGAATTAAACTATAATTAATGAGCAATACAACTGTTCTTAAAATATTGAATGAATTAAAGGAAAATCAAACAATAGAAATTTGTGGATGGGTTAAAACATTTAGAGCTAATAGATTTATTGCACTTAACGACGGATCCTGTCTTGAAAATATTCAATGTGTAATTGATTTTGAAAATACAGCTGATAATATTCTTAAAAAAATAACAACAGGTTGTGCTGTTAAAATATCCGGGGAAATTGTTAAAAGTACAGGAACAAAACAGGCTATAGAAATTCAAGTAAATAAAATTGATATTCTAGGAGAATCGAATCCTGATCAGTATCCTATTCAACCAAAGAAACATTCATTTGAATTTCTAAGAGAAAATGCTCATTTAAGAACAAGGACCTCTACATTTAATGCAATAATGAGATTAAGGTCTTCCTTGTCATTTGCAATTCATAAATTTCTTAATGGAAAAGGGTTTTACTCTGTTCATACTCCTATTATAACTGGCAGTGATGCTGAAGGAGCTGGAGAACAATTTAGGGTTACAACTTTAAACTCAATAAATCCTGAATTAAATTCAGATAAAGAAGTTGATTTTAAAAAAGATTTTTTTGGAAAAGAAACTAAATTAACCGTTTCTGGGCAATTAGAAGCAGAAGCATATGCGATGTCTCTAGGGAAAGTATATACTTTTGGGCCTACATTTAGAGCTGAAAATTCAAATACATCAAGACATCTTTCTGAGTTTTGGATGATAGAACCTGAAGCTGCATTTATGGATATAAATGGCAATATGGATCTGGCTGAAGATTTTCTTAAATATCTATTAGAAGATATTGTAAATAATAACATGAGTGAATTAAAATTCTTAGAATCAAGACTTCTAGGTGAAGAAAAAACAAAGCCTGAAAAAGACAAAAGTGAAATGAGCTTAATTGGAAAAATTGATTTTGTTATAAAGAATAAATTTAAACGAATAACCTATACTGAAGCAATAGATATTTTAAGAGATTGTAAGCCCAATAAAAAAAAGAAATTTAAATATATAATTAAAGATTGGGGGTCAGATCTACAAAGTGAACATGAACGATTCTTAGTTGAAAAACACTTTAGGCGCCCAGTTATAATATATAATTATCCTGCTAGCATAAAACCATTTTATATGAGATTAAACGATGACAATAAGACTGTAAGAGCTATGGATATTCTTTTTCCAGGAATAGGAGAAATAGTTGGAGGATCTCAAAGAGAAGAAAGAGCTGATGTTCTTAAGAAAAAAATGCAAGAGATTGGGATTGATGAAAAAGAATTATGGTGGTATAATGATCTTAGAAAATTTGGTACAGCAATACATTCCGGATTTGGATTGGGGTTTGAAAGACTAGTCATGTTCGCAACTGGAATGTCTAATATCAGGGATGTAATCCCCTTCCCTAGAACACCTCAGAATGCAGAATTTTAAATATCTCATGCATCATGAAACAATATTTAAAATTAAGACTAAATCAGAAATTATCTCCCCAACAAATTCAATTAATGAAGTTAATACAGTTTCCTATAATTGATTTTGAACAAAAAATTAAACAAGAATTAGAAGAAAATCCTGCTCTAGAAATTAGAGATAATAGTAATGAAATTCTTGATGAAGACTTTTCAAATTCTAATGAAGATGAATTAAATAATGATTCCGTTGATAATGAAGATATAGATATTGAAGATTATCTAAATTATGATGATACTCCGGGATATAAACTAAGCTACAATACAAATATCGATAGTGAAAACAATGAAATTCCTTTTGCCGCAGTAATATCATTTACTGAGTATTTATTGAACCAACTTAGTACTTTAAGATTAAATGCTGAAGAGGCAATAATTGCGGAATTTTTAGTTGGAAGCATAGACAATAGCGGGTATTTAAGACAAGATCTTGATGAGATAATAGATGATTTAGTATTTACTCAAAATATTGTTGTATCAATTGAAAAATTGAAAAAAATGCTATCTGTTGTTCAACAATTAGATCCTCCAGGTGTAGGGGCGCAATCACTTCAAGAATGTCTAATATTACAATTAAAAAGGAAGCCTTCAAATAAACAGACTAATCTTGCTAATAATATTATTGAAAACTCCTTTGATCAATTCTCTAAAAAACATTTCAATAAATTAATAGTAAAATATGATATTAATGAAGATGAACTAAAAGCTGCAATGATTGAAATTGAAAAATTAAATCCCAAGCCAGGGAATAGTTATTCAAACTATGAAAAACCTATTGAACAGATAATTCCTGATTTCAAAATAGAAATTTCTAATAACGTGCTTGTGCTAACTCTAAACAATAGGAACAATCCTGTTTTAAAAATATCTAAGCATTATGACGAAATGCTAAAGGGATATAAGTTAGATAAGAATAAAACAAAATCACAAAGGGAAGCAATCCGATTCATTAAACAAAAGTTAGATTCTGCCAAATGGTTTATTGACGCTGTCAATCAGAGACAAAACACCCTTTATATTACAATGCATGCAATTATGCAATATCAAGAAGAATATTTTCTTACTGGAGATGAAAAAAAAATAAAGCCTATGATTTTAAAAGATATTGCAAAAAAAATTGAAATGGATATTTCAACAATATCAAGAGTTGCAAATAGTAAATATGTTGACACTCCTTATGGCACAAAATTATTGAAAGAATTTTTTAGTGAATCTATGACTACACAAACTGGTGAGGAAATCTCAACAATTGAAATAAAGAAAATTTTAGAAACAATTATAGAAAATGAAAATAAGAGAACTCCAGAAACCGATGAAAAACTTGTTAAATTATTACAAGAAAAAGGTTATAAAATAGCTAGAAGAACCGTTGCAAAATATAGAGAACAATTAAAAATTCCTGTAGCAAGACTTAGAAAGGAAATCTAATTTTTATTTAAAGAAACATCCCCAATTCTGGTAGTATAATTAATCTTAAGTGCATTCACTTTTCTTAATTCCTGTTTGATATCTCCAACTATGCCCATATTAGTTCCCTTGTCAACTTTTAATGCTGTAGTTAAAAAAGGCCTTAATTCCTCCCTCTTTGATTCCCTTTCTGCATAAATAAATGCAGGGATATCAGAAATTTCTGCAAACTTGTCATTTAGCTGGATTCTTGCCTCAGTTCCATATTGTGATTGATATCCAAAATTAGGCTTGCCAGCATATATGTACATTACTAATTCTTTTTTATCTAATTTTTCAACTTGATTTGCAACTGGCAATTCATTATTTATCTTTAAGTCATTGTCTCGCATAACTGTTGCTACCATAAAAAAGAATAATAACATAAATACAATATCGGGTAGAGATGCTGTATTTATTGCCGGGATTTCACTTTTATTCTTCTTAATAAATTTTGACATAAATAAATTTTAACTATTGAACCTCAGATAGTTTTTGTGGATAATCCTTTCTGAGGTCATTAATTTTTTGTTTTAATTTTTTCTTATTTCCAGGCCAATTAACATCTTTATAATTTTTCGTCATTTCAGAATACGATTCACCATAAAGTTCTTCTGCTCTAACATTCCTTAAATGAGTATATGCTGCTACAAGTTCATTTTGTACAGAGATATATACCGCATAAGAAGTTTCTCTTTCATTCTTTACAGAAATTATAGCCTTGTCAGGATTATCAGAAGATCTAGGATCTCTTTTACCCTTACAATAATCACAACCATCTTCTCCCTTGCCTCCTCCATTATCCAAAAATTCTATTGCAGCTGCTCTGATTTCTTCCAATTCCATTAGCTCATCCTCAACGAGAATTTGATCCTTGCCATTTAATAAAACTGTAAAAATATTTTTCTGTTTAATTAGCACATCATCTTCTGATTCTTCAATAGGTGGAAGTTTTCTACTAATACCTGAATCTGTTTCAATAGTAGTTGTAACAAGGAAAAATATTAATAGCAAAAAGGCTATATCAGCCATTGAGCCTGCATTTACTTCTGGAGAAGATCTTCTTGCCATAATTATTTTCTATTTTTCATACCAAACCATAACATTGAACCACTCGCAATTAGTATAAGAGAATAAAACATAAACAACGCTGCACTTATTAACCTAGATCCTACAGCTGACAACATTTTACCATCTCTAAGAGGTGTTTCTTCTCCTCTTGCTAAAACAAAATAGCATATAAGGAATAGTACTAAAAAACCCCCTAAGGTTTTTAATGTGTTTCTTAATGAATCTTTGTCAGACATTATCTTTTTCAATGAATAAAAAAGAACAGATGACACAATTAATGCCATAATTAAATAGGCAACAATTAACATATAATCAATGCCTTGAAGCATATCAAGTGTCTGAATCATTACAACAAATAGAACTCCTAATAATGATAGAGCGTATGCTATATACTTTATAATTTTGTATGAATTCATAATTGTTATTTGTTATTATTAACCAATATATCCATTAATGAAATGGAAGCATTTTCCATATCATTTACTATGCTATCAATTTTTGCTATTATATAGTTGTAAAATATCTGAAGAATAATTGCAACAATTAGACCAAATACTGTAGTAAGAAGAGCTACTTTAATACCACCTGCTACTAATGATGGTTGCATATCTCCTGCAGCTTCAATTTTATCAAAAGCTTGGATCATGCCAATAACTGTTCCCATGAATCCTAACATGGGTGCAAGAGCTATAAATAGTGAAATCCATGAAACATTTTTTTCAAGCTGTCCCATTTGCACTCCACCATATGCGATTACAGCCTTTTCTGCAGATTCAATACTTTCATTTGCCCTGTCTAATCCTTGATAAAAAATAGATGCTACTGGGCCAGGTGTATTCCTGCAAATTTCTTTAGCTGCTTTAACACCGCCAGACTTCATAGCTGCCTCTACTTCTTCTGTTAATTTTTCTGAATCAGATACTGATAGATTAAGATAAATAATTCTCTCTATAGCAATAGCTAACCCTAAAATAAGACATAAAAGAACGATCCCCATAAATCCAGGGCCTCCTTCAATAAATCTCTTTTTTAATTCTTGATGAAAATTTAACTGTTCTGACTCTTCAATATCTTCTTCAACTGTCATTGAAGTATCTTCAAGAGTTTCTTGAACCTCAGTTGCTTCCATTTCATCTTGAAAAATGTTTACATTTGAAGTTAAATCTTGGATAAATACAACTGAAATAATTGCAATAATACTAAGTAATCTTTTCATTTTATTTTGTTTAATTAATTTAATAGAGCTTTAAAGATATAAAAAATTATAATTAACACTATAATTGCGTGCAGAGAGGAAGGGATTCGAACCCTCGATACACTTGTGGTGTATACACGCTTTCCAAGCGTGCGCCTTCGACCGCTCGGCCACCTCTCTATAATATCATTATTATATCGGAACAAATAAAAAGAAAAAAAATTAATTATAAAACTTTATATTATTATTTTTTTAGAATAATATACCATAGAAAAAAAATGCGTTTTATATCTTGAATATTTCAATGGAGTTATTTGTGGTAGTATTTGTTATTTCTTCTATGCTAACTTGATATATTTCTGTTAATTTCTCAGCAATATTAATAATAAATGCGCTTTCATTCCTTTTGCCCCTATTAGGAGATGGAGCTAAATAAGGAGAATCTGTTTCTAAAACTATATGCTTTAAATCTATTTTATCTAGAAATTTATCTATCATTCCGTTTTTAAATGTAACAACTCCCCCAATTCCTAATTTCATTCCCATTGAAATAATTTTATTGGCCTCTTCCAAAGTCCCAGTAAAACAATGAAAAATTCCTGATAAATCTTTTGTGCCTTCTAATTCTAAAACCTCAAATATTTCATCATATGATTTTCTAGAATGGATCACTATGGGCAAATTATATTTCTTTGCTAATCTAATTTGTTGTATAAAAACTTCTTTTTGGAGTTCTAGATTTTTTGTTTCCCAGTGAAGATCAATTCCTATTTCACCTACTGCAATACATTTATTTTCTATTATGTTTTTCTCAACATGTTTTAGCTCATCAAGATAATTTTCTCCAATATAACAGGGATGTAGGCCAGCCATTAAAAAAATATTTTTAGGAAATTTTCTTTTAAGAGTTAACATTGATTGTGTGTGAGAAGAATCTATAGCGGGGAGAAAAAATCTAGTAACATTAGTCCTTATAGCCTTATTTATTACTTGATCTCTGTCTGAATCAAATTCCTTGAGATACAAATGTGTATGCGTGTCTGAGATTGTCATTAAACTACTTTAATTCTAGAGATTTGAGAATTTTGTTTTCCATCAAAATTTCAGCAGGACTTTCTAATGCTTCTTTAATTGTAACTAGAAATCCTACACTTTCCCTTCCATCAATAATTCGATGGTCATATGAAAGAGCTAAATACATGACGGGTCTAATCTCAACCTTTCCGTCAACGACAATCGGTCGTTCAATAATATTATGCATTCCTAAAATGGCGCTTTGAGGAGGATTAATAATTGGAGTTGATAGCATGCTCCCAAAAACACCACCATTAGAAATAGTAAATGTGCCTCCTGTCATTTCATCAACTGTTATTTTTGAATCTCTAGCGCGTTCAGCAAGCGTTTTTACTTGTATTTCAATTTCCTTGAATGACAGCTTTTCAGCATGACGAATTACAGGCACCATCAATCCTTTTGGTCCAGAAACTGCTATGCTAATATCATAATATCCATATGTTATCATTTCTTTTCCATCAATCATTGAGTTTACAGATGGAAATTCTTTAAGAGCTCTTACACAAGCAAGGGCAAAGAAAGACATAAAGCCTAAATTAACTCCATGTTTTTCTTTGAATTTTTCTTTATATTTTTTTCTCAATTCAAATATAGCAGACATATCTACTTCATTAAAAGTAGTTAGCATTGCTGTATCATTTTTTACACTAACTAACCTCTCTGCAACCTTCCTCCTTAAAAGAGATAATTTTGTTCTTTTTTCTACTCTATTTCCGTCAGCAATAGACCCCATTGAAGGTTTAGCCATCATTACATCTTGTTTAGTAATTCTTCCATCCTTTCCAGTTCCTTTTATATCTTCAATCTTAATGTTATTTTCAGATATAATTTTTTTAGCAGCTGGACTTAAAATATTTGATTTGCTAACATTAACTGTTTGTGCTTCAATTTTTGATGTAACTGATTCTTCTTTTGATTCTGGTTCTGAATTATTTTTTGCTTCGCCCCCTTTAGAGGTGTCAATTAAGCAAACTACTTGGCCTACATCTATAGAATCTCCTTCTTGAGCTTTTAATGTAATGACACCACCTTCCTCTGCTGGTAATTCTAAGGTAGCTTTATCACTATCAAGCTCTGCTATTATTTGATCCTTTTCAACATAATCTCCGTCTGCCACCAGCCAAGTGGCAATTTCTACTTCAGTTATTGATTCTCCCGGAGATGGGACTTTCATTTCTAGAATCATAATATCTTATCTTTTATATAGAACTATTTGCAGTAACTACAATTAAAATATACCCAACAATAATAATTAAACCTATAATGTAATACCTATTTTTTAAACACTTTTTTAACATAAACACTTACTTTATTTACCTAATTCAAAACCTTAATTTGTTCAATTCCTAAATCAAACTTATATAAAAACTTTTTACCTAATTTATTAACTCTATTATATCTAAATATAAACATACAATTCCAAACAATTTCTTCTATATAATAAAACTGACGATATAGATTATTTATTTATGATATAAAATTAATAATATTAATCAATTAAACCGTTAAGGTCATACAATGAAAAAAACTCCCAAATTACCTCACTGGCATTAATATCTCTGTTGCCCCATGCACCAACCCAATCATGACCTCCTCCATCTACCCTGTAATGCTTAACCATTGTATTAGTATTAGTTACAGCATTATCGCAAGAATAAGTAATTTCTTGAACAGTTGAAAAATCTAAAGTAAATATATCTGGAATGTCTATTACTGCTGGGCTTGAATCACATGAATTATGCTCTCTCCAATAATCAATAACATCATTTATGGCCATTGTCCCATCTCCACCATTATATGGAACAACTACGTCGTCAGTCCCGTGAATTTGAAGAATAGAAATTGCTCTTTGGGGTTGACAAACATCAAAAGTCTCAGGGGTCATTGATCCCGTAACCGATGCAATTGCTGCAATTTTTTCACTTAGTTGACATGCAAGTAAAAAACTCATATATCCTCCATTTGACATTCCGGTACTATATATTCTCTCAGAATTAATTAAATAGTTTTCAGAAATAGCATCAATTAAAAAATCTATAAAAGCAACATCGTCAACAGAACTTCCAAGAGTCCATCCGCCAACATTCCAGTGAGTCATCCCATTAAAATAACTTCCTTGTGGATATACGACTATAAAATTTTCTTCACTAGCAATATCATTAAATCCTGTATACGCCATTATAATTTCATTGCTACTCGCCCACGCATGCATGCAAAAAAGCAATGGCACAGGGTCAAAAGGATCATAAGAATCTGGCACAAAAATATTAAATGAACGAATTATGCCTTGAAACTTTATCTCAAATTCCTGAAATCCATATTCTACTGTAATAACTGGATCTGTAGGATCTACAATATTTATTGGATCTTCAACTGTTCCAGAAGAGCAAGAGAAAATTAATAAAATGACTATTAAGAATTTTTTCATTATAATTTTTTAGTTCAACTCTAAGATACTATTTCAATATTTGATTATCCTTTTCAGGGTTAAATACATATTCAATCACCTCTCTATGCCTTTTTTCAAATCTGATGAAACTGCCAGCTGCAGTTGCCCCATAATTTCTTCTAGATGCAATTCTAAAATCCTTTACTTCTTTTAGATTCATTAGTAAAAATCCATATGCCCCCATATTTCTAGGCTCTTCTTGTGCCCATACAATATCAGAAGCGTTAGAATATTTTTTTATAATTGACCTGATAACCTCCTTAGGCAATGGGAATAATTGTTCTATTCTAACAATTGCCAAATTATTACGTCCAAGTCTTTCCTTTTCTTCTAGTAAGTCGTAATAAAACTTTCCTGTGACAAATACTATACTGTCAATTGTTTTTGGATCTGCATTAGTATCATCAATAACAACTTGAAATCCACCTTTTGTAAATTCATCAACACTAGAAAATACTCTTGAATGCCTCAATAAACTTTTTGGGGTAAAAACTATCAAAGGCTTTCTATAATTGGTTTTCATTTGTCTTCTAAGAAGGTGATACATGTTTGCTGGTGTAGTACAATTGGCTACAAAAACATTGTCCTTTGCACATAGCTGTAAATATCTTTCAACTCTTGCAGAAGAATGCTCAGATCCTTGCCCTTCATATCCATGGGGCAATAGTAAAACTATTCCATTTGATGTTTTCCATTTATCTTCACCTGAAAAAATGTATTGATCTATTATAATTTGCGCTCCATTACCAAAATCTCCAAACTGGGCCTCCCAAATAGTAAGAGTATTTGGGCTGCTCATTGCATAACCGTATTCAAACCCTAACACGCCATATTCAGATAATAAAGAATTGTAAATTGAAAAAGTGCCTTGACTTTCAGATATATTATTATGTAAAATTATCTCCTCTTCACTTTCCTCAACCTTGACGACAGAATGACGATGTGAAAAAGTTCCTCTTTCAACATCCTGTCCTGATATTCTAACATTAAATCCTTCTTCTAATAGGCTCCCATATGCTAAATGTTCAGCCATTGACCAATCTAGCTTATCATTATTGAACATATCAAGTCTGGAAGAAATTAATTTTTTAATTTTATTTATGAACTTTTTATCATTTGGTAAAGTTGAAATAATTTCAACAATTTTTTCAAGCTTAATTCTAGGATATGTTGTATTAACTGGCAACATCATTTCTTTTTTATTTACTCTAGAGAATGATTTCCATTCATCATCCATAAAATCTGTGATCTTCGTTTTCTTAACTTTCTTAGAATCTTCTAATTCATCTTCAAGGCATTTTTTATAGTTGCTCTCTAACTCATTAACATATTTTTCATTAATTACTCCTTCATTAATTAATTTGTCAACATAAATCTTTTTTGGGTTAGGATGCTGAGATATAATCTTATATAATTTTGGCTGAGTAAATCTAGGCTCATCTCCTTCATTATGACCGTATTTTCTATAGCCAAGTAAATCAATAAAAACATCTTTTTTAAATTCCATTCTAAAATCTAAGGCAAACAAAATAGCATGAACTACAGATTCTACATCATCTGCATTAACATGTAATACTGGAGATAAAGTTACCTTTCCAACATCTGTACAATAGGAGCTTGACCTTCCATCTAAATAATTCGTAGTAAAACCTATTTGATTATTTACAACAATGTGTATTGTCCCATTTGTTTGATATCCATCAAGTTGAGACATTTGTACTAACTCATAAACTAATCCCTGACCAGCAATTGCAGCATCTCCATGGACAATTATTGGAAGTACTTTTTCAAAATTTTCCGGGAAGTGTAAATCTTGTTTTGATCTAACAATTCCATTAACTATTGATCCAACAGCTTCTAAATGAGATGGATTTGGAGCAATATTTAAATTGATTTTTTTGCCTTTTATTGTTTCTCTATTACTAGTCCAACCTAAATGATATTTTACATCTCCATCAAATATTTTCTCCTCATAATCTTTCCCTTCAAACTCGCTAAAAATATTTTTAGCTGATTTTCCAAAAATATTTACCAGAGTACTTAATCTTCCTCTATGGGACATCCCCATAACAAATTCTTTAACTCCTTTATCTGCAGCAATTTCAATCAAAATATCTAAAGCAGGAATTAATGATTCGCCTCCCTCAAGTGAAAATCTCTTTTGCCCTACATATTTTGTGTGCAAAAAGTTCTCAAATGAAACTGCTTCTACAAGTTTGCCAAGTAATTTTTTCTTTTGATCAACAGAAAATTTGGGATGATTATTGTTGATGTTTAATTTGTTTTGAATCCAATCAATTATCCTTGGATTTCGTATATACATATATTCAATGCCAATTGAATCACAATATATTTCAGTAAGATGTTGAATTATAATTCTTAAAGGCTGTGGGCCTATCCCTAGGATTTCTCCTGCATTAAATACAGTGTCTAAATCATCATTAGATAAATCAAAATACTCAATAGCCAAACTAGGGCTGTATGATCTTCTTTCTCTAACTGGATTAGTTCTAGTAAATAGATGGCCTCTTGATCGATAGCCATTTATTAAATTTATCACATTAAACTCTTTTTGAACATGATCTGGAATTTGTGAAGTAACCCCTTCAACAATCTCTCCTTGAAAAAGCTTATTGCTTCCAAAATCATAACCCTGAAAAAAAGCTCTCCAACTCGGCTCTACTGAATCAGGATCCTTTAAATATTGATCATACAAGTCGGCAAAGAAAACCGTATGAGCAGCGTTTAAAAAAGAAAAATTATCCATTATAAAAATTTCTATTTTTCAGATTACAAAGGTAATTAATTTTAATTAAAAAGAATAGCAAAACTATATCTTCCTTTGCGTAAGTGAATTACCAAAATTCTGTAGAAATTCATTTTTTTTCTTAGGTAATTTAAGTGATTCTAAAATTTGAAATGCATTATCAGTGTATTTTTGAATTTCAGCAGCAACTTCATTTTCAATATTGCATTTATTATACAAGTCTTTAACCAAAGTAATTTTTTCTTGAGGATTATCATGGCGCCTATTATATAGTGAAATTAAATCAGATTTTTCATCGCCTGAAAGTAGCTCAAGTGTCTTTATGTATAAGAATGTTTTCTTTTTCTCAATTATGTCGCCACCTATTTTTTTGCCAAAATCATTCTCATTGCCAAAACAATCAAGATAATCATCTTGCAATTGAAATGCTATACCTAGATTCTTGCCAAATTCATAAATTTTTTCTTGTTCTTCTAATGTTGCATGTGCTATAATTGCTCCCATTTTCATTGCTGCACCAATTAATTCAGCAGTTTTACAGGTTATCATTAATATATATTCATCTAGGGATATTTTCCTCTTTTTTTCAAAATCTATATCTAATTGTTGGCCTTCACATACCTTTATTGCTGTTTTGCTGAATAGTGTTGCCATTGGCACAAAAATATTTGCTTCATAATTTTCAAATATCTGATAGGCTAAAATTAACATCACATCGCCAGATAAAATTGCAGTACTGCTATCCCATTTTTTGTGCACTGTAATTTTTCCTCTTCTAAGATCTGCAGAATCCATGATGTCATCATGAACTAAGGAAAAATTATGAAAAATCTCTCCAGCTAATGCAGCATTTAGTGCTTTTTTCGCTGATCCAGAAAAAATATCTGTACTTACCAATGTTAATATGGGTCTAATTCTTTTTCCTTCAAGACTTAAAATATAGTTTACAGGAGCATATAGATTTTCAGGAACTGCATTGACTGTGTATTTTTCTAGATGATCAGTAAACATTTGATGATATTGAGAAAGAGAAAGCATCCTGTCATAATATTTGAGTTAAATGTATAATAAAATCCTAATTAAAAAAAGCCTGTGAAAATTATAAAATATGATAGAGTTATAAATAATATCTTCTTAAATTTGCAAATGTAAACTGTCGTCATGTATAGGACTCATAATTGTGGAGAATTAAGAAAATCTGATATTGGGAAGCAGGTTACCCTTTCTGGATGGGTACAAAAAATGCGAGATAAAGGATTTATGATTTGGGTAGATATGCGAGATAGATATGGAATCTCTCAATTAATTTTTGATGAACAAAGATCAAGTAAAGATTTATTAAATCAAGCAAAATCATTAGGCCGTGAGTTTGTAATACAAATACATGGCAAGGTCATTGAAAGGGCTTCTAAAAATCAAAACATTCCAACAGGAGATATTGAAATATTAGTTAAAGAACTTATAATCCTGAATAGTTCTACTACTCCTCCTTTTACAATAGAAGATAATACAGATGGAGGTGAAGAGCTAAGAATGAAGTACAGATATTTAGATATTCGCAGAGAGCCTATAAAGAAAAATTTAATCCTAAGACATGAAATCACTCAACAAGTAAGGAAATATCTTTCGGACAATTCATTTATAGAGGTAGAAACGCCATGTTTAATAAAATCAACTCCAGAAGGAGCTAGAGATTTTGTTGTTCCATCAAGAATTAATGAAGGAGATTTTTATGCTCTACCTCAATCTCCTCAAATATTTAAACAGCTATTAATGGTGGCTGGGCTGGATAAATATTTTCAAATTGTCAAATGCTTTAGAGATGAAGATTTAAGAGCAGATCGTCAGCCTGAATTTACGCAAATAGATTGCGAAATGGCATTTGTTGAACAAGATGATGTTTTAAATACTTTTGAAGGTCTTATAATTGATATATTTAAAAAAATCAAAAAAATTGATATAAATAAATTTCCAAAGATTACATATGAACAAGCAATAGAAATCTATGGAACTGACAAGCCTGATATTAGATTTGGGATGAAATTTGTAGAGTTAAATGATGTGTGCCAGCATAAAGATTTTAATGTGTTTAATTCTGCAGAATTAGTTGTAGGGATTGTTGTCAATGGGGGGAATGCATTTACAAGGAAAGAAATTGACAAATATATTGATTGGATAAAAACACCTCAAGTGGGAGCAATGGGTATGGTATATTTAAGATGTAATGATGATGGTGGATTTAAATCTTCTGTTGACAAATTTTATGATCAAGCTGATCTGAAAAATATTGCAGAAAAAACTAAAGCAAATAAAGGTGATTTAATTATGATTTTATCTGGAGATAAAAATAAGGTTAGATCACAACTTAGCGCACTTCGCCTTGAAGTAGCTAAAAATCTAGGACTTAGAAATTCAGAAGAATTTGCTCCATTATGGGTTGTAGATTTTCCATTATTAAACTGGGATGAAGAAGAAAATAAATTTCATGCAATGCACCATCCATTTACTTCTCCAAAACCAGATCAAATAGACCTTTTAAAAACCTCTCCTAGTTCTGTAAAAGCTAATGCATATGATCTAGTAATTAATGGAAATGAAATAGGTGGTGGATCTATTAGAATCCATAATAAAAGTGTTCAAGAACAAATGTTTAAGTGTCTTGGATTTACAAAACAAGAGTCAGAAGAACAATTTGGGTTTCTAATGAATGCATTTAAGTATGGTTCTCCTCCTCATGGAGGTATAGCATTTGGGCTTGATAGATTAGTTGCAATACTTGGTGGAAGTGAAACTATCAGAGACTTCATAGCATTTCCAAAAAATAATGCAGGGAGAGATGTTATGATTGATTCGCCCTCAAAAATATCTAAAGAACAACTGAAAGAGCTTAAATTAAAACAAGACCTATAAATAATGAAGTGGTTTGTTTATGTATTACTAATTTTATCAATACTTCTAATAACTGCTGGGTATCTAATAGATGATATTGATTCTGAGAAATTTATAGGGGGGGGTACATTAATTTTATTCTTTATAGTAATACCATTATTTCTTTATTACAGATGGAAAAATAAAAAACTTAAAGATTTTATTTTAGATAATAAAGAGCTAGAAAAAATGAAAAATTAATTTAAATTCCTTCTAGCAATAAAAAACTTTTCTAACATATTCTTAGATTCATTTTCTAAAACACCACTACTAACTTTTGTTTTAGGATGAAGTTTTCCGCCAATGGTAGTAAATCCCCTTTTTAAATCTTTTGCAGCATAAAATAAATGGGAGATCCTACTCCAGTATAATGCGCCTGCACACATTTGACAAGGTTCTAGAGTAACATACATAGTACATCCATCCAAGAATTTACCACCAAGATAATTTTCAGCAGCCGTTATTGCTAATATCTCTGCATGTGCTGTAACATCATTTAATGTCTCTGTTAAATTATGTCCTCTTGCTATAACTTGATTATCTATAACAACTACAGCGCCTATAGGAACCTCTCCTTTTGATAAAGCTATCTGTGCTTCCTCAATAGCCTTATTCATAAAATATTTACTGTCGTATTCTAATTTCATTAAAATCCTATTCTATAATAATTTTGTAATTAGTTTCAAATTGACTGTTATTAATGTTTAGAATATATATACCACTAGATAAATTTGAAACATCAATGGAGAATTGTTGGTTAAGTAGCTGTTTTCCTGACAGCACTAATCTTCCATTGAAATCATAAATTTCAAAATTTACAAACTGAAGGTTTAGATTTGATTTTACAAAAACAAAATTACTAGCAGGATTTGGATAAACTATAATTTGATTTTGATAATAATCATTTATTCCTAATTCTTCACAATTTGCTAGTGATGGAGAATTATCAGGCGGAAGTGAAAAATCTTCAACTTGATCAGTTCTTATGAAAACACTTCCTTGATCAGCTTCATATCCTAGTCCTCTATTTGCAAAAACTTCCCAAATTAAACATTGATTCAATCCGTTATTACTAACAGTGTCTGCTCCTAAAATAGCATCTCTAAGATCAACAAATCCTGGATTACACGGAGCAAGCTTTAATGCGTCTATTACTAATTGCATAATTATATTATTCCCTCCAGTACCATTATAAATATCAGGATCAAATTCATATTTGTCAATATAAGCCCATGTCAAATCCCATAGCATTGTAGCAAATACAAATCCAACTCCATGTGGTTGACTTACTGATGAACTATTTGAATCTCCATATGTATAATCATTAATACTAAAATCTGTACTATAAGGTGCATTTCTAATACCCCCTCCAGTTGTTGGCTGTCCGCTAGCAAATGTGCCAACTCCTCTTGCGTCTGTAGGTTGATCTCCTTCTTTCATTGTTATCATTAAACCATACCAATCAGAAAGACCTTCACCCATTTGTTCTAAATTATTTAAACAATTTACGGATGAAGCTCCTCCAATTAATCTAGCAGATATACCATGCCCATACTCATGTGCTAAGATTCCATTATCAAAATCACAATCAATATTATAAGTATCAGCTAGTATAGAGGCAGTAATTACTGCTTCTGATTCAAGTGCAGCAATTAATGGTTCGCCATCAGCTTGACTAATCATCACCGATGGTGGCGTATTGCTTGCATCATCATCGCCCTCTCCCATAGTTATAACAGAAGGCGATGCTACATTATTCACCATAATTACACCAACTGCTCCATAGGCTTGTGCTGCTAATATTTTAAATCCAAACTGACAAGTTCCCCTTCTAATTACTGCTATTTTACCATCTATTTCCTCGCCATTAGTAATTGCTTCACAAGCATCATATAGGTCTCCATCAAATACAGGCTCATCAGTTACTAGGACCAGCTCTGCAACAATTGCCTCTTCATAAGGTAAAGGATTGCCAAACCCAGCAGGGACTGCCGTATATGCCCCTGCAAGTTCTCCGTCTAGTATATTAAGGGGTTGTCCTAAGGGGCCGTTCCATTCATATACAGTCATCTCAGGATTTGATCCATCAGGAGGTGTCCCAAAGCTAGCATTATTCATTCCGTCTCCATCTTGCCCATCAGCATTTACGCTGTCACCTCCTATGCCGCCATTTCCATAATTATTTTCTTGAAAATTACCACTAACTTCATCAAATCCATATTCATACCAAATATCATGCATCATGTTAATTATATAAAATAAATTGGTTATTGAAGCATCCTGATATCCAACAGGAGGTTGATCAAAATTCAATTCAAAATCAAAAGTTAAGCCCTCTCCGCCATCAGGAGAATAATCTGTTCCAGACATGCCTCCATCACCTTCAATGTCTTCTCTTGCCCAAACATTATTCCCTCTTGTTATTGTATATTCAGGACCAGTAACCCCGTTTATATCATGCCACCCAAATGGTGATGCAATCTCATTAGCAGGTTCATTTACCAATTCATATGAGCCATGATTTGGGCTTTCAGTTGGTAATGCAAACACTCTATAACTAGATCCATCATCAACAGATGAATCCGATCTAGACACGTTTATATTAGACTGGTAATTTAATTCTTCTTTAGAATCAAATTCACAATTAATTATCCAATCATTAACATTAATTAATAGACCATTTATTGCATCTATTCTAATGCTATACCAATTCTTTTTATTTAAAGTAAGTATGCTAAAATCCCATGCCAGCCTTAATGTAGAATCTGGCATTGGGAAGTAAGTTAACTTTGCATTTATATTTTCTTTAGATATTTCGGGCGCAGAATAAGTAAAATAATTCTCAGATTCTTCAATTAAAGTAATGTCTTTTATGGGGCCCAAATCTAAATTATTGATTGCAGAAATTATTGCTTCACGTGCTGTAATGGATGGCTCTTTTACGTTAATTTTATTATCAATTAAAGGCTGAAATCTGTTTGCAAAGCTTACAACTTTGTTGTTATTTATAGCAACTGTAGAAATAGCATTAAATATATCTATACCATTGAATCTTTGCTGAACATATAAGCTTATAAAGCTATTATTTGAATCAATTTTGTCCTTAATAAATATCTCATTAATGTCTTTGGTTTGGTAAGAAAATTTTTCAATATTATCATCTAAATAATTATTAATAATATCCATATCACTTTGCTGAGCAGATACTGATAAAATTATAAATGTTATTATAAATAAAAATACATTTCTAGTACACATTGGCTGTTATTTTTTTATAGACTAGAAGCGCTTGACTGTCTGAAAAAGATGCAATATAATGGCATATTTCTAAAATCCTGCTATATAAGTCTGGTTTATTAAGATCTATTGTCTTTGGTAATAGGCTTAGTATCAACTTATCATAACTATTAGGATTCCCTCCATGCATATTATTTGCTGCAGTAATATAGCTTTCTAATAATACACTTATAAGATTATAGCCAGCAATTTCTTTTTCTATGACTTCCTTGGATTCATATATGTTCTCTACACTAATTTTAATTATATCTGAAATCTGAGCTTTGTATTTGCTTCGGTCCAATAGAGATGATTGAAAAACCCCTTGAATTATCTCTGCTTCATTTTTCATAAATATCTCAGCACATTCCTTTATCAAAGTGTTTATAGACAATGCTCTTAAGTAGCTTATCCTGTCGGTTGTATTACTTAATTGGTGATACTTTTCAGTATTAATTGAATCTCTTACCAAATTAATTAAATATTCTAAAGCAAATTCTTCTTCAATTAATCCAAGATTTATCCCATCCTCAAAGTCAATTATTGTATAGCAGATATCATCAGCTGCCTCAACTAAATATGCTAATGGATGTCTAATATAGCTTTCTGTTTCATCCTTTGTCAAACCAAGCTCCCCTGCTATATCATTAAATACATCTACTTCACTTTGAAAGAAACCATATTTCTTATGTGACACATTTTTAGTTGGCCTTTTAGGAAGTGATTCTTTAGGATATTTTACAAAAGCTCCCAAGGTAGCATAACTTAATCGAAGCCCTCCTTCTCTTCCAATTCGAGATTGTGTTAAAATTTTAAAACCATTAGCATTACCTTCAAAATCACACAAATCTTGATATTGTTTTTTAGTTAAATCCTTGGAAAAAAAATTTCCTTTTTCAGAAATAAAAAACTGGCCAATAGATTTTTCTCCGGAATGACCAAATGGGGGATTCCCGATGTCATGGGCTAATGAAGCAGAGGCTACTATCGCTCCAAAATCATTGGATTGGTATTCATGTATTTCTCTTAAGTCTGGATATTTGTCTAATATTTTCAAGCCAACCTTTCTGCCTAAAGATCTTCCCACAACGCTAACTTCCAAACTATGAGTTAGTCTTGTATGTACAAAATCTTCACTGGAAAGTGGGACTACCTGTGTTTTATCTTGAAGACTTCTAAATTCTGAAGAAAAAATTATTCTATCATAATCCACTTCAAATCCAAGACGTGTTTCATCCTGATCTTTTCTTTCTCTTTTTTGAGTATCACCAAATCTTTTTAATGATAATAATTTTTCCCAGTTCATTGTTTTATTTCCTGATGAGCAATATTATCAACAAGCAATCATTTTAGATAATTTTATTTGTGATTACAGACTGCCTCTGGCCAAGGCAAGTTTTTATTTATAATAAAGATAACATTTAGTTAACAATTAATTCATATTAGAGAATGATATTTGTATTGATATAAATGTTATCTATTATGAATAAAAATATATTTGTAATCATCTCGATCTTGTTACCATTGATTAGCTTCTCACAAAACAACACATCAAATTTAGATGCTAAAGGGCAGCCACATTTTAAAGTTTTTTGGAATTATCATTATGATTATACAAAAGATGCTGAACAAATAAGCGCCTTTGAGTTATCACGAGTTTATCTTGGATATAAATATAAATTTGATGACAAAATCTCTGCAAAAATAATCTATGATGTAGGAAAAAATGATGAAGGGAGTAAACACACCGCATTTGTAAAAATTGCTCAATTGGATTATAAAATTGACCCTAGTGTTAAAATCAGTATGGGATTAATTGGGGGAAAACAATATAATGATCAAGAAAAATTTTGGGGCTATAGGTATATATATAAAATGCTTCAGGATGAAAATAAATTTGGCCCGAGTGCTGATTTAGGGATTAATGCAGAATTTAAAATTAGCAAAGCACTAATGGCAAACCTATTCATTGTAAATGGAGAGGGTTATAAAAATGTTCAAGATGATGATGGCAATCAAAGATTTGGCATGACCCTAATTTATAATCCGTCAAAACAAATAACTACTAAATTATATTATGACACGCATGCATCTGAAAATTCTAAATCCTTAAATAATATTGCATTTTTTGCGGGATATAAAGCTGATTCTTGGAGAATAGGTGCAGAATATAATAGAATGGA
>Ga0208879_1000211_pt1 | contig 62686 bp, 79 predicted proteins | sample Knorr_S15_td_Bot_FD_185605 | JGI IMG/M metagenome (GOLD analysis project Ga0208879, IMG submission 185605) | Marine microbial communities from Southern Atlantic Ocean transect - Knorr_S15_td_Bottom_ad_5009_LV_A (SPAdes) (version 2) | ecosystem: Environmental > Aquatic > Marine > Oceanic | place... | reverse complement strand
TTAAAACACACTTTTTTCTATTTTTTCATTTTTTTAAAATAAGATATGGATCGTATCGCCCCATCGGTTTAGGAAAGATTTAAAAGGATTCTGAATCAGAATAATTTCATAATGACTCTTCCAAAAGGATTCGGATCTGGCAGTGCTGGTGGTTCATCAAGTGCTGATGTAGAACGAATGATTGGACGACGCGTTGAAAATATGACTGGAATGATCACAGCATCATACTGGGCAGCAATTTTGGCAACAGCAGCTGGAACAGCAGCTGGATATTTCTATTATCCATGGGCTTATCCAACATCAAGTGGTCACTTTGCATTCATCGTACTTGCAATCATAGAATCAATCGGTTACATCTTCTGTGTTAAAGTCATGGAAGAAGGTTCCAACAAAAATAGTAATGGTATAGTAGGTCTTAGTGTAGGCGGTGGCGCAATATTTGTGCTAATTGTATCATTATTCGTTGGTTGGTAATCAGAAGGAAACCCTTCAGAACTATTCTTTTTCATTTTAATTTAGTATAACTCGTGACTCTATTTCGTTATTATACGAAGACGATCTATATCACACTCTATAATTTTATATACCGACTGTTTACACAATTTCATATGGTCTGGTTAAGACGATGTACACACTACTTATTCATAGTAGTGGTTGCAGTTAACTCAACACTGTTAACAATTAATGCAGGAGATTACATTTTCTATACTGACTGGGCTTGGACTTCGTACACGGTATTTTCAATATCGCAAACGTTGATGCTTCTCGTAGGTGCATGTTATTATCTTACGTTTACAGGCGTTCCAGGCACAGCAACATACTACGCTCTGATCATGACAGTATACACATGGATAGCAAAAGGTGCATGGTTTTCACTCGGATATCCATATGACTTTATTGTTACACCAGTTTGGTTACCATCAGCAATGCTGTTGGACTTAGTCTACTGGGCAACAAAGAAGAACAAACACTCTTTGATACTGTTCGGAGGAGTACTGGTAGGAATGTCTTTGCCATTATTCAATATGGTAAACCTGATAACAGTAGCGGACCCGCTTGAAACGGCATTCAAGTATCCAAGACCAACATTGCCACCATACATGACACCGATTGAACCGCAGGTAGGAAAGTTCTATAACAGTCCAGTTGCGTTAGGTGCCGGTGCGGGTGCAGTATTGGGATGTACATTTGCAGCATTAGGTTGTAAACTAAACACTTGGACATACAGATGGATGGCCGCTTGGTCAAAGTGGGACTAAACACCCAATCTTTTCATTTTATTATTTTCTCCTAGAGTTTTCTGTAAACAAAAAAAAATCTAAAAATTTACATAATTACGAAGTTTGTATTTAACTTCGTTTTCGAATAGGAAAAAATTAGTTCAAGATCAAATTATTTTATGTTAAGCAATGATCAATGAATTTTGTAATATTCATTATTGAAACAAACCTATCGTCAAATCCTTGTAACCCCAAAACCATTTGTAAAATGGGCTGGAGGAAAAAGACAATTAATTTCAACATTAAATCCAAATTTACCTGACTCCTTTGGAACTTATTTTGAGCCATTTTTGGGAGGTGGTGCATTACTATTCCATATGTTAACTGAACGAAATGGGCAAAAATGTAGTATCTCAGACCTAAATTCTGATCTCGTTTTGGCCTATACTACAATTCGAGATAGAGTTGATAGTCTAATCTCTTCTCTCAAAAGTCATGAAAGAAATTATCAAAAAGATTCAAAGTCTTACTATTATTCTGTAAGGGCAAATAATCCTAGAAGTGAAATAGAAAAAACATCCCGTTTATTATTTTTGAATAGAACTTGTTTCAATGGACTTTATCGAGTAAACAGTAAAGGAAAATTTAATGTCCCACTGGGAAAATACACAAACCCCAATATCATAAATGAAGAAAATCTTCGTTCTGTAAGTAATATCCTACAAGTAAGTAGAGTTTCAATAAAATGTCGTGATTTTGGAGCAGTTCTAAGAGATGCTAAAAAAGGTGATCTTGTATATTTTGATCCACCATATCAACCAGTAAGCGACACTGCAAATTTCACAAGTTATACTAACAAAAATTTTTCTTTTGATGATTTGAGCAGATTAGTAGAACTCTGTCAAAATCTAGATGAAAAGGGATGTAAGGTTCTTTTATCAAATTCAGATTCTAAAGAAGTCTCAGAGATGTTCTCAAAGAAACCTTGGAAAATAAATAAAGTTCGGGCAAATCGTTCAATTAATTCAGATTCTAAAAAGAGAACTGGCCACTTTGAATTATTGATTAAAAATTATTAAAAGCTTCGAACGGGATCTGAACCCGTGACCTTTACATTACCAATGTAACGCTCTACCAGACTGAGCTACCGAAGCATAAAATTTCTCTGTAGAAAATCCTTATAATTCTTCATCCTAGTCAAAAATACTCAAAACTGTTAAATTTCGCTCAAATTTCTAGTCTTTTGGAGGAGTAATCAAGCCTGGCCAAAGTAAGCACATTTGCTTTTGGACATGCAGGACTTAAGATCAAATAATGGGTGATCCTGTCTTTCAGGAGTTCGTGGGTTCAAATCCCACCTCCTCCATACAATCTATCTTGGATTTTTGATACCTTTAGAGTTTAGAACTTCGTAGACATCTGGTAATGAAAATACAAAACCAACATGTACACAATCTTTTTCATCACAGAGCTGGCAGAATAATTCTCCTTTTTGAACTGCAACTTCAGCAATTCTATTTCTAATATTGTCTTTTAGTATAACACGATCATCATCGACTGAAATTTTTTCAATTTTTGGAGCATATCTTGCAAAGGTTTTGTCCTTTTGCATCATCTCCTCTAACATGTAAGTTACATAACCTGAAAAGCTGTTGACCCCTTTCATTGTAAGGTCGTCTTTACTCTTTTGATAAATATCGTGGAATTTATCGTAAACTGTTTCTGATACTGTAATTGATTTGAATCCGGCTTTTGGCAATTTACTTTTCCTTACCGTACAATAAGGTACTCAACTATATAATGTTTTATTTTTAAAAACTATCTATCTGGATTAATGAAAATTAGTCTTTATACAATACTATAATCCAAAAGCACTATGGGTAGGGGATATTCAACTGAGGATATCAGAGAAAAACTAATTTTAATTTTAAAAGATTCTAACTCTGGAATGTCTGGAGTTGAGATTTCAGAAAAAGTCAATATCAATAGAATTACTATGATAAAATATCTCAAGGTTTTTGCAGCTGAGGGATTACTACGACAAAAAAATATTGGGAATGTTACATTATGGTTTTTGGAACCTGGTCAAGAATCATTTGTTTTCCCTGATGATTATTTCAAAGTTACATCAAGGTATGCTGAATATTTGATCAAAAGTACTGAAGATAAAGTATATTCATTAATTCGTAATTGTTTGTATTCTGGTGCAATTGTAACTCGTTTAATTCTTGAAGTTATTTTGCCTGCAATTGATTCTGTAAAAAAATTGTATGATGAAGGTAAGATTGGAACTTCGGAATTAAACCTACTTCAAACAACTATCTCAAAATCACTCCAAATCTTTAACCAACTGCAGATAGTATCTGAACCTAAAAAGAACATAATAGTTCTCGCAGCTGATGCTCAAAGTACTCTCGTTTCTGAAGCAGCATCCTCATCTTATCATTCTGATGGTTGGAATGTTTTTCATTTAGGTGATATGTCATCTGCCATCAATGTATTATTTGATCTCGATTTTCAAAAATTAGTTGGAAAAATCTGGAAACAAAAACCGGGTATTTTGATTGTAGTTGTTTTCTCACAAACTGGTGAGGGACTAAACTTTTTTGCAGATTCCATAAACCCAATAAAAGAAAAATCTGGTAAAAATATGAAATTGGCACTATGTGGTAAAGTATCTAAAAAAAGTAAAATCCAGTCTGATCTAACATCTGAAAAATTTGGTGATATTCTGCAATGGTCTCAAACTGTATTTGGAAATTTAAAATAATGAAAATGGGCCCGATGTGATTCGAACACATGACCTTTCGATTATCAGTCGAACGCTCCAGCCAAGCTGAGCTACGAGCCCACGAACAAATCTCTAGGCAAGAGTCATTTAAGTTTAATTTTCTTTCCACTTTATTGAACAGCCAATTGACGGGTCAAAATCTTTTTCAATTTTTTCATTTGCAAGCAGTTTTTGCATATTTATGATCATTGTCTTTTCTGTAGCCTTATCATCAGGTTTCATGGCATTATCTAACTTACCGTGAAAAACTAGCTGTTTTTGACTATTGAACAAGAATGGATCTGGTGTACACATTGCACCATATTTTTTTGCAATTTCTTGAGTCTCATCAACTAAATAATCAAATTCAAATCCTTTCTCTTTTGCTGTTTGCTTCATTGCATCAAAACTATCTTCAGGATAATCAGTTGAGTCATTACTGTTAATTCCTATGATTGCAATATCTTGTCCACATTTTTCATATATCTCGTTTAGTGAATCTACTTTTGCCTTTACGTATGGACAATGATTGCACATGAAAATTATCAAAATACCTTTGTAACTACTGTAATCATTTAGAGAATGTTTTTTGTCATCAATTCCTAATAATTCAAAATCTGGAGCAGTGTCTCCTGTTTTTAGTTTAATTTGTGATTCTAAAAGTACCATGAACAAATTATTCTGTTTTCAAATAAAATTCTTGCCAAGAAGACAACAATTAAAATCCACACTTTGAGCATTCTTTGTGTGGGCCGGTAGTATAGCCTGGTAGTATACCCGCCTTGCACGCGGGGGGTCACGGATTCGAATTCCGTCCGGTCCACTTCTATTCTGATCCATTCAAAATTTCAGACTCCTGGATGGATTTAAATAGGATAAGTTTTGGTTTTTACGTATGACAAGCTCAGCAGATGGATGGCCAGTTTTCATTCCACTTATTGTCGGTTTACTTCCGGGATTAATTTACTGGATTGCAATTACCGCAAAGAAAAACTAGATTTGTTTCTCTTTTTATTATTTTTAATGACCTAGTGTAAACTAGGTTAAACGTTGTTACCTGTTTTGTTCACTATATGATATGTTACATGAAATTAATCTCTAATCTTAAAAAAAATTAATGCAGAAACTAATTCTCGGCATATTTTTGACTTTACTCTTAATTCCATTATCACAATCATTTTCTCAAGAATATTATGATAATGCCCCAACATTATCAGTAACCTTACAAAATGACACTCCTTTCATTTATCAAGATTCTGAGGGATATACTGTTGTAGTTGGAGCAGTTGAAAATCATGATTCACAAACATCCGTAGCAAATGTTATAATTCGAGTAAACTTTTTTGATGATTTTAATTCCAACCCCATTGAAGTTGTTTCAGGAAATACCACTCTTCAAGTGATTCCTCCAAACGGACAATCCCCTTTTACTATTCGTTCTCCATCCCCAAATCCTGACATAACTCAGGCATCTGTATCCATTTTAGGATTTGATTCTTCAGCAGAAAAACAAAAAGAGCTAATTGTGTATTCTAGTGATACAATATTGGATTCCTCTTTTAGATTCTCAGGTGTTTTACAAAATGGAGGTGCACCAAATTCTGATACAAATGTCTATCTTGCTTTCTATGATGGATTTGAACCACCTAGAATACTTAGTGTATCTACAATTGAACTGGGAGATGTGGAATCCGATTCAGAAATTAAATTTGAACTTGTAGATGAAATTAATTCAAAAGCAGTAGGCTTTTTGTTATTTGCAGAATCTGATATTTTTTATTCTGATTTTGTAGATGTAAAAATTCCTGCAAAACAATCAATTACAAAACTGGTTTCAATTTCTGGTGTTACAGTAAAGGATACTGAGGGGGCCACTCTTTCTGAAATTATACTTGGTTCAACAGTAAATATTGAAAGTAAAACTGTAGTACAGTTTTCAGAAGACCAGAGTACAGATGAAACACCATACACGTACTATATTCAAATTAAAGAATCTGGTAAATCTCCTACCGTTGAATATATTGGAAAATATGACGGACGTTTTATTGGAACTGGAACTCAGTATCAAACCATCGACTGGGTACCTGAAAAAAGTGGTTTATTTTTCATTGAGACATTTGTATGGGATAGAAATAATATTCCAATAGCCGAACAAGGCCCATTTATCCTGATTCATGTAAAAGAATAAAACCCAAAATATATCAAAAAACTAGATTTTTTTAAAATCCACCCTTTCAACTTTCTTATCGTTTAAATGCCAAAAGAAATGAATATTGTGTAATATGAAATTAAATAAAATTTTCATTATTTCTATAATCACATTATTTGTTGTAACTTCAGGACAAGTTGCATTTGGTTATGGTGGACCTCCTGCACAAAGTGGTGCTAATAATTACACTGTAGAGATTTATGCTGATGAAGAATCGTACATGCTTGGAGATACTATCACCTTTACTGGTAATGTCAACAAATATGATGAGGATAGAAAATTACGAATTACAATTTTTGATAATACTGATAGATATCTTATAACTCAGAAAACTTCAGTAAACCCTGATGGTACATTTTCCCATAGCATAGAATTAAATAAAAAATTCTCTGATGGTAAATTTATCGTCAAAGCTCAATATGGAAATTCAAATACTACAGTCAAAATAATGTCTTTTGTAATATCATCAAACAATAATGATACAACTCAAGATAATGAAATTCCTTCTTGGCTAAAAACCACTGTGGGATATTGGGCAGATGGTGTTTCTTCAGATGGTGAATTCATTAATGCGATTAAATTCTTAATTGAAGATGGAATAATACAAATCCCTGCAACAACTCAAGGTACCGGTAACACAGATCAAATTCCTTCTTGGCTAAAAATCACTGTGGGATATTGGGCAGATGGTGTTTCTTCAGATGGTGAATTCATTAATGCAATTAAATTCTTAATTGAAAATGGATTGATGACAATATCCAATTAACATAAAATTTGATTATTTTACTCCAAGTGCTTGATAGTTTAAACTCAAAATACATGCAAAAGATAGTAGATTTATTTTCAATGAATTCTAAATAATTACATGTCTAAATTCTCTTTAATTGCAATGGGTGGCACATTTGATATTATTCATAGGGGGCATCTTACTTTACTATCCAATGCATTTGAGATTTCAGATAAAGTAATCATTGGATTAACAAGTGATGAGTTTGCTGAAAAAAAAGGGAAAATTCCAAATAACAAATATGATCAACGACTAGAAAATTTAACCAATACAATATCAAAAGAATTTCCAAACACTTCATTTGAAATAAGTAAATTAGATAATGATTTTGGACCTGCAGTTTTAGAACGAGATGTTGAGGCTTTAGTTGTTAGTGATGAAACAAGTAATCAAGGAAATGTACTAAACAAGTTAAGGGCAGAAAAGAAGCTCCCACCAGTTGAAATCATTAATGTGCCTATGTTTTTGGCAAAAGATGGAACACGAATATCGACTACTAGAATCAAAAACTCAGAAATTGACTCTGAGGGAAACTTGCTATCAATTGACAAGTAGCTTGCAGAACTTTGAGTAATTGGAATAAAACAAAATTCTAGGATTCAGTCTCATGACAATCATTAATCATATGATGAAAAAAATTGATAATGATGTATCTAACCTCAAACAAGGCTTACACCCACAAAATCTTTCATATTGGTATAAAAAAATTATCAAAGAAACAATAGAGATGGCACCTCCTTGGCTTCAAGACAAAATTAAAGTTCATCAAGATCCAATTCTTACAATGAAATTTAATTTAGATATTTCAAAACGAGCTGTGAGATATTTTATGATTGTAGTGGATAATAATTTGGATGATATGCCATATTCTACACGGCTTTATTTTCTCAAAATTCAAGAAATAATGTCTATTGAAATGGATAAACCTCTAGTTTGAGAGATTTTTTTAATTCTAGGCATAAATTAAATCTCAAGGTATCTATAATCAATTAAACCGAAATTCTCTATCAATGGACCTCTACAAATCAAAGTATTCAGATGGAAAGACCGATGGAAGAAATTCAAGACGAGATAATGAACCATATCGGTCTTATAGAAACTCTGGTGATGATAGAGGCTCAAGAGATAATGATAGAGAATCTACAACTGTAACTTGTTCTGATTGTGGAAATCAATGTACAGTTCCATTTGTTCCAAGAAATGACAAACCAGTTTACTGTAGTGATTGTTTCAGACAACACAAACCAGATGATTCAAGAGATGATAGACGTTCAGGAAATGATAGATATTCAAGAGACGATAGAGGTTCAAGAAATTCAAGAGATGACAGATATTCAAAATATTCAAGAGACGATAGAGGTTCAAGAGATAATGATAGAGAAGATACCGAGGTAACTTGTGCTGATTGTGGAAATCAATGTACAGTTCCATTTGTTCCAAGAAGTAACAAACCAGTTTACTGTAGTGATTGTTTCAGACAACACAAACCAGATGATTCAAGAGATGATAGACGTTCAGGAAATGATAGATATTCAAGAGACGATAGAGGTTCAAGATATTCAAGAGACGATAGAGGTTCAAGAGATAATGATAGAGAAGATACCGAGGTAACTTGTGCTGATTGTGGAAATCAATGTACAGTTCCATTTGTTCCAAGAAGTAACAAACCAGTTTACTGTAGTGATTGTTTCAGACAACACAAACCAGATGATTCAAGAAATGATAGATACTCTAGAGATGATAGAGGTTCAAGATCATCATATGGACGAGAATCAAGTAGAGATAGTTCTAGATCAAGAAAACCAAGAAATGACAAATTTTCAAAAAAACAAGAGAGCTTTTTTGCTAATGGTTCAGACAAATTTTATGAAACGATTAAAGAAAAATTATTTGAAATTTTGGGTGGAAAAACTTGCTCTAATTGTGGATTTAAAGATGAAAGAGCTTTGGGTATTACTCCAGTATCTGGTAATGCTTCAAGTGACAATGGTCGTGGTGGAGATGCATCATCATGGGGAAAATACATTTCAGCACCTGATCTTGCTCGAGAAAATCTAAAGGTATTATGCTTAAACTGTAATCAAATAAGAGAACCTGAATCAAAACCAAAAGAATATTCTCCAAAACCAAAAAAGAGTAAATATTTTCCTAGATAATTATAGAATCATCTTTGAGAATTTGTTAACACTTTAATTGTAATTCTTTTAAAATTTAGATATGAATGGTGACTTTAAGGCACTGGGAATATCATTGATTGTCATGGTTGGAATTGTAACCGGGTATTATACTGTATTTGGATTCTAGATTTACTCTTTTTCCATTTCTACTTCATGCTCAATTAATTTAGTAGATAGTAATTTGTGTTCTTTATCTATAACTGATTGAATGAAATCTGCAAATTTCTCTACATTTGACTCATCTTTTAGTACGATACTATGAGCTGATTTGTCTTTCAATGAAATAACTAGTTCATTACCAATAATATTTAGAATTGATGTGATGAATGTCTCTTTTCCATCATTTATGAAAATTAGACTAGCTAATTTCTGAGCTTCGTATTTGTCATCACAAGTTACGATAATTTTCATTTATTCTCAAAAAGAAATTTGTTTATTTGATCTTTTGCCTTTTCTCTTTTTTCTTGATGAATTAATAAAAATTCATTTATTTTTTCAATCAAAATAGCTTTTAGTTCTCCTGAAAGAAGTTTTCCAGATTTATAATCATCATAAATTGATTTTAACTTGTTATCATCTTGCTCAAAAAATATTCTTAGATATTGATATGAAACATCAATGTCTGGATTTCCTCCAAGTTTTCTATGTTCCTCAACACTTGTTTGTCCACCAGAAAATGCATATTTGTTGATTTTCTTTTTTACCACACCTGGAGAATCAGTTGTGTAAATTGTATCATTTTCATTAGAAGCTGACATTTTTCCACCAGGTCCTTCTAATCCTGGAATCATAATGTTGTGAATTAATGCTGGTTTTGGTTTTCCAATTTTTGGAGCAATGTCTCTTGTTAATCTAAAGTGTGGATCTTGGTCTACCCCTAGTGGAATCAAAACTGGTTTATCTTCAATGAAACATGGTGCTGATTGTAGTGATGTGTAAAAAATCATTCCAATATTTGTTTCATTAGTGAATCCAAATGTTGCTTTTGTGTTTGAAAAATTAATTTTCTTTGCAACTTTAGCTGCAATAGGATAGAGTGTCTGAATATTTCTTGTGTTGATAATAATTTTTGTTTTTTCTGGTTTAAACCCTAATGCGATAAAATCTAATGCATTTTCATATGCAAATTTTCCAGTTTCTTCTAAAGTAAGATTCTGTTTTGAATAAAATTTTTCATCATCAGTTAGCTGGAAATACAGGTTAACATCAAATTTTTCTTGTAACCATTTTGCAAAAACCCATGGTACCAAATGTCCAATATGGGTATGTCCCGAAGGACCTCTTCCAGTATATAGAAAGAATTTTTTACCTTTTTCATAATCATCAAGAATTCTGTTCATTTCCCTATGTGAGAAAAAAATCCCTCTTCTAAGCATAAAATGATCTTCATTTGTGATCTTCTTGAATCTCTCAATTAATTCTGAAGAAATCTTTTCAGTACCAAATTTTTTGATTAATTTATCATAATCGATGTCCCCTTCTACATGCCAAGGAGTTACAATAAAGTCATCAGCAGACATTCAAATTGACTTAGGTTAAGGTTTAAAAAGTCTTTTTCGAACTTTTACTGTTGTCACAAGTTTTTCATGAAATTGAAAAAAAAATCATTACCTCTCTAAAAGATAACCCTAAACAAACTCCTGAAACACTTGGAACATCTACTAAACTTTCCCCAGATCAGATAAGACGAGGGATTGAATGGCTTAAACTAAAAGATCTAGCAATAGTTGATGAATCAATAACAAGTTTGATTAGTTTGGGTAAAAATGGACTTGAATCATTTCAAAAAGGATTACCTGAAAGAAGATTACTTGACTTACTTACTAATGGTCCTAGAAAATTATCTGATTTACAACAGGAACTTGGTTCAGTTTTTGGACCTGCAATTGGAATATCTCGAAAAAATAATTGGGTTGAAGCAACATCTGACCAAATTTCTGTAAAAAACGCTCCACCATTACTTCCTGGTGAAAAAACTCTAAAACAAATTGGAACCAATACATTTTCCCAAGAACAAATTGACAAAAATGATTTATCAATACTTTTGAAAAGACCTGATTTTATTATTGAAACTATTTCAAAGGCTAAAATTATCACTTTGACTGATTCAGCAAAATCAATAATTCTTTCAGATTCTACTGGAGCAATTGATGTTGAAGCCACAGTACCTGAAACTTTTGTAGCAAGAACACATCCATTAAAAGATACAATAGATGAAATCCGAGAAATATTTGTCACATTAGGATTTTCAGAAATAATTGGAAATATGACTCAATCTAGTTTTTGGAATTTTGATGCATTATTTACTCCTCAAGATCATCCCGCACGAGAATTACAAGATACATTTTATCTTGATGGAATTTCTGCAAAAAAAATTGCAACCTCTGAACAAATTAGAAAAGTTTCTGAATCTCACAAAAAGAATTGGCGATATTTTTGGGATATTAATGAAGCAAGAAAAATGGTATTAAGAACTCATACAACAGGTGTTACTATCAAACATTTAGCTGAAAACAAACCTGATGAGGCTAGAATTTTTTCATTAGGACGAGTATTTAGAAATGAAAAGGTCAGCTACAAACACCTTGTAGAATTTAATCAAATTGAAGGAGTTGTTGTTGGCAAAGATGCAAATTTAAGAAATTTAATGGGAATACAACGAGAATTTTACAAGAGAATTGGAATTACAAAAATAAAATTTTGGCCAACATTTTTTCCATACACTGAACCATCTCTTCAAACAATGGTGTATAATGAAAAATTAGGAAAATGGATTGAACTATTTGGAATGGGAATTTTCAGACCTGAAGTAACAAAACCTCTCGGAATTACTAAACCTGTTTTAGCATGGGGTGGTGGAATTGAAAGAATTGCAATGTTAAAGTATGGTCTTGATGATGTTAGAGAATTTTATAATAATAATCTAAATTGGTTGAGGAGTGCTACAAAATGCCAGTAATTGAATTATCTTATTCACGCCTTCAAAAATTAGTTGGTAAGGTAACAAAAAAGCAAATTTCTGATTCTCTACCTTTTCTTGGATTAGATATTGAATCTGAAAATAAAGATCTAGTTAGAATTGAATACAGTCCAAATAGACCTGATTATTCAACTGATTTTGGAATTGCACTTGGATTACAAGGATTATTGGGAATCAAAACTGGAGCAATTAAACTAAATGTCAAAAAATCTAACAAATACAAAATTTCTGTAAGACCTGAAGTATCAAAAATTCGTCCTTTTGTTACTGGAATTGTTGCAAAAAATGGAAAAATTGATGATAAAACAATTAAACAATTCATGGCAATGCAAGAAGATCTTCATTTTGGAATTGGACGAAAAAGAAAAAAATCCTCTATTGGAATTCATGATTTAGATAAAATTTCTTTTCCTCTAGTTTACACAGCTATTACTAGAAATCATAAATTCATTCCGTTAGCATCTGAAAAAGAACTTTCAATTTCTGAAATTCTTGAAAAAACTGATGTAGGAAAAGATTATGGCAAAATACTTGAAAATTCAACCAAAGTTCCTATCATTTTAGATGCAAATCAAGATACAGTATCTTTTCCTCCAATAATTAATGCTGCAATAACCACAGTTACAACTAAAACAAAAAATCTCTTCGTTGAGGTAACTGGAATTAATAAAGAAGATTCTGAAGATATGCTCTCAGTTGTTGCAACAATTTTACAAAAGGCAGGATTCACTTTAGAAACAGTCCAGATAACTGGTGCAAAAAATTCTACTGCAAAATTTGAACAAAAGAAAATCAAAATTAATCCTACATTGATTAATCAAATGCTTGGTTTGAATATTAGTACATCAAAAATTATTTCATCATTAAAAAAATCTAGATTAGATGCTTCAATAAAGGGCAAAGATATTGTTTGTACTATTCCTGCATATAGATTTGATATCTTTGGACCAATGGATTTAGTTGAAGAAGCTGCTTTAGGATATGGAATTCAAAATCTTACACCAACTATGGCTCCACCTCAAACGCTTGGCCAAATAAATCCTGTTTCATCTCAGATTAAATCTCTCAGTCAGACAATGGTTGGACTAGGATATTTAGAATCACTGAATTCAAGTTTAACTAGTAAACGTGTGCTTTATGAGATGACTAATCGGAATACATCAAAAATTATTTCTGTACTTGATTCAAAAAGTCAAGAACACACAATTTTACGTGACACTATACTTCCTGGATTATTAGAAAACCTTTCTAAAAATATTCATGAATCATATCCACAAAAAATGTTTGAGACTGGTACAGTATTTACTTTAGATGATCCAATTTCTGAAAAAACTAATCTCTCAAGTATTAGTGCTCACAAGGATGCAAATTTTACAGAAATAAAATCAATATTGCAATCTGCATTAAAGACTGGTTTTGGAATCCACATTGATACCAAGACTACTACTCATCCATCATTTGAAGAAGGACGATGTGCAAATATCATTGTAAATAAAAAATCAATTGGTATTATTGGAGAAATTAATTCAAAAATCATTGAGAATTATAAAATACGTGTACCTGTAGTTGGTTTTGAAATATCTTTATCTGAATCCATTCTCAAATCTATTTAGAAAAGAACCTACTAACAATAATACTCCTAGTCCTAAAATTACCAATCCTATAGTAAATTCAATTACTAATCTTTGATGAATTTCTTTTTCTTTATCTAATAGTGAATAATATAATTCAAAATCAATATTTTCAAAATACTCTATTTGTGGATAATCAAAAATTATGATGAGTGTTCCTAAAACTAACACAATAATTCCCACAAGAAACAATGTTACATTTTTGATTTCCATTAAAACTCTCTTTTGAGAAATGATTCAATTTTAGTTTTAAAACTTTGTTAAATGAATTGATAATTTCTTCAATGGTTTTTAGTAGGATGAGATCTACCATTAAACGCCCAAGAGCAGGCACACAGACGGATTGGGATGATGCGATCGTGATGATACCAGTGATTTCCAATTCACCCAGGTGTGCTACATTATATGGGCAACCCCGGTTTCAGAACGCGAGGAGGCATATGGCTATGTTCCCATGAATTTGTGCGAGTCAGAACCGGGGAACATTAACCATCCCAAAACGATTAAACAACTGCAAAAAATACTGAAACTAAAATGGTAAACTATTGGTTGGCAAAACAAGAACCTAGTGGACCTAGAGGATATAATTTTGAAAAACTAAAAAAAGAAAAAACTACTGTTTGGGATGGAGTTCATAATAATCTTGCATTAAAACATATGAGAGAAATGAAATCAGGTGATCTTGTTTTGTTTTATCATACTGGTGATGAAAGACAAGCTGTAGGGATTATGCAAATAACTTCTAAACCTTATCCTAATCCAAAAGAAGACAAAGAACGTTTCATTGTTGTAGATGTCAAATATAAAAAATCATTAAAACGTCCTGTAACACTTGATGAACTGAAAAAAAATGAAAAATTTCAAGATTGGGAATTAATTAGAATTTCACGATTATCTGTAATGCCTGTGCCTAAATCAATTTGGGACGATATTTTAACAATTTCTCAAAGCTGAATTTAATCGAATTATTGATATAGTCGATTTTTTCAATTAGATTCATGGCAACAGCTTATGTTTTAATAAACTGTGAACTAGGTTCTGAAGAAGCTATTATTCAGCAATTAAAGGGCTTAGACGGTGTTAAGGAAGTTCATGGAACTTTTGGAGCATACGATATTTTGGCCAAGATCGAATCTGATACTGTTGAAAAACTTAGAGAAACAATTACTTGGAAAATCAGAAAAATTGAAAAGATTCGTTCTACTCTTACCTTAATGGGTATTGATGGTCAAACATAATCATTCTTTTTTCTAATCATGCTTTTACATTTTATTTTCTTAGTCAAAGAAGCTGACCGTGAAAAACGACAATTTGAGTTTGAATATGTAAAAAAAATGAGTCAGTTTTACAAGATTTGGATTAAAGAAAAATTTGGTACAGATTATGAAATTCAATGCGATGAGATGATAATACCACCTCGAAGTATTCTTCGAAAACTTGACACTCATGTACTTTTACGTGATCATGAACAAAGAGGAAAAGAAACCTATCACTTCTATCTGACATTCTTTAGACCCTTTTGGACTGATTGTACTTGTGACGGATATCAATCTGAAAATTTTGGATCTGTATTTTGGCAACCTATGAAAGAAAAAAATGATACGCTATTTCTAGCAGAAAAAAATTGTACTTCTGTTTCCCATGTGTTACTACATGAATTATTACGAATATCTGGACACAAAAAATTTCTTCAAGATGTTCACGATATCTGGACCAAACATCTCTTTGAACAATTAGAGTTTGATCAATATGGCGAAGATTTTAAAAAAACTGATGGTAAACCTGTATTTTTAGCAATGGATACTATGCCATTAAATTTACAAACTTAACATTTTGTAACAGAATAAATATTATTTTCAAAATTAGCTGTTTTGAAATTTAACATATTTTCAGGATCATCGTTTCTTGATTTAGTCAAATTTTGAAGTTCTACTAATGCATCACTTCTAAAATTTACTGATGAACCATAAATTCCGTCAGTTAACATTGTTCCATGGTCTCCTTTTTTGATATCATCTACCATTGCATAAAATTTGGCAGTATCTTTTTTGTTAACAGGATTTCCAGTTGCTTTGTTTGTAGCTACTGCAATGTACATTCCATTATTTTTTACTGCAACTAGGACTTTGTGATTTTTACCGGTTTCTCCAGGAATTGTATCATTTACAATTACTTCGCATTTATGATACATGCTTGAAACATATGCAAAAAATCTGTATTGTGCATATTTTCCTGCAGTATCTTCTTCACAACCAACGAAAACTTTGTGTAATAATTTTAAAGCATCATCATTCATACTTTGTAATCTATCATCAATTCTTCCTCTTTCAAGAAGTTCTGATTTACATTCTTTAGCAACTAACACTAAAATAAAATCTGGTAAATTATAATTTTTTAGGGCTGCAACAAATGCACCAGCTTGTGACATTCCAAATTTTGGAAAACCCTTATTGACCAAATCTATACCTCAATTTAGAAAAACTGCAACTCCCCAACACTGTCTTAGAAAGCTATGTTTAGCTTATAATTGTTAAGAATTTACATGCCTATTGGGATGATTTTTCCAATTTTACAATTGTAAATATTAAATTCGGGATTGATTTATTGTAATTTGTGAATACTGATACAACTTCTGAATTAGTTTCTAATGTTTATCAGAAATTAAAAGAAAATATTCTAAAATTTCGAGATGTTACTGGAAGACCACTAACACTTACTGAGAAAATTCTGTCAGGGCATTTTAGTAAAATTAATGATAAAAATTTCGTTGGTGGCAAAGATTATGTTTTTCTCAAACCAGATAGAGTTGCATTACAAGATGTAACTGGTCAAATGGTAATGCTGCAATTTATGCAAGCAGAACTAAAACAAACATCTGTACCAACAACTGTACACTGTGATCATCTAATTCGAGCTGAAGTTCAGGGCGATGTTGATATGAAAGTTTCACTTGATGAAAACAGCGAAGTTTTTAAATTTTTACAATCTGCTGCTGCAAAATATGGCTGTGGTTTTTGGAAACCTGGTGCTGGAATTATACATCAAGTGGTTCTTGAAAATTATGCATTTCCTGGTGGATTAATGATTGGTACTGACTCTCACACGCCTAACGCTGGAGGTCTTGGAATGATTGCAATAGGTGTTGGTGGATTAGATGCAGCTGAAACAATGGCTGACTTGCCTTGGGAATTATTGTATCCTAAAAAAATTGGTATTAAATTAACTGGAGAATTAAACGGATGGACTTCTCCAAAAGATATCATACTAAAAGTTGCAGAAGAACTAACTGTATCTGGAGGAACAAATGCAATTGTTGAATATTTTGGTCCTGGCACAAAAACAATTAGTTGTACTGGTAAAGCTACCATTGCAAATATGGGTGCAGAAATTGGTGCAACATGCTCAGTTTTTCCATATGATGAACGAATGGAAATTTATCTCAAATATACAAACAGAAGTGACATTGCAGAATTAGCAAATCAAAATAAAGAATCACTTGTTGCAGATCCTGAAATAGAACAAAACCCTGAAAAGTATTTTGATAGAGTAATTGAAATTAATCTATCCACATTAGAACCGCACATTGTAGGACCTCACACTCCTGATTTAGCAAGAACTATTTCTGAATTAGCTAATGATGTTGTAACTAATGATTACACTGATCCAATCTCTGTTGCATTAATTGGCAGTTGTACTAATTCATCTTATGAAGACATGTCTAGAGCAGCAAGTATTGCTGAACAAGCAAAAGCCAAAGGAATCAAATCAAAAATACCACTATTAGTTACTCCAGGTTCTGAACAAATTCGAGGAACAATTGAGCGAGATGGACAAATGGATTCTCTAATCGATATAGGTGCAACTGTTTTGGCTAATGCTTGTGGTCCTTGTATTGGTCAATGGAATAGACCTGAATTAGAAAAAAATGAAAAAAATTCTATTGTTACAACCTTTAATCGAAATTTCCCTGGACGAAATGATGGTAGACGAAGTACTTTGAATTTCATTGGAAGTCCTGAAATGATTATAGCTTTATCGCTTGGAGGAAAACTCTCCTTTAACCCATTAAAAGATGAGTTAACAGCAGCTGATGGCTCAAAATTCAAACTAGAACCACCAAAGGCTGCACCTGAAGTTCCTGAAAAAGGGTTTGTGAGACCTGAAGGAATTTTTGTTGCACCTCCAGAAAACTCTAATGATATTGATGTAGTCATTGATCCTAACAGTAAAAGATTGCAGCGTTTAGAACCATTTGATAAATGGGATGGAGAAGACTTTGAAAAAATTCCAATTCTACTAAAGGCAAAGGGGAAATGTACTACTGATCATATTTCACCTGCAGGTGCATGGTTATCTCTTCGAGGACATTTAGATAATCTTAGTGACAATATGTTCTTGGGTGCAGTTAATGCATTTAATGATGAAGTTGGTCAAGGTAAGAATATCCTAAATGATAAACTAGAATCCTTTTCAAATATTGCAAGACAGTACAAAGAAAAACAAATGCAATGGGTAGCAATTGGTGATAATAATTATGGCGAAGGTAGTAGTAGAGAACACGCTGCAATGACTCCTAGATATTTGGGATGTGTTGCAGTAGTAACTAAAAGTCTAGCAAGAATTCATGAAACAAATTTGAAAAAACAAGGAGTCTTGGCTTTAACATTTAGTAATCCAAATGATTATGAAAAAATTCTTGAAGATGATAAAATCAGTCTAAAAAATCTAAATGAATTAGAACCATACAAACAAGTCAAATGTATTATTTCACATAATGATGGAAATCAAGAAGAAATTCTACTAAATCATTCTTATAACAAATCTCAGATAGAGTGGTTCAAAGCTGGTTCTGCACTAAATGTTTTGAAAAATAATCGTTAAGGTTTGTGGAATTCCAATATTTGCTACTATTGGAATAAAAAAACGATACTCACATCACTTTTAATTTAAAATTCTAACGTGGGGCCGACCGGAATTGAACCGGCGACCTACGGGTCACTACAGCTCCAAACTTACATCATCCGTGAGTCAGTTTAGCTTAGTTAACCTTTGGAGCCCTTAGCGGTGATCTTTTTCGTAGACACTGTCGCCCTACCAGGCTAGGCTACGACCCCACAAACAAGAATGAAAAAGACTCAAATTTTAAGTTATTTTTAACCAAGATTTATTTGCAATATGACCCCATTTTTAATTGATTATCGATCATGGTAAAACCAATTTACTTGGCAATGGGGGCTATTCCCGTAATTGTAGCACTCTTAATTGCAGTTCCAATGATTACAAAAAACGAAATTCCCATGTCTGCTGCAAATTCTTTTGATAAAATTGAAATTGAATACACAAAACATCAATTAAAGATAGTTTCTTTTGGTGTTACTGAAAGAACTGGAGCACAAAAAACTGAAATTCTCTTAATAAAAAATAATGGTGACATAAAATATTCTGTAACTGATAATGGGTATCTTCAACCAGATATTAAATCAAAACTAGATGAAAAGAAATTAGATAAAATTAGAGCGTTGATTAAAGAAACTGGTTTTATTGCAATCCCTTCAGAATCATTTGCAATTTTAGATGATGTAACTGAATATCAAAAGTCTAATGTGAAAATTACTCTAAATGGACGAACTAATCAAATTCATTGGCCTGAACAAAATGCCACATCTGCTTTCATTCCACCAATTATTACTATGGTTGAATTAGAACTAGATCAAATAATATCTAAAATTAGTGAATAGGTACAAATAGTCTTTAGTAAAGATTACCACATGCTTCCACTATCTGGTGAACGACTTGATGCAAAAGGAATAGTTTCTGAAAAAGAAAATTCTATTGATGTTTTACGCGGTTCATCTACACTCAAGCGTGGTTTTGCGCACATGCTAAAAAATGGAGTTGTAATGGATGTAACAACTGTAGAACAAGCTCAAATTGCAGAAGAAGCTGGTGCAGTTTCTGTTATGGTTTTAGATAAACTTCCATCTGAAGTAAGAAAGGCTGGTGGAGTTGCACGAACTGCAAGTATTAGAATTATCGAGGATATTATGGATTCAGTTACAATTCCTGTAATGGCCAAGTGTAGAATTGGTCATGTACATGAAGCACTAGTTCTACAGGAAACTGATGTTGATATGATTGATGAATCTGAAGTATTAACTCCTGCAGATGAATTACGACATATTTGGAAATGGGATTTTACAACACCTGTTGTAAATGGTGCAAGATCATTGGCAGAAGCTTTGAGAAGAATTGAAGAAGGAGCTGCAATGATTAGAACAAAAGGAGAACCTGGAACAGGAAATGTTGCAGAAGCAATCACTCACATAAAAAAAGTAAATGATGGATTAAGAACAATAAAGGGAATTTATGATTCTGGAGATAATCAAGAACTAGTTAGAATTGCAAGAGAATTCAAAGTATCATATGATATTGTTGAACAAACTGCAAAGCTTGGTAGATTGCCTGTTGTAAATTTTGCAGCTGGTGGAATTGCAACTCCTGCAGATGCTGCATATTTGATGTCTCTTGGTTGTGATGGAATTTTTGTTGGCTCTGGAATTTTTAATGCAGATGATGCAAAAGAAAGAGCAAGAGCAATAGTATTAGCTACTACTTTTTGGAATGAATCAGACAAAGTAAAAGAGGCTCAAAAGATGATTGATGAAAGGCAATCAATGGTGGGACTCGACATTAATACATTAGAATTACGAATGCAGGACCGTGGTGGCTCAGCATGAGTTTTACACTTGGAATTTTATCAATTCAGGGCGATGTAGCAGAGAATCTCATATCTACAAAAGCTGCAATATCTGAATTAGGACTTGATGGTAAAGTCATTGATGTAAAAACACCTGATGAAATTTCTAAATTAGATGGATTGATTATTCCTGGTGGTGAAAGTACTACCATTGGAGAATTATCTCTAGTAAATGGTTCATTGAAGGTACTAAAAGAAAAAATTGATAGTGGAATGCCAGTATTAGGCATTTGTGCTGGCATGATAATACTTGCAAAAACTGCAAATGACAAAGTCGTTGGAAAAACTGATCAACCTCTATTAGATATCCTTGATATTAAATTAGAAAGAAATTCCTTTGGACGACAGCGACAATCCTTTGAAACTGATATTTCATTAGATTCAATTAATATTCCAAAATTTAATGGAGTCTTTATTCGAGCACCATCTGTTTCTGATGTTGGTTCTGATGTTGAAGTTTTATCCAAATTCAATGGAAAAATTGTTGCAGTCAAAAAAGGTAATGTAATTGGTACTTCATTTCATCCAGAACTAACAGAAGATATTTCATTACACAAGTATTTTGTAAATCTTGTAAATTCTTTTAAAAATTAATTTAGAAAATTTATTCTATTAAATTATGCATGGATTTTAAATCCTTTGCAAATGGTTTTAGATTTTCAGGAATTTCAATTTTAATTGAATCTTTTAGTGATAGAGACTGAGATTTTTTCTCATTCCATACTTTGGAATTAAATTCTGTTATTTCTTTTGTAATGTTGTCATCATTTTTGATATTTTCAGGCTCAACTTGCATTTGTTTATGGATACTATCATCTGAATACAAAATTTTCCAGAGATGTTCTGTGATAAATGGAGTGATTGGTGCTAATAATTTTAAAATTGTTGATAGTGTTTTGTGTAGTGTAAATATTGCACCATCTCTTTCTTCATCTGAGAAATCAATTCCATATGCTCTAGCTTTTACCATTTCGATATAGTGGGCAGCAAACACATTCCATGTAAATTCTCTAATTGCAATGGCTGGAACAAAAAAGTTGTATTCCTCATATCCTTTTTTACATTCAATTACTAGTTTATCTAATTCTGATAAAATCCATTTATCTGATGCACTAGGTGAACCTGTCTCTATAACTGGGAAACTAGACAAGAATCTTGAGACATTCCATAATTTACTGAGGAATTTTTTTGTTGATTCAATTTTTTGTTCGTTACATCTAAAGTCATATCCATGATTAATCTCACTTGCACTCCAAAATCTAAAAGTGTCAGCACCCACTTTTTCAATTACTGGTAGGGGATCTATTGCGTTTCCTTTACTCTTACTCATCTTCATTCCTTTTTCATCAAGACCATATCCCATAATCCAAGCTTCTGACCATGGTTTTTCTCCTGTAAGTTGTTCACATCTTAGAAGTGTATAGTATAGCCATGTTCTAACAATATCTTTTGCTTGAGGTCTAATTGTAGCAGGATATACTTTTTTGAAGAATTCATTATCTTTGTTAAATTTGGCAATAAACAATGGTGATACACTTGAATCCATCCATGTATCAAAAGTTCGTTCTTCACCAACAAATTCTGTAGAATCACATTTTACACAATTACTAATTGGACATTTCTCATTCCACGGTTTGTAATACTTTCCAGGCTCAGGGACATGAGGTTCTGAGCACTTTTTACAATACCAAATAGGAATTTCTGTACCATAATACCTTCTTCTTGAAATTGGCCAGTCAATATTGATTGAATCCAACCAATTCATCAAAATTTGCTTGTGCATTGGAGGATGGAATATAATTTCTTCACCTAGCTTTCTCATTTTTTCAACTGATCCTTTTTGTTTAAGATAATATTCCTCCATTGGAATAATTTCAATTGGAGCTTTACTTCTTTCAGAGACAGGAGTTCTGTGATTAATGTCTTCAACTTTTTCTAATAGTCCTTTAGCTTCCAAGTCTTCAATAATTTTTGTTCTTGCTTGTTTTGGTCTTAGTCCTGTATACTCTCCTGCAACTTCAGTCATTCTTCCATCTAATCCAATTGCAACAATTTCTTCTAATTCTAATTCTCTAAATAATGATACATCGTTTTGATCACCATAACTACATACCATTACAGCACCTGATCCAAATTCTTCTTTAGCAGAATGATGTGTTCTTAATTCAACTTCTTCATTTGTAATTGGAACAATTACCTTCTTTCCAATGTACTGTGCATATCTCTCATCTTTAGGATTTACAATAATTGTTTTACATGCACAAAGTAATTCAGGTCTTGTACTTGCAATGATTATTTCCTTTTCTGTATCTTTAATTTTAAATTTCATGTAAACTAGTTTTGTTGGTAAATCTTGGTAGATGATTTCAGCATCAGCAATTGTTGTTCCAGAAATCCAATCATAGTTGTTTGGTCTGTTTGCTAGATAGACTTGACCTTTATTCCATAAATCAATAAACGTTGATTGTGTAAGTGTTCTATATTCTTCAGAATCTGTTCTGTAATAGTTTGAAAAATCCCCACTAATCCCTAAATTTTTCATTATGAGAATCATTTCAGCCTCTAAATCATCTAATGCGTTCCTACATAGATTCAAAAATTCATTTCTATCAGTTTCCTTCATCCTGATTTTGTGCTTTTTTTCTGTGTACAGTTCTACGGGAAGCCCATTCCTGTCAATGCCTATGGGAAAGTAGACATTTTTTCCAGCCATTCTTGCAGTACGTGCAATCATATCGATTTGTGAATAGTGAGCTGCTGCTCCAATATGCCATGGTCTACCTGATGGATATGGTGGAGGGGTGTCTATGGTAAAATTATCATCTTGTGGAGTAAAATCATAAATTTTATCCTCTTCCCATTGTTTGAGAATTTTTTTCTCTAATTCTGGGTTCCATGCTTTTTCTGAAATTTTTGGGTCCATCTCTTAAACTATCTTGAGATATTTGAAATAATATGAGAACCTTTGTTGTACCCCTCATAGATGTAAACTCCTACTGCTTCTACATTTGATGGCATTTTTGGTACTAAAAGTTTGATAATTTCACTTGAAAGATTCTCTACTGTAGCTTCACCTTTTAAAAGATAAGTGGTATCTTTTGGAACTTTTAATTCAAATTTTCCTTTGGGTCCATCAAATGAAATAACATAATGTGAATCATCTTCTGATTTTAGATATTTTTCATTGATGAAAAATTTGTGATCAAATACATTTACAACTTCTTTAATGATTTTTTTTGCAATTCCAAAATCTAATAGTAAATTATTTTTCATCTGTCCAACTAGCTCAACCATTACAGATGATGTATGACCATGTAGGATTGAGCATTTTTCAACTAGTGGAAGAATATGTGCATAATCAAATGAGAATGATGCATCTTCTAAAAATATTGAACCTGTCTGTGGAGATTTTTCATAAAATACAATGTCTTGTAATTCTTTGATTTGTGCGACATATTTTGCATGTCCTATTGCCATTACTTTATCTTGAGGAAAATCTTCTTTGATTTGTCTGTATTTTTCAATGTCATCGTCATTATCAATTACCTCGATTAATCCTTTTTTTGTTTTAAAATCAATTGTAACTTCTTGTCCATTTTTTAAAGTAAGTTTGTGATCGTATTGATATTCTTCTTCAAGAAAGGTTAGCATTTGGGCTATTGTGAGTTCTGTTCTTGTTCTCAGTAAATTCCCTTTTTTATCGATATATTTGAAATCTGAATCTAAAATCGTAGGACTTGTAGCCATTTGAAGCATCTGGCTTTGGATATAATATAAATTCTGTAATGACTGCCTAATTCTTGTTTTTTACAACTATGCCAAAGAATTTAGAATTTTGGCTAGATTGGTATCATTTTTTGTAATCCCGCCAGCATCATGAGTAGTCAATTCTATCATAATTTTGTTATACACATTAAACCATTCTGGATGATGATTCATCTTTTCAATTTCCATGGCAGCCCTTGTCATAAAACCAAATGCCTCATTGAAACTATCAAATTGAAAATCTTTGTGTAATTTTTCATTTACAACACTCCATCCTGATAGATTTTTTAATTCTTCATCAATTTCTGTTTCTGATAATCTCATCATACCATTTTGTATCTTTTACTAGATTAAAAGATTGAGTTGTTTCATTGAAGGAATTTTTTAATAAATAAATTGTATTTCTAGTAAATCTATGGAAAATTGTTTTCTAACCATTCATTTGCCTCTTGCATACAATCATTCCATCCAAGTTTCATTTCATCTGATTCAAAGTTCCCTGGACTACCAAATTCATTACATTTGTCTTGCATTTTCTCCAACATTCCTTCCATGTCATCTTTGAAAACTTCCATCTCTGTTTTCTCGACAATGTTTGATAATCATATATTGCTAAAATTGTAAATATTGCAATTACTCCAATAACCCCCGTCCTATATCTAATTGTTTGATATTCTACTTTACTCAAATTTCTTCTAATGAAGTGTTTATTATTATTTTATTTTTTAAATTCATTTTTTGATTGATGGATTTTAACGCCTATGTATATGGAATCAAGATCAAATTAATAATTAAAGAGATTGATTCATTACCATTCTAGTATAATTTATGATGATGGATGAGATATGCCAAAAATTACTTGATAATATCAAAAATGCTATTTCTGAAACTGTCTCAGGTAAAAAAATTGGAATTGCATATTCTGGAGGCGTAGATAGCACATTAATTTCAAAAATTTGTTCTGATATGGACTATGACATTACATTACTAACAATTGGTTTTCCTGAATCTCATGATATTTTATTTGCAAAACAAGTAAATGAAATTCTAAATTATCCACATCATACTTTAGAAATTGATTCAGAAACATTTCCAACTGTATCATCAAAAATTAATCAAACAATTCAAACTGAGAATTTATCTTGGAATGAAAATTCAATTGCATTTTACTATGTATCAAAATTAGCACAAAGTCTATCCCTTGATACTGTAATTACTGCAAACGGAATAGATGAATTATTCTGTGGGTATAATGCATATCGAGAAGCATTTTCTGAAGGTGAATCAAGAATTCATCAAGTTATGAATGAGAAATTAGAAAACGAACTAAAAATGATGAAGGCAGTAAATTTAGTTGCATCAGAGTTTGGTGTAACAATACTCCAACCTCTATTACACTCAAAATTCATAGATTATGCCAAAACTATCCCCATTTCTGAGAAAATTCATGACTCAGAAGACCTCTATCGTAAACATATCATCAGAAAACTAGCTAGTCAAATCAATGTTCCAGAAATTTCTTGTACCAAAAGAAAAAAAGCCTTACAGTATGGCTCAAAAATTCACAAGGCTTTACTAAAAACTAGATAAATTTTCTAACATTCTTTTGAACTGACTTGTTTACATTACTGATAATTATTGGTGATGCACCAAGATGTTTTTCAGGTGAAAAGATTGAATCAATTTCCTTTTCAGTTAGTCTTGATGAAAATGCTTTATCATTTTTGATTGCATCTCTGTATTGTATTCCTTTGTCATTTGCCTCAAATGCAACTCTTTGAACATCTTTGTATGCTACAAATCTTGGAACACCTTTTTTGATTAGTGCCTCTAAAACAAATTCTGCAAAGATTTGCCCCTTTGTGATGTACAAATTCTCTACAATTCTTTTCTCATTTACAAACAAGTTTGAAATAATTCTAGTCATGGTTTCAAGCATCTCATCTACTAGTATTGATGTAGTTGGAATGATAAATCGCTCGTTTGCAGAATTTGAGAGGTCTCTTTCATGCCATAATGGAATATTTTCAAATGAAATTGCTACTTGACTTCTAACCATTCTAGATAATGATGATACACGTTCACTTTTGATTGGATTTCTTTTTACGGGAACTGCACTACTTCCCATTTGTCCTTTTTTGAATCCTTCTGCAACCTCACCAATCTCTGTTCTTTGCAGATTTCTAACCTCTATTGCAATTTTTTCTAATGTTGCACCAATTAATGCTAATTCAAAAACATACTCTGCATAACGTTCTCTTGGAACTATTTGGGTAGCAACTTCTGCAGGAAATAATTTCAATTTTTTTGCAACTCTTTTTTGCACTTCAACTGCTTTTGCACCCATCAAAGAACCAGTACCAACAACACCAAGTGTTTTACAAATCAGAATTCTTTTTTTAATTTCTTCAATTCTTTCAACGTGTTTTGACATTTCTGCAGCCCAATTTGCAAATTTTAATCCAAATGAAATAATACTTGCATGTTGACCATGTGTTCTACCAACTGCTGGAATTTTTCCATACTTTACTGCTTTTTTTGCAAGAATTAATGCCATCTTTGCAACCTTTGGTTCAATTATTTGCAAAGCATCTCGCATTTGCATAGAGTTACTTGTATCTACTAAATCATTACTTGTTAATCCATAGTGAATCCATGGTCTTGCATCCTTGCTACATTTTTCACTTAGTGATTCAACAAGAGCTGCAGTATCGTGATCACTTTTTGCCTCTAATTGTTTAATTCTCTTAGCAGTAATTTTTCCAGAATTTGCAGCTTTGTTAATTTTTTTACCAACACCTTTGGGAATAATTCCTATATCACTTTGTGAAACAGCTGCTGCACCTTCAATTTCTAATTGATAATCTATTTTTTTTTGTTCACCAAAAATTTCCATCATTTCTTTAGTGCCATAACGACCATTGTCTATAGGTAAAATTGCCAATATTTGATATCGTTTTACATCGAAAATAAATCTACTTCTTTGTATATTTGATAATTCTAGCCTCAAAAATTACTTTTTCTAATTATCGGCGTGATTTTCTAACTGTGGCAATTTTCTTTTGTGATCTAGGAGTTTTTGTTTTAGCACTTGATTTTGATACCTTACCTTCTTTTTTAGTAATTTTTCCACTTCTTCTTGCTGCACGTGATGCTTTGGCTCTAATCTTTTGTTGTTCTTTTTGCTCTTCTATCTCTTTTTTTGTCGGCTTTCTTTGTATCACGATGATAAAACCCGATAACCGTAGATAAACCCTACCTTGATTCTTTTTTACAAAATATCATCAACGTAAAAATTGAATTTAGTAACAAACCATTTGATAGATGATTTAAATTGGATTGAAAGAAAATTTCTCCATTAAACATGACTATTACAACTCCAAGAAAAATCGGAGAAAATCAATATCAAATCGATGCTGATTCAAATTCTGGAATGCGAGTTCCAGTTAGAATTTACGCTGATGAGCCATTACTTCAGAAAATGTTAACTGATAGAACAATCATGCAGGCAAAAAATGTATCATCAATTCCAGGAATAGTTGGACAAAGTATAGTTCTACCTGATGGTCATGAAGGATATGGATTTCCTGTAGGTGGAGTTGCTGCAATGGATGCAGAAGAGGGAATGATTAGTCCAGGTGGTGTTGGATATGATATTAATTGTGGTGTAAGACTATTGCGTTCAAATTTAACTGAGAAAGATGTTCGCTCAAAATTAAAAGAATTAGTTACTGATTTGTTTAGCTCAATTCCATCAGGTGTAGGTTCTAAAGGTTCAGTGAGACTCACTCCTTCAGAACTTGATGAAGTTTTAGTTAAAGGAGTTAATTGGGCAATAGACAATGGGTATGGAACAAATGATGATGCAGATGTGTGCGAAGAGAATGGTCAAATTCAAAATGCAGATCCTAACAAAGTTTCAGATAAAGCAAGAAAACGAGGAGCTCCACAACTAGGAAGTTTAGGTTCTGGAAATCATTTTCTTGAAGTACAAAAAGTTTCAGAGATACATGATGAGGAAGCTGCAACTAGAATGGGACTCAAAGAAGGAACAATTACTGTTTTAATTCATTGTGGCTCTAGAGGATTTGGTCATCAAGTGTGTAGTGATTATCTTAGAGTAGCAGAGCAAGCAATGGACAAGTATAATATCCATTTACCAGACCGAGAACTTGCATGTGTTCCAAATAATTCTGAAGAAGGTGAGTCTTATCGAGCAGCAATGTTTGCTGCATTAAATTTTGCATGGAGTAATAGACAAATGATAACTCATTGGACTAGAAAATCTATTGAACGTGTGTTTAATCAAACTGAAGCAGATCTTGATATGAAATTAGTTTATGATGTTGCACACAACATTGCTAAAGTTGAAAAACACAAAGTTGATGGTAAAGAAAGAAAAGTTGTTGTTCATAGAAAGGGCGCAACAAGAGCATTTCCTGCAAATCGTGATGAAATTCCATTAAAGTATCGTGATTTAGGTCAACCAGTCCTAGTTCCAGGATCTATGGGAACTGCAAGCTGGGTTTTACTTGGGCAACCAAATTCAATGGATTTGAGTTTTGGTTCTACTGCACATGGTGCAGGAAGAACAATGTCAAGAACAAAGGCTAGACGAAATTTTTCAGAAGAGGATGTCAAAAAATCCCTCAGTGATAAGGGCATATTTATCAAGGCATTAACCCGAGATGGCGTTGTGGAGGAAACCCCTCAAGCCTACAAAGACGTTGATGCAGTAGTCAATGTGTCACACAATCTAGGAATAGCCACAAAAGTTGCAAAATTGATACCTATAGGAGTGATTAAGGGTTGAGTGAAGATTCAGAACTTGAACGACTAAAAGCAAAACGTCTAGCTGAAATGCAAAAAAATATTTCTTCACAAAAAGAACAAGAATCATTACCAGAACCAACACAAAAACCTCAAGAAAATCCTCGAGATTTATTGGTGGCAAAATTAGGTTATAGAGGATTAGAAGTTTTAGAAAATGCAGAATATCAATTTCCAAATGAAACTAAAATGTTAATTCAAAAATTATTTGAATTAATTAAGAGTGGTGAAATTAATGAATCCTTTGATGGTGGACAACTCTTAGCATTGTTTAGATCAATTGGATTGAGTGTTAAAATGAAAACAAAAATCAACGTTGAACAAGATGGAAAATTTGTGTCTCTAAGTGACAAACTAAGTACGCAATCATCTGATGATCGTGATGACTAATGAGTAGAATTTTAGAAATTGGAACAAGAAATTATTTAGATGATTTATTGTCAATCAAAAAAGTACTTTCACATATGGAAACACTTGTTGGCGCATACAATGGATATGAAGTTAGTGAACCAGAACCACGATTTGGATGGACATTTTTTAAATTATCCTTTAAACCAAATTTACAAAATGGTATCGAGGAAAAATTTGCTGACATGTTGGCAAAATATAACAAATATACTCCACATGAAAAGTTTGCAGACTTTATTTCTGATTATTTTACTTCAAAGGGTTGTAATGTAAAAGTAAGACTAGTCGACTAAACTCTTCTTCCTCTTTTTCCACCTTTCTTTCTAGTGGTGTCATGAGGAATTGGTGTAACGTCATCTATTCTTCCAATTTTAAATCCACCTCTTGCTAATGCTCTAATTGCAGCTTGTGCACCTGGACCAGGAACTCTGGAACCAACTCCACCTACTGCACGAACTCTGATATGAAATCCTGTGAATCCTTTAGTTCTTGTAGATTCTACCACTGCATTTGCAGCTTTCATTGCAGCAAATGGTGATGATTCGTATCTATCAGCATTAACATGAATGCCGCCAGAACTGATGGCAACTGTTTCACCACCTGTAAGGTCAGTCATGTGAATAATTGTATTATTGTAACTACTGTAAATGTGAGCAATTCCCCATTTTTCGGGACCTACTTTTTTTGTCTCTGGTTGATTCTTTGCTTCTACTTTGGTCTCTGATTTTACTTTCTCAACTTCTTTAGTCTTTTCAACTGTTTCTTCAGTTTTCTCAACTTTTTCAGTCTTTTCAACTAGTTTTTCTTCTACTTGAGCCTCAATTTCAGACAATGTCTACTCACGCCTTAAAGGGTTTAAAAAACATTGATTTCTCAAATCATTCTAAATTTGATAAATTGGCATGAAATTGATTATTCTTCATATATTGTAATAATTGAGTACTTTTGATGGCATCCATTCTTTTGATGGCAATTGGTATTGGAATTGCAACAGTTTTACTTGGTTCATCTGCCATGCATTTTCTGATCCCATCTGATGATGTTTTGTCTCCACAAGAAAAAAAATGTCAACAAATTGCAAATGAAGGATATAAAATTCACACAATTTATCCTGACTCTAGTCCTGATGAACTTTTAGAAAAAGATATGAAACGATTGTTATATCTTGATAATTTATGGATGAAAGAATGTGTTTCTGTTTTACCTGCTGATTCAGTCTTTAGTATAATAAATAATGTAGAACGAGATTTCTCTCACAACGAATAATTATTTAAAATGTTTCCATCCTAAATCTTTTAAACGAATATTTTTATTATTTTCTTGTACAAAAACACCACTACCTAAAGTTACATAACCAATTTCAATGATTGGTGTTTTGAGAAGTTTTGCATTTTTTAAAATTTTTTGCCTGTATTTTGGATTCACTGTAAATACAAATTCATATTCCTCTCCACCATGGAACACCAAGTCATTCAAATCAAATTTTTGAGACTTTGCGTGTTCTTCTAAATCTTTCATTGATGGTATATTATTTATCACAAATTTCTTTTTGCTTTGTTTTGACATTTCATTTAATGTAGTAGATAACCCATCACTAGAATCCATTGATGAGGAAAAATATTTTTTATTTTTTATTCCAAACTTGAGTTTCGGTTTTGGGTTTACTACTGATTGAATTGATTTTTTAACAAATACTGCTTTACCTTTTTTCTTTCCAAGAAGAATATTCAAGCCTGCAGCTGTATAACCAAATGGTCCTGTAACAAATATCAAGTCATTTTTTTTAGAGCCTTTTCTACTTACAATGGTATCAGTTTCTCCAAAAATACACACATTAAACACAATTTCCTTGCCTGCATTGGTATCTCCACCAAGTATTGAAATTCCATATTCATTACATGCTTTTTTGAATCCATTAGAAATGTCATCAATTTTTGAGCGTGAAATATTCTTTGGTAAATTTATAGAAATTATTCCATATTGAGGCTTGATTCCCTTTGCAGCAAAATCACTTACACATGCAACAATACTTTTTCTTGCAGCATCAAACAATTTCATTTTTGATGGGATGTCAGTACTTTCTACAAGTGTATCTGTTTTTACGGCAATTGTGGTTTTACCTATATTGAAAAATTCAACATCCTCTGAAACAAATTTCTTATTGCCAAATTTTCTCTGGAAAATTTTGATTATTGATGATTCATCTAATTTTGTCATAGCTTTGTTTCACTGATTCTAATGTATTCTCTACAATCTTTTTACATTTTTCTTTATCGGTTGATTCTGCTGAAACTCTTATGATGTCTTCCGTATTTGATTTTCTAATCAATACCCAACTATCTTCATCTATGATTCCTTTAATTCCATCAAGTGTACTTGTTTCTGAATACTCTTTTGAAAATTTTGAATCCATTTCATCAATTAATTTATCATGAAAATTTGAATCAACGTTAATTTTATCTCTTATTTGGAAATAATTTCCCATATAATTTAGAATCTCATTAAATTTTGAAGTTCCTAGCATTGATGCAATTAATCCACTAGTAAGAATCCCTTCTCTGCAATAATTGAACTCAGGTAAGATGAAACCTCCACTACTTCCTTCTCCACCTGCTTGTGCAGATGTTTTTAGCATGAGTTCAATGACATTTGCTTCTCCAACTTTTGATCTTTGCACTGTTCCTCCTTTTTCTTTGATAAATTTTTCAATTGATATGCTTGAATCTATACTTAAAACAAATTTTTTGTATCCTAATTCTAATGATTTTGCAACACCCAACCCTAATGTTACATCAGGAGTTTGTTTTTCCCCATTTCTAACTACAACTAAGCGATCTCCATCTAAATCATATGCAAACCCAATTTCTTTTTTTATTGACGCTGTTCTCAAATCAGTTAATTCATCAGATGTAGGATCAGGCCCTCTTGAGCAGTTTACCAAGTCTTCATTTAGAACCTGAACTTTACATCCTAGATTTTTTAGCAATTTTGGGGCAAATTCTTTTGCTGCCCCTCCACCAATATCTATGACAATTTCAGGTTGATTTTCAATATTTCCAATAATTTTCTGAGCATCTTCAATATATGATGATGAAATATCTTCTTCAATACCAATTTTTGATTTTAAAATTTCTTGATGTTCAATTATTTGTGGTAATTCTTGTTCATTAATCCCCCTTCCATCAATTATGAATTTCAACCCATTCCATTGAATTGGATTGTGTGATGAAGAAATTATTAATCCTGCACCATACTTTCTAGATTCTCTAAAAACTACTGGAGTTGGAACTGTTCCTAAATTAAATACATCAATTCCATTTTTCATTAAAGCTGCACTGGCAGTATCTTTTATCATAGAACCCGTAGGTCTTGTATCTTTTCCAATAACACACTTTTTTGATTTTATTAAAGATGAAAAATTATTACAAAATTCTAACACATCCTTGAGTTTAAGATCTTCTCCAAATATTCCTCTAATACCTGATATTGTCTTTTTCAATTAATCCCACTCTGAGAGACTTTTTATTAACTCTGATGGATTTGTCCAAACATGCCTTGGTAGCTCAGTCTGGTAGAGCGAACGCCTCGTAAGCGTTAGGTCGCGGGTTCGTACCCCGTCCGAGGCTTTTATTTTATAAAATAATATTAAAATTAAATTTTTTCTTCATCAAAGGTTTCGATATCTGTTTCTAATTCTATTCCTAAACCTTCCCACCATTGTTTAGTTTGTTCTACCATGCTCCCCTTATACTAGCGTTAAATTATCCTTTATAGATCTGTCGGTTGATTTTTAGCTGATCGTTTCATAATAACTAATAAAATATTTTTAATCCTTTTTTTCTTCTTGCTTTCTTTTCTTTTTTCTATATATGATTATCATTAGTGCTCCAACTGCACAAATCCAAAATAATATTGATAATCCTGGTTCTATTCCATATGGTCTTAATACGCCAACAAAACCTAATGTCATGATTGCAACTAGAACCAATCCTATTATTTCAAGTAATTTTATCATGATATTCTATTGTAACTATGTAAAATCAAAAAGATATATGGTTTTGTAAATTAACAAAAACATGGACAAGTATCTTACAGTAATTCTAATTTTTATGATTGTAGGTATACCTATTTCATTTGTTAATCCAGGTACTGGAGAATTACGAGACCCACCTTTCCTTGGATTATTTTATGCTTCAATTGGCGGAATTATCGTAATTATGCTATACAGTTCATACAAGGAACGAAAATTACGTCAAAAAGCAAATGCAAAAAGAAGATCTAAAAAATAGATTTTAAAGTTCTAATCCAAATGAACCTGCAATACTTGAAAAATTTACATATGATTCCAAATACTGTCTACCTTTTGATGTTATGACAAAAGTATTTTTTCCATCATATTCTATTTTGTTAATCAGACCTGCACCTGTTAAATTCCCTAAAAATTTAGATAATCTAGAATGAGATAAGTTTGCCTTTGTTAGAAGAGATGTTGTTTTGATACCAACTTGTCCTGATTGTTCTGTAACTGTTAGTAAATCTGCAACGATTTGCATACTTGTTCTGTAAGACACCATGTGTACATTAGTTTAAAACTCAGATATAAGGGTATTACCACTCATTCAGATCAGATAAATAAGCTCTACCTGATTTCTCAACAATGTCTTCTTCACAATCATCAATTCCTTGGTTTGATGACTTTCTTGGAGTAGCTTACAGGTATTATGATCTTCGAATGAATGTTGTTCCTTTATTTACTGAAAGAAAAGAATCCGTGACTCTTTGGAATGATACTATTCATTGGTGGGTAAATCCATCCATTAAAATTCGATTTGTAGAAACTGGTGATGATTATTGGTTCATCTTAGGCTCTGATTCACAAAAGCCTGCATCTAATTTGTCTTTTTTCAAAGTGCTACCAAAATCAGAACATTATGAACGATTTAAGAAAGGACATGGTGGAGAGGCATATTTGAGATTTGGAGTATACACAAAACAGACTCTTGATGATGCAAAAAAAAGTGCAATGTGTACTTGTAATCATGAAGCAAAAGATCATGATGAAGGTGATGGTGATGTGTGTTTGTATAATGACTGTGATTGTAAAAAATTCTCTAGTTTCCAAGTGAATTTATCAAAAAGAAAAAAAACAATTTCTGATATTAAATTTTTAGATGAAAAAGATGTAAAAGATGATCCATTAACTTGGAATTGTCTTAATGTTAACAAATATTCAAAACAGAATTAATCTAAATGTTTGTTCACTCTAACATGTTCGCCTGGATAATAATCGCTGAGTTTTTTGGAATAACATTTTCCACAAAGTAACCCTTCTATTTTCCATTCGTCCATTGCCTTGAATTTAATTTCAATTTTTTCACCACAAATAGTACAATTATTTTTTGACATTGAAGTATTTTTGCTCATTTTAATCTATATAAAAAACATTCTAGAATTATTGTTATTCTAAAAACTATGTTAAATATCACTTGTTTTTATTGGATTTAGGTAGGCAGTCTGGCCAATGTAAACCTCCTGCAAGATTTTTACTTGGTTGGGCTACTACCTTTAAAATTAAAATAAATTATTTGCAAGTTTTTTTAGCGCTAATATTTCATCTTCTTCTTGTCTGATTTTTTTATCAATTACCCGAAGCATTGTATCATTCCATACATGTTGAGAAAAGAAATTATGTTTGGTATTAGCTAATTCAATTTCATCATCAACTACTGTATCATCAAGAAATTTAGTAACAATGACATCTGTAATCTTTAAAATTCTAGAATTAAGCTTGAAACTACGAAAAATTGGCTCTAATTTTCTTATATCATTTTTAAAATCACCTTTTGATTCTAAAATTTTCATGTGTAGAATTCTAAAATAAACTGCGACAAAAAATAATGTTGAATATCTTTTTGTTTTATGGCCACCTTTTTTTCCATACTTTAACGATTTTTTTGCAAATTCTTTAACAAGATATGGATATAACAAAATTCTATAATCATCTTTTAAATTGTCATTAAAGATATCATCATATTTACTTCCTCTTGGTAAAAATTGAGCTGGTGAACTATATGCTTCAGTTGGTCTTTGTTCAATTCCTGCAACAAGTGATTGGATTGCATCTTTAGCCACAATTACTTTCTTGTGATTATCTGGAAGATAATTATTGTATATTGAATCGCCTACATATTCACATTGTTTTGATTTTGATTTTGTATCAAAAGAACCTGCTTGAATTTCATAAAAATAGCCACAATTTTTTAATTGTGATTTGATAGATTTATGAAAATCCATTAATGAGACTAAATCTTTTCCTCTAACTGAATTTTGAGAATTTCTATATTTTGTTATGTTATTTTGTTCTTCTTCATCATTTGCTTTGATAATTGTCACTGTCATTGAACCCTCCATATTTTTTGTTCTCTTTGATTGATCTAAAATAGAATTTGATGTTTGTGCACCATTTACAATTTGTGGAGCATGCATTTCAATAATATTATCTCCTAGTTCTGTAAAATCACTAACTACAATTGTAATTCCATTATTGTAAAAGAAAAATTTATTCGGATTATTTTGTAATGTTTCGCGTAATCCTTTGTTAACTGTTGTTTTAAATTGCATCCATTGCCTGATGTTTGATTCAAACACATAATCTCTACTTTTACTAACAAACTCAGTTAATTCTCGTAACTTTAAAATTCCTAATATTGTATTTTCATGTCTAAGCATTCTCTCTAATTTGATTGAAGCTTTTTTTCCTGCTGCTGGTTTTTTTATTCTGTCCCATAAGTTTTGAATAATTTTTTCCTCATCAATAATCTCAACCATTTCATCCTCATACTCTACTTTTTGATTAGTAACGTAACAGCATTTTACCTTGAGATTTTTTTCTTTAATTTTTGTGACTAGCTGTGCTAATTCGGGTCTCATTTTTGTAATGTCTTTTGTAAGTAATCTCTTTGCATCTTCTTTGAATTTTGTAATTGCTTCAAGTGAGTGTGATGTACCATATTTTGATTGAAATAATCTAATTGTATTATCTGAAAAATCTACTGGAAGATAAGCATCAATCCCAAGATCGTTTGCCCCATCTACAATTGCATCTGCTGCATCATCTTCTGTAGCCTCAAAAACACGTGTTAGAACCCACTGGAGGAAATTGTTCCCTTTCTCAACTTCACTTTTGGAATTTTCAGCATAATCTTGAATACTTTCTCTAATATTTTCTCTAAATCCATCTAATGGGGGGCTTGATTTCTTTTGAATTAAAAGTTCACTGGAACCTGGAATGTATTCTAATAACCCATTTGAATTTTGAGGCATTCATTTTCTAATATGTTATATATTTAGAGAATTTGGTAATTATGTAATAACTCTGTTTTGGATATGATGTGATTTGCTAAAAAAAATAATAATATTGGGAATAATTGGCGCTATAATTCTTGTAGGCATTGGATTTTCTTTCTCTAGTACTATTGAAGAAAATGAAGAAGAACAAACTATGATTATTACCGGTGATGTAGTAATGCCATCAAAAGTTTCTCGTCCTGGATGTGAAGAGATTGATAGATGTTATATTCCATCTAATATTGTCATTGAAAAAGGCAAACAAGTTACATGGGTGAATGAAGATTCAGCTTTTCATAGTGTAACTTCAGGTTTTTACGAAACTCCAACTGAACTTTTTGATAGTGGACATTTAGATCCGCATGAATCGTATACTCTTACTTTTGATGAATCAGGTACGTTTGATTATTTTTGTACACTACATCCTTGGATGAAGGGCCAAGTTATAGTAGAATGAGGTACCCGAGGGAGTCGAACCCCCTTGTATAAGCTTTGCAGGCTCACGCATAACCGTTCTGCCAGAGTACCGTTTTAAAAAACACAAAATGAACAATTAAACTCTTTAGATTAGAATCTACTAAATGGCTTTGAAGCCAACTTTACATCTTCACCTTTTACTGTTTTTCTACCTGCATGAGAAGTCATATCTACAGCACTTTTTGCAATACCATTTGCAATATCCTCTATCACTCTTCTTAATTCATCGGCTGATTCATCACTTACTCTTTCGGCGCCTGCTTTCTTTAAAATTCGATACATTGCAGATAATCCAAGTTCAGATGATTTCATGAATTTTATTTTAATTTTTTCCGAAAAAAGATAATGAGTGAAAAAATAACACTAAGGAATCGATTTATACCGACTATTTTAAGAAATGATAAAGCATGACTTGGTATTTTGATTCTCATATCCACTTGTCTGATTCTGCATATCTTTCAGATATGGAATTTATCTTAAAAGGAATGGAACATCTAAAATTAAAAGCATGTTGTGTTTCAATGGATGTTGAAAATTCTTTACAAACATTAAAACTCGCAAAAATAAATGATCTTGTTTTACCCTTTATTGGAATTCATCCTGAGTGTGCAGATGATAATGTTGAAAAAATGATTGAAATGATTGAAGAACATCATGATGTTCTTTATGGAATTGGTGAAATAGGATTAGATCCAACTTATGATAACAATAACACACGACAAGTTCATGTGTTTGAATCCTTATTGTCAATCGCGGAAAAATTTAACAAACCTGTTTCAATTCATTCAAGAAAAAGTCTTGATAATGTTTTTGAAATAATGACTAGTTATAATACAAAACATGCATTACTTCATTGGTTTGATGGAAGTAAAAAACAACTTCAAAAGGCTATGGATATGGGTTTTTTTGTATCATTTGGACCTGTAATGATTTATGCAAATGACAAGCAAACTTTGTTATCTAAAACAGTTGAATCAAAAATTCTTGTTGAAACTGATGGACCTGTAAAATTTTCTAGATGTTTTGAATCAAAATCTGGACAAATCAGTTTTATTCCAAGTGTGATCTTTGCTGCAGCAAAAGTTCTTGAAAAAACATTTGATGAGACGGCAACTTTGCTAGAAAAAAATTCAAAATCATATCTTGGAATATAGGTATAAAACACCCTATTCTTTAGTCAAATTGTGAATAGAATTAAGCGTCTATCATTTGAAGCACTTGAAGATCACAAGTCAAAATTTGGTGAAGATTTTGCTGAAAATAAAAAAGTATTAAATCAAATTTGTATCGTACGCTCTAAAAGCCTAAAAAACGAGATAACAGGATACATTACAAGATTAATCAAAAAAGAAAATCGTGAAGCAAAATCCAAACGAGAACGAATTTCAGCATCACAACCTGAAGAACAAGAAGTTCAAGTGAAAACCCCTGAACCAACAACATCTGAAGAAATTTCTGAAATAACAATACCCGAATCAGAACCAACAGTTGTTTCTGATGAATCACCAAGTGAAGTTGTTACAGAAGCAGCACCTGTTGATGAATCAACAGAAGAAAAAACCGAATAACCGATAAAATATTAATTTCAATATTTTCAATTAGATTAGCATGATTTCTGTAAAATTTATTGGTGGTGCAAAAAAATCTTTCCCACAAGAACAATTACAGATTGATAAATCTGATATATCTATTCAAGAATTAATTGATTTAATATTAAAATTAAAACCTGACAATACCCCAAACTTGGATACTAAAAATATTTTAATTGCAATTAATGGAGTTGATTCTTCTGCACTGGATGGTGTGAATACCATGTTAAAAAATAATGATATTGTAAGCATTATTCCTGTAATTCATGGTGGGGCATCAAAAAAACTATTTTTTGAAATCACAAAGAAGCAAATTCAAATCATTGAGATTAAAGGTCAAACAACAATTGATGTAAAATTTATAGATAATTTGAGAAAAAAATACCCAAAAATACAACTTCAAGCAATCTCTAATAATTTTATAATAAATAATTCTCATTTAAAAAAAATACTGAGCCTATCATTTGAATCCGAAAAAAATGATATTTTACTTTCAAAAAAACTTGAAATTGATATTTTAATGCGTTTTGCATTAACCACACAAATTTCAAAAGCAATACTTTCAGTTGGAATAAAACCTAAAACTAATTTTATTTTAATTGCAATTGGAAATAAAAAAATATTAAATTCATTATATGCAGAATTACTACCAATATCTACAACTTTATTTTCAAAAAATAATAACTTGTTTCTCAAAAAATATTTCAAAATTACAAAAAAACAACTTGATGTAGTTTATTCTAAAACTCCGTTGGAAGATATTTTAGTTGAAAAAGCAGCTATTTTACTCTGAAATACTACGTTTAGTTTTTTCAATACTTAGTACATCTGATTTTTTTAGTATGGATATTCCTGTTTTATTTCCTAAAATTTCAATTAAGACTATTCTATCTGGAAATTCAAGTGATACTTTATTTTTTATTTGATTTGCTATTTTTGTAATAATTTCTTTACTTGACAAGTCTGAATTTCTTTTTTCTATGGAAATTCTATATGTTTCATCATCTAAAATTTGTTTAGACATTTCTGAGACTGCTTTTTCAATTTCATCAATTTGTGATTCAACAATTTTCTGAATTGGTATGATTCTTAGACAATATCTAACACTCCATGGTTCATCTAGAACCATTTCTTTGATTTTCTTTACAACTTCTATTGGATCAAGCTTTGTTTCAGCCGTCAAAATTCCTGACATGTTTGTAATTGTAATTTTTGGTTCAGAATCTCCTAAATCATCTAAAATAGACATTAGTTCTTCTTCAGTTTCAGGTTCCAAGTGTCTGGCACAGGTAATTATCATATTCATGTTCTTAAGATCTCATCTTTACTCACAGAACCTTCCCGAATAATATTGACCTTTTCATTTTCTATTTCAATAATTGTAGATTCAGAATCACTTTGAATTGTACCTCCATCAACAAAAATATCAAAATTTTGAATATTTTTGAAACATTCATCTGCATTTGTAAATGCTTTTTGACCCGAAATATTTGCACTAGTACCAACTAGAAAATTACATTTTTTCAATAATTCTAATGTACATTTATGATTAGGAACCCTGATTGCAATTTTATCATTTAGATTTAATGATTTTTTTAATTTTTCATCTTTTAATTTTAAAATTATTGTTAATGGTCCTGGCCAAAATCTTTGTGCAATTTTTTTTGTAAATTCATCAAAAAATACAATTTTTTCTGCAATCTCTTTTGAATATGCTAAAACCGGAAAAGGTTTTGATATATCTCTTGATTTTATCTCATAAACTTTTTTCACTGATTCTTTGTTGTATGGATTACACCCAATTCCATATACTGTATCAGTTGGAAAAATTACAATACCTCCTTCATTAATTATTTCAAAAGCACTCTCAATTCCTTTTTTATCACAATTTACTTTCAATGTTGATTTGATACTTTTTTGTTTAATTATTATTTACTTTTGAACAAGTTTTTAATAGTAGAATCTTTTCATTTGTGAAGTATGTCTTATGAAAATGGTGAAGCCGGTTTTGAAGATGATTTTGATGATGAAATAGAAGATTTAGATGAAACAGATGATTAGATACTTAATCCAAAATTGTCTGCAAAATTAGTAAATGAATAATATGCTTGAAGAAATTCTCTACCGTTTTGACTAATTTTATATTTATTTGAACCCTGTGAACCATTTCGTTCTAAGAGTCCTTGTGATACTAGAGTCTTTAAAATTCTTGAAATTCTAGAATGTGAAATATTTGCTTTTCTAATTAGATAAGTTACTGTTGCCCCATCCTCGTCTTGAAGATCATCTCTAGTTGTAGCTAAAATATCTCCAATAATTTTCATATGAGTTCTATATTCTGCCATCTCTTGTTTGCCCTATCTACTAATTTCTATGAGAGGGCATTGATATTTTCCAATATACCATAAAGATAAAAGAAATTGACAAATTTTTAATTTTGAGCCTAAATTGAAATTATTCTAACCCTTCATCAAATTTTATCTTAGTTAATGGGACTTTACTTACCGGAATAAACAATGCAATTAATCCTGCGATTTTGATTATCATTGATGCAGGATACAACAATGAATCTGGGAACACAAATGAATACCATCCTAAAAATTCACCTAACGCTAAGAATGCTAATCCTACAGAAACTGAAATTGCACCTTTGTTTTTATTTTCAAAATATGATAACATTGTTTCAATGGCACCATATACTAACAAAATAAATGACACTGATCTAAAAATATGTTCTAGTTGAACAGATGAAACTAAAAATAATGGAATAAATCCAACTGATCTAAAATAATTTGATTTTGGAAAAAATGATTTTATGCTATGTGAAAATGCTATGAAGAAATATCCAACTGTCTGTATTACAATTCCAACAGTTTGAATCCATCTCTCTATGTTCCCTGATTTTATAACAAAGTCTTCTACCATGTATCCTGCCCATATTACAAAAAATCCTGCACTAATTGAAAAAAATGCTAATGTTAATCTAAATAATGTTGGACTACCTGTATTCCTAAATCCAATTAATGACATTATTCCTATGGCAAGTCCTACCAAAAATCCTATCATATTGAGAATATTTTCTAATAAAAATTCCAATTACGTTTAGAAACTCGTTAAGCTAATTATTTTAATCTGATGAATGATTTCACAAAGTTGTTAATCCCAATCATCTAATGAACCCGCAGTTTGACCCTCAGTACTACCTGTATAGTCTCCTAGAATATCTGAATATTTTTCTTCATTATGTGCTACAAATTTAATATATTCACCATAACTCATATCCAAACCACATGAATCACATGTCACAGAAGTAAAATCCATTGTTAATTCAGCATTTTCTTTACATTTTGGGCATATTATCTTCATGAATATTTTTTGTTATTGTTAATTATTTACTTTACCTTCAAAACATTGTTAATCTTTGACTGATTTTGAATCATCTTTGATGATAAATTTCTTGAAATGCTTTTTTAGATATTTTTACACTCTTACTAATTTTGGTAAATTTCTAGTCAATCGGATTCTATTTTGTCTAATAAGCTCACTTGGATCGATTTCACTGGTTCCTGTACCATTACATGTTTTACATCCAAATTTGTTCACTCTACCAGTCCCTTTACAATCCTCACATTGAACATTCATAACAAAATTTCCCTTTTCTAGTTAATAATATGGTGTTCCAAAAAAATAAAAAGAGCCTTTTAGCCATTAATTTTATGAGTAGAACTTGTACAAAATGTAAGAATTCCATTCCCGATGGGGAAGATCTCGGCGTCGTGGCTGAAAAATATCCTACATGCAAAAAATGTTGGGCTGAATGGAAAGAATATCAAATAATGGTGATGAATGAAATGAAACTTGACATGTCTATGCTTGATCACCGAAAATTATTAAAAAAACACGAAAAAATCTTTGTTGGTGTTTTATCTGCTGAAGGTGAAATAATTGATTACTCCAATGAAGATAATAGAAATCCTGAAAAACCTCCAGAGTAATTAAAATTTCAAGTGTTTTTTAGCATTATCTGGAATAACTAACAATATTCTTCTTTTTTGTTCATTATCTAAATTATTGATGATTTTTTTGATTGCAATTGCAAGAACTTCTTTTTCATTTTCCTCTAATGATAAAAACACCTCTAAAATTCCATCTAAATTGAAGGTGATCAGTTTTTGTGGATGTTGAGATGCTTCAATAATATATGCAGAAAATAACCCTTCTCTCTGTTCATCTGAAAGAGTTGCTAAAATCTTTAGCCATGATTTGAATAGTTTTGAGAAATTTGGAAATGGAATCGTTGGTCCTGCTTCTAAGGCGTTATTTATGATCTCTTTTCTTTCTGGTTCAGATAATGTAAAAAATTCTATCATTCTTTTTTTCAAAATTGGATTTCTTAGAAAATCAGGAAGACTTGCTAAATTAATAATGATATTTCCTGCAAAATTTTCACCTACCATAGATCTCAAAGAATCGTTGTTGAATATTAAATCATTTGAAAATACTTTAGCTTAAATAAACGGAATTAAAGTTCTACACTATGACATCTACTGTAGTTGTTGGTGGATTTTTCGGAGATGAAGGTAAGGGAAAAATTATTTCATATTTGGCAATTAAAGATAATCCAAAAATTATAGTTCGTGGCGGTGCTGGTCCAAATGCCGGTCACACCATTAAAGATGGAGATAAAGTGTATAAAGTGAGGATGCTTCCAAGTGGATTTCTAAATAAGAATGCAAAAATAATGATTGGACCTGGTGTTGTAGTTAATCCTGATGTACTCAAAAAAGAAATTGAGGATTTTGATGTGTCTGGACGTTCGTTTATTGATAAACACTGTGGAATAATTGAAGCAACTCATTTAGAGAGAGATTCTAAAGGTGAATTAAAAGAAAAAATTGGAAGCACTGGTTCTGGTACTGGTCCTGCTAATGCTGATAGGGCAATGAGGATTTTGAAATTAGCAAAAGATTTTGATTCTTTATCTTCACTTGTCATAGATGTTCCACTCGAGATAAACTCTGCAATTTCTGCAAATGAAAATGTGTTAATTGAAGGTACTCAGGGAACATTTCTTTCTTTATGGCATGGAACATACCCATTTGTAACCTCAAAAGATGTAACAGCTTCTGGAATTTGTGCTGATGTGGGTATTGGACCTACAAAAGTTGATGAAGTGATTGTTGTTTTCAAATCTTATGTCACACGAGTTGGTACTGGCCCACTTGATAATGAACTCTCGATAGAGGATGCAGAAAAAAAAGGATGGTCTGAATTTGGAACTGTTACTGGACGTCAAAGACGTGCCGCTGACTTTGATTTTGATTTAGCTAGGCGTGCAATCATGCTTAATGGTGCAACACAAATCTCTATTACAAAATTAGATATTTTATTTTCAGAATGTGCAGGAAAAACTTCCTATGATGAATTATCTGATGATGCAAAAGCATTCATAAAAAATATTGAAACTGAACTAAACACGCCTGTTACAATTATTGGAACTGGACCTGATGTTTATGATGTTGTTGATAGAAGAAACTAGGCTCCAAAATTTTGGATAAGTTTAATTTGATTATCTGTTGAAAATCACCGTGGACAATTTACAAAAACCTGTTTCTGATAAATTACCCCGTTATGTAGAAGTAAATTCAACTTTAGAATTTTCTAGACTTGTATGTGCACTTGAGCGTGCACCTCGTGTATCATTTTTACATGATTATCATGGTGCAAAAATTCTATCTGTTCAAATGGATGTTCTAAAAGAAAAACCAATTGTATATTATACACCTTTAGAAAATCACGGTCATTATCTTTGCTATGGTCTAAAGGGAGGAAAAGAAGAATCTAAAATTGTTGATTCTACTTCTGATGCAAGTAAATTATACTCACCAATAATTCGAATTAAATCACTGCCAAAAACTTTGAGACCTGGAAATGGAACTCTTGATAGATATCAACCAATTGAACTAGAAGACGTATCTAGTCTTGCAAAACTTACTTGGGGTTTTGATGAAGTACCATTCCCATTATTTTTATTTCCACATAATGATAAATGGCTTTTAGGAGTTTTCATGAATTTCAATGATGAGGGAACTTCATACTATTGCCATGTTGTATTAAATGATGATCCAGGAAAACCATTCCTGAAATTTTCATCAACTAATGGCTCTGAACCAACTTTTGTGGACAATCCATCTGAACATGGTTATTCGTATATCAAAATTATAAAATTAAAAGACACTCATCCACTAGTTGATTATGGCCACCTTCAAAACTAGACTCTCAAAGATCTCAAAAACTAATGGTAAGGTAATTCTTGCCAATGACTATGATGCGTCTGTAAAAAATTTAGAAGCAAAAACAATACAAAATATCAAAAAATTACATCCATATCTTTGTGGAATTAAATTGAATTTTCATTTACTTTTACCTTTGAGTGGTAAAGAAATCATCAAAATTAACAAAAAAGCTCATCAATATGGCTTACAGACAATTGCTGATATCAAACTAAATGATATTGGAAATACAAATCGAGTAACAACAGAAAATCTTTGGAATTTAGGATTTGATGCAGTAATTGCAAATCCTATCATGGGTCTTGATAGTTTGAAAAATCTAGTAAAATCTGCTCACAAAAATCAAAAAGGTGTCATAACTTTATGTCATATGAGTGCCCCTGAGGCTAAATTATCATATGATATGGAGATTAAAATGGGAAAAAAGCAGCAATTGTATCAATTGTTTTTGAATTGGGCATTAACTGCAAAAGTGGATGGGATTGTAGTGGGTGCCACTTTTCCAAAAATTATTCAATACTGTTCTAAAAAAGCAGGAAAAAATTTGAGTATATTTTCTCCCGGTGTTGGCACTCAGGGTGGTAATGCCGAAGAAGTAATTTCATCTGGAACTAATTACCTCATTGTTGGCAGAACAATACTCAATTCTAAAAATCCAGTTGCAACAGCTAAGGAATTACAACTATCAAGTTTTTGATAGCAAAGTTTGTGCTTTAGTTAGTACTGTTTTTGCATTATCAAATGTAGTTTTTTCCATTGCAGAGTTGTAATCAGTCCAAATGTACCCAGAGTGTTCATGTGAAATTTTAATTTCTTTTGTTTTTGTTTCAGCCAAGAAAAACACCACTTTTTTTTGAACTAATTCTCCTTGATATTGGAAATTATATTCAATCCATTCTTCAAAATTTTCTAAATACACTATATCTTTAATCCCTGTTTCTTCTTCTGTCTCTCTAGTTGCAGTTTCATGAGTTGATTCACCTTTCTCCATTTTCCCCTTTACAAAATCCCAATGTCCAGATGGATAATGTAAAAGTAAAAACATATTTTTTAAATTTTCTTTTCTAAATATTACAATTCCTGCAGAAGTCTCTTCAATCATTTCCCAATTCTCCTTTTTCTTTCTTGATAAGTTCTGATTGCCCTCATTAAATCAATCTTTCTAAATTCTGGCCAAAATATGTCCATAAATACTAATTCACTATATGCACTTTGCCACATTAAAAATCCACTTAATCTCTTCTCACCTGATGTTCGTAAAATCATGTCAGCAGAGGATTGAGGTAAGTATGATGTGTAAAGATTTGATTCAATTTCTTTTTTGTTAATTTGATCAACACTTAATGATCCATCTTTAATTTTTTCTCCTATTTTTTTTACTGCATCAACTAATTCATTTTGTCCACCATATGCCAATGCAATATTTAGAAAATGATTATCATAATTTTTTGTTGCAATATCTAATTTATTTAAAATCTCTTTAATTGATTCTGGTAACAATTCAATTCTCCCAATCCCTGTAACTCTCATTTTACATCTATGAATTCTAGGATCATTGTATAATTTTTCTAGTCTCATTCTAATCAACTCATAAAGATATTCTAATTCTTCATCCTTTCTATCCAAATTCTCAGCTGATAATGCATACAATGTGACAATCTTGATATCTAACTCTTCACACCAATCAAGAAGATTTTCAACTGCATCCGCTCCTCTCCAGTGTCCCTTGTTTGGCATTTTTAGGTGCATTTTTGCCCACCTTCTATTACCATCTAAAATCAAAGCAACGTGTTTTGGAATATCTCCATTTTGAATATCCTTTTCTAATTTTTTTTCATATATTTTGTATAATCCTGATAGCTGTAAGATCACGTCTTTTAATTTACTTATTTTTTATCACCTTTTGATAATTTACAAACGATAGGAGATATCAGTGTTATTCAGAAATTTATTTTTTTAATGATAAATTCTATATTTTAGTCTGAAACCATTTCTTGATCTTTAAGTTTTCTATATTTTTTAAAGAGAATCGTGGCTGAAATCAACGTAACTGCTAATCCTCCTATTAGAGGTGGAATCAAAGTTAGTGAATTATCGTCATAAATCATAATATTTGTAAATTGCATAATTGTTGGATAAAGAGCTCCTAAAACAATTATTCTTAAAATGTCACTAATTTGTCTTGGAACTCCTCCAATCCAATTACTAAGTAACGTTCCTGCAAATATTGCACCCACACCAATCCATAAAATTGGTAATATTCCTGCGACAAATTGTCCTATTACTAGCTTATCTGTAATTATTGTAATTAATTCTTTATCTGATTCAATTAGTTCTGAATCAATTGCACTAATTCCAGCTGGTACTGATGACAGAATAAGTAATACTCCTGCAACCATGGTAAACATTCTGATAAAACCCATCGGTGTTGGTTTTGACCAACTTGACCATACTCTATCAAGATCAAAACCTCTAATCAAAAATGCTCCACCTAAAATACTTACAAGAACTGCAAATATTTCTGCAGTATAACCAAACACAGTTGCAATTCCACCAATTAACAAAAGAATTCCTGGAACTCCTAAAAAGAATTTTGAATATTTTGAATCATAAGCAAGCATTTTTAGATATTTTCCTAATACTGCATAAGAATACTCTACACTTCTACTAACCTTCATCACAACTCGTTGAACTGATACTACTGGCAGGACATTCTGAATTACTGGAATTACACTTTCATCATCTTCACCATCTGAAACAATAACTGCTCCATTTGCAGGAAATATTTCTAGTACTTTTTTAGTCTCTGCAAGAATCTTCTCATCAGCTTGTACCCCTCTGTCTTTAACTCCTGCAACAGTAATTACTTCAGCTTGATACCCTTTACTGATTAAATCTTCATATGTTTTAATTGCTGCAAAAATAGAATTTGAATCTGCATCTTCAGGATCTTCTAATGCTAATCTTTGTGCTGCCTCAATACATGCATCTCTACCAACAACTGGCGTGTCAATCCCTGCCTTTTCACCTACGTCATTATCTCTATCAATACAAATTACTAGTAGTTTGTTTGCAGTAGATGCGTTGACATCTTTTTCAACTTTTTTAGAGTGCTGAGACATTCTATTTTTATTCTATAATTCCTTTTTAATGATTTCCAACTATTCTGATTAGTAAAATTTGGTCTTGAGGCTAGTTAGGTCTTAATTTATCTGATTTCTTGACTAGCTGTTTGGATTCTTCTTTTAATGACTCTATTTTTTGTATAGTTTCTGCCATCTCTTCCTCAAAACTTTCTTTTTCAATCAAATTTGCAGCTACTTTTGTTTCAACAATGTACTCATTGAATTTTTTCAAAGCTTCCATGTATCTGATGTAGCTTTCTTGCCATTCTTGAGGCGGCTTTGATGTAACAAATTCGCTTATTTGGGCTGTTACTTGTGATGATGTAATATCTGCTACTGAAATATAATCACTCGTAGAAATATCTCCGTTGTGAAGATTTTGATATTCTATGTTTATTGATTCTTGTAAAACTTCATGAATATTTTTTACACCATCAATGTATCCCTCATAATCTGATACAACAAATGTAGATTCACTGTCTTGGGGAACAATCCAAAATACAAAACTTGCACCAGTAATTACAGCCAAAATTATGACTGTAACTGCAATTCCTTTTTTTGAGGCCATTTTGTTATTTTATAATATGGCTGGTTATAACTGATAATCTTTTTATAAATTATCATTTACTTGTAAAATCTTATAAAAAATCTATTTTAAAAAGATCTAATTCATGATTTTTTAAAAAATATCTATATTTATTGAAATTTTTTAGAATTATTGTTTTTTGAGGCACAAAAAAATTTACACACATCTACTCTATAGTTAAATAATTTTCACAGCTTCTGCCTAAATACAATCAAATTTGATTAATTTCAGAATGGTTACAGCATATTGCGTAAAATGCAGAGAAAAAAGGGATATCAAAGATCCTGAAGAAACTAAATTAAAGAATGGACGTCCTGCCGTAAAAGGTACATGTCCTACCTGTGGAACTAAAGTATTCCGTATTGGTGCAATGCCAAAAGAATAATTTAAAACAACTCCACATGGCTCTTCTTTTTCAAAACCCATATAGGGTCAACTATGCACTATTTTTTAGTGACTAAAACAGAATATGAACATTTACTCAAACGTATTCAAGATAAACTAGGCGACACCAATAAAGAAACTTCAACCAGATTTGAATTACCTATAGTTGATGTAATGTGGGAAGGACAAAAAACTTTCTTGCGTAACTTTTCAGATTTTCCAAAGATTCTTCGTAGAGATCCTGATAAAGTCCTTCAATATCTCTCAAAAGAATTTGCAGTTCCAGCTGAACGAATAGGTGATAAAGCAATGTTTGTTGGACGAAGGGCACCTGATGACTTTACAAGATTATTCCAAATTTATGTTAAGGATTACCTTGAATGTCATACATGTAAAAGTCCTGATACAAAAATTCTAAAAGAAAATCGTATTTCATTTCTAATTTGTGAAGCATGTGGCGCAAAATCAACTTTAAAAGGTAAATACGCGTAATGCAATTCTCAGTACGAGTTAGTGACTATCAAAAGAAAAGAATGCTCAATATTTGTGATGCTGATCTGTTGGGCAAAAAAATTACTGAAAATGAATTAACTATGAATATTAGTGAAAGCTATTATGGTGACAGATTTGTTGAAGAACAAGAAGCAGAAACTCTATTGAAAAATTCATCAATAATTAATATGGCTGGACCAGAAACTATTTCTTTATCAATTAAACTTGGAGTCGGTTCTGAAAATGGAATTAAAAAAGTTTCTGGAGTTCCTTTCTTAATAATTTTTAATGCGTAGATGTTATTTGGTTTTTATTTTAGATTCATTTTTTTATTAAAACAGAAATCTCTTTTATCTAGTGGGAGTATTGTTATTTTATGACTGATATAATTAGTAAAAAATTAGAATCTAAAATTGATAATATATTAAATTCAAAACGAAAACGAAAACATTTGGAAGATGGTTTTAAAAAAGGCAAAACAATCAATGAAGTCTTAGACAAACGTACTGTGATGACTCTTTACAACATGATCACAGATCATATTATTGCATATGTTAATGGAACTGTAAGTGCTGGAAAAGAATCTGTTCTTTTTTGGGCTGTTGATGAAGATGATCAAAATGTTGCATTGAAAATTTATTTGATTAGCACTTCAAATTTTAAAAAACGTGAACCGTACATTTTGGGTGATCCTAGATTCTCACATCTAAAAAAAGGTACAAAGAATCTTGTTTATTTGTGGGCAAGAAAGGAACATCGAAATTTAACACAATGTTATAATGCTGGAATTCCGGTTCCTAGACCACGATATGTCACAAATAATGTACTTGCAATGGATTTTGTGGGTGAAAATGGTGCTCCTGCCAAACAATTACTGACTTCTGATGTGGATGAAAATGATTACAGCCAAGCAATTATTCTTCTAAAAGATCTTTATCAAAAAGCCAAATTAGTCCATGGTGATTTTTCAGAATACAATATTTTCAAAACTGAGAATGGTTTAGTAGTTTTTGATCTTGCCTCTGCAGTTGATCTTAGACATCCAAATTCTGATGTATTTCTTAAAAGAGATATTAATAACATTGCAAGATTCTTCACTAAAAGGAGAATTCCTGTTGAAGATTCAGAAAAACTATTTGAGGAAATTACAAAATGAGCTTTGAGAAAATAATCCGTATTCCCAATGATCGAATTGCAGTTTTAATTGGAAAATCAGGTACTGTAAAATCCAAAATCGAACAGTTATGTTTTGTTTATCTAGATATTGATGGTGAAACTGGTGAAGTTTTAATAAAATCTATTGGCAATGTTGAAAATATGCAACCCTTCAAAGCAATGGAAATTGTTACAGCAATTGGACGAGGGTTTTCACCTGAAAATGCTATGACTTTGTTAAAAGGTGAAAATACACTGCATGTAATTGATCTAAGAGAGTTTGCTGGAAAATCTAGTGCAAATATTGAAAGGATAAAAGGGAGAATTATTGGAGAAGGTGGAAGAGCTAGACGAAATATGGAAAATCTTAGTAGTACACATATCTCAGTTTATGGCCGAACCGTTTCAATTATTGGTGATGCAACTAAATTACGATTAACAGTTGATGCAATATCTGCAATTTCTAGTGGGGGTATGCATGGTGCAGTTTATGATAAATTAGAAGCTGCAAATAGACGAACAAAAAAAGAAAAAATGCAATTATGGGAAGATCAAGATGTCTTCTATTAAGGAAAAATTTAATCAAATTTCACCTAGTGAATTCTTTTACAGTAATCGTGATTTAGCTGGTTTTAGTAATCCTACACGTTCTCTTTATACTGCAGTTAGAGAATTTGTTGAAAATGCATTAGATGCATGTGATCAAAAAGGAATTCTTCCAGACGTTCATTTAACAATAAAGGCTGTAGATCCTGAAAAATCTGATCCTAAACCATACATTTTGACTGTAAAAGATAATGGCCCTGGAATCGATGCAGAGCATATTCCACCTGCATTTGGAACTGTACTTTATGGTTCAAAATTTGGACTCAAACAAGCAAGAGGAATGTTTGGTCTTGGTGCAACTATGGCAATTTTGTATGGACAAATTACAACAAATAAACCCGTTACTGTAAAGAGTTGTGCAGATGGAAAAATCCAAAACCAATTTGAAATATTACTAGACATTCAAAAAAATAAACCAGTAATTGTTAAACACACAACAAAAGAAGTTTCAAAAACAGGACTCTCTGTTAGTATTTGTTTGGAGGGTGATTACTCAAAAGCTGGTATTAAAATTAGAGACTATGTGTATCAAACTTCTCTGATTACCCCTTATGCCTCAATTACTTTTGATGATCCTAAAGGACAAAAATTCAGTCATCCTAGATTTGTAAAAGTTATACCTCCACCCCCAACAATAATTCGACCACATCCACATGGAGTTGATGTGGAAAGAATCCGAAGAATGATAGTTGAATCTCAATTTGAAATTCCAACTATTGATGATGCAATGATTGAAAAAGTGAGAACAGATTTAGGATTATCCAAGAAAAATCTTAGTTTCACTTCAATCATGGAGAAAGCAGAGAAAAAATGGAAAAATCTTTCACGTCAAGTTAGAGTAGTAATTGCGTTAATGTCTTTTCTAAAAATGGACTTTGAAAAATTAAACAAAATTAAAATTGAAGATCTAGATATTCCAAACAAAAAATTATTTTATTGGGATTTTGGTGATTCTCAATCAAAAACAATTGATATGGATCCAGAAAGCCAATATTACAAACAATTAACCAATACAGTTCAAGGTGAACCTCTTACTACATTTTTAACAAAACGATTTCAACGAATTGGTCCTACCACTGCAGTCAAATTTGCAGCATTTGCAAAATTCAAACCTGAAAGACGAATGGGTACCCTATCTAATCAAGAATTAGTTACTCTTAGTGATGCTCTTCAAAAATTTGAGGACTTTATGGCACCTGACTCGAGTTGTTTGGCTCCCTTGGGTGCTGAACCATTAGAAAAAGGCATCAAAAAATTCTTTAATCCTGACTTTACTGCTGTAGTTCAACGTCCAGCTTCTGCATATTCTGGATTCCCTTTCATAATTGAGATGGGAATTGCATATGGTGGTGATATAAAATCTGGGGGACCACATGTTTATCGTTATGCAAATCGTATTCCTTTACTTTATGATGAGGGAAGTGATGTAGTCCTTAAAGTTGTACATGATACTGATTGGGGTAGATACAAAATAAAAGGTGAACCTCCTTTCATAATTGTATCTCATATTTGCTCAACTAGAATTCCATACAAAACTGCAGGAAAAGAAAATGTTGCAGACAGAGAAGAAATAGAGAGAGAATTAAGATTGGCATTACAATTCTTGTCACGAAAACTAGCATCATTTATGTCTAAAAGAGGTCAAGCTGAAATGGCAAAAAAGAGAGCTAATCTTTATGCAAAATATATCCCAATGATTGCAGAATTTTGTACAGAACTTGCTGGAAAGAAAAAAGAACCAAATTACCAAAAAATATTAGATGCTGAAAAAGCTTCTCAACCAAAATTAATACCGGAGGAAAATAAAATTGAAAACAAGTAAATCAAAAAAACAAAATAGAATTAAAGAACTAAGCAAGAAGGCTGATGAAAAACAAAAAAAAGTCCTTGCGATGCTTAAAGACCATGGTGCAAAAATATATGATGAATTAGATAATGGACAATTCCCAAAATTTTCTATCCCTAGTAGATCTGTAAGTAACATTGTTTATGATAAGAAATTACGACAATACATCTTAGGTAGTAATTCAGCTTTGAGAAGTTCTAGAAATTCTGCTCAATTAAGATCATTTACTCAATTAATGTGGTTAGCATTTTTTGCAAATAGATTAACAAAAGAAAAAAAATCATCTACACTAAGAGATGTTTATTATTCTTCTCAGGCATTTGGTGTAGAATTTGAAGACCAAGGTGAATCTGATAACATTATTGTAGATTTAGAAGCAGTGACTTCTAGAGCTAGAGAAGATTTTCACATATTTCCTGAAGAGCGAAGTTCTATTTTTGGTGATTTGAATATAGAGTATACAATTCCTGGATATGAGGGTAAGACAATGAATTTGTCAAACCATCCTGATGGGTATTCAATTGGTCCAAGTTTGACTACTGCAGAATTAGTTGATACCACTGCAGAGATTGTAATTGCAATTGAAAAAGGTGGTCTCTTTACAAGATTTGTTGAAGAACAAGTTGACAAAAAATTCAAATCCATAATTATCAATACTGGGGGACAAGCTCCACGTTCAACTAGAACTTTGTTAAAAAGACTTCATGATGAAATGAAATTACCTGTGATTGTTCTTACAGATGGTGATGTGTATGGGGAACATATTGCAATGGTAATAAAATCAGGTTCTGCAAATGCTGCACATCTCAGAGAATTAACTGTCCCTGATGCCAAATGGGTTGGAGTTTGGGCAACTGATATTGAAAAATACAAATTACCTACAATCCCTATGACTGAATCTGATATCAAGAGGTGCTATGATCTTAAAAAAGATCCTCGATATCAGGATGGAGTTTGGAAAAAAGAACTAGATGTCTTTTTAAAAATTAAACGTAAAGCAGAATTAGAGGCTTTCTCAAAATACGGTCTCACTAACATTACTGAAAAATATTTACCACAAAAACTAGAACTAGCAAAAAGTCTTTAATTATTTTATTCTTAGTGTCAAGACACCATTTCTATATTTAAAATCAAATATTTGCATACTCTTGGCATTTTCTATTGGAACTTCTTTTGAAAATCCCATAGTTCCGCGAATGTATAGCATTCCCTCAACTAGCCGAACTGCAATTTTATCTTCAGGACCTGGTACATCAGCTACAAACACATATTCATTTTCCCCTTTGATTAAATCATATACCCAATTTTTTGTCTCTTGTTCTCGTGCTTGAGTGTATAGTGGTTTATGATCTTTTGTCATTTTCTTTAAAACTCTAACCCAAAAAATCATTGTAATTGCTGCACCAACAATTAAAATAAAACTTGCATAACCTGAATCTGCTCGTTGTGTCATCATGTAGATGATACCTAAAAATAAAATTACAATTATGGGTATTACAAAATTTAATGATTGTTCATTTGAATATGCTCCTTTGTAACTTGACAAGCAGTAAAAATTTAGTTTCACCAAATATAAAGTATCTTTGAGAATTCCTTTTGTTTTAATGATTAACTCCTTGAAAATTTCTCAAAAACTATGAAAATAGTAGTTATAGATCATGTTTTATTCAATTAGAATTTATTTTAAAAATGATGGAATCCTCTAAACTTGAAAATGATCTTGTTTCTGAACTCAAATTATCTCCTTTACAGGCTAAAGTGTACCTACTTGTTACATGCTATGGAAAAATGTCCTCTGAAATAATTTCTCAGAAACTAAAGATTTCGTTAGATGATGCAGAAAACTCATCAAAAGATCTTATGACTTTGGGTGCTTTCATAGATATTTCTGAAACTGAATTTGAGGCAATGCATCCTAGATTTACTGCAGTTAACATGTATAGACGAATGTGTGAGCGAGAAAATATTGAATTTAAACGAAACCAAATTGTAGATAGTATCGGAGTAATTTTAGAAAAACCATATGAGGATGCAAGAACTAAATAATGCTAAAATTGGTGAACAGCATTGAATATTGATCCTGAAACATGTAAACATCAACCTGTCTATTTTGGTGTGATAAACATCAACATCGATGAAAAAACAATTGGTTCAGTTGATGTATGGCGATGTGGTGCGTGCAAGAAACGTTTCTGTGAAGAAAAGCAACTTGGAATTGAAGAGATAGCTGATTTAGTGGGAATGCCAAAAATTGATGCTGATGCAAAATGGGCTGTAACTGTATGTAAATTACAAAAAGGAAAATACAAATGGAAATTAGTCAAACTCAAAGAAAATGGAGAAATCAAACATGAATGCTTGGATGAACAAGTAATTCCATTAAAAATAAATAATTATAAAATAGATGATGATACACATTGGAGCTTTTTGATTGATGATAATGTTAACAAGGCTGTAGAAATTTAATCTTAAAATGGATCTTAAAGTTCACATTAATAATATTCATGGGAGTCAAATGGCTGCAAAAATTACTGGTAAATTTACTATTGATAATAATGATTTTCGTTTTACTGCCATTGCATTTGGTCGAATAGGTGGCCAAAATATTGGTGCAAAACTTTCTAAAACAACTGAAACAGAATTAAAAAAATTAGGTTATGATATTGATGAGGTTATAATTACTCTTCAAAATAATTTAATTCAAGGAGATTTGACTCTTCCTGAAGGTCTCAAAAAAGAATCCTTTGTTGATGACTAAAATTGGGCTTCTGCTAGTGCTTTTGCACAGGAACAATTTCTATTTTTAGGAATACTATCAATTAATTCTGTCAGAATTTTTTTTGTTATTTCTACATTTTTTGATAATGTTTCTAAAACTTGTTTAGCTGTAACTGGTTTGTCTGCCCATACATCATAATCTGTAACTGTTGAAATTGATGCATAACACATTTGTGCTTCTCTTGCTAGCTGGCATTCTGGAACAAGTGTCATTCCAATAATATCTGCACCAGTTGTTCTGTAAAATTTTGACTCTGCTTTAGTTGAAAATCGTGGACCTTCAATGCAGACATATGTACAATCTTTATGAATTTTTATTCCCATATTGTCTGTTACTTGTATAATTGATGATTGTAATTCTGGACAAAAAGGATCAGCTACTGAAATATGAATTACTTTGCCTTTTTCTGAAAATGAACCATCCCTTGATTTTGTAAAATCTAAAAATTGTGATGGTAATACAAAATGACCTGGTGCTAATTCTTCTTTTAGACTTCCAACTGCTGATGGTGCAATGATTCTTGTAACACCCAATTCTTTGAATGCCCAAATATTTGCTTTAAAATTAATCATATGTGGTGGAATTGTATGTTTTTTACCATGTCTTGGAAGAAAAGCAATTTTTCTTCCTTTGAATGTTCCAACAGTTATTGTGTCTGATGGTTTTCCATATGGTGTATCAATATCTACTTCTTGTGAATTTTCAAGTAATCCTGAATCATAAATTCCTGTTCCTCCAAAAATCCCAATTTCGACATCATTTTCCATTAGTATTTCACCAATGATTTACAATCATATTTGCTAATTCCTTTCATCCCATTCAATTCTGTCAATTCAATTAGGAATGCAAAACCTGTGATTTTTCCTCCTACTTTTTCAATTAATTTTGCAGATGCTTTTGCCGTGCCTCCAGTTGCAAGTAAATCATCACAAATGAGAATTTTTTGCCCCTTTTTGATAATGTCTTTTTGAATTTCTAGTGTATCTTTACCATACTCAATTGTGTATGATATTTTTGTTGTTTTTCCTGGTAATTTCCCTGCTTTTCTGATCATTATCATACCTTTATTGTATCTTGAAGCCAAAATACTGGCAAGAATGAATCCTCTTGATTCTATTCCTGCAAATACATCAATATCTTTTGGATGAAATTTTTTTGAAAATTCATCTGCAATGAAAGATAATGATGATGGATCTTTCAAAATTGGACTAAAATCTCTAAATAAAATTCCTTTTTTAGGAAAATTTGGGTATTCTGTAATTTTTTCTTTTAGATTCATAAAAACTAAAATTATTTAGTAAATAAAATTGTTTAAAATTATTCTAATGTAAAAGTACCATTTACAGAATTAAATGCATCTGTTGCAGAAATTGTATATGTTCCAGGTTCTGTATCTTTAGGAATTATCCATGGTAAATTGATATTTCCTTGATCTGATGCTATAAATGATAATGTTTCAATAATTTCTCCATCAGATGCAATGATTTCAAATGCTACTGTTTGTTTGGCACCATTCACTTTGATTAAAATTGTTTTTCCAATTTCAGGTATATCAGACCCTTCTTCAACTGATATCACCATTCCTTCTACTAATGTAGCTAAAACTTCAATTTCTATAGTATGGAAATTAGAACCGCTTTTTGCATTAAATTTCCAGATACCATGTGCGGCATCTGTTGGAATTCTAAAAGAACTTTCTGAAATTTTTCCATTTTTGTCTGAAAATGTTTCTCTTTCTTTAATGATATTTCCATTTGAATCCATTAAGGTAACTGTTAGCAAAACATTCTCTGCTGTATCACCTAAAAGTAAAATTGAATCACCTGGCAGATATTTTTCTTTTGTAGTATTGATTTTAATTTCTCCTGATCCTGTTTGTAATCCTACTGTGAATACTTCGGTACTTTGAGCACTACCTTTGCTAATTACTGCAGTATACACTCCAGATGGATAGCCAGTTAAATCAAGTTCATAATTTCCTCTACCATCTGACTGTAATGTAATTGAGATACTATTTCCTATTTGTTTATCTGATGGGGCTATTATCAACAAACTAACAATTTCAGATGCTTTACCTGATAGTGATATATTTGCAATATCCCCTGCTTTGTAATTCAAACTATCGAATTCTAAATTAACTGGAATTATTGGTAGTTGACCCACTCCTGTAAAAATAAACTCTGTTTCTTTTTCTTGAGTTGCAATAATTGTATATGTTCCTTTATTAGCTATTTGTTCTGTTTGATATTCAAAAGTTACAAACCCATCTTCATCAACTTGAAATATATCTGCAAAAACCTCTTTTCCTAATGGATCTTCAATAACTATTCCAATTGGTTTATTTGGTAATGCGGTTCCATTAAACATCATAATTTCCCCCTGATCAAATTTCAAACTAGAAGATGTTATGATGATGATTTTATCTGATTCTACTATCCATTGTTTTAGAATGTTTTGTCTTCCATCTGAAATTGTTACACTGTATTTTCCAAATGGCATATCTGCTGCAATAATGATTGGTTCAGCTAATTTCCAATTACCTTTACTATCTATTTCTCCAGTTCTTGTAACAAAAATTTCTCCATCTTCATTTGTAACAGTTGATGTAATTGCACTGCCAGGATCACCTGTTCCAAATATTTCTAAAAAGTCTCCCCTATGAACCACATTTGGAATTCCTTGAATTGTAAACCTGATGATTTCTGATTCTGGAATTCTATCTCCAATTTTTTCAATTCTAAGACTAATTTTTTCTTCTTTTCCTTCTTTGTCTTTTATTTTGAAATCTACTCTTCCATCATTTTGATCTGAAGGAATTTTCATTGTAGTCATAAAGTGACCATTTTTGTCTGTTACAAAACTACCAATTTTTTTGGAGTCCACGTAAAAATCAAATTCTTGCGAACCTCCAAATTTATCACCTGTTACTCTAATTGATGAGCCTACATTTGGTTTCTCTGGAACAATTCTAAATGTTGATTCAGAATTTATTCCATCTTGTGATTTTTCTGATTCTTCATTTACATTTGGAATTGCAACAACATTAGGTATTTCTGAGGATAGCACAACTCCTGTATCTGTAACCTCATCTTTGTTATCTAATGCCTTCCAATTTATCCCTGGATTTGGTTTATCTGTTTTAACTCCAAACTTTACAAATTCTCCTGGTTTAATTGAATCTGATGATGTAAAAATTACAACTCCTACTGGAGTTTTTTCTCCTACCCAACCTTTTTCTGTTTTAAAAGATTTGAAACTAAAATCGCTTCCCAACCAAATCCTAAAAGTATTGATATCTTTATTTGAATTATTTTCTACTTGAATTATTGTTGTTTCATCTAATGAAAAACTTTTGACATTTACTTCTTCAGCATATGAGTTTATAGGAATTGTAATTAGAACTAGTGAAAATAATAATACAATTGAAAGAAACATTCCATTGGTAGTATATTTATTCATAATTTCTTGACTCCACATTTCTCACTTGTAATTATTTCTGAAATTTTTCTATTTTTTAGTTTAGTGTTATTCATGAGAAACCCTCTTTAATCCTAAATTTTGGCCTTTTGAAATTTATCCAAATCATGTTTTGTGTTTACATTTTGATATTGTCTAATTCTTTCAGCAATTAATCTATACAATGATCTAAATTGGTCTTTAGTTTCATCTGATAGAAAACTAGTCTCTTCAAGGGTAATTTTTTCACAAATATATCTGGTAATTTCTTCATTATCAAATTCTCCCCAATCATCATCTCTATGTTCTTGCCATATCTTTTTTAATTTCTCAAGATTTCCTTTTCCTTCCTTAGATGCCATATCTTGAGGTGTAATGTTTGAAAATCCTTCTTGTCTTAATTTTATTTCATAAGTTTGATTTACCGGGTGTAAATAATCTTCAAGAACAATATAATCCTCCATTGATTCTAATTTTTTACCCTCTCTTTCAAAGAATATGGTTTGAATGGATGAAAACTCATTTGAGATTAATTGGGCTGATATTTGCTTAGATTCATCAGTATTATCTAGTAAAACAAATGTCCTGTATCCGTGATTTCTATAAAAAATAGCTAAAGGCAACACTGAATTTTTGTTATATGCTGCAATGATGTTTAATGGATTCATTGAGATATTTGGATCTTTTAAGAATTTATCAAAAGCATTAAGATACATTGCATCTGATATTGTCTCTACAATTATTATTGGTCTAGAATTTGTACCAATTTCTCTATCCACAATTGATTCTATTTGACCTCTGGCTAATCCATACAAGATCGGAGTTAATGTTTTATCATCGGCATTCCAATAATCATAAAATATTCTGCTAAGATGTCTTCTCTTGTCTAATTCTACAACAAGCAAATTACCTGGTGTATAATCAAATATCATAAATGGCGAATGTGTTGCATACAAAACTTGATTAGAACCTGCCAAGTTTTTCAACAAATCTGAAATTCCAATTTGTTGAGTTGGATGAAGATTTCTTGCAGGTTCATCTAAAAGTAATATTGCCTCTTTTAATTCAGATCTTTGAGTTTCAGCTGCAAAGTTTACAATAAAAGAAAATGTCCATTTAAATCCCTCAGCTCTTCTATTTAACAATCCTGTGTTTGTAATTGTTCCATCTCTGTGAACATCTGAAATTACAACACTCAAAATATTTCCAGGATTGTATCTCAAATCTACATGGATTGGATCACCTTTCCATGTTGGATTTAATTTACTAGTTAATCTATTACTTGCTGCATTGAGAAGTTTAATACATTTTGAAGGACTAGTTTTTACTTCATCTAATTCCTTCATGTCTAATTCTGCTAAATAAAATAGATTTCTTACAGTCTCTGCCTTGTCAAACTCTTCAACATATTCAATTGAATCTGTTCTTTCTCCTTTTTCTTCTCTAAGGTATTCGTTGAGATTTATGTTACCATAAATTTTTTTGTAATCTGAAAAATAAACAAATCTTGGATGTAATTCAGATGCAATAAAATTCTCTAATGCTGATTTTTCACTTTCACCACTTAGAAGATTTGAAAATTGATTTTCTGGACTTTCATAGATTTTTTCCCATTCTTCAATAACACTATGTTCTTGGATGGCAATAATATGAAATTGATTACTAAATTCAGCCATTCCACTATCAAAGATTTCTTGATTTTTTGGAACTGCTTCATCAAAGAATTTTGTATCAACTTGAATTCTAAGATGATTTGGTATTGTATCTAAAAATTCAATTATTTGTTTTGAAAAATTTTCCCATGAGTTAAGTCCTTTATTTTCTTCCTCACCTAGTTCAATATCTTCAAATTCATACTGAACCTTTTGACTGCGATTTGTTTTAAATAATTTTATTTTTTTTATATCTGGTAAACTTGGGAATTTTTCTTTCAAGATTTCTGTTTCATGCTGACTTAAATTAAAATCCCCTTCGGCTAGTCTAATCTCATCTTTGAGCTCTTCATTCATTTCATCACAAAGATCCAGATCTGAAACCTGTTCATCTTTATTTAATAATGTTAATGCTTGAAGGATAGTTGTTTTTCCACTTTCATTTCTTCCAACAAAAGCTGCTAAATCCCCCACTGTAATCTCTCCAGAATCATGAATGCATCGATATGCTCTGACTCTGAATTTTCTAAGTCGCATCTAGCGATATTTAGTTGGCTACGATTTAACTTATTCGTCAGATTGATCTCGTGTTTTCAAATTTTGCTAAATAGATATAAGGGAATTGAGGATTTTAAAACAAAATGGTTACCCAGAAAGTTTTTCTTGTATTTGGCTTGCCAGTAATTTTTTCAATAATTTTTGGTTCTGTAGTATTGAATGACATCCTTCAACAACCAAATCGTGAATTAAATATGTGGCCAATGTCTTTTTCTGAAGCCTCATCTCATGATGCTATAATTGAAATAATTGGATTATCAAATCAATACTCTACATCTGAACCAGTAGAAATCAAAATCAACGTAAATGATAGTTCTTTTGATTGTGGAGACCTTTATGTCACGATCTACTCTTCTGAAAACAATGTAATTACTCAAGGTGGATACTTTGAGCAATGTTTTGAAGAAGGAAATTATTTACTTCCAATTGGGGACTCTTTTTCAGAAATTGTTGATATTCCTGGTTCTTATGAAATTGTAGTAGAAATGGTTTCAAAAGAATTAAAGAACATATCAATAAGGGGAATATTTACTGTTAAATAGGAATGAATTGTTGTATGATAAATAAGAAATTAGTTTTAAAAAATGAGGTAATTTGATGGCAAAGAAAAAAGAAACTCTACTTGATGAAGCAAAAAAAATTAAGGCAGAATTAGATGAATTAAAAAATAAAAAGAAAAAATTAGATTCTTCAAAAAAAGCTGAAGCCAAACCTGCAAAGAAAACAGCAAAAAAAGCTGAAGCCAAACCTGCAAAGAAAACAGCAAAAAAAGCTGAAGCCAAACCTGCAAAGAAAACAGCAAAAAAA
>Ga0208879_1000210_pt1 | contig 62795 bp, 56 predicted proteins | sample Knorr_S15_td_Bot_FD_185605 | JGI IMG/M metagenome (GOLD analysis project Ga0208879, IMG submission 185605) | Marine microbial communities from Southern Atlantic Ocean transect - Knorr_S15_td_Bottom_ad_5009_LV_A (SPAdes) (version 2) | ecosystem: Environmental > Aquatic > Marine > Oceanic | place... | reverse complement strand
CTTCTCTTTCGAAGAAGTTCTTTAAGGCAGTACGAGCATTGTCGTTATACTTAAATGAACCAGCCCATCCTTTAGCAGAACCTAAAACATCAGAGTTAGAGAATCCACCTACGGCAGCGATAAAGTTCACATCTGTTAAATCTTCACGACCACTCATCAAGTCAGTCATGTGTATATCTTTCACATCAAAACCAGCTAAGTAAAGTGCGTAAGCCATTTCTCGCTCAGAGTTAGAACCCTTTTCGCGAATGATTGCCGCTTTTAATCCACTAGCCTTTTTTCTGTTTGGATCTAATCCCATAGCTGCTAACTGTCCGCTGAACGATGCAGGGAAGTTAAACTCTAAAGGCATGTGCTTATAGTTATTGAAACGCTCTAAAGCTTTTTCTTCACCACTTTGCTTGCGATCTAATAAGTACGAAGTCTTGTACCAAACATCTCTTAAGTCGCTAACGCTTAAGTTGAAGTTTAGATCATTACTTGTAATGTTCAATTCAGAAGCATCAACTGCAGTACCTAAAGTATGGTAGACAATGTTCATCTCCCCTAAAATAGCATCCGCTTTAGCGATGTCGTTTACTTGAAGAATTACACCAGCGTTTTCAGCGAATAATACTTTTACGATGTCTTGCTCATTCAAGCAAGTTAAATCGATGTCGGCACCTAAGTTTACATCAGCAAAACACATTTCTAATAAAGTAGTAATTAAACCACCTGCAGAAATATCGTGTCCAGCTTCAACCAAGTCAGACTTGATTAATTTCTGAATCGCATTGAAACCATTCTTAAAGAATTCAGAGTCTTGAATTGTTGGCGTTTCAGAACCTACTTTGTTATTTACCTGAGCAAACGAGCTACCACCTAACTTATACGCATCTTGCGATAAGTTGATATAGATGATCGGTGCATTTTCCTTTTTCTTTAATACAGGACTCACCACTTGGTTGATGTTACTACACTCACCAATAGCAGAAATGATTACTGTACCCGGAGAAATAACTTTGCTTCCGTCCTTGTACTTCTGAGTCATCGATAAACTATCCTTTCCTGTAGGAACGTTAATTCCTAAAGAAATAGCGAAGTCGCTAATCCCTTTTACAGCATCGTATAAACGTGCATCTTCACCTTTATTTCTACAAGGCCACATCCAGTTGGCACTTAATGAAACGCCATTAAGATTATCTGAAATAGGAGCGAAAACAAGGTTTGTTAAAGCTTCGGCAATAGAATTTCGCGAACCAGCAACAGGATCAATCAAAGCACTTATTGGAGCGTGCCCCACAGAAGTAGCAACCCCTATTTTACCTCTGTAATCTAAAGCCATTACCCCACAATCGTTAAGTGGTAAATGTAATGGACCTGCGTTTTGTTGTTTAGCAACTTTACCCGACACACAACGGTCAACCTTGTTGGTTAACCAGTCTTTACATGCCACAGCTTCTAATTGAAGTACAGAGGTGATGTATTCGAATAGGTTATCTTGGTTGTATTCTAGCTTAGAGAAGTTTGCTTTTTCTCTAGAATCTATCATAATTGTTTTTGGAGAAGAACCGAAGTAGTGTTTCAACTTCATGTCGATGGGTTTACTACCATCTTTACTCGATTCAAAAGAGAAGTTCATATCGCTGGTAATCTCACCTACATCGTAGAAAGGAGCTCTTTCGCGCTCAGAGATTTTGCGTAATTCTTCGATGTGTTTTTCGTTTATCACCAATCCCATACGCTCTTGAGATTCGTTACCTACAATCTCTTTAGCCGACAGAGTAGGGTCGCCAACAGGAAGTGCTTCTAAATCGATTTTACCACCCGTTTCTTCTACCAATTCCGAAAGACAGTTTAAGTGTCCACCAGCACCGTGATCGTGAATAGAAACAATTGGATTATTGTCGTTTTCTACCATGGCTCTAATTGCATTGGCAGCACGCTTTTGCATTTCGGGGTTTGAGCGCTGAATAGCATTTAACTCAATAGCATTGCCTAATTGGCCCGTATCTACGGAAGATACAGAAGAACCACCCATACCAATACGGTAATTGTCTCCTCCTAAGATAACCACACGGTCACCTTTGTTTGGAACATCTTTAAGGGCATCTTCGTGTTTAGCCCAACCAATACCACCGGCTTGCATAATCACTTTATCGTAACCTAATTGCTTATTGTTTTCAGTATGCTCAAAAGTAAGTACCGAACCAGTAATTAAAGGCTGACCGAATTTGTTACCGAAGTCAGAAGCACCGTTTGATGCTTTGATTAAAATATCCATTGGTGTTTGGTACAACCAAGGACGCTCTTCCATTCCTTCTTCCCAGTTGCGCTCTTCTTCCAAACGAGAGTAAGAAGTCATGTAAACAGCCGTTCCGGCTAAAGGTAAACTACCTTTACCACCTGCTAAACGGTCTCTAATTTCACCACCCGAACCTGTAGCAGCACCGTTAAAAGGCTCTACCGTTGTAGGGAAGTTATGCGTTTCTGCTTTTAGAGAAAGTACAGATTGAATTTCTTTTGTGTGGTAGTAATCGGCAATATCCTGACGCTTAGGAGAGAATAATTCGATTTTAGGACCTTTTACAAAAGCAACGTTGTCTTTATATGCCGAAACCAAATTACCTCCGTTCATTTCGGAAGTCTTCTTGATTAATTTGAAAAGACTTGTTTCTTTTTCTTCACCATCGATGATGAAAGTTCCGTTAAATATTTTGTGACGACAGTGCTCAGAGTTGATTTGTGAAAAACCAAATACTTCAGAGTCTGTTAATTTTCTTCCTATTTCTACACTAACGCTGTCTAAGTAAGCAACCTCATCAGTACTTAAAGCCAATCCTTCTTGATTGTTATAAGCAGCGATGTCTTCAATGTGAATGATTTCTTCAGGCTTCGTATCAACCGTGAAAATCTCTTGGTGAAGACCATCGTATTTTACTTGCAACATTGGATCATAGCCAGCTTCCTCATCAAAAGCAAAATATTCTTCAATACGAGCTATACCATCTACATCCATGTTCTGAGTGATCTCAACAGCGTTTGTACTCCAAGGGGTAATCATCTCTTTTCTTGGGCCTACAAAAGTTCCGTCAACAGCCTCAGCATTTACTTGCTCAGCATCGCCGAACAACCATTGCAATTTCTCGCAATTTTCTTGGCTAATAGTTTCTTTAGTGGCTACGGCAAATACTTGGTTTGCTCCCTTAAAGAATGAAATCATAGATAGATTTTTTGGTTGCGTTTTATAAGTCGCAAAATTAGGTATTTTTTGGGAAATAGGGCCAAAAAAAAGCCCCGATAAACGGGGCTTCATTTTACTTTAACAGGCTTTCAATTTGCTCAGCCAATTCTGTGCCTATTCGATCTTGTGCTTCTAGGGTTGCAGCACCAATATGTGGACTTAAAGAAATTTGATGTGTCATAAGTACCTTCATATTCGGTGTAGGTTCGTTTTCGAAAACATCCAAACCAGCAAAGCGAACTTTACCGCTATCTAAAGCATCTAGTAAATCTTCTTCGTCGATTACACCACCACGGGCAGCGTTTATTAAACCGACATTGTTTTTCATCATTTCAATTTCATCTTTCCCTATTAAAGCTTTGCCTTGATAAGGAACGTGAACCGTAATGAAATCAGCATTTTTGTATACTTCTTCAATAGCAACGGTATCAATTTTGAAGTTTACCTTTTGTCCGTCGTAGAAATCTAATTGAATATCGGCAGTCTCGCAGAATGTATCGTGAGCAAGAACTTCCATGCCTTGACCTAAAGCAATTTTAGCAACCTCTTTTCCGATACGCCCGAAGCCAATAATACCGATTTTCTTCCCGCGCAATTCGATTCCTGCACCGTAGCTTTTCTTTAATTCCTTAAAGCGTGTATCGCCATCTAAGGGCATATTTCGGTTAGCGTCGAATAAGAAACGAACCATACCAAAAAGGTGAGCAAAAACTAATTCAGCTACTGAAGCAGAACTTGCACCTGGAGTATTGATTACGTGTAAGCCTTTTTCGCGAGCGTAGTCAACATCTATATTGTCCATACCAACACCACCACGACCGATGAGTTTTAAGTTTGAACAAGAATCAATAATGTCTTTGCGAACTTTTGTTGCCGAGCGAACTAAAAGTCCAGCAACATCATTTTCGTTAATGAAATCGATCAAACGCTCTTGGGCTACTGTATCTGTTAAAACTTCAAATCCTGCAGCTTCTAAAGCCTCAATTCCGCTTTTCGCTATTCCGTCGTTAGCTAATATCTTCATGTTTATTCTTCTAAATCGTTGTCAAAAACTTCAATTACACTGCTCTTTTTCACTAATGGAGTCCATTTGGTTGTAAAACGAGTGGCGCGAACTATATGGTTGTCTATCCAGTGGTAGTTTCCACCGCGAGGTTTGTTCATTAATAAACCGTGGTATTTAAATCCGTGTTTATCTAGCCAGGTTAAGGTTACTTCTCTAGTGTCTTCCGTTCTCGAAGTAAAAAAGGTGATGATGTGTCCTTCGTCATACCATTCGTTAATAATCTTATGAGCGTCTAACCAAGGCTCACAAGTCACCATTCTTTCGGGCTCCTCGTTTGGAACATCTTCGGTAATTGTACCGTCGATGTCTATTAGGTAATTCTTTACATCCTCACCAAGTTGAGGACTGATATGTTTACCATCTTTATCGAAAAGTTCTTTTAGCTCGTGAGTCATTTTAGGCAAGTTTTTGCATAGCATCAACCAGTACCTGAACACTTTCTATTGGAAGGGCATTGTAAATAGAAGCGCGATAACCACCCACAGAACGGTGACCTTTCAATCCATTAATACCAGCTTCATTCCATAATTTATCGAATACTTCTTGTTTGCTTTCGTCTGTTAAAATGAAAGTAACATTCATTTTAGAACGATCTTCTATAGCTGCAGCTCCTTTAAAGTAGGGGTTGCGATCAATTTCATTATAAAGTAATTCTGCTTTAGCATTATTTACTTTTTCAATCCATTCTACGCCACCATTTTTCTTCAACCATTCCAGAGTCAACATCGAAACGTAGATTGGAAATACTGGAGGTGTATTAAACATCGATTCCTTTTTGATGTGAGTTGTATAATCTAACATCGTAGGGATTTCACGTCCTGTTTTGTTTAAGATTTCATCTTTTACAATCACCAAAGTCGCTCCTGCAGGACCCATGTTCTTTTGGGCACCAGCATAGATCAAATCGAATTTTGAAGCATCGAATTGGCGAGAGAAAATATCCGAAGACATATCGCAAACCAAAAGGCTATCGCCCTTTACTTCCGGGAATGCTTGAAATTGTGTCCCGAAAATAGTGTTGTTTGAAGTGAAATGTAAATAGTCTATGTCTGCAGGGACTACATATCCTTTAGGTATATACGAGAAGTTTTTGTCGTCAGAACTTGCGATAACATTAATGTCACCCAATTTCTTCGCTTCTTTAATTGCTTTGTCAGACCAGGCTCCTGTATTGATATAAGCAGCTTTTCCATCTATTTTCAACAAGTTCAAGGTAGTCATTAAGAACTGTGTACTTGCTCCACCTTGAAGGAATAAAACCGAATATCCCTCTGGAAGGTTCAATAATTCTTTCACCAAAGCTATAGCATTATCCATTACAGCAATGAAATCTTTCGATCGGTGCGAAATTTCAATTAGGGAAAGGTTTGAGTTGTTGAAGTTGATTACAGCTTGTGAAGCTTGTTGAAGTACCTCTTGCGGAAGAATGCAAGGACCTGCACTAAAATTGTGTTTTTTCATCTTGATAATGAGTCAGTTTGCTTTAGTGAATAAAAAGCAAAATTCGACTTTTTAAAAGAAATGAGAAAGGTTTTATAGGCTTATTAATAATAAGTTTTGAACGGAAATAGTAGGTAGTTAATAGTATTCAATAGATAATTACGATTGAAAGTAAGACCACGAATGAATGAAATAAATGCATCTAATACGGGCATGCTTTTTTGTTGAATTATAATTATTGACAAAGAATTAAGTTTTAGGTATTGAGTTCGACTTATTGTGTATTTAATGAAGGGAATTAATCATCTTTAAATTTAAAATCAACAAATTCTCAAATTAAATTTATTGCGTTTGTAGACCTCTCTGTATGTTTTTGGCTTGCTTACCATCTTGGCTTTTGTGATTCATTGCAGGAACATTTTCTACAAATCGCCATTTACCATTTTTAAAAGTCAAGCCGTCGTAGCTTAAGCTGGGGAAGTAAAACTCGTACATTCCCTTTTGGGCACCTTCAAGAGGTTCTAGGTGATCGAAAATGATATATTCTTCATCTTCATTGTACCCCATGCTAGTGCTTGTATTTTTAGAGTATTCAAGTACCATTCTATGTCGAGTACCATCATTCATCTTTATGATAGGAGCTCCAAAAATGGGTTCTCCATCCTCGTCGAAATAAAGAATGTCAATTATTCTTTTTGTTGTTGAAGTGTTGTTGCCATCCCAGCCTAAAAGGGTGTAGTAATTTTGCTTCTCAAACTTAGTGTGTACTATATTTGAGTAAAGTGCGCCATACCAATCACCATTAGTAAATGTTTTATATTGCTCGTCATCAACAAACGATGAGATGTCGTTTAGTTTGAAGAAGTAAAGTTCCTTTTTTCGTTTCTTGTAAAATTGGAGATAGGCAAAGTATTCAAAAACCCCATTTTCTTTTGGAACTACCCAATTGAAGATTTTAAAATTTTTATCCGGAGAAGTAAGTATGCTGAGTTTGTCAATATTCTCAAACGTATAATGAAAACTACCTCTTAATAGTAGTACTTCTTCAATGTCTTCTATTAATAATTTATTGGCCTCATTTTTAAGAGAATCATTACTAGCAGTAAGAATCTTATTTGCTAGTGTTTGTAATCTTGATTCAAAAAAAATGAAATCACTTTCACTCTGAGCTTGTGTGATACAAGTCAAGGACCAAAAAGTGATAAATATATATATGAGTTTAGTCTTCACAGTGAAGAAAGGCTTTTTTAGATAGTAATTCTTCTTCGGTTTCTACATTCTCTTCGTCTGGAACGCAACATTCTACGGGGCAGACGGCAGCACATTGAGGTTCTTCGTGGAATCCTTTACATTCGGTGCATTTATCTGTTACAATATAGTAAAAGTCGTACGATACTGGTTCTAGCTCTTCGTCTGCATCTGCAGAAGCGCCACTTTTTGAATGTACTTTCCCTGAAAGTTCAGTCCCTTCACCAAAAGACCACTCTATGCCACCTTCATAAATAGCTGTATTAGGGCATTCAGCTTCACAAGCTCCACAATTGATACATTCGTCAGTGATCTTAATCGCCATTGTCTTTTTATGCTTTAAAGATTTGTATTTTCGCAACACAAAGATAGAAAAAACATTGTTGATGGATCGCGAAAAAATCATAGAGGCGTTTAGCTTTTTAGGAGAGTTTATGACACAGTTTCAGTCTGCTGAAACACAGAAGAAAGATTTAGCTTTAAACGAAGCGTTTTATGAGGTGTTTTCGTCTGCCATTTATACCGCAAAAACTCATAATGGATGGTTTGAAGAGAAGCAAGTCCGTAGAGCTATCTTTTCTATTTCCCAATGGTTAAATAAAGAGATGCTTGATCGTTGGTCTTCGGTATATCCTTGGAACAAGAGATCGAAGAAAATTGCCATTATTATGGCGGGGAATATTCCGTTGGTAGGATTTCACGATTTTGCTTGCGTTTTACTTTCAGGAAATCATTTATTGGTAAAGTTGTCGTCTGAGGATAAGATTTTATTACCACTTATCGCTAAGATCTTAATTTCGTTGAATCCGGAATTTCAAGTTAAAATTGAATTTACAGAATCGCGTATGCAAGATTTTGATGCTATTATCGCTACAGGCTCAGATAATACATCGCGTTATTTTCAACATTATTTTGGGAAATATCCACACATTATTCGAAAGAATAGAAATTCTATTGCGGTATTGTCTGGTAGAGAATCAAAAGAAGAATTGATTGCTTTAGGGGATGATATTTTTGCATACTATGGTTTGGGTTGTAGGAATGTATCGAAAGTTTATGTGCCTAAGGGGTATAAATTTGATTCTTTATTTGAGGCACTTTACGAGTACAAAGATGTTGCTGATAATAATAAGTATGCCAATAATTTCGATTATTACAGAGCTTTATTTCTGATGGGTGGTAATGATATGTTGGAAAATGGGTTTCTCTTATTAAGAGAGGATAAGTCCTTGGCTTCACCAATTTCTATGCTTCATTATGAGGTTTATGATTGCATAGATGCGCTTCAAAAAGAGTTAGATTCCAAATCTGATCAAATTCAATGTTTGGTTTCCCAATTGGATATTCCTAAATCTTTCGAATTAGGGCAGGCACAATCCCCTGCTGTGAGTGATTACGCTGACGGAGTAGATACTATGGCCTTTTTAACAAGCTTATAATCGTTCAATCAGCTTTGTAAAGAGTTCAGTTAAATGCGGTTCGGCTTTTTCTGCTGTAGCGATTATTTCTTCAATCGTTACCGGAATCAGATTGTCAGGATTGCATTCGTCGGTTAATACCGAGACTACAGCACAAGGTAAGTTCATATGATTTGCAACAATTACTTCAGGAACAGTGGACATTCCGACTAAGTCTGCGCCTAAGATTTTTAGCATACGATATTCAGCTCTAGTTTCTAGTGAAGGACCTTGCCATGCGGCGTATACACCTGAATGAAAGTTGCAATTGATCTGAGTAGCACACTCCCATAATAAGGTGTTTAGTTTTTTATCGTAGGGTTGAGATAAGTCTGTGAATCTTGGCCCGTGAGCATCTATGTTTTTGCCTCTTAACGGATTTTCAAATAAGAGATTAATGTGATCGTCTAGAATAACTAGATCGCCCTTTTTGTAGTTGGAGTTAATGGCTCCAGAAGCATTAGAAATTAAAAGCTTTTCTATGCCAAGTTCTTTAAGGACTCTTATAGGAAAAGTGATTTCTTTAGCAGAGTAGCCTTCATAGTAGTGAAACCTACCTTGCATGATTACAACAGGCTTATTCGCTATTTCTCCAAAAATTAGTTGGCCTTGATGGGACTCTACAGTTGAAATAGGGAAGTGAGGGATGTCACTATAAGGAATAGTGAGTTTAATAGTGCAGTTTTCGAGTAAACCACCTAAGCCAGTGCCTAATACAATCCCAATGTTGGGTTTAGTATAGTCGAAATTGTTAATAAAATATAATGCCTCTTGTATCTCTTTCATAGTATAAGTTTAAAGCAAAAGTAATGAACATTTCACTGTTAGTTAAAGCTGTATATTAAAATATTATTTTGATAATTCATTGTATTGTATATATTTGCACTCCAAACATCTATAAAACAAGGTGTTTTGGTTTTAAAAAAAAGATATTTTATCCATTCCCCCCAGATGTAGATTTTAAAAAAGGCAAGTCTTCGGATTTGCCTTTTTTAGTTTTATATCATTTCGTACAGGTATAAAAAAAAAGTCCTCGATTTCTCGAAGACTTTTTTGTGACTTGGCAGGGGCTCGAACCCTGGACCCTCTCCTTAAAAGGGAGATGCTCTACCAACTGAGCTACCAAATCAAAATGTAATAAAGCAATAAAGTGACTTGGCAGGGGCTCGAACCCTGGACCCTCTCCTTAAAAGGGAGATGCTCTACCAACTGAGCTACCAAATCAAAATGTGAAAAAACAATAAAGTGACTTGGCAGGGGCTCGAACCCTGGACCCTCTCCTTAAAAGGGAGATGCTCTACCAACTGAGCTACCAAATCAAAATGTGAAAGTACCTAGAACAGGAGTCGAACCTGCACGACCAAAGGTCATACGCCCCTCAAGCGTACACGTCTACCAATTCCGCCACCTAGGTAAATAAAGAACGTGTTTCTGCTTCGTGAAAAGCGATGCAAATATACGGGCATTATTTTAGAAGACAATGCCAGTTTTAAAATTTTATTAACTGTTTTTTTAAGCCATTGAAAACCTTACTATTCTATGATTGGCGAGCGTTCGAAAACAGCATTTTCATCAAATAATTTACGGTAAGTTTTTAAGTCGTGATAGTTTTTCGCCCCCATAGACTTGGTAACATGCATCATCTTTGGGTTGAAGTCACCAATCCATGTTACAATAACGTCTTTGTAGTTAGGGCGTTTTGTTCGTAAATGCTCTGCAGCAGAATTCAATACATAAGACTCCATGCCTAGACCTTGAAATTTAGGCGTTACACCAAAGGCTAAACCCCAAACAAATTTAGGCTTACTAAAGAGTTTTGTCCAAAGGAATTTCAGTTTCCCCCAGATGTTAAAGTTTCCATTTGTAGCTTTAAAAAATTGGTTTAATTCTGGAAGCATAATTAAAAAGGCGATTGGCTTTCCATTGAAGTAGGCAAACCAAACTAAATCCTCTTGCATTACAGGTTTAATCTTTTTCAGCATTGCCATAGCTTGATCTTTAGACATTCCTTTAAAATTGTCGTGTGTTACCCAAGCTGAATTGTATACCTCCCGAAAATCTTCTGCGTACTTCTTTAGATTTTTCTTATCTATAGTCTCAAGAGAATACTCTTTATTCTTTTTTATACGCTCATACCTTTTAATATACCTCTCAGGTAATTGAATGGTAAGTGGTCTAATAAAATTATGTTGATTGAAATAAGTCTGGAAGCCGTAGTTTTCGAAAAAGGCTTGATAATACGGAGGGTTATAGCTATTTGCATAAATAGGAGGGTGGTCAAATCCGCTAACCAATAATCCCCAGTAGCGATCTTTTTCGCCAAAGTTGATGGGGCCATCCATTGCCTCCATATCTCTATCTATTAGCCATGTTTTACAGGTGTCGAATAGTAATGTTGCAGCAGACTCATCTTCAATACATTCAAAAAAACCCATTCCACCGGTTACTTGATTGAAAGTATTCGCTCTTTTTTCATCTATAAAAGCAGCAACTCTACCAACCGTTTTGCCATTAGAGTCCTCCAGTATAAATCGTATTGCCGAACCGTGTTCAAAGTATTTATTTTTCTTCGGAATAAATACAGCTTCTACTTCCTGCTTTATATGGGCTATCCAGTTCGGATCGTTCTTGTAAATAAGAGATGGAACCTGATGAAATTTTTTAATATCTGATGGAGTAGAAACTTCAACAATCTTCATATTTTGAAACTTAAGCTTAGGATTAACGATTGAAACTTAATGTTTATTAGTATTGCTGAAAGCTTAATACTGATAGCTGACGGCATATTCTAATTATTATCTTTGTTTCTGCATTTTCAATGCAATTTTACGATTTAAAAAGCAATAGATGAAAAATAAGCTAGTAATTGTTACTGGAGCTTCTTCGGGTATAGGAAGGGCTTGTGCTGTAAAGTTTGCTCAAATGGGGGCGAATATAGTTTTGGCTGCTCGTTCTGAGGTGAAACTAGAAGAAGTAGCTACAGAGATTGCTAAATATGGAGTTGAGGTTCTGGTTATGGCTACAGATGTAAGTAAAGAACAAGATTGTAAGAAATTGATTGAATCAACATTGGAGCGATTTGGGAAAATTGATGTGCTAATAAACAACGCAGGGATTTCTATGCGTGCTGCTTTTTCCGATTTGGATGTAGATGTTTTTAAAAAGGTAATGGCTGTAAATTTTTGGGGAGCGGTGTATTGTACGCATTACGCTATAGCTAGTATACTTAAAAATAAAGGTTCTGTGGTAGGCATTTCATCTATTGCAGGTTATAAAGGATTGCCAGGTAGAACTGGCTACTCGTCTTCAAAATTTGCGATGCATGGTTTCTTAGAGGCTTTGCGTATTGAAAACATGAAAAAAGGTTTACACGTTTTAATTGCTTGTCCTGGATTTACAGCTTCCAATATTCGGAATTCGGCTTTGTTAGGCGATGGTTCTTCGCAGGGCGAAACACCACGAGATGAGCAAAAGATGATGCAGCCCGAAGAAGTTGCTGCGTATATAGTAGATGCGGTTGTGAAAAGGAAAGATCGTTTAACTCTTACCTTTAGTGGTAAGCTGACAGTCATGTTGAATAAATTTTTCCCAAAACTCGTTGATAAATTGATTTACAATCATATGAGTAAAGAACCTAATTCTCCTTTTTAGATGAATGTATTTCTCATTGGATATATGGCTTCGGGGAAAAGTGTGGTGGGCGAGAGATTGGCTCAAATCCTTAACTATCGATTTGTTGATACCGATAAATGGGTTGAGGCTAGATTTTGTAAAACAATTCCTCAGATATTTGCTGAAGATGGTGAATCCAACTTCAGAACTAAGGAAAAAGAGTGTTTGGAGTTTTTAGTAGATCAAGAAAATTTAGTGATTGCTACAGGTGGTGGTACTCCTTTCTTTAATCAAGGTATGGAATTGATGAATGAACTTGGCGAAACTGTTTATTTGAAAGCTAATTCTCAAACATTAGCTGCTCGTTTATGGGACGAAAAGTCAAATCGTCCGAAATTGAACTCGTGTAAAAGTATAGAAGACTTGAATCATTTTATTTCTGAGCATCTTTCTCAAAGAGAATTAGTGTATGAAAAATGTAGGCATACTACATCAGTAGATGAAAAGTCTGTAGAGCAGATTGCCAAAAAAATTAAAAGCCTATTAATATGAGTTGTATAGAATTAAGAAGTGACACGTTTACCAAGCCATCGAAAGCTATGTTGTATGCTATGTTTCAAGCTGAAGTAGGAGATGATGTTTGGGATGAAGATTTTACGGTAAAAGCCTTAGAAGATAAAATTGCCCAAATATTTGGTATGGAAGCTGCACTTTTTTGTCCATCGGGAACCATGGCGAATCAGATTGCAATAAAAGTTCATACACAGCCAGGAGATGAAGTGATTTGCGATTATACTTCTCATATTTATCAGTACGAAGGTGGAGGAATTGCTTTTAATTCATCGGCTTCGGTAAAGCTGTTAGACGGAGAAAATGGGAAGTTGACGGTAGATTTAGTTGAAGCGGCCTTACGAGATGATAATATTCATTTTCCTCGCACAAGTTTAGTGTCTGTAGAAAATACAACGAATAAAGGTGGTGGAGCTTGTTACGATTTAAAGACTCTACAAGAATTATCATCTTTCTGTGAAAACAAAAATTTAAGTTTCCATATGGACGGAGCTCGTTTGTATAACGCCATGGTACAGACAGGAACTCAGCCTAGTGATTATGGCTCTATTTTCGATAGTATTTCTGTGTGTATGTCTAAAGGTCTTGGAGCTCCCATAGGTTCATTGTTGTTAGGAACGAAAGCATTTATTTTCAAAGCTAAAAGAATTCGAAAAGTACTAGGAGGAGGAATGCGTCAGGTAGGGTATTTGGCTGCGGCTTGCGATTACGCTTTAGAGTATAATGTAGGACTCTTAAAAGATGATCACCGTAGAGCAAAAGAAATTGAAGCTATTTTAGTAGGAGTCGATTACGTCTCTGAAGTACTTTCGGTAGAAACCAATATTGTGATCTTTTCTGTTCAGAATACTATAGCTCTAGTCGATTATCTTAAATCGAAAAATATTTTATGTTCTGCCATTGGACCACAGCAAATTCGTTTTGTAACACACTTGCAATTTAATGACGAAATGCTGGCAAAGCTTAAGTCAGCTTTGCTCTCTTATTCGTAACGAAGTGCTTTAACGGGTTCTACTTTTTGAATGAGTAGTGCCGGAATAATGAGGATGAACATACAAATGACTATACTCATCAAATTGATTGAGATCCAGTTTTCTAGTGATAAAGATACGGGGAGAGCTTTAACATAATAATGATTCGGGTCTAATTGAATAGGAGCGAAAAAGTGTTGAATTCCTATCATGCTAAGTCCAATTCCATTACCAATCAATAATCCTCTTCTTAGTAAGTAGAAAGCGTGGTATAAGAAAATTTTCTTAATCGATATATTGGCTGCACCTAGTGCTTTCATTAAACCGATCATTTTTGTTCTTTCGAGTATAATAATAAGTAAGGAGCTAATCATGTTTATACTCGCGACTAAAATCATAATCAATAGGATGATGAGAATGTTAAGGTCAAAGAGTTTTATCCAATCGAAAATTTGAGGATAGAGTTCTTGGGTAGAACTGACTCTTGTGTCATAAGGACTTACCATTTCGACCATCCCGTAAACATCATCACTATTATAGCCTTCTTTAACTTGAATCTCTAAGGAACTACATTGGTCGCTCGTCCAGTGATTAATCTTTTGGAGGTGCTTGATGTCTGCAAGAATATAAACATCATCAAACAATTCTATTCCGGTTTCATAAAGCCCCTTAATGGTGAATTTCCGGATTAAAGGTTGATTGCTGTTTCCTCCCTGAAAATAAAACAGTGCCTTGTCTTGAATCTGTAAACTAAGTTTTTGTGCAATTTTTTTTGAGATCACAATCTCTAAACTCTTGTTGTCTGAAGTGTATTCAGGAATGCTACCTTCAGTAAGGTGAGATTGAATAAAAGACCAGTTATAGTTTTTATCTACACCTTTAATAACAATACCTTCAAATTCTGTATCGGTTTTAATTAAAGCATTTTTTGTGATGCAAGGCTGAATTTGGTTTACCCCTTCAATTTGTAACAAGCTATTTATGAGAATACTATCAGCTAGTAGAGGGGCGGATTCTAAGGATTGATTAAGATCTAAAACAGATACTTGAATATCAGAGGTAAATCCGGTAACTTGAGCACTGATTTTTTCTTGCAGACCTTTACCGGTAGCAATAGCTAAAATCATTACAGTTATGCTTAAGCTTACCGCAGCAATCGCCATTTTTAAAATAGGTTTTGAAATGGAATGCTGAAGATTTTTTTCGGTGTGTAGGCGTTTTGCTACAAATTTTTCAAAATTCAAGGCTCTATGCTTTATATATATTCCTCCAAAGATAATAAAATGACTCTTCTGATTCTGCTTATCTCTGGGTTCTTATTTTCTTGTCAAGCACAACACGCAGATCGTATTGTTACCGGAGCCGAACAGCTTGATGATTATATCTATTTATTAGAAGGTAGAAATGTGGCTTTGGTCGCTAATCAAACGTCATTAGTTAATCAGGTACATTTAGTAGATACCTTGCTATCTAGAGGTGTGAATATTTCTAGAGTATTTGCTCCAGAGCATGGGTTTAGGGGGAAGGCTGACGCGGGGGCTCATATTGATGATGAGCGTGATTCAAAAACGGGTTTACCTTTAATATCTTTATACGGAAAGAATAAAAAACCTTCTAAGACAAGTTTGGAAGAAGTTGATATAGTCGTGTTCGATATTCAAGATGTGGGAGCTCGATTTTACACCTATATATCCAGTTTGCATTATGTAATGGAAGCTTGCGCCGAAAATAACATTCCTTTATTGGTTTTAGATCGACCGAATCCGAATGGGCATTATGTAGATGGACCTCTTTTAGACACTGCATATCAGTCTTTTGTTGGAATGCACCCTATTCCTATCGTTCACGGAATGACCATTGCAGAGTATGCTCAAATGATAAATGGTGAATATTGGTTGAATGACTCTGTTCAATGTGAATTATATTGGCAATCGATGAAAGGATATAATCATCAGAAGAGATATGATTTACCTGTAAAGCCGTCACCTAATTTGCCAAATGCTCAATCCATAGCCTTGTATCCTTCATTATGTTTGTTCGAAGGAACAGCTATTAGTGTAGGTAGAGGTACTTCAAAGCAATTTCAAATTATTGGTTCTCCGGTTCTCGATTCTTGTTCTTATGTATTTACGCCTATCTCAGGAGAAGGAGCTAACTATCCAAAGCACGAAAATGAAATTTGTTGTGGTTGGGATTTGAAAAATGAGCAATTTGAGTCGGGTATAAATCTTGCTTACCTCATTGAAACTTTTAATCAGTATGATGCGAAGGGAATCGAGTTTTTTAACTCCTTTTTTGATAAGTTAGCCGGTTCAAATGACTTGCGAATTCAAATTGAATCGGGTTGGACTTCAATTCAAATTAAAGATACTTGGCAAGAAGGTTTAATGCGATTTAAAAAGAAACGAGCTACCTATTTAATCTATCCATAAATGAGTAAAAATATATTTGTTTTCGCTATTGCGATAATTTCTCTTAATCTTCAATCTCAAACTTTAGATAATACTTTAGGAACTGAGGATCGAAAAGTGAAGAAGTTTGGTTGGATAGAAGAAGGTCCAGGTAATTACGATTTTTTCTTTGTTGGAGGAAATCGCTATACGGGTGACTTTAGTTTTTATTTTGAAAATAAAAGACTCAAGCAATCTGCTAACTTTAAAAATGGTTCTTTCCATGGTATGGTCATCGATTTGAATAAAGATGGTTCTGTGAAAAGTAAAGGACGATATAGAAATGGGAATAAAGTAGGAAAGTGGCTCTACTATTATGATGGGAATTCATTTGAAGAAAAGGTTTATTCGAGAAGGGAGCCTAATCAGGTTCGGAAATCAGTGTTTGTGAATTCGAATTCGGTAGTTACCGAGCGATTTAAAACCTTGCGCAATATGCGTTTTACTAAATACCATTACGAGTATCATCCTAATGGGAGTTTAAAACTCAAAAAAATACTTGTGAAAAGATATAGGAAGATATACGAAATTGAAGAGTATTTTGATTCAACTCGCATGGAAAAGCACTATTTCTTACAATTTGATAGCGAAAAAGAAAAGTGGGTTTATATTAATGAGTATAAAGAATTTAATAAAAACGGTAAACTCATAATTCATGAATACCATTAGTTGTATTGAAGGAGTTTCGTGTCGAAATTCTATTGAGTAAAAGCTGTAGATTTTCTTATTTAGTTTCCAATTTAATCTTTCAATTTTCATTTTGATTATCCACACAATAACTTACTTTTGCAGTGCAAAATAGAGAACTATGAATTTACACGAATATCAAGGTAAACAAATACTAAGTAGCTACGGTGTTGGGATACAACGCGGAATGGTTGCTACAACTCCGGATGAAGCGGTTGCTGCTGCAAAGCAATTAACCGAAGAAACGGGTACAGGTTGGCATATAGTTAAAGCTCAAGTACACGCAGGTGGTCGTGGAAAAGGTGGTGGAGTGAAGTTAGCTAAGAATTTAGATGAGTTAAGAACTCATGCTGAAAACATCTTAGGTATGCACTTGGTAACGCCTCAAACTTCTGCCGAAGGTAAATTGGTACACCAAATATTGGTTGCTGAGGATGTATACTATCCCGGTGAGAGTGAGACAAGTGAGATTTATATGTCTATTCTTTTAAACCGTGCTACGGGTAGAAACATGATTATGTATTCTACAGAAGGTGGTATGGACATTGAAGATGTTGCAGAAAACACACCTCATTTAATCTTTACTGAAGAAATTGATCCTTCTACAGGATTAATGCCTTTCCAATGTCGTAAAGTGGCTTTCAATTTAGGTCTTGAAGGGAAGGCATTTAAAGAGATGACAAAATTCGTTACTTGTTTATACAATGCTTACGACGGAGCTGATGCTTCTCTTTTCGAAATTAACCCAGTATTAAAAACTTCTGATAACAGAATTATTGCTGTAGATGCAAAAGTATCTATTGATGATAATGCATTGTATCGTCATAAAGATTACGCAGAAATGCGTGATGTACGTGAGGAAGATGCTTCTGAGGTTGAAGCTGGAGAATATGGTTTGAGTTATGTGAAGTTGGATGGTAACGTAGGTTGTATGGTAAACGGTGCTGGTCTTGCAATGGCAACTATGGACATCATTAAGCACGCAGGGGGTAATCCTGCAAACTTCTTGGATGTTGGTGGTACTGCTGATGCAGCTCGTGTAGAGCAAGCTTTCCGTATTATTTTGAAAGATGAAAACGTAAAAGCATTATTAGTAAATATCTTTGGTGGTATCGTTCGTTGTGACCGTGTTGCTCAAGGTATTGTTGATGCTTATAAGAACATCGGAGAAATTAACGTTCCTCTAATTGTTCGTTTACAAGGTACGAATGCTACCGAAGCGAAGAAATTAATCGACGAAAGTGGTCTTGCGGTTCACTCTGTAATCTTACTTCAAGAAGCGGCTGATAAAGTTGCTGAGGTATTGGCTTAGTCATTAGTGATTATACAAAAAAAAGGAACCCATTTGGGTTCCTTTTTTTTGTTGAAATCTATTTGTGTAGCTACTTACAAAATAGAGATTGTATTTACAATACGGTCATTAGGAGTGTTTAATTCTAATAAGTACAATCCCTTTTCTAAATCAGTTAGATTTAACTTCGTTAGCGTGTTGTTGTGGTTTTGGATAGTTTCTGTGTGAATCAGTTTACCACTTAAGTCATATACATTGAGTTGAATACGATTTTGATTCATTCGGTCCATCTTAATGTTGAATACACCTGTGCTAGGGTTTGGGTAGATCTCTATAATCCCACCTTCAAGTTCAAAAACACTCATTCCAGTAATAGAAAAGTCTTCATTAGAAATGTCAAAGAAGATATTATTGGTAGGGATAATTTTGATTCTATTTTCAGAACCTATTAGATAATCTAGGTTGGGAACTTCAACTTCAGTTTCCCCATTGTTTTCTGCATTTTCAGCTAGAATTAACTCTTCCCAAACACCATCTAATTTGTGCATTAAAATAATGTTAACCTTTTGGCAATCGACCACTGTACCATCGGTATCTGCAACTTCCCACTTAACAGTATAGGCACCGTTAATACCCCAAGTTTCATTTCCGTTTGGAGAAGTAACTTCAAATGGACCAGCTTGCTCAGTAACCTCCACTACTGTTTCTTCAAATGAAATTCCTCCACCACCAGCTCTATTGTCTCTTACGGTAAGTCTGAAGTGAAGTGTTCGTAGATATTCTGGGATTAGCTCGCCTTTTGTCTGTGTGTTATTCAGAAGGTCTGACATCCTAGGTAATGTTCTGCTTGAAATTGTTTTAGGATTGAATGTTCTGAAGATAGGAGCATCGTTAACAGGAGAGTTTGGATGACCTGCAGGGCCTAAATCCATTTGCTCCCATGAGTACATTAAAGTATCCCCATCACTATCACTTGCACTACCATTTATTTTGAAAGCGGTGTATACTGGAATTGTATAGATCGTTTCGTCAATAAATACTTCTGGCGCTGAATTTCCAGTGGCTGAAATTTGAGCGCAAGTATTACCATATGCACTGTTTATATAATAAGTAATCTCATCGTAACTCGCAGGATGGAAATACGGATCGCTATTAGACTGTAAATTATTACTGCTACAAATACCAGCATAGGCCATTATGGTACTACCGCTTCCTGGTTCATAAGCTGTTCCAGCATTTCTATTTCCATTACATGAACCTGCATTTCCATTAAACGTATGGTTAGCCCCAAATTGATGTCCAATTTCATGTGCTACATAGTCAATGTCATACGAGTCGCCAGTTGGATAGTTTGTACCCGTAACTCCATTACCTTTTTGATTTGTTTTACAGGGAACTCCTAATGAGGCTAGTCCACCTGCACCCGTACTAAAGGTATGACCGATGTCGTAATTATCATTTCCAATAAACTCATCAATTACTAGTTGTGATTGATTGATGAGTAAGCCAGTATTGTAGTTATCCATTCCCCAATCGAGAGAATAATCAATTAACGAGTCATTATTATCAACCATAATGAATCTTATTGAAAGCTCAGTTTCATAAACTTCATTTACTCTGTTTAGGGTCGTTACCATTCCTGCAAGAGTGCTTTCTGTTGTGCCTCCATGGAAGTTCGAGTATTGTTGAGTACAAGCAATAGCGATTCTATAAGTTCTTAATTCTTCTCCTGAGCTTATTTTGTCTAAACTAATTGGATTTGCTTCCTTATAGTTTAAGTACTCTAAATAATCAGATGACTGAATTGGTTCTTCCTCCTTAAACTCTTGTTGCTCATCGTTTATATAATCTTTTTTAAAGTAAGCTATTATATAATCGCTATTTTGAAATGAATAAGGATCTATAAAGACTACATCTGTAAGGCCCATTATCATTGCGTGAAACCCATAGTCAGGACTGTAGTCGAAGCGCACAGTCATATTTCCTTTTAAGCTTTCCCCTAAGTATGTTTTTATATTTTGATGTCTGGCAGATAAAGTAGATGACATTACAGGTGATTCAACAAATCTAAATGCATGAACTTCATTATTAGGGAAAGGGATATTAATGACTAAATTACTTTGATGAACATTCACTTCGCTTTCAAGTGGTGCTTGACTTAATAAATTTGATAATAAAAGACTGTTTATTTCAAAAGAGGAGTACAGTTTTGGCACGATATATCGTGTGCTCGTTGTAGTAATGTCAGACTCGTTTTTTTCGCTAAAAACCTCTTGAGCTATACAGAAATACGAGTTAACAATAAGTAAAAAGCTTGTAAATAGAAAGTTAAATTTCATAGTGTTTGATGTTTGAGCAAACTTATGACAAAAATAATACCCTTTTTTATTTTTCAACCTTTTTCCATCTCGAGGATGGTCTAAAAATTTTGTAATTTGCGAACTAATTTTTTAGTTATGAAAAAGATTTTAGTTGCAAATAGAGGTGAAATAGCACTTCGTGTAATGCGTTCAGCTAAAGAGATGGGTATACAAACGGTAGCCATTTATTCTGAGGTAGATAGAACAGCTCCGCATGTTTTGTATGCAGATGAAGCTGTTTGCGTTGGCCCTGCTGCATCAAATCAATCTTATTTGTTAGGTGAAAAAATCATTTCTATCTGTAAAGAATTAAATGTAGATGGAATTCATCCTGGCTATGGATTTCTTTCAGAAAACGCCGAATTTACTCGCATGGTAAATGATGCAGGCATCGAATTTATTGGTCCCTCGCCAAAAGCCATGGACTTGATGGGCGATAAATTATCGGCCAAAGCAGTTGTTAAGGCGTACGACATCCCCATGGTTCCTGGTACAGAAGAAGCTATAGATGATATTGAGGCTGCTAAAAAAGTTGCGAAAATAATTGGCTTTCCTATCTTAATTAAGGCTTCTGCAGGTGGTGGTGGTAAAGGAATGAGAATTGTAGAATCCATTGAAGAATTCGAAGAGCAAATGGGGCTAGCTGTTAGCGAGGCAGTTTCTTCATTTGGTAATGGTGCGGTTTTTATTGAGAAATATGTTGCTTCTCCCCGTCATATTGAAATACAAATATTAGCCGATAAGCACGGTAATGTGGTTCACCTATTTGAGCGTGAGTGTTCTATACAAAGAAGGCATCAGAAGGTTATAGAAGAAGCTCCATCTTCGGTGTTAACTCCTTCTTTGAGAGCTGCTATGGGTAAATGCGCTGTCGATGTTGCAAAGTCTTGTGATTATGTAGGCGCCGGTACGGTGGAGTTTTTGTTAGATGAAAATATGAATTTCTATTTCCTAGAAATGAATACGCGTCTTCAAGTAGAGCATCCGGTAACAGAAATGATTACAGGGGTAGACCTCGTGAAGCAACAAATATTAGTAGCCCGAGGAGAGCAGTTATCATTTACTCAAGAGGATTTGAAAATATCAGGTCACGCAATGGAAGTTAGGGTTTATGCTGAGGATGCTACGAATAATTTTTTACCGGATATTGGAACTTTAACGACTTACAAAAGACCCGGAGGTATAGGTGTGCGAGTTGATGATGGTTTTGAAGAGGGGATGGAGGTTCCTATTTATTACGACCCAATGATTTCTAAGCTAATCACTTACGGTAAGGATAGAGAAGAGTCGATAGAAAGAATGATTAGAGCAATTGCTGATTATGAAATAGCTGGGATTAAAACAACACTACCTTTTGGTAAGTTTGTAATGGAACACCCTGCATTTGTATCTGGAGATTTTGACACTCATTTTGTAGGGAAACATTTTGAACCTAATTTATTGAATACCGTTACGGAAGATGAGAAAATGATAGGAGCCTGGTTTGCATCAAAATTATTTAGTGTAAACCAATACAATCAGACAACCAACGATAGATTTGAAAAGTCTATGTGGAAACAAAATAGAGGATAATGCCTAAGAAAGCTAAAAGTCAAACCATATCTATTTCCAATCGTAAAGCAAGATTCGAGTATGAAATCCTTGAGGTTTTTACGGCTGGACTCAAATTACAGGGAACAGAGATTAAATCTTTACGAGGAGGGAATGCCAATTTGGCTGAAGCTTACTGTTATGTGAAAGGTGGTGAGGTATGGGTTACGGGTATGTATATTGCTGAATATAGTTATGGTTCCTATTTGAATCATGAGCCTAAAAGGGTGCGTAAATTATTGCTCAATAAAAAGGAGATAAATAATATTGACTCTGCTTTACAAGATGTGGGGATAACGATTGTTCCTTTAAAACTTTATATCAATGCTAAAGGTTTAGCTAAGATTGAAATTGCTTTGGCTAGAGGAAAAAAACTACACGATAAAAGACATGATCTAAAACAGAAAGATGATCAGAGACAAATGGATCGTGCTTTAAAGGATTATAAATAGTAACAAATAAAAAAAAGGGAGCTTTAGCTCCCTTTTTTTTATTTGTTTGATACTTCTAGAAGTATAAGTTAAGCTTTAGAGCTCCCATAGATCCACCAACTGAAACATTAGAGTCAGAATAGTTTAATCCGTAAGAATATTCAGCACCGATACCCATCTTGGCTCTCACAAAATATTCTACTCCAATAAATCCATTAGCACCACCCGACATGTCTGTTGATTTCTCACCAGCATCATCCTCGTTACTTGACATTGCTATATTTGCTGCATAGCCATAATAACCTTGTAGATTACTAGTCCCTTTTCTGAATTCTTTACCAGCACTCAAGCCTAATCTAAATGGATTAGTAGAATTAGTGTCTGAAGTAAAGTACAAGTCAGCACTCGCTCTCCATGCAGTCATATCATCAGTAAATAATTTACCAGAAAGACTCATGCCATCAGTAAAGTTTACACTCGGAGCCTCTGCAGTTCCGCTAATTAGGTTACCTACATAATTTAATACAGGAGCAGCATTTGTTCCTACCGACCAGTCACCAGATTTAGGTGTGTTGTCTTGTGCATTAGCAACGCTAAACGTTAGAGCTAGAGCAAATACAGAAGTAATTAACTTTTTCATAATTTAAGAGATTTAGTTTGTAATAGTTTACTAACACAATTTCAAGAAAATTTCGCCTTAGATGAACTAGTTGAATCTCACGTTATTAACAATCATCTGTTGGCAAGCGTTAAAATCTCTTTGTTTACAAGATCTAAGCCAGGTGTTGGTAAGTCTCTGAATGGTAGGATTTGGCTTTAAATACTAATAATCTGATCATTTCAAGTTGGGTATTCAATCGGAAAAGTGCAAAAAAATGACTTATCGTTTGCTTTTAAGCATAGGAACAAAGCGAAAGTGACTTTCGTTAAAGTTGCTAAATTCAATCTTTTTAAATTGATTTTTAGATGTTTTAATGATAAGAGTCATTATTTGACTTTTTATTCCAAGTGGAATAATCATAGACCCCCCAATAGTTAATTGCTGGAATAGGTGTTTTGGTATCGATGGAGCTCCTGCTGTGATGATAATTTTATCAAATGGGGCTTTATCGACCACTCCTTCGTAGCCATCGCCATAATAAAGCGAAGCCTTAATCCTCATTTGATTAAGAAGTAATTTTGTTTTGTCGTAAAGAATATGTTGCCTTTCTATCGAATGAACTTCAGCTCCGAGGTGAAATAAGATTGCCGTTTGGTAGCCTGAGCCTGTACCAATCTCCAGTACTTTATCATCTTTCTTGATGTTTAACATTTCTGTTTGAAAAGCTACAGTATAAGGATGAGATATAGTTTGTTCCGTTGCAATAGGAAATGCTTTGTTCTGGTAAGCAAAGTCTTCGAATGAAGAATCTAAAAAATAATGTCTAGGAACCTTTAGCATGGCTTTGAGGACTGTTGTAGACTCAATACCCATATCTTTAAGTACTTGGATAAGTCTTTTTCTCTTTCCTTGATGTTTTTCGTTGTCGATCAGATTCATATCTGCGAAGCTATTAAAATGTACAGTGTGAACAAAAATACGATTTGCTAATTTGGTCTTCCTGAAAAGATTATTTTTGACTGAAATTTAAAGTGATTTATGAAAATAGCTGTTTTAGGTGCCGGACATTTAGGGCGTATTCATCTGCGTCTTATTAAAGAGCTCCCCGATTATGAGTTGATAGGATTTTACGACCCCAACACGCGTTTATCTCAAGACTTGAGTAAGGAGCTTTCTATCAAATCCTTCGCCTCGGTAGATGACTTGATTGAAGCGACGGAGGTAGTAGATATTGTCACCCCAACGCTTTCTCATTTTGAATGTGCTAAAAAAGCCATACTCCATCACAAACATGTGTTCATAGAAAAACCCGTTACCAACACGATTCAGGAAGCTCAAGAGCTATTGGATTTAGCTCAGAAAACGGGGGTTAAGATTCAAGTAGGGCACGTAGAGCGATTTAATCCCGCTTTTGTTGCCGCTGTGCCTTATATTTCAAATCCACTATTTATCGAAACGCACCGTTTGGCCACTTTCAACCCTCGCGGAACGGACGTCTCAGTAGTTTTAGATTTAATGATCCACGATATAGATATTATCCTGCACCTAGTACAGTCCGAGATAATTTCTATCAGCACCAGTGGAGTAGCTGTGGCGAGTTCTAGCGCCGATATCACCAATGCTCGTATTGAGTTTGCCAATGGCTGTGTGGCGAATTTAACCGCCAGTAGAGTGTCTTTAAAGAAAATGCGAAAAACGCGTATATTTCAAAAAGATGCCTATATAGCGATAGATTTTTTAGAGAAGAAAACCGAGATTGTTCGACTATCCGATAGTCATGCCTGGAACCCTTTTGAGTTTGAAATCCAAGTAGATGCTAAGGGAACAAAAAAGTCCGTACATATGGATAAACCTAAGATCGAGAATCTGAATGCCATACAAGAGGAATTGCGTACTTTTGCGCAGGCCATCAAGAACAATAATACACCTCTTGTAACGTTAGAGGAAGGTTGTGAAGCGCTAAGAGTTGCACATATTGTGATGGAGAAGATAAAGGATAGAATAGACAAAACATTACCCAATGCTTAAAAATACAGGAACTTTAATTCTCATTTTAATCTCAGTAATCTCCTGTTCTAAAGAACAGTTTAAAGCCGAAACCCCGTCCTATTTGCATATAGAATCTATTGATTTAGAGCCTGAAACTTTTGAAGGATCTTCATCTCAGAAAATTACAGATGCTTGGGTTACAATGGATGGTAATTTTCTTGGTGCTTTTGAACTGCCCTGTATCGTTCCAATTCTAGCTGAAGGAGAACATCAGTTTAGGATCTCTTCTGGAATAAAAGCAAACGGAATCTCTGCAACACGTATGATTTACCCGTTTTATGAAGTATGTGATTTATATGTCAAATCAAATAACAGCTACCAGCTTTCAGATGCTAATTTTATTACTTTAATAAAAGATAGTGCTGTTGTTGTTCGTGCTACAACTAAGTATACCGAGAATACAGATTTTTTATTTATAGAAGATTTTGAAGATGCAGGGGCTGTTTTAGAGATGTCTGAGCAGAGTGATACCGTGTTGTATACAACAAATCTTGATAGTTTAGTCTTTGAGGGCTATGGAAGCGGAGAGATACACCTAGATAGTGTTAATGATTTTTTCGAGTTGATAAGTTCAGAGTTTATACCCATTACGAATATATATAATGCTACCATGTTAGAACTTAACTATCGTTGTGATCATTCTTTTAAATTAGGTGTGGCTGTTAAATCTAATGGTACAGGGGTGATTGATCGTTTTGAGTCTATACAGATTAGTCCGAGTTCTAATTGGAATAAAATTTATATTCATATGACGAATCAAATTAATCTAGGTAATTCTGATGATGAATTCGGGGTTTTTATAGGTTCCGTAAAATCGAGTTCAGTAGAAACAGCATCTTTTTATTTTGACAATATCAAATGGCTTCACGAACAATAATGAATAGAAAGGTACAGCGTCTGAAGTATATTACTTTAGATTTGTTGTCGGCATCAATAGCTTGGTTTTTATTCTATGCTTATAGAAAAGGATATGTAGAGCCTCAGGTTTTTGGTTCCGATATTCCTTTGATGTTTGGTCATAAGTTCTGGTTAGGGATTGTTTCAGTTTCATGTTTTTGGCTTGTTTTATATGCTCTTACTGGGTATTATGAAAATGTTTACCGCCGATCAAGATTAATTGAGTTGTGGCAAACACTATTGCAAACATCATTCGGTGTGTTGGTGATTTTCTTTGTAGCTATATTGGATGATTTTATCCCGAGTTATAAGAATTACTATATTTCTATTGCAACTCTTTATACGATACATTTCACTATAACATACCTGTTTAGATTCATTTTAACTACTCGAACTGTACACAGGGTCCATAAAAGAGAAATTGGATACAAAACCCTGATTGTTGGTGGTGGTGCAAGTGCCGTAACGATGTATAAGAATCTTACGGGTAGTGTGAAATCTGGAGGTAATTTTATTATTGGATTTGTAAATGGAATGGATGAGAAAGGGTATTTGCTGAAGGCATACATCCCTTATTTAGGTTCATATAAGAATTTACGTTCGGTAATTCAATCTAAAAATATTGAGGAAGTTTTAATCGCGATAGAACGCTCAGAGCAAAATCAAATATTAGAGGATATAATTAATGATTTGGAAGGGGTGAAAGTACGTATTAAGGTCAAGCCCAATAATTATGATATTCTTGCTGGTAAAGTGAAGATGAAGTCTATATTTGATGTGCCGCTTATTGAGATTAAGCATGACTTAATGTCGGTATGGGAATTTGCTTTAAAAAGATTGATGGATATATTGGTTTCTATTATTGCAATGGTATTGTTATCACCCTTATATATATCGACGATACTCCTGGTGAAAATAGGCTCTAAAGGTCCCATATTTTACTATCAAGAACGGATTGGACTTTATGGACAACTATTTAGAATTATTAAGTTCCGATCTATGTATGTGGATTCTGAAAAACACGGACCTCAGTTGTCTAGTGATAATGATCCAAGAATAACAAAATGGGGTAAAGTTATGCGTCAATATAGGATCGATGAGTTACCTCAGTTTTGGAATGTATTAATCGGAGATATGGCAATTGTAGGGCCTAGACCAGAAAGAGAATACTACGCCCACAAAATTGTAGAGAAAGCACCTTATTATAAACACATACAAAAAGTGAAGCCTGGAATAACTTCCTGGGGTATGGTTCGATTTGGTTATGCCAGTACAGTAGAGGAAATGGTTGATCGTTTGCGATACGATATTATTTACATTGAAAATATGTCGATATTTAACGACTTAAAAGTTTTGATTTACACCTTTAAAATTGTCTTCCAAGGAAGAGGTAAATAAGCATATGAAAAAAGTAGCTGTTATAGGAGCGGGTACCATGGGTAATGGTATCGCACACACATTTGCCCAATGTGGGTATGAAATATCATTAATCGACATTTCTGAGGATTCTTTGGAACGAGGAATGAAGACTATCGAGAAGAATCTTGATAGAATGGTGAAGAAGGAGAAAATCTCTGAAGATGATAAGCAAAATACGCTAGCTAATATTACAACGTTCACAGCAATGACTGATGGAGTTGTAGGTGTGGATCTGGTTGTGGAAGCAGCAACAGAAAACATGGACATCAAATTGAAGATATTCACTCAATTAGATGAAATCTGTGCAGAGAATGTGATTCTAGCTTCGAATACATCATCGATCTCAATCACTAAAATAGGTGCTGCAACAAAGCGTCCAGAAAAGGTGATTGGAATGCATTTTATGAATCCTGTTCCCGTAATGAAATTGGTGGAAATCATCCGTGGTTACGCTACTTCTGATGAGGTTACGGAGCAAATTATGAGTTTATCTAGAGGTCTTAAGAAGTCTCCTGTAGAAGTAAATGATTATCCTGGTTTTGTTGCCAATCGTATTTTGATGCCTATGATAAATGAGGCTATATATACCATATACGAAGGTGTTGCTGGTGTAGAGGAAATTGACACTGTTATGATGTTAGGAATGGCGCATCCTATGGGACCATTACATTTAGCTGATTTTATTGGATTAGATGTATGTCTTTCAATTTTAGAAGTTCTATATAAGGGGTTTGGTAACCCTAAATATGCACCATGTCCATTGTTAGTAAATATGGTTACAGCTGGTAAATTAGGAGTTAAATCAGGTGAAGGTTTCTATGACTATAGTGATGGTCCAAAAAACAAAAAACTTTCAAAACAATTTGCTAGATAATATAAAGCCTCCGATTGTTCGGAGGCTTTTTTTATAGTTAACTTTGCTCAAAATATTGATAAATGGCGACTAAATCAGGAGATAAAAATAGATTGTTAGTTTTTGCGGCTATTATGGCTGTTGGGGTTTTGGCGGTTTATCCAATGGTGAAAAAAGATCCCCGCTTGAAAATTTATAAACCATCCGATGTAAATCCTAAATTAGTTGATGAGTCGGTAAGAGCAAATGAGCTTGAGCATAGTGTAGCCGATTTTGAGCTCTACAATCAAGAAGGCGATACAATAGGTTTAAATGATATTGATGGTAAAATATATGTTGCTGATTTCTTCTTCACAACGTGTGGTAATATCTGTCCGAAGATGACAACACAAATGAAGGGCTTACACGATTTTTATCTTAATGACGATGATATCATGTTTGTTTCTCATACCGTATATCCAGAAATTGATTCTATTCAAGTTTTAAAATCTTACGCAGATAAGTATGAGGTGAATTCAGATAAATGGATAATGCTTACTGGAGCTAAGGAAGAGATTTATTCACTTGCCCGAAAATCATATTTTGCGGTACTGACTGAAGGCGATGGTGGAGAACGTGATTTTATTCATACAGAGAATTTTGTACTGATGGATAAGCGCCAAAGAATAAGAGGTTATTATGATGGTACTCTGCCAGAAGATATGGAGCGTTTAAAGAAAGATATAGAAATATTGAGGTTGGAATATCTTTAGGGATTCCAAATTCTCCAAGCCGCTTCGGCTTGATGAATGAGCATCGATTTTCCATTCAAAATTGCTGCTCGTTTTTCTTTACCCTTTTTTAAAAATGGTGTTTCTTCGGGGTTATATACTAAGTCTACTAAAAGGTGCTTATCGGTAATGAATTGATAAGGAATGTTAGGGTACTCGTGTATGTTTGGGCTAGTACCTAGTGGACTTGTATTAACGATGAGTAGATGATGTTTAATAACTAATTCACTTACATCTTTGTAGGACAGTTGGTCTTCTTTTGGGTTTCTAGATACACAAAGGCAGACTACACCAATTTGTTCTAACGCATATATAACTGCTTTAGATGCACCTCCAGTTCCGAGTATTAAAGCTCGCTCCATCGTATTATCTAAAAAGGGCTTAATGGAATTGTGAAATCCGATATGATCGGTGTTGTGTCCGATTATTTTATTCTCTTTAAATTGTAGTGTATTCACTGCGCCTATTGCCTTTGCTTCAGTAGATAATTCATCTAGAAAGGGAATGATAGCAGTTTTGTAAGGAATTGTAACATTTAGCCCAAATAAATCAGTTCGATTTAAAAGAGAGCTAAAGTCTTCTATGTTCTCTAATGGGAAGTTGTTGTAGGTGGTATTTGTAATTGATTCCTTCCGGAATTTGTTCTCGAAAAAGGTCTTCGAAAATGAGTGTGATAGCGATTTCCCAATTAAACCAAAATGCTTCATTAGTTCTGTTTTTCGGCCATTTTCTCAATGCCCCAAATACACGTAATTCCTAAAGCAACACACAGGACTGCTATTATAGTAGCTGTATCTAGTGTGATTGGTATGAAGCGCTCATAACCTATAATTATTTCTTCACCATGTCGGTTTAAGGTCAGAGGGTCTGTAATTGCATTTTTCCAAGGCCAAATAATAGCTAATGAGCCAAATATAAATCCCGTTAATAAAGAAATCGTACTATTTTTAAACCGATTAAATATCCAGGCAATAACCTGCGAGAAACTGATCATTCCAATAACAGAGCCTAATAAAAATAATCCAAAGTGGATTAAACCTGTAGTGTGGTTAGGGTCGTTTAAAAAGGAGAAATCTCCAGATAAAGTCATTTTAATGCTGGTAGATAAGGTGTTGATGGAATCCACCATTAAGAGTTTGTAATTCCCCATTAACATTAGAATGTAAGACCCAGAGAGTCCAGGTAGTAACATTCCACTAATCCCAATTATTCCACAAAAGAAAACAAACAAATAATTTCCATTTGCTGTAGGGACAGGGTTGGCTGATGCAATAAAAAAGGCTATTAGAGTTCCCAGAATAAAGAAACTGATATTACCCCATGTCCATTTGTCAACTGTTTTACCTACATAATACACTGATGCTAGAATGAGGCCAAAAAAGAAAGCCCAAATTTGTGTTGGATGTTCTTCCAGTAGGAATGCAAACAATTTGGCAATACTGAAGACGCTAGCGCCAATACCTATACCTAAAAAGGCTAAGAATTTAGCATTAATATGAATCAGTAAATCTGAAAAATCTCTATTAAATAATAGTTTTAATGCTTTTCTGTCGAAGGATTTAAGTGAGTTAATCAATTCCTCATAAATACCAGTAACAAGTGCTATTGTCCCTCCCGAAACTCCAGGTATTACATTGGCAGCTCCCATGGTAAACCCCTTTAGAGCTATCCAGACATAGTCTTTTGTGCTTCGATTAGACATTTCCTTCTTCCATATATGCCGTGTATCCACCTTCTAAATTGATGAGATTACTCAAGTTGTGTTCTCTTTTGAGCATGTAAATGATTGAGTTAGCTCTTCTTCCAGATTGACAGTAAATAACAACAGGTTTGTCGGTAGAAATTCTATCAATTGAAGACATCATTTCTCCTAGTGGAATGTTCTCGTCGCTAATTGCACCATCTTCATGTTCATAGGGTTCACGAATATCGATCAACTGAATATCTTCTTTATTCTTCAGCTTATTTTTCAGCTCTATTACACTAATAAACTTCATTATTTTTTTGGTAAAAAATCAAAAAATGTATCTCCCCTTAAGCCTAAACGCAAGCACTCTAGTGGAATAACCTCATTTGGTGCTATGTTACCTAGGTTTACATTGGCTCCCATCAATTTGATAAACCATACTTGTTGAGATTTTTGAGGGGCTTCCCAAAGTATTTTTTCACTTGGGATTACTGTTAAAATTTCTTCGATTAAGTCAGATCTAACCTCTCCGGTGCTACTACATATCCCTACATTCCCACCTTCTCTAGCTTCAGCAATAACTTTCCAGGAACCAGCATTTAGCTCTTTTTCCATCATCTGAATCCACTTATAGGGTGGGATTAAAACGTCAGTACTCTTAGATCCTACTTCAGAGAGTACGGTAACTTTTTTTGAGAGAGTTCTAATATATTCACATTTCTTGTCGTGATCTAACTCTATTGAGCCATCAGACACTTCAACTAGATCTAGGTTGTAGCGTTTGATTAAGTTTACAAATTCATCAAACATATCGCGAATAATGAACGCTTCAAAAAGAGTACCTCCAAAATAGACTCTCAATCCTGCATCTTTGTAGAGTTTGATCTTTGCTTCTAAACCTTCGGTTAGAAAAGCAGTTCCAAATCCTAATTTCACTATATCTATATGTTTGCACGAGGCAGCGATCATATCTTCAGCTTCTCTATGGCTTAAGCCTTTGTCCATCACCATAGTTAAACCTTCGTTTCTTGGGCTTTTGGTTCTTACAGGGATGTGAGGTAAAGAAAAATTCATTTAATTTATTTTAAAAGTTGTTTAAAAGTCGCGTCCTCATTCAATACTGGGAGGTGTTCAAATAATGCGGTTCTAGAATTTGAATCTAAAGCATTAGCTTTTTGTAAATAATTGCTTGCCTTCTCCATTTGACCATCCAGAAAAAGGTAAGCCCCAAGTCTGAAAAGTAAATCAACGTTGTTTTTATGAAGTTTTACTCCGGATTTAAGTAAGTTTATAGCATCTTCCGATTCATTAACCTCTTTCTTTAAAAAAGCAAACTCCATCCATATAGTCGGTGAGTCACAGCCTAAGTCAATCAGTCTTTGATATCCTAGTATAGCTTCATCAAAAAGTTCAATCTTTCGATAGATTTTTGTTTGGATGTAAATATATTCTAAGTCATCAGGGTTAAGGTTTAATGCCTTATTGATATAGTGTAAACCCTCTTCACTCGAGTCTGTGGTGTCATAACACAAACCAATTTCCATCCAAGCTTCAGACAGTTGAGGGTCTTCGTGACAAGCTTTTGTGAAATATCGGATGGCTTGTTTGTAAAGTGAAAGTTGCTTGTAGCACAAGCCGATTTTCAAGAAAGTATATCCTGTAGGTTCTTCGAAAACGAATGTAAGTAGGTAGGTTTTTATAGCCTCCTTCGTTTCTCCCATCTGAGTTAAGCTTCTAGCTTTTTCGTGATAGGCAGCCGTAAAGCATTCGTCTATTAAAATTGCATAATCTAAAGCCCAAACAGCTTCTTTGTGTTCTTTTATCTTGTTATAGAATAAGCCGAGTTGATACCATGTAACCTCACAATAAGGACTCATTTCAATTAAGCTTTTGAAAAATAAAATAGCATCGTTATACGCATCTAGTCTTTCGTAGCAATAAGCAATATTGAATAGAGCTATCTCATCTTCAGGTTCCTCATTTAAAAAGGCACTGAGGTATTTAATAGCATCTTGAAACTTACCAAGGCACTGATATTCAAACGCTATAAATGGGTAAACCTCTATTGGGTCTTCAGAATAAGCTTGGGCTTTTTTGAAGTGTTTTAATGCTTTTTGATGAGCTCTTTTTTTAGATAGTATTGATCCCTTTGCAATGTGTAGGTCGGGATCACTAGGTTCTAGGCATTCTGCTATTTCCAAGGAGATAGTCGCTTCTTCTAGTCTTTCTAAAATGGTGAGTATTTGAGCTTTTTTAATCAGAAAACTTGCAGAAAATGGGTATTGCTCAAAAGCAATCTCCATACTACTCATCGCCTCACCGAGTAAACCTTTGTCGATATAGTGATCGGCGATATCCTCAAATTCGTGCGTGTCAAAAAATGACTGAGCGTCTCCACTCAACATTCTTTCATAACGAGCTACAAGCTCGTTGATACTATTTTTATGTTTACCGGGCCTTCGGTTCATTGTCAGCGAATTAAGAACTGTGCAAAAGTACAATTCATCTGCAATAAATGTACCTTTTTTAGTTGTAAATCTCACGGTCTACAATCTAACTTATTCACAAATGAATTCACAATTCTCTTAGTGTTTATGGGAGGTTAATGTTATGTTTAGCGTACTAATTTTAGGTCTTGTTTTTATTCAGATTCTTAATGTTAATTGTTTATTTTTTTTTTGTGAATTTCGATAGGTATCAATTCTTATATTTGCTCAAAATTGAGTTATGACTTTAATAAAATCTATTTCGGGTATTCGTGGAACTATTGGTGGTGCCACAGGTGATAACCTTACGCCTTTAGATGTTGTTAAATTCGCCTCGGCTTATGGCATGTGGTTGAAGGCGAGAACTACAGGTGCTTTAAAAGTTGTAGTTGGTAGAGATGCTCGAATTTCAGGTGCTATGGTACAAGATTTAGTGCAGGCAAGCTTACAAGCTTTAGGGATTGATGTGGTAGATTTAGGTCTAAGTACCACTCCTACAGTAGAGGTTGCCGTTCCTTTGGAAAACGCAAATGGCGGAATAATACTAACAGCTAGTCACAATCCTAAGGAATGGAATGCATTGAAGTTGTTAAACGAAAAAGGTGAGTTTCTATCAGCAGAAGATGGAACTGTCATTTTAGATATTGCTGATAAGGAGGCTTTCGATTTTGCTCAAGTTGATGATTTGGGTCGTACTGAGAAAAAAGATTATTTACAAATTCATATCGATGCTGTATTGAATTTATCGACAGTAGATGTAGCTCTTGTGACGGCTGCAAATTTCAAAGTTGTAGTAGATGCTGTAAATTCTACTGGTGGTATTTATTTGCCTGCTTTATTACGCCAAATGGGTGTAGAGGTTGTTGAGCTATTCTGTGAGCCAAACGGACATTTCCCACATAACCCTGAGCCTTTACCAGAGCATTTACACGATTTATGTTCTATGGTTGTTGAGACTAATTCCGATTTAGGTTTTGTTGTTGACCCTGATGTTGACCGATTAGCTATCGTTTCTGAAGACGGTTCTCTGTTCGGTGAAGAATATACCTTAGTTGCGGTTGCCGATCATGTGCTCAAGACACAGAAAGGAGATACAGTTTCTAATTTATCTTCCACAAGAGCTCTACGTGATGTTACAGAGGCTTACGGATTTGCTTACCATGCTTCGGCGGTAGGTGAGGTGAATGTGGTAACAAAAATGAAAGAGGTAAGTGCTCCGATTGGAGGTGAAGGAAACGGAGGAATCATTTATCCTGAGCTTCATTATGGTCGCGATTCATTAGTTGGAGTGGCATTATTCTTGACTCATTTGGCTCAGTCAAAAATGACCTGTTCTGCTCTAAGAAATACGTATAAAGATTACTTCATGTCGAAGCAGAAAATTCAGTTAACACCTGAAATAAATGTGGATGCTATTTTATCGACTATGGCAGAAAGGTATAAAGCTGAAGATGTAGATTGTACCGATGGAGTAAAGATTAATTTTGACGAACAATGGGTTCATTTGAGGAAGTCGAATACAGAACCTATTATTCGAGTGTATACAGAAAGCGTAACTGCAGAAAAGGCTGATGCACTAGCACAGCGATTTATGAAAGAAATAAGTGAACTTTAGTTGAAAATTAAATATTAAAAGTTGAAGATTATAATAGGTTCAACTTTTAATATTAAATATTTAACTTTTAACTGTCAATTATGAAAGTTTATCTAGATAACGCCGCCACTACACCAATGGATCCAGAGGTGTTTGAAGCAATGGTTCCAGTACTGAAAGACGGTTTTGGAAACCCTTCATCCACACATTCTTATGGACGAAAAATAAAGTCGCTTATTGAGCGAGCTCGTAAAAATGTCGCTAAGCATTTGAACTGTACTCCCGGGGAAATATTTTTTACTTCTGGTGGTACCGAAGCTGATAATATGGCTATTCAGTGTGCTGTTAGAGATTTAGGAGTGAAACACATTATCTCTTCTTCGATAGAGCATCACGCAGTTGGGCATACGGTTGAGAAGATGAAAGCTGCTGGTTTGGTAGAATTAACCTACGTGCATTTAGATGAAGATGGTCATGTGGATTTACAGCATTTGGATCAGGTTCTATCTAGGAGTCCTAAAACTTTGGTGTCTTTAATGCATGCTAATAATGAGGTAGGAAATTTATTACCACTAGAGCGTGTTTCTGAAATTTGTGCAAAGCATGGAGCGATTTTTCATTCTGATACTGTACAGACTATGGCGCATTATCAATTTGATATGCAGGTGATTGATAAGGTTCATTTTCTTGTTTGTTCTGCTCATAAATTTCATGGACCTAAAGGAATTGGGTTCTTATATGTTAATAAAAATGTACAGATAAATCCATTTATTTATGGAGGTTCTCAGGAGCGTAATATGCGTGGTGGTACAGAAAATGTATATGGGATTGTTGGGCTTTCAAAAGCGATGGATGTTGCTTTTGGTGATTTAATTCACCACCAAGAATATGTTACGGGTTTGAAGTCTTATATGATGGAATGTTTAAATACTTCAATAGAAGGTGTGCAGTATAATGCGGACTCTGATAATTTAGCACGTAGTTTATACACTGTACTAAGTGTGTCTTTACCTCCTTCAGATATTGCAGCTATGTTATTGTTTAATATGGATATTATGGGGGTTGCTTGTTCTGGCGGAAGCGCATGCACTTCTGGAGCCAATGCAGGTTCACATGTTTTAGCAGGGATTGAAGCACCTATGGATAGGCCTACAATTCGTTTTTCGTTCTCTCGATTTAATACAAAAGAAGAAATAGACTTTGCCGTAAATTGCTTAGCGAAATTGTATGCTTGATGACTAAAGTTTATTCATAAAAAAAAAGTATCCAATTGTATGCCCTTTTTTTATGATCGATTATTAGCCACCTTTCTTCTTGGCTTTATAATTCATTTCCTGAAGTTTAGATAAAACCTTATCCCTGAAGTCACCTTGAATTAAGATCTCACCATCTTTGACTGTACCACCTACACCACAAAAAGTTTTGATTTGTTTACCTAAGTCTTTAAGGTCTTCAGTAGTTCCAATAAAATCAACAATAGCAGTTACCACTTTCCCTCCTTTTTTACGATCTAGTACAATTCTTAAATCTTGTTGGTTTGGAGCAAGAGTTTCTTCTTCTGAGTCATCATCGTAGGTGTAATCAAAGTCTTGCTTCGTAGAATATACTACGCCAGTGATATCTTTCTTTTTGTTTTTCCCCATTGCAATCTGATTTTAGCTTAATGACCTTGTTACACAGACTTTGTCAATTGTGTTAATTGAATCTTCAACTTTCAGATTTCGTCTAAGTACACTTCAATTAAGCCTTCTGGACAGGTTAAGTAAAGGCATTTATTTTCTCTATCCAATTCGTCAATAATAGAATCAATTATTGGGATAAGTACTTCTTTATTACCATTTTCTATGCAGAATAGAGGTTGTACCGCCTCGTTTACCACTTCTTTAATGATACCAACCTCACCATAGGTTCTATCAATAACGGTGTAGCCTTCAATTTCGTGGTAGTAGAATTTATTCCCTTCCATAGGAGGGAGAAATGAGAGAGGGAGGTAGAGTCCAGATTTACAAAGTCTATCAGCTTCTGTTTCAGTGTCTATCCCGTCGAAGTGAATGTGTAGGAATCCTTTTTGAGTGAGCTTACAAGAGCTCATAAAAAAAGGAATCAATCTTCCTTTTCTGTCAAGGAAGACTGATTCCAAATTTTTGTACCTCGAAGGATCATCAACATCTAGCTTTACAAGTAGGTCACCTTTGTATCCGTGTTTACGGCTAATGTGACCAATAAAGTAGCAATCCTTCAATTTCATTACTCTGCAGCTTCTTCTGTAGCAGCTTCCTCAACAGGAGCTTCTTCAGTAGTCGCTTCAGCAGTTGCTTCTTCTGCTACCTCTTCAGTTTCTTCAACTTCTGGAGTGTTTTTAGCAACAATAGCAGCTTCTCTAGCAGCTCTAACTTCTTTCTCTGCAGAAAGAGCTTTAGCAGCTGCTTCAGCTTTAGTTTTAGCAATAGCACTAGATTCTTCACCAATCTGCTGTACTTTACCTTCTAACCAAGCTTCGTACTTTGCCAATGCTTGCTCTTCAGTATGAGCACCTTTTTTAACACCATCTAAAAGGTGTTTTTTCATCATTACTCCTGTATAAGATAAAATTGCTCTTGTTGTATCCGTAGGGATAGCTCCAACTTGAACCCAGTAAAGTGCTCTGTCGTGGTTAAGATCAATTGTTGCAGGAGTTGTGTTAGGATTGTAAATACCTAATTTTTCGATGTAACGTCCATCACGCTTTGAGCGAGAGTCCGCAGCTACGATATGATAAACTGGCTTACCTTTTTTACCGAAGCGTTGCAATCTAATTTTAGTTGCCATAGTTAATTGTTTCAGGGTCCGAAACCCGGTTAATTAATAATTCTCTTTCTCGAAGAGAGGCGCAAAGATACGCTTTATTGTTTATGTGGCAAAAGGGTGATATTAAGATTAATTAGGGGTGAATAATGACCAATTCGCCTCCCGGGAGCAATATCGAATCTAGTTCATAAGTTATAATCCACTCAAAAAAAATACCCCGAATGAGTTCGAGGTATCCGTGTAGAAAATATGAAAGCTCACATCTGCATACTGAAAGCTAAATTTATTTAAGAATAGATCTAGAAATAACGATTTTTTGTATTTCAGAAGTACCTTCATAGATTTGAGTAATCTTCGCATCACGCATTAAACGCTCTACGTGGTATTCTTTAACGAAACCATAACCACCATGAATTTGTACAGCTTCAGTCGTAATTCTCATTGCTTTTTCTGCCGAGAACAATTTTGCCATAGCACCAGATTCCGTAAAATCAATTCCAGAATCTTTTTGCCATGCGGCTCTTAAACATAAAAGGCGAGCGGCTTCGATTTCTGTAGCCATATCTGCCAATTTAAAAGCAATTGCTTGGTGTTCGCAAATTGGTTTACCAAACGACTTACGTTCTTTAGAATATTGTAAAGCTAACTCAAAGGCTCCAGAAGCTACTCCTAAAGCTTGAGAAGCGATACCGATTCTACCACCAGCAAGTGTTTGCATGGCAAATTTAAATCCGAATCCATCTGCACCAATACGATTCTCTTTAGGAACCTTAACATCGGTAAACATTAATGAGTGTGTGTCGGAACCACGAATACCCATTTTATTTTCTTTAGGTCCTACAACGAAACCGTCCATACCTTTTTCAAGGATAAGGACGTTAATTCCACGATGACCTTTTTCTACATCTGTTTGTGCAATAACTAGATAAACGGAGGCATTATTACCGTTTGTAATCCAGTTTTTTGTTCCGTTAACAAGGTAATAATCACCCATGTCAAGAGCAGTAGTGCTTTGCGAAGTAGCATCAGATCCAGCTTCTGGTTCCGATAAACAGAAAGCACCAATGATTTCGCCCGTAGCTAAACGTGTTAAGTATTTTTGCTTTTGCTCTTCTGTACCGAATTTTTCAAGTCCCCAACAAACCAATGAGTTGTTTACAGACATTACTACAGAAGCCGATGCGTCAACTTTCGAAATCTCTTCCATTGCCAATACGTAAGAAATGGTATCCATTCCACCTCCACCATATTCTGGCGAAACCATCATTCCTAAAAAGCCAAGCTCACCCATTTTCTTGATTTGCTCATGAGGGAAGCTTTGATTTTCATCTCGATCAATAACGCCAGGTAAAAGTTCTGTTTGAGCAAAATCTCTTGCCGCGTCGCGGATCATCTTATGTTCTTCACTTAATTCGAAATTCATCGTATCGCGTTTAAATAGTTTCTTCTAAAAGTGCAACAAAATTACATTTTTTTGATGAATTTAGCTTGCTAATAATGCATTAAGCTGTGAAGGATAATTATGTTATTGGATTAATGTCGGGAACCTCTTTAGATGGTTTGGATATTGCATATTGTAAATTTTTGAAATCCGCAGATTGGAGTTTTGAAATTTTAAATGAACGCACTGTGGGTTATGGTAGCCATTTGAAGGATCGATTGCGTAAAGCATCAAGCTCTTCTGAAGCTCAAATAGAAACTCTGTCTAATGATTTTGGTTTGTTTATGGCTCAAGAAGTTCACTCTTTTGTGCAGGACCATCAAATTGTAAAGTTGGATTTAATTTCTTCCCATGGTCATACTGTATTCCATCAGCCTGATAAAGGTATAACACTACAAATTGGTCATGTTAAGCCTTTATTTGATTTATTTCAGAAGCCTATTGTGTACGACTTCAGAACGCAAGATGTTTTGTTGGGCGGACAAGGAGCTCCTTTAGTTCCAATAGTAGATAAATTATTATTTCCGGAATACGATGCTTGTTTAAATCTTGGGGGCTTCTCAAATATTTCATTTGATTTAGAAGGTAAGCGAATTGCTTTTGATGTGTGCCCAGTAAATATAGTATTGAATTATTTGGCGAATCAACTCCATCTTGAATTTGATGATAAAGGTTCAATTGCGTCAAGTGCTTTTGTTGATGAGGCTTTGTTAGATTACTTTAATAGCCTAACCTATTATTCAGCATCATTCCCTAAATCTTTAGGGTGGGAGTGGGTGGAAGATAATATACTCCCTCATTTGTCTGCTTCTGTATTAACTACTGAGGTTTTAATGAGAACCTTTGTTGAGCATATTGCTATTCAAATTTCAACTATTGTAAATAAACATGAATTACAAGGCGTGCTGCTGTCAGGTGGCGGCGTATATAATGAGTTTTTGGTGCAAAGGTTGTCTTATTATGCTCCTAATTGTTTTAAAGTAAGTAGCGATCAGTTAATAGATAGCAAGGAAGCTATGGCCTTTGCTTTTTTGGGTTTATTGCGGTTTAAACATGAAATAAATGTATTGGCTTCAGTAACGGGTAGTGTTAAAAATCATTCTAGTGGTGTTGTTTATTCTGAAGAATTGTAAATTGCGTTAAAATTAAATAGCATGAAAATTACGAAACTAGCGTGGATATTTATAATCCCAATGATTATTTTGAGTTGTGATGAAGACCCTGTAATGGGGTGTACGGACGAAATGGCAACCAATTATAATCCTCAAGCTGAAGAGGATGGAAGCTGTAGTTTTGACGCTTCTGAAGTTTTACAATCAACCACTTGGCTGATGGAATCCGTAACAGGAGTGTTTGCAGGTAGCGAAATTAATTTACTTGACTTAGAGGTTTTGGTTCCTGCTTGCACACATGATAATTTATTCCTGTTCCACGAAGATAATTCTGTAACTATGGATGATAATATTGTTCTATGTGAAGATGGTGAAGAATCGGTGATTAATATCACAGGTGTATGGACTGTTGAAGGTGATATGTTGACTATAGAAAATGGTGATGCTATATACGTCTTGACGATAAGTGATTTGACATCTACCTCAATGGGCTTGTTGTTTGATTATTATTGGGCTGATTTCGACGCCACAATACCTGCAAAAATTGTTCTTGTAGCAAGTTAATATGAAGCGCCGAAAGGCGCTTTTTTTATGCAATATTAAATGGTGAAAGTATCAGAAAAAATAGCATATAGTTTTATACCTTTGTGCGAAATTTTAAGCTATGAGAGATTTACTAGAGAAGTACGAAAATAAAGAAGCAGAAATCGTTTTTGAATGGAACGATAGTGAGACGGAAGCTCAAGGTTGGGTTGTGATAAATTCATTGCGTGGTGGTGCCGCAGGTGGTGGTACTCGTATGAGAGTAGGTTTAGACAAGCATGAGGTTCTTTCTTTAGCAAAAACAATGGAAGTGAAGTTTACGGTTTCTGGCCCTGCAATTGGTGGAGCTAAATCGGGCATCAATTTCGATCCTAATGATCCTCGTAAGCAAGGTGTTTTAAAAAGATGGTACAAAGCAATTACTCCATTATTAAAGAATTATTACGGTACTGGTGGCGATCTTAACGTGGATGAAATTCACGAAGTGATTCCAATGACCAGAGAATTAGGTGTTTTACATCCACAGGAAGGGGTATTTAATGGACATTTCAATCCTACTGCAGAAGAAAAGACTATGGTAATTAAGCAATTACAAGAAGGTGTTTTATTACCGGTTGTAAATGCTCAATATACGCCTGATACTACAGGTAAATATACCGTTGCAGATATGATTACTGGCTATGGTGTTTCTGAAGCTGTAAATCACTATTATAATACTTATGGTGGTTCTATAAAAGGTAAAAGAGTCATTATTCAAGGTTGGGGAAATGTTGGAGCTGCGGCTGCTTATTACCAAGCTCAGCTAGGTGCTAAAGTTGTCGGTATTATCGATAGAGTTGGTGGCTTGTTAAAGCCTGAAGGATTTACTTTTGAAGAAATTAAAGCTTTATTCTTAAAGAAAGATGGTAATTTCTTGAATGCAGATAATATGATGTCTTTCGAAGAGATTAATGAAAAAGTATGGACGGTTGGAGCAGAAGTATTTATTCCTGCTGCAGCATCTCGATTGATTACTAAAGAGCAAGTTGATGCGATGGTTGCTAATGGCTTAGAAGTTATTTCTTGTGGTGCGAATGTTCCTTTTGCCGATCAAGCTATTTTCTTTGGACCTATTGGTGAGTATACCGATGAAAAAGTTTCTGTTATTCCTGACTTTATTGCTAACTGTGGTATGGCTCGTGTTTTTGCATATTTGATGCAAGCTAACACAGAGATGACTGATAAAGCTATTTTTGAAGATACTTCAAAAACTATTGGTAATGCTATTGTAAGAGCTCACGCAGCAAACAGTTCGAAAACTCAAATTGCTAAAACAGCTTTCGAAATTGCATTAAAACAATTGATGTAATCACAAACATTTTACTACCCTCAAAAACTAAATTATGTTAACATTAATGATTGCCATTTTTGTGCTTGGTTATTTTGCCATTGCACTCGAACATCCTTTTAAAATTGATAAGGCTGCTTCGGCTCTTATTACAGGAGTTTTAGTTTGGACTCTATTTGTTTTAAGTGGTGCCGATCAGCATTTTATCGAAGAAGAATTACTACATCACCTAAGCGAAATATCAAGTATACTATTTTTCTTGTTGGGTGCTATGACGATTGTTGAGTTGGTTGATGCTCATGAAGGGTTTGCCATTATCACCGATAAGATAAAGACGACCAATAAAGTAAAGCTTTTATGGATTATTAGTATTCTTACTTTCTTTTTCTCGGCAGCACTCGATAACCTTACAACATCGATTGTAATGATTTCTTTGTTGAGAAAATTGATTGAAGATAAGCATGATCGTTGGTTTTTTGCAGGTATTGTAGTTGTTGCAGCAAATGCTGGTGGAGCCTGGTCACCTATTGGTGATGTTACCACAACTATGCTTTGGATTGGTGGACAGTTATCTACCATGACCATTGTGAAAACATTGTTTATTCCAAGTTTAGTGGCTATGCTAGTTCCTTTAATCGTTCTTACTTTTACAATGAAAGGAGAGATTTCTCGTCCTAAAAAAATGGAAGGTTTAGAGCACTATACAAATCCAACAACACGCTTTGAAAGAAACTTAATTTTCTTCTTAGGAGTAGCCGGTTTATTGTTTGTGCCTATATTTAAAACCTTAACACATTTACCTCCATTTATGGGTATGATGTTGAGCTTAGGAGTGCTTTGGGCTGTAACGGAAGTGATTCATAGATCTAAAAATAAAGAGGATAAATCGCAATTATCTGTGATTGGTGTACTTCGTAAAGTGGATACGGCAAGTGTATTATTCTTTTTAGGGATTTTATTGGCGGTTGCTGGTTTACAATCGGCGGGTCATCTTGCAATCATGGCAGGAAGCTTAAACGAATGGTTTGGTGGTAATGTTTATGCTATTAACGTTGTTATCGGATTGTTGTCGGCTATTGTAGATAACGTTCCATTGGTAGCTGGATCTATTGGGATGTATCCGATTATGCCCGATGTAATTAGTCTACTAAATCCAAACACTTTAGCTTTTATCCAAGAAATAAGTTTTGATAGTTTAGCGTCAATGCCATTTGATACTAGTATCTTTTCAGAGAATTTAGTCGTAATGTTAAAAGACCTTGATAGAGATCAATTTGAATTGCTTTGTACTATAAAACAAAATGACTTAACGACTCAAATTAATTTCACTAAAGATGGTATTTTCTGGCAATTCTTAGCCTTTTGTGCAGGTACAGGTGGTAGTGCATTGATTATCGGTTCGGCAGCAGGTGTTGCTGTTATGGGCTTAGAAAAGATTGACTTTGTGTGGTATCTGAAAAAGATTTCTATCTTAGCCTTGATTGGGTATTTTGCGGGTGCAGGTACTTATATTTTGATGCAATCTCTTTAAAATTATCGCGTTCTCTTGAAGAATAAATAACAAGCTTATGATGACATTCCTATTGCAAATTCCTGTTAGTGTAGATTCTTTGGGTATCGACTTAGTTCAAACGATCGAGCCTATTGAAAAAACCTTATCTATTATAGATTTAATTACCAGCGGAGGTATAGGAGGTCAAATCATCATGACTACACTAGGAATGCTATCTATTCTTACGGTGTATTTGTTCTCAGAACGATTTCAAGTAATAAAAAAAGCAATGAAAGATGACCCTCTCTTTATGAATAAAGTGAAGGATTATCTTTCGGATAATAAAGTAGAGTCTGTTGTAGCATTATGCGACAGGTCTTCGTCTCCTGTTGCCAATATGGTAGCGAAAGGTGCCCTTTCTAAGAATGGAACTTCTAAGGAAATTCAAGTAGCTATGGAGCGACAGGGGAATTTAGAAATCTACAAATTAGAACACAATTTAGCTTCCTTGGCAACTATTGCTGGTGCCGCTCCAATGATTGGTTTCTTAGGAACCGTAATAGGTATGATTCTCGCTTTTCATGAGATGGCTAGTGCGGGAGGGCAGATTGATGTTGAGATGTTATCGAAAGGTATATATACAGCAATGACGACTACTGTTGCTGGTTTAATAGTAGGTATTTCTGCTTATTTAGCTTACAACCAGTTAGTGGTAAAAGTAACGAAAGCGACCTTCAAGATGGAACAAGCTACGGCAGAATTCTTAGACCTTATAGCTCAAAGTAAATAGGTATGGCTCTGAAATCTAGAAATAAAGTCAGTGCTGAATTTAGTATGTCCTCCATGACGGACATCGTTTTTCTCTTGTTGATTTTCTTTATGCTTACTTCTACTTTGGTTACAACCAATGCTTTAGATTTGGTATTACCAAATAGTACTGCCCAAACGGTAAAGAAACAACGCGTATCCATTTCTATAAATGAAAATTTAGACTATTATCTAGATAAGGAAATCGTAGAGCTAAAGTATATTGAATCTTTATTGATCGATAGGTTAGCCGGAGAAGAGGAACAAGTTGTTGTTTTGCGAGTTGATAAATCGGTGCCTATAGAATATGCGGTTGAAGTAATGGATATAGCTTATCGTAATAAATTCAAAATTGTTTTAGCTACAGAACAAAAAAGATGAACCTTTTTAAAGACAAATACAAACGTAAAGCTGCACTAGGAACTTTCCTGGTACATCTTGCTCTTGTATTTCTTTTTTATTCGTTTGGGCTCAAATATATGGATCCTAAGATGGAAGAGGGGATTGCTATAGAATTTGGGTATGTAGAAGAAGGTATGGGTGAGGGGTTCACTCAATCTGAAGAAATTTTAACAGAAGCCGTAGAGCAAGTTCAGAATAGTGAAGACTCAGCGCCAGAAGAGCAGATAGAAATCACCGAAGAACTTGTAACTCAGGAAGTGATAGAAGCGCCTGTTGTAAGCGAAGAAAAAGAAGCAGAAAAGGTGCAGGAACAAGCGCCAATTATTGAAGAGGAAAAGAAACCTCAAGCTAGCGATGAACTGCAACAAGCCTTATCAAGTTTATTTCAAAGTACGGAGAATAGCCAGTCTGGAGATACAGATCTTAATGGTGCTCAGGGCGATCAAAGTGGGAGTATTGAAGGTGCCGAAGAAGCGGTTGGTGGAGAGGGAAACTCATCCGATGGTTATGAACTTGGTAATCGACGTGCGATAAGAAAGCCTAAGCCTAATTATTCTTGTAACGAAACAGGAAGTGTAGTAATTCGTGTGTGGGTTAATGCCGAAGGAATTACCTATAAAGCTGAACTCGATTTGAAAAATACTACGGACACTTCACCTTGTTTAGTCCGCGAAGCAAAGGCTGCAGCCTTAAAAACTTCTTGGCTTGCCGATGCGAATGCAGAACCGATTCAAATTGGTAGCATTATCTACAATTTCAGAAAACTGTAATGAATTATCAGGAGACTCTAGATTGGTTGTTTCAACAATTAACATCCTTTCAAAGAGTTGGACAATCGGCTTATAAAGAAGATTTAGGAAATATTTCGTCTTTATGTTTTGCCTTAAATCACCCTCAAAATAATTTTAAATCAATCCATATCGCCGGTACTAACGGTAAGGGGTCAACCTGCCATCTTTTAGCCTCTGTCCTTCAAGAACAAGGGTATAAGGTCGGATTGTATACTTCACCCCACCTAAAAGATTTTAGAGAGCGTGTGAGAGTTAATGGAGAGATGATTTCAGAGTTAGAAGTCGTTGATTTTGTAAATTCTCATCAGGCTAATTTTACAGAAATAGGAGTTTCATTCTTTGAAATGACTACAGCACTTGCTTTTGAATATTTTTCGAGTCAGAAGGTGGATATAGCCATTATAGAAACTGGATTGGGTGGTCGTTTGGATGCTACCAATATTATCACCCCAGAATTATCAGTCATCACTAATGTAGCCTTAGATCATCAGAATTTATTAGGACATACTATTGAAGCTATTGCTACAGAGAAGGCTGGGATTATTAAGCACAGAGTTCCTGTGGTTTTAGGGCTTACAAGCAATGAAGTTTCAATAATTATCGAGGAGATAGCGAATAAAAGAGAATCAAAGCTTACTAAGTCTACAGTAAACAATACATATAAGTCTGCTTTACTTGGTGATTGTCAGAAAGAAAATATTGCTACAGTTTGTGAAGTAATCAATCAGTTGAGACTTTTAAATTGGTACATATCAGATCAATCTATTGAGCTAGGTTTGCAAAATGTGATTCTCAATACTCATTTGAGAGGACGTTGGGAACAAATTTCAGAATCCCCTAAAGTTATTTGTGATACCGGTCATAATATACACGCAGTAAAATCGATAGTAAAACAATTGAAAAATGAGTCCTACGAAGACTTATGGATTGTTTTGGGAATGGTTGGCGATAAAGATGTAAATGGCATTTTAGCACTTTTACCTACTCATGCAAAGTATGTGTTTTGTCAAGCAAATATTCCAAGAGCACTTCCTGTAGCCGAATTAATAAGGAAAGCAGCTCAGTATTCCCTTAAGGGTATGGAAGTTTTAAATCCGAAAGACGCTCTTGAGAAGGCACAAGAGCTTGCTAATCAGAATGATTTTATTTTCGTAGGTGGAAGTACTTTTGTTGTGGCAGAAATTCTATAAAAACTCATAAATTATTGCGGTATTTGTTTGTGCTAGTACCAAAATGATTTCTATATTTGCACTCGCTGAATGAGACAGGTCAGCACCGTTCTTTCAAGAAGATTAGGGCAATTAGCTCAGTTGGTTCAGAGCATCTCGTTTACACCGAGAGGGTCGGGGGTTCGAATCCCTCATTGCCCACCACCTAGTCTTATTTTTATTGAAACCCTTTATTGGGGCAATTAGCTCAGTTGGTTCAGAGCATCTCGTTTACACCGAGAGGGTCGGGGGTTCGAATCCCTCATTGCCCACAAAAAAGTCTTTTCGATTTATCGAAAAGACTTTTTTTGTTTTACAGTTTTCCTATGTGTGTTTGAGGCGGAAGGATATAAGTGATTACGCTTAATGCTAAGTGTGGTAATTTGTCTATTGTTTTAGGTTAAAGCTAATAACTAAAGCCTAATTGCTACTTCTCAATCGATAATACTGCGACCAGACAAAATTATTCGTAGCCATAATCCAGTGTACGGCAAAGGCGGTCCAAATGGTTTCGGTATGCGCGGTAATGAGGCAAAGTACAATTCCGAGAGGAATAGAGCCTAGTGTTTCCTTCTTACCTTTATAAAGATGCGCTAATGCGTACAAAACAGTGTTTATTGTAATAGCTGGGTAAAGTCCAACAAAGGGAATTAATCCTAGAAAGAGTATACCTCTAAATAGGAACTCGTAGCCCAATAAGTATAGCCCCCAACTAAATATATTGCTTAGGTATTCAATCGGATTCCAAGATTTCATTCTTACTTGTGGGTACAGGTTAAGATGCTCTTTTCCTTTTGCATTCTTCGCTCCCATAGGAACGAGTATAGCTGCTAATATTAAAGTGTATTTGCTATCGGTAGATGTCCAAGTAAAGTCAAAAGTCCAAAAGTCAATGTCTAAATAGTGTATATAGGTAATAGGGATGTTTGCCATGCAAATAAATGCTACTATACGCGTGAGCTGAATCCAATAGAAAGAAGATTTAGGAGCAGAAAAGAGTTTACTGCATTTGGCTTTAAAAGTACTACTCTTTAAAAAAATAAAATAGAAGATATAGCCTAAAACTCCAATAAGTAAGGGTGTGGCCTCTAATGAAAATAAGGACATAGAATTACTTAAAATTCTTTGTTATTTTGGTGCTCAAAGGTTTAGTTACCGAGTAGTAATAGTCAACAAACTGACCTTCGGGGTCGATTAAGTATTTTTGGAAATTCCATTTTACTGAACTCGATTTTGCCCCATTTAATTTTTTGTTGCTAAGCCATTTGTAAATTGAATGTTGATTAGTACCTTTTACTTCAATTTTTTCTGATAGGGGGAAGTTTACTCCATAACGCAATTTGCAGAAACTTTTTATTTCTTCTGAATCACCTGGCTCTTGTCCACCAAATTGATCGCAAGGAAATCCAATAACTACTAATTGGTCTTTGTATTTTTCCGAAAGGGTTTCTAATCCTTCGTATTGAGGAGTAAATCCACACTCGGAAGCCACGTTCACAAAAAGAATGTATTTCCCCTCAAAGGATTTTAAGCTTACTGTTTGCCCTTCAATAGAAGTATACTCTAAATCGTGAATAGAGCTAGGTGTTTGTGCTGAACCTTTTGAGAAAATGGAGAATAATGCCATAAACAGAATGTTGAAGATTATTTTTTTCATAATCAAATGTACAAAAAAAAGCCCTCGATTACTCGAGGGCTTTTTGTTAAATCTGCGATCTTATATCGCTCACTATATGGTGGATGTTTATATTGAGTTTAAACCGAACATTTGATAAGTATTTATCATATTCGGGAACATCTGTTATTTTTAAAGGGAAGAATATTTCAAACCTCTTTGGGGCAATTGAAAGCATCAAGCCTGTATCTAAAAAATTTTTAGTTTTACCATCAGATTTTAAAGTAGCAATATTACAGTATCCTTTAATTCTTTTGGTAATAGGTATTTGCAGGTTAGCACTTAATAAATATTGACCTGCTCTATGTTCTTCTCCGATCACAAAACTACCATCGGTACTCGTAATTTGTTTAGAAAATAGGGCATCTCTTCCTTCTCGGTCTAAAACCCCCAATTCGTAGAGGTAATCGTTTTGCTGTACCAGTCCAAAGTGGTAATCCTTGTTTTCGGTCTCTTGAAGGAAAATACCAGCAAACAACCGCAAGTTATAGGAACCTCTTTTTTCTGTTTTATAAGCGTATAAATTCTCGAAACTCAACTTTGAGAAAGATTCAGAAAACTCCAGTTTTGTGTTTAATTCAACTGTTTTTAAAGTGTGCTTGTATTTGTATTTATGACTGATGTCAGAAATTGTATAATCAGTATCGTCAGTTTTTACAATATGGTTTGTTCTCAAACTTAATTGATGACTATGAGCTGAGCTTCCAGGATTCTTTTTGAAATCTATTTTTAGCTCAGCAGCCATTTTTGCGTAACTGTTTGTTTCGTCATAGTGAAATCGCTCTAGAGTACTATACAGTTGTATGGCTCTGAAGGTATTTGAGATAGGGAAGAGGGAGTAACGTAGTTTAGTTTTTCCGACCAGTTCGTTAGTTCCAGTGCTGTAGGCAGGTGTAATACTATAACTAAAGGGTCTTTTTAATATTTGTTTATTGTGAATACTTAAACCAATAACCGTTTTATCGGCAAAATTGAAGTTTACATAAGGACTCAAAAAGACTTGTGTTTTAGAAGGTTCCTCTAAACTCCATATAAGGTCTATGTCTAAGGGTTCAATTTTAGGAAATAATGATTTGCTGTTATAGAAATTATTCTGACGATTTATTTCGGGTATGCTATGAGAATCATCAATTACAAAAGAGTCGTAGTTTGCACCTTGTATTTTAAGTTTTGTTTTATGTTCAAATCCATTTACCCATAAAGTGGTAGATTCTCCATTTTTTTGATGTGCAGTAATCGAAACAGGACCTTTTATGCCTCCTTTATTTTTCAATTCTACTTCAATATGATTTTCGTGAGTATGTACCTTAGCAATTTTATAATCAATTTTTTTGTTGGTATTTATCAAATCATCAAAAAACCAATCTAAATCTTTATTCGTTGCTTGTTCTAAAGTAGTTTTAATATCTGCAGGTTGTGGATGTTTGAATTTCCATTTCTGAAAATATGCATGCATAGCCTTATCCAATTCATCAGCTCCTAAATACGCTTGAAGGTATTCAAAAGCCAATGCGGTTTTTGTGTACACCATTAATCCATAATTGATAGATGTATGGTCCGAGGAATGTAATCCACATGCTTGATCTAGTCCTTCTCGTGCATTTAGTAAATACTGTAAATAATTTTCTTCGCGGTGTTTGTATTCTTCTAAACCTCCAATTTTACTGAGTATAGAATTGTTCGTAGTTTCGGGAACCATTGATTTAGAAGGGTATTTTGTTTTGATATATCTGAATTCGTTAAAAGAATTTATCCCTTCATCCATCCATGGAAATCTTCGTTCATTTGAACCCAAGATTCCGAAAAACCAATTATGTCCTACCTCGTGAACAATAACCGTTTCTAAAGAACGAGCTGTACTAACAGATCCAATAACGGTTACATTGGGGTATTCCATTCCACCACCAGCAGTTAGTGCACCATCTACGGCTGTACACTGATTGTATGGATAATCGCCATTCCATTTAGAATAGTAGTACAATCCATCGTTTATATATTCTATGGCATCCTTCCATAAATTGGCATGTCGGTTGGTAAACATTGCCCAAGTTTTAACTTTTCTACCTGTATTTGGTAATGTTACTTCACCCGATAAAACATTAAATCGCTTATCTGCAAACCAAGCAAAATCGTGCACATTACTTTGTGTATAACGAATGGTTTTTAGTTGCTTAGAGCTCTTAGGGAAGTCAACATCTACTTCAGTTGCCGTATTAGACTGTCTGCCAATTTTAATTTTAGCTTTTCCTTTTTTTAGAGTGTCTGACTTTTTAGTAGGTTTGAAATTCTCTAATCCTATAACTGCTAAGCTATCGAGCCAAGCAATTTCCGTTGGGTTTTGTAAATCGCCTGTGGCTCCTACCACATAATTCTCGGGCAATGTGATGCTCACATCGTAAGAACCGTATTCAGAATAAAATTCTCCTTGCGATAAATAGTTTAGTGGATGCCAGCCTTCATGATCAAAAACGGCTGGTTTAGGATACCACTGCGTCATTTGATAGGATGTTTCCAAATGTCCTAATCGCGAATAAACACCCAATGGGATTTTTACATGAAATGGAGTGCTTATTTGTAAACTTGTTCCCGGATTTAGTGGTTTGTCTAAAATAAGAATTGCTATATCGTCATTCCCATTCCAGTAGCCCCAATCAACTTTTTTACCATTTACTTTAAAGTCGAGTTGGTCTATGTATCCTCGATCATTTTCTTCGGCATAATGGAAATTTGTTTGTCCAGACTTAAGAATTTGTTGTGCTAGCTTTGTATCGGTATGTTTATATGCATTTGGCCATAAATGAATGTAAATAGTATCTAATGTAACCTTAGAGTTGTTATGATACTCAATTGTTTCAAAAGCACTAATCTCGTGATTAAGATCGTCTAGCGAAACATCAATCGTATAGTTGACCTCTTGTTGAAAATAGGTCTGTGCATAAGTAGCCCCAAAAATGAGGCTACAAATAAATAGTGAATATTTCTTCATCTTATAAAAACTTAGGAGCTTTAGGAACAATAATAGCTAAAAGTAAGTAAGCAAAAATCCCTGCAAATACCATAACGATAAATAGGACTCTAAATAATACGGGATCGATATTAAAATGATCGCCTAAGCCTTCGCAAACGCCAAATAGTTTACCTTCTTTTGGATTTCTATATAGTTTTCTCACAGTATTTTTAGTTACAGTCAGTACAGGTTAATCCCTCACTCTCCATGCTCCAATGGTGATTTACCATGCGTCTGTCGGAGGTGTCACTTACATTATCAACATCATAAATAAAGTATCTCAGACTTGGGTCTAGGTAAACGGCTTTACCTTCGGGAACGTATAAGATTAGTTCTACGGATTGAAATCTGAAACCTTGCTCTTGTTCTAGGCTAAGGTAGTTTTCGAAGTTTAGCGTATTGTCCTCGACTGTATAGTCGTAGTTGATTTTTGAGGCATTAATTTTAGCTTGCTTTTGATTTTTACCATTTGAGATTTTTTTAATCTTCAATTCGAATTCATCTCCAGTTGCTCTGTGGATATCTAAGTCGACAGAGGTGCATAGTAAGCTTTCTAATTCCTCATCATAGTAAAAACTACTGTTTTCTTGAAGCGTATTGAAAAAGTCGTTGTCGGAAAGCTCCAAGTTTAGGGTGTCGCTAGTAGAGCTTAGTTCAACGGTTTGTGTACTGTACGATTCGTTTTGGAAATTCCTTGAAGCTTTAGTGCTTACATACATTAAGCAGGCAATACCCAAAATCCATGTACCCGCCATAATACTTCGAGTAGTATGCGATTGCTTAGGAATGCTAAATAATATTCTAACGGCTAACCAAATAATTTGAACTACTGGAACACCAATAAATAGTAAGAGTCCTAGTGCCGTAATTCCTTGTAGGTTTGGCATATCGATAATAAGCGGGAAGTACTGACTTAGGTTGAATGGGTGAATATGATTTCCGTTGATATGAATCATTGAATCCCCAGTACCAAATAGATTCACTACTATCATAAAACTCAAGAAGACCCCCATCATTAGTAAGATTATCCCAAGGAATTTTACAATGAATTTAAATAGATATCCTATGAGACTCATCAAGAATGAAGCGATACTTTGAAACATCGTTTTCACTTTGTTCTTTTGATTTTGAGCGTCGACCTTTTCAATGGTAGATTTCAAGTTTTCAAACTCTTTTTGAATGGTCTTTTTAATGTTCTCAGCATTCACTTTTTCGCCCTTCATCTGAAGTTTTTCAGACGTGGTTTTAGCTGCAGGCACTATAGCCCATAAAATGATGTAAATAAGCACGCCTCCACCAGTGAATAAACCAAGTATAAATAGTAGTCTAATGATTACAGGGTCAATGTTAAAATAGGTTGCTATACCACTACAAACACCACCAATTATTTCGTTGTCAGTATTGCGGTAAATTCTCCTTTTGGCTTTTTTAGTTTCTGTAGCTCCTGAAGTTTCTTTAGTGGCTTCTTCTTCCTCTTCGTTGTCTTCGTAGCTTTCTGGTTTCCCCATGATGGAGATAAGTTCTTCAACATCAGAAACGCTGATGATTTGAATACTTTTCTCCTGGATAAGTTCTGCTATACGCGATTCTATATCAGAGGCAATCTCCTCACAGCCTTCTTCCTTGCTGTAGTGCTTTTTGATGCTTTCTAGATAGTTTTGTAAGCTTACGTACGCATCTTCGTCGATGTGGAAGATGATTCCACCTAGATTTATGTTTACCGTCTTTTTCATTTTTTAGTGCTTTTTTTAGTGGTTAGCTTCACTGCTTTTACCAAATCGCTCCATGTATTATCGAGCTCTACTAGGAAGTCCCCTCCCTTATTACTCAAATTGTAATACTTGCGTGGTGGGCCTGATTTCGATTCTTCCCATCTGTATTCTAAAAGTTCTGCATTTTTTAATCGTGTCAGTAGTGGGTAAAGGGTCCCTTCAACTACAATCATTTTCGACTTTTTTAATTGTTCAAGAATGTCTGATGGATAGGCTTCACCCTCTTTTAAGATTGAAAGGATGCAAAACTCTAATACGCCCTTGCGCATTTGCGCTTTGGTATTTTCAATTTTCATCGAATTTTATTTAAATGTTCACAGGCATCAATGCTTAATGCTGTTGAGATTGCGCAGAGTTCGTTTGTTACCAGTTTGCCATAAAATGAAACGAGGCTTCCTTCGCCAATGTTTTTTGCGAGGAGGTGGATTTCTGTTATATATTTCCCTTTTCTCTGGACATATACTTTAACATCTTCTTTTTGATTCTGTTCAGAATCGATATCTACTTTTTCATAGTTATAGTTTTCAAATAAATTTTGAACGCTGTGAAAAAAATCATCGTTAACCTCTTCAGAATAACTTTGACTGATGAATTTGATTTGAGATAAATCGCCAGTAATCTGATGTAAATTTCCTTTTTCATCTTCGGTAGTGATGTCTATAGCATCCAACATACTCTTGGAAAAAGAAAATGTACTGATTCCTTCTTGTGATTCATACTGTTGATAGACCCTATCAGACAAGCTCTGAGCGTTCATCATGAACGGCATCAGTAGCAAAATGTAAATTAGTTTTTTCATAATCATTCGTAATAAGTGTATTGCAAAGATATATATAAAAACTAGTACTATGCAAAGCAAAGTACTATTATATTTTATTCCGAGTCAGTTAATGACTTGCAATTCTATTATAATGAGAGTTCTAGTATGATAAGAATTCCAAAAATTACGGATGCAATTCCATTAGAAGTGAAGAAAGCGAGATTAACTTTTGATAAATCATCTGCCCTAACCAAGCGATGTTGCTTGATTAATAGTGCAATAAAAATAGAGCAGGCAATCCAAAAGAGTGTGGAGTTTATGAAATAATTCAGCCCAATATAGATTAGAATGGATGAGGTGATTAGGTGTAATAGTCGTGAGAATAGAAGTGCGTTTTTCTTTCCTAGTAATACTGGTATAGAATGTAGCTTAAACTTTTTATCAAAGCTTTCGTCTTGTAGTGCATAGATAATATCGAAACCACTTACCCAAAATAATACAATACAAGAGAATAAAATAGGGAGCACATCAAATTGGGCTGTAACCGCAAGATAAGCTCCAATTGGAGATAGTGAGAGACCAAGACCCAATATCAGATGACACAATGCTGTAAAGCGTTTGGTGTAACTGTAGCCAAGAATAACAAGTAATGCAATAGGGGATAAATAAAAACAAAGGGAATTCAATAAATAACTTGAGCCCATAAATAAGAAGCAGTTTATAAGAACATAGATTAAAGCTGACTTAGCTTTTATGGTTCCGTTGGGTATTTCTCTTATTTCGGCGGTTCTTGGATTTGCTCTATCTACATCTCTATCGATATAGCGATTAAAAGCCATAGCAGCACTCCTAGCGAAAATCATACATAGTAGAACAAACAGAAGTTTATCCCAACTAAAATTATAAGTATCTTGACTTACAGCCAAGGTAAAGCCAATAAGAGCAAAGGGTAAAGCGAAAATAGTATGGCTGAATTTAATCAGTGATAGATAATTCTTCAAAGCAATTTGATTTATAGCAAACATACAAAATCGATTGATTAAGATTTCCTATCTTGTTTCAAAAATAAATCCAATGCACGCATTCTACCTAAAGAGGGTTAATAGCCCATTTTTATACCGATTATTTTTAATTCATAAACTACCTATTGCCTGGATTTCGGGCTTAAAAGTCCATAAGGTTGATGAGGAGAGTGCTCGAGTAAATATCAAGTTAGGCTATTTAAACCAAAACCCATTTAAGTCTATGTATTTTGCTTGTCAAGCTATGGCAGCAGAAATGTCTACTGGATTATTAGCTTTAGGATATTTAGACGCACAAGAGGAGAAGATTTCGATGTTAGTTTTAGATATGAACTGTACGTTTACTAAGAAAGCTGTAGGGGAAATTCAATTTGTTTGCGAAGATGGAATTAAAGTAAAGAATGCCATTCATCAAGCAGTAGATACTAATGAAGGCGTTATATGTGATATGCGGTCTAAAGGTTTTGACGAACAAGGAGACTGTGTGTCTACTTTTAATATTTCTTGGACTTTTAAGCGGAAGTCCTAAGACTGAGATTTTTTACTGTATAAAAAAAAGGCTCCCATTTGGGAGCCTTTTTTAATAAGTGTACTATAAATTACTTAATAATAAGTCTTTTAGTAGTAGAGAAGTTGTCAGTAGAAACTGTGTAGAAATACATACCAGCTTCAAAGTTTTTAACATCTAAAGAAATAGTGTTAATACCAGATCTGAAGTTATTCACAGAAGAATATACTTCTTGACCTAAAGTGTTAACAAGAGTTACAACTACATCAGCTGAATTCTCAAGTGCAATTTCGATGTTAGCAATAGAAGTAGCAGGATTAGGGAATGCATTAACAGCAATCTCATTAGTTACATCTTCTAATCCAACAGTAAAGTCACCTTCTTTGAATTCAATACCACCCACATAGTGGTGCTCCATAGTTGTTAAAGCATCATCACCAGCAGTAGATGTAGTAGTTGGGATAGCAAAGCCACTGTCAGTACTTACTGCATTAGGAGAAGCAAACATCCAGAAGTTAGCACCTTCAAACTCAGTAGCCTCGGTGAAGTTTTTCACACCTGTAGAAAGGTTTGTGTTTACATCTAAACCGTGCGCATAAACATCAGGGAATTCAAGTAATTCAACATCAAATTCAACAACATTTACATCCGTCCAAATTGCGAAAATCTTTGATTCGTCGGCACTTTTAGAAGCTTGAATACGGTGGTTGTAACCAATTCCGTGAATCGCAGCTGCATCTTCATCAGCAACTCTTTCAGTGTTGATGTCAGAAATGAAGTTTGCAGACCAAGTAGAACCGTCAGTAGTAATATCGTAAAGTTTTCGCATAGTTTCTGTAACAGCCTCATCCATCTCAAAAATAGAAGAAATCATGTGTAAGTCTCCGTTAGCATCAACAGCACAGTCAATACCACCATTATATCCTGGAGATAAATAACCTTCAATAGCTGTGTAGTCTTGAGTCATTTGAGTCCAAGTAGCACCTGCATCAGTCGTTTTGTGAACGAAAGGAACAATTTGTCCATTTGCATCCGTACCTTGAGCTACTAAGTAACCTGTGTTACCGTCGTTAGAGAAAGCCATACTCCAGTCATATAATTCAACTAAACCTTCAGCAACAAAACCTTGTTGACTCCAGTAATAACCAGCATCACCAGCAATTTCTAAAGTGTTGATTACTCCAGCACCTTGTAAGTAGAACGTATCAGGAGTAGAAACTACAGCATTCCATGCTCCAGCTGCATCTTCATGCCAAGCAACATTGTTCCATCCTAAGGCAACTGTATCTACTGCTGTGTGAACACCACTAAGCATTTCGTAGTTAACAATTCTCACATCGTTTAAATAACCTGAATCAACAGATCCATCAAACCACATATCATGGTTTTCAGAAGTCATGTACCAAACTGTATCACCAGCAGCAAGAGGAGAACCGGCACCAAAACCACCACCAGCAAAGTATTGCACGTAAGTAGCATATTGGTCTGTGAACGTTGATTGACCATCGGCATCGTAAGTACCCGTAGTTACTACTAAGTCGATACCGTTGTTGTTATATCCACTTACGCGAATAATACCACTGTTATCATCCATCATGGCTGATCTAGTAAAACTTGGGTAGGCAGATTCAGAGTCTAAGACTACGTTCATTCTAGATTCAGAACCATCAAGAGCAACGTTGTTGGTGAAAATACCACCCCAACCACCACCTACAAGAGATGGCCCAAGTACTACAGCTTGTGCATTAGTCATGTCACTAGCTCCAGAAGGATCAATCAATAATCCTGATGGGTAACGGTTAACTTGAGTAGAATCACTTGCAAGAACATATTGCCAAGTAGCACCACCGTCAGTAGAATAAGAATGTTGTATTATACCAGACCCCCCAGGTAAATCAGCATTTTGACGATGCGTAAAAGACACAGTTCCGAGAGCATTACTTGCGTTTACTGCGTTCGTCGATGGACTCAATACAGAGTACATGTTGTAAGACGAACCAATAAGAGTTTTTGAAATTTGTTCTTGCGCAAAAGATGTGAAGGCAAGACCAACTGCGAAAGCAGAAAGTAAATGTTTTTTCATTTTAAATGGTTTTTTGTTAGACATTATCTAATAGAATAAAACAAATATATGCTATTAATGTTGTTTGGCAAATAATTGTAGTGATAATCATACCCTCATGTCTTATAAGATTTAGTATGTTTACTTGGTTTTAAATTAAAGGGAATTTGATTAGATTAATTAACGAGTTTAAAAATAAGGAGGGCATTTTTGTTCTAATAGCTTCTTTGTTTACAAAGGTGTGTAGTTTTTTAGTATCTCTTATCCTCATTAGAATTCTTAGCCCAGATGAGTTTGGTACTCTATCCTACGTATTGTCAGCTCTAGCATTTTTCATTCCTTTTTCTGGAGGAGGTATTCAGTACTCATTTATGCGCTTTGCTCCAATGATTGCTTCCCCTAACGAACGTGAGGGCTTATTTAAACATACTTTCTATAGAGGCTTATTGTATAGTGGTCTTATGGCCTTATTTCTGTTTTTATTGATGCCTTGGCTAAATGATGCTTTGGGTAACACGTCAAATCATTTTTACTGGTTAATCATATACCTCTTCAGCTTTTTCGTAATCGAACTTGTAAAGACACGTTATCGTGTAAATAATCAAAATAGAAAATTCGCCAGTTTAGATGCTTATACTTCAGGTGTAATCTTGTTACTAGGCTGTAGCTTAGCTTACTTCTACGGGGCTTTAGCCTATTTAATAGTGTTGGTGACCGTTCCTATGTTAATTGGTTTATTTCATATTAAGTTCAATAATACAGTCGCACCTAAAATCCCGGCTAAATATTATTCTTATGGTATGTGGGTTGGAGTTGGAGCCATTGCATCTCAATTGATGTACTCTTTAGATGTGTTTTTGGTGGGAAAACTAATTCAAGATTCTACCCAAGTAGCTATTTATCGTTCTGCGAGTATTATCCCTATTGCATTATTTTTTATTCCGAATTCGTATATAACCACTCACTATGCGGATATCGCTAAGAATAGTCACGATAAAACTTACCTCATTCGTTTTGCTAAAGACTATATCAAATTGTTTTCTGTTCTTATTCTGGTTCTAGCTACTTCACTTTATTTTTTATCCGATCTGATAATTACAGTATTGTTTGGGCAAGAGTACATTGAAGCTTCATCCATATTTCAAATTTTGATTTTGGGTATGGTTGGGGCGTTTATTCTGCGGATTCCTTTTGGTAATTTATTGGCAGCAGTAGGGAAATCGAATTGGAATGCAGTAGTGGCCTTTACAATTTTGGTTTTAAATGGAGTATTGAATTATTATGCAATTAATGCATGGGGTATTGTTGGTGCAGCTATAGTGACGAGTGCCCTATTGTGGATCTCTGGAATTATTTCGTTCCTTCTTTTTGTTAAATATATTAAACGAATTAATTCATAATTCGATTATATTCTTTAGCAATTTGACTTCCGATAGCCTTGATGTTAAATTGTTCTGCCACCTTTTTTAATTCTTCAGAAGAGTAAGATTCATAGTTGTTATATATTGAAACCATGGCTTCCGTAAGTTGATCCCTGTTTCCAATATCAATCAGGATTCCAGTAGTATCATTTAAAAAAGATTCAGGACCTCCGCATTTAGTGGAAATTACAGGGATGCCACACAACAAAGCTTCAGCACAAATAATTGAAAAGGTTTCAAAGTAACTATTCAGGATTAGGACATGTGATTGTTGGAGTATTTCGAATACCTCAGTATTCTTTTTGCAACCGTGGAATGTGAGTTTAGAACTAATACCCAAGGAGTCTGAAAGTGCTACGTATTCCTCATAGTTTTCACCTTCTCCAACGATATCTAGTTGTATGTTGTCTAGACGTTTATTTAGTTTGTGAAAGCCTTCAATTATTCCTTTTACATTTTTATGTTCTTGATCTAAATCTCCTACGAAGACAAAACTAAAGACCTTGTTTTTTATTGGTGAGAGCATCGAGTAACCATCAACTACGTTGGGTAGAATTGAATAATTCGCATCTAAATGACAGTCAATCATGTCTTGTTTTAAAAATGTTGAAACTACCTGTAGCTGAGAAGACTTTTTAGCCGTTAACCGCCTAATTCGTTTCGAAATAAAATTCAATTGGTGATAAATCCCCTTTCGGTATCCCGTCCAATGTTCTGTGATAAGAAAAGGAACAGAGTTTCTGTTGGAGAAGAAGTAGGCTATTGTGCTTGTCCAGCTCATTATATGAGCATGAATAAGATTAAAGTCATCTTTAGAAATTTCTTTGTAAAGATTGAAAAACACTACGAGTTTGTTTAGTGATCCTTTTTTATAATAATAAACAACTTCGTTAATGTTTTCAAACTTTGATTCTACTCTTAGGATCTTTGAGTTTATGCTCTCCGTTTGGTAGATGCTAATCACCTTGTTATCGTATTTATTCTGAATAGACTGAATATGCTTGCGTACGAAAATACCCAACAAAGGTTCTTCTTTATTGGGATACCATTTAGCTAAATGTAAAATCTTTTTCTTCGACATTAAGAGTCAATGTTTTTATACTTCAATCGAATGGAGTTTCCGATGACTACAATATCGGAAAAAGCCATTGTTAATGCTGCAAAAATAGGACTTAAATACCCCATTGCAGCTAAAGGAATGGCGATGATGTTATAGGCAAATGCCCAAAATAGATTTTGCTTTATGGTTAAGTAGGTATGTGTGCAAATTTGATATGCTTTTTGTATCAAGCTCAAATTGTGACTTAATAAAACGATCGAAGCAGATTGAATGGCGACATCAGTTGCTTTGCTATAGGATATGCCTACATTGGCTTGTGTTAGAGCAGGAGCATCGTTTATCCCATCACCAACCATTGCGGTGTTATATTCTTTACTAAACTGTTTTATCTTCTCAATTTTATCTTCGGGTAATTGATTGGCATACACTTCTCGGATGTTTAATTCCTTGGCTAGTGTGTCGCATTTTTGTTGCTTGTCGCCACTCAATAAAACTGTAGCGATACCTTTATTATTAAAATAGTCGACTAAGTTTTTAGCTCCTTCAATTATTTCATCACTTATTGATAAGGCTGCAACTAGTTCGTCGTTGACTTTAAGGAATAATTGAAAGTCATTATCTAGAACTGTGTCGTTTATTTCCGTGTATTTGGCAGAGCCAAATTGATATGTATTTCCATCGGCATCTTTAGCCTTAAATCCTTTCCCTTTTATTTCTTCTACAGAAGTAAATTTAATGGTGTTTTTATAGGGTTCTAGGTGTTTAACCAAAGATTTAGCGATAGGGTGCGAAGAATGTTTTTCAAGCTCGTAAATAATGCCTTCCGCATTGTGATTTTCGTTCCACTTTTTAAATTCATGAATTTTAAATTCACCATTGGTTAAAGTACCCGTTTTATCAAAGATTACTTTTTTTGTTTTGCTAAATAGCTCTATGGTAGATCCACCTTTAATGAGTAATCCGTTTTTTGCAGCTCTACCCACACCTACCATTACGGCAGTAGGAGTAGCTAAACCCATAGCGCAAGGACAGGATATTACGAGTACCGCTACGGCTCGCATCATTGCATTTTGAAAGCTGATGTCGAAAGTATAGTAGTTTAGGATGAAAGTAAATGCTGCAATTACCAGTACAATTGGAACAAAGTAGTTACTGATTTTGTCGCCTAATTGTTGGATTTGAGGTTTATCATCTTGAGCATTTCGCACCAGTTCTATTATTTGAGATAAGATAGTATCTCCAAGGGTACTGGTTACTGTACATTTAATATGACCATCGATTATAATTGTTCCTCCGATGACTTTTTGATGAATGGATTTGAATACTGGAGCACTTTCTCCAGAAATCATACTTTCGTCTACCGAGCATTCTCCCCAAATAATTTCAGCATCTATAGGAATGGAATCTCCTTGATTTACGATAAGAATATCGCCAATTTGAAGTTTTGAAATTGGGCATTTAATCAGTTTTCCGTTGATTTCTTTTACAGCCTCTTTGGATTGTAATTTCTGTAAAGAGTCTAAAGCTGTAGTGGTTTGAGTAATCGACCTTTTTTCGAGGTAATTTCCCAATAGAACCAAAGTAATGATGGTAGCTGCCGTTTCAAAAAATAAATAATTGTGAAGTTCTTCATTGTTGTTTAAAGCCCAACCTATTAAACTGTAAGTGTAGGCTGCTGTAGCTCCCATAAGAATGAGCACATTCATATTAGGTTTTACGTTCCTTACAGAGTTGAAAGCTCCTTTTGCAAAATAGATGTATCCAATAAGAAGTACGGGTGTACTCAAGGCTAGTTGTAAATAAGGATTCTGAAGTATGCTGGTGTGTGAAACAAACATGTGTCCTAGTAGTGGTAGACTCAGGATAGTACTTATAATTAAAAAGTATTCTAGCTTGTAACTTTGCTTGATTTCATTGTCGAAGAATTCTGCTGGGTAGCCTATTTCGCTAATGAATTTTTCAATTTCAAGGGCTGTGTAATCTGTATTGTAAATAGTGATAATCCCTTTAGGAATGTCAATGCTTACTTTTTGAATGTGTTTTTTATTCAAATGGCTTTTGATGCCGTTTACACAGTTTACACAAGTAATTCCTTCTACTTTATATTGATAGGCTACAGCCATTATTTTTGATATTTCCTCAAAGTTAGTTTAATATTATGCTTATCCGTTACAGCATGTAACAATAAGGATGTTTGTCAAATATTTGGGATAGTAAATTTAAGATTCTTTTACCTTATTGTTCATTTTTGCCTTGACGCAAAAACGAACCAATTGAAAATCATGAGCTCAATAACAAATTGAGTAATACGAATAAAAAAGTCAAGACTTGTCTTCTTTTTTTTACGCCCCTAAAACTCAAAAATGGCTAACAAAATGAACTCAATTCCTACCTACGGTCGGAATTTTAAATAGCATTTTGAAAACGCTCATTTTTTACGTTTTCTTCACTAAAAGAAGAAATGTCAGAAACAACATTTTATTTCCTCTGTGAATCTCCTTGTTTTCTCAGTGTATCTTTGTGTGATAATTTTTTAAGAAAAATAGATTTAGATAGCTTCCTGTTATCTAAAGGATAAGCATATTTAATATTTACCCATCTACAAGAGCTAATTTATACTCGTAGATAACAGTAAATATCTGATAGCGAAAAAAGTGAATTTTCAGATAATTTCATGTGCTACAAATCACATAATTTTTGTAAAACATTTGGTGTGGTTTAAAAAATATAATTCTATATTTGCACTCGTTAAAATGGTGGTTGTAGCTCAGTTGGTTAGAGCACTGGTTTGTGGTGCCGGGGGTCGTGGGTTCGAATCCCATCATCCACCCTAAAAACGAAAGTCT
>Ga0208879_1000207_pt1 | contig 63372 bp, 51 predicted proteins | sample Knorr_S15_td_Bot_FD_185605 | JGI IMG/M metagenome (GOLD analysis project Ga0208879, IMG submission 185605) | Marine microbial communities from Southern Atlantic Ocean transect - Knorr_S15_td_Bottom_ad_5009_LV_A (SPAdes) (version 2) | ecosystem: Environmental > Aquatic > Marine > Oceanic | place... | reverse complement strand
ATCCAAACCCTGCCTTTTGAGTGAATCAGTAAAATCGATTATGTTGTCCTCATTGACTCCTTGGTGATCGTATGGAGCAGGTTTAGAGGGAATGGGTTGAGTGGGTGAAGTCTCTTCTCCAGTAACGCTGCTTTGAAGGACGACAGTTTCAACGATAGGCCATTTAGGTTGACCGGTTTCTCTGTCAAAAACAAATAAATAAGCTTGTTTGGTAACTTGTGCCAATAGCTTTTCAGTTCCAGAGGATGAGGTTACATCTACTAAATTTGGTGCTGCAGGCAGGTCATAGTCCCACAAGCCGTGATGGACTGTCTGGAAATGCCATTTTCTTTCTCCGGTCTCCACATCGACAGCTACAATAGATTCGGCAAAGAGATTATCTCCTAATCTATCACCTCCGAAATGATCGTTTGTGGGAGTGGTCAGAGGTAAGTAAACCATGCCAAGATCTTCATCACAGCTAAATGTAGACCAGACATTTGCACCCGCACCTTCTAGATAACTATTATTTTTCCAGGTCTCCGCGCCAAATTCTCCTTCATGAGGAATCACGTGAAATTGCCATTTAAGTTGACCAGTTATCGCATCAAAAGCCCTCACGTCACCTGGGGGCATGGAAGTTGCATTGAGGTATTGTGCAGGGTAATCCATAATCGAAGATCCTATTACAACAGTATCTTTACAAACGAGAGGAGGAGAGTTAACTCCATAGTAATCATTATTGATTACTCGACCTAGCCCTTCTCTCAAATCAATTCTACCCCCATTATTAAAGTTGACGTCAACTTCGCCCGTGCAGGCATCAATGCTATAAAGAAAGCTATCAAGAGTTCCGACAAAAATTCTTTTGTCATTGTCTTTTTCCCAATAAGCGACCCCACGGTGTACGAAACCATGATTTGGCGGTCTGCCAGCTAAATAGGACTGTGGATCAAATGTCCATATGCTCTGGCCACTTTCAGCGTTAATTGCGATGATATGATTAAACTGAGAACTGACGAATAAAACCCCATTAACCATAATGGGTGTGCTCTCATTCCAGAATGCTTCCAGGTCACTATTGGCTGCAAGTAAACTTTCCGTCGGTGAAGTCAGTCGCCAGGCAATGGTTAAATTGGAAAAATTAGTTTCTGTTAATTTGTCTGTATCCAGATACCTAGAGGAGTACTGATCTGATGAGTAATGAGGCCATTGTAATTGCTGACTGACGGCGGGAGCTCCACCACTCGAAGAGCAAGCTGAGCTAGGGGTTGGAGTTACTGTGGGTGGAGGCAAACTAGGACCGGTATCAGATCCTCCTCCGCCGCCACAGGCTGCTAAATTAATTACAAGTAATAAGTAAATTTTCCTTAACATTTATATGGTCTATTTGTCGGAATAACTAACCCCCATTCCTGCTTTTGCATCGGTATTTACTCCATAAGGAGCTATGGGATAACGTAATCCATTCTTAGAAAGATGTTCTAACCCATCAATAACTTTAGGAAGGTAGCTTGGTGGAATGGCCATAAGAAGTTCATCTTCCATAACTCCTCCATAACGCCTCTCAGCAAAACATGGAATAGAAAGGCTGGGTTCTCCAGTAGAAAGAGCTCTGCCCCAAGAATCAGCACAGGAAGACTCTCCCACACAACTCCAGTCTAGTTTCTTGAATCCTGACCATTGCAATCCATTGATAAATAAGATCATTTGGGCAGGAGTAGCGTAAATTAAACATATATCAGGAGGGTTTAATCTACCGCTGGTTAGAGGACTTACCGCCATGGCAGAATATTTTCCATGTTCAACTACATCCATCGAATTTTGATGTGCGCTTGCACCTTCAAGATCACTATACCAAACACCAGCCATCCGTTGACCTGAAAGCCACTCATCATTTCTTGGACTCAAACCAATCACCGTACTGCACTGAGGCCCTACTAAATCTTCTACAGTTATTCCAACGGTCCATCCGTTTCTGGATGCTTGACCGACGATTTGATCAGTGGTGTGAACAGCAGTTGGTCTTCTAATTTTTGGTATGGATTCCATCTCCTCCACGCTTTCAAACATTTTCATGCCTATGGGGATGGTTCTTAATTTAAGCAACCTGTTTAAGGAAGCCACTATTTCTTTCAGATCAAAGTTAGAAGACTCAGAAGCGATTATTTCACTCATTTGTTTACCCCTTAAACCGTATTAACGGCTATCATTAACCATGTAATAATAATCAATAATTGGGAGATAGAAAATGAAAGAAAAATATTTTTTAGCAGCTCTATTAATTTCTTTATCCATTGTTTCTACTGGAACAGATGCTGCGCATCATGAAAAAGCGGCAAATGATTATAAAGAAGGCCAACAAGCAGTATTGGATGCATTTGGCTGGGACTTCTCCAAAGCTGAAATTACAACAGAAAAGATAACAGAAAATATCCATGTTCTGTTTGGTTATGGAGGAAACATCCTTGTAAGCACAGGTGAAGATGGAGTATTACTCGTGGATGATCAATTTCCTCAGCTTAAAAATAAGATTTTGAGATCCATAAGGAAACTTGGAGGAAAGTCAATAGACTACATAATTAATACCCATTGGCATTTTGATCATGCAGAAGGCAATAATGCTTTCGGTCCAGATGGAGCGAGGATCGTAGCACACGAAAACTCTAGACATATGATGTTGAACCCAAAACCGATTAATTTATCGTTTATCGTTTATCCTCAACAACCATATCCTCTAGATGCTGTTCCTGAAATCACCTTTAAAGACCAAATGAATTTACATCTGAACGGTGATCGTATAGAGCTTTATCATTTTGGCAATGCGCACACTACAGGGGATGCAGCCATTTATCTGAGAGACTCAAATGTTTTACACATGGGGGATGTTTTTAATATGGCTGGCCCACCTTTTATAGATGCTGATAACGGAGGCAGTATTGATGGGATGATCAGTTTCTGTGAAGAAATTTTAAAAGTTATCAATGACGAAACGGTAGTTGTCCCTGGTCACGGCCCTATCTCCACTACACAAGACATACAAAATTACATAGATAAATTAGTAGTAGTAAAAGACAGGATTGCAGTTCAAATAGCAGCAGGGAAAAATTTGCAAGAAATTCAAGATTCAGACCCAGCAAGAGAATGGAGAGAAGAATTTGGTGAAGGCCCTTTCATAGCAGGCCTTGTGGATAGGGCTTACGCTGGAATGATTAAATAGAGTTAAAGTGTTCTATTAACCTGGAAGTAATTTCTTCAGTCATCTGTTGAGGTATTTCATGACCCACTCCTTCTAAAACCATCATTTGGGCATTAGGAATTCCGTTGGCTAAAGCCTGGCCGTGATCAAAAGGCAGAATGGCATCTTCAGTTCCATGAATTACCAAAGTAGGTAAATTAATTTCCTTCAATCGGTCTTTCCGGTGGGGACTGGAACTAACTGCAGCTCCATGACCAGGAAAAGGATTATGCCCATGATCCATTATCTCTTTGGCTCCTTCTCTAAACTTTTCTTCATCAAAAGGATAACGAGAACCAATTAATTCTCTATATATACAGACCAGACCATCCAGATATTCACCTTTCATATTGTGTTCCATAGATTTCATCATGCCTGACATTAAGCTTTCAGTAGGTGGAGAAAGGTTTTCGTCTTCAAGGCCTGCACCCGGTGTGGACATAATCGGTGTAAGTGATAACGCTTTGTTTGGATGATCTAAACCTATCACCTGAGTAATCATCCCACCCATTGAAGCTCCGACAATATGTGCCTTTTCAATCCCTAGGTGTTCCAATAAAGACACGGCATCTTGGGCCATGTCTTCTAAGTTATAACTTACTTCAGTAGAAACCATTTCCCCTTCTTGTATAACAAAACTGGGTTCTGTGGTTAACCAAGTACTTTTACCAACATCCCTATTATCAAATCTTATGACGTGAAACCCGGCAGAAACTAAGGGGTTTATGAATTCCAATGTCCACTGCATTGCGTTGGCGTTGGCTCCCATGATAAGTAGAACCGCTGGATCAGAGGAGTCGCCGAAGTCTTCCCACCAAATATTGATGTTATTTACTTCGGCAATTCCTTGAGACAATTCCTTACTATCTTTTTCCGATTAAAAGGATTTACGCCACTCAATCCCCAGATGCCTTGGCTGACCCCAGTAATCTGCAACATATCCTAATCCAGGATCAATGCCTCCCACTTGTTCATCTCCAGCCAGGTCTAACATATTGTAGATATAATCTTTATCAGTTAGGTTAGTTCCCCACAGTGTTAAGGTGGTCCTTCCATCAGCTAGATTCCAAGAAACCCTACCATCCAACAAGCTATAAGCAGGTGTAAAAGAGGTTGGTGTATTTTCCAAAGTAAAGTATTGATCGTCTTTTCTTGTTAAGCCTAATTGACTGACCACATCGCCTCCAGAAGGAAGTGACTTGGTATAAATAACACTAATGTCAAAAGTGTCAGTCGGTCCATCATTACCATAACCAATTCCACTTAGATCCCTTATTACTATGCTCTCCTCTAAAGTTACTGGATCGTAGATATTATCTTCAATCAAAAACTTATCGTAATTGCCATCTAAATGCCCAAAAACCATAGTAATAGCCCAACTCTCACTCAGTTGTGCCAATAATTCTACTTCTAGACCTATTAGTGTCGCTTCTTGTGCATTTATTAAATCTGCAGTTGGCTGACCTCTAACAATACGTCCCACGGTTATTTGCTGATTTTCATAAGAATTGTGGAAAGCTGTTACGTTAAGTCTTACTTTCCCATCTCTTAGCGTTGTTTTAGCTCCGAATTCAAGGTTGTCTGAATTCTCCGGTAAGTAAGCCCGCATAGCAATGTCTTGGTTAAATCCACCACTAGAATATCCAACACTGTAACTTCCATACAACAACACATTGTCATTGTATTGGTAACCTAAAATAGCTCTTGGTGAAGTTTCGCTGTATTCCACTTCTTGATAACACCTGTCACTTAATGGAACCAAAGTACCGCCGCCTACATCTATCGTGGGCATTCCGGGGCAAAGATAAGTTGGGTCGAAAGCACCGCCATAGAGAGTCTGCCATCTAGTAAACTCTCTAGTGTCATTGGTTCTTCTAACACCTACTGTGAGATCAAGTTGGTCATTAATTTGGTAAGTTCCTTCCAAGAAAAATGCATCATTCTTATTGGTGACATCGTAGCCTTGAGTTCTGCTGCCATAAGCTTGAGTTCCTAAAGCAATATTTGCAAGACCAGGTATATAAAAAACAGGCCAAACTGTAGCTGCAGGTGGTAAAACGCCTCTGAACAGAGGAACGTCTATGTCCTCTAGAGAGTTCTCTTCAAATATGTACGCCCCGATCACCCAGTCAAAAGAATCCGTACTTCCATTCAATCTAATTTCATGAGAAGTAACATTGTTTTCACTGCTATTATTGAGCACATCAATTAAATTTGATAATCCGCTGATCCCTGGTCCATTTCCGTAATTCCATCCCCAACTGCCATTAAAGTTTTCTATTTCTCTTTTGTTTGAAATAAAAATTAATTCTCCAATTGATAAATCAAATTTTTGGGTATAAGTATAAGAGCTCACTTGGCTTTCAGTATCTAGTCTTGGTGCATTGTCGTAAGAATGCTTTCTTGAACTATTCCTACAATTTGCTTTCATTGAATCGTAAGTACCAAAAATAAATCCAACAGCTTTTAAGCCTCCTGCTAATGCGCCATTTTCAGGTCCTGTAAAACGACAACTTCCTAAAGCAGTCAATTCATCGGCTTCAAAACGATCAAAAGTAAACCTTCCGTTATAGATATCTCCTGTCCAAGCCATTGAAGCCCTGTATGAAGTTGAATTTTCATTGCCGTGGTTCTTCCCAGAATAAGTATTTAGCATATGACCATCAGTTTCTTTACTGTAAATTGCAAACCTAGCTGCCATCTTGTCCGATAAAGGAACGTTGAGCATGCCTCCAAACATCTTATGCTGCTCGGTACCATAGCCTATCTTGAAATTTGCTTCTCGTTCTTCAGAGGGGGCTTTAGTAATGATATGAATCAAGCCGGCAGTGGTGTTTCTTCCAAAAAGAGTTCCCTGGGGACCTCTTAAAACTTCTACTCTCTCAATATCCATCAAATCAACTAGGCCTCCTTGTGGCCGACTTAAGTAAACCCCATCAATATATATCCCAATTTTTGGATCTTGTGTTGCTGACCAATTCACTTGACCTATTCCACGTAGAAAAACTTGTGTTGCAGAAGCATTAACCGAGGAATATTCAAAATCCAAATTAGGTGTGATCCTTTCAATATCCTTAATCTCCGTTATGTTTCTGGCTTCTAACTGAGCTGCTGATAATGCAGTGATAGGTATAGGAACTGATTGGGCCGTTTCCTCTCTCATTCTTGCTGTTACCACTATCTCTTCTATTAATCCTCCATCAGCTTCCTCTTCAGCATATATAACTGCTAAAGGAATCAATAATAGTGAACAAATAGTTAGTTTTGATAAAAATTTAACAATTCTCATAATCCCTCCATATTTGGATTCATCTAACATAATACTTCATTTATTAAACCTTTAAAGAAATTATATCCAGAAAAAAATGTGTAAATACTTGTATATAACTACTTTAAATTTTTTTAATTGCTGGCGGAGAGAGAGGGATTCGAACCCTCGAAGGGTGTTAGCCCTTACACGCTTTCCAAGCGAGCGCATTCAACCACTCTGCCACCTCTCCATTTCAATCTCTTACTTAACATTTAACACAAATTCTTTTAAAAAGAGAATCTCACTGAGTTAGAACTTTTGTATTTTACTGTCAGTAGCCACAATTTGAATATAAATCTAATAAAGGCTACTATCCAATCAAGGTAACTGGAGTGCAATTATGAACATAAAAGATATGCAATTTGTTATTACAGGGTCAGGTGCAGGCATTGGTGCTGGCACAGCCCTAAGAGCTGCAAGTTATGGAGCTAAGATCATGTTGTCAGATATTAATGATGAGAATGGCCAGAGTATTGTTGAATCAATTCGAGCTAAGGGTGGGACAGCCTTCTACAAGCACTGTGATGTCACCAATGAGAACCAAGTAAAAGAATTGATGAGTGAGGCTCAGAAACAACTCGGTGGAATTGACGTGTTACATAATAATGCAGGTGTCCACGAGAGTATGATTAGTGAGGATTTAAGTTTAGATACTATGAGCCTTGAAACCTTTCATAAGGTTATGGATATAAACGTTACAGGTTCATGGTTGTGTGCAAAGTATGCACTCCCTTACCTTCGCAAAAGCAAATATGCTTCTATTATCAATGCAGGTTCAACAAGCTCTGTTGCGGGCTATCCTAACTGTGTTGCTTATGGCACAAGCAAAGGGGCAGTCATGCAAATGACTAAAATGCTTGCAGTAGATCTGGCAATTGATAGCATTCGGGTAAACTGCTATTGTCCTGGTTCAATTCACACCCAAATGGTTGATAATTTCCTTGATGCAGCACCTGATCCTACCGCGATGCTTAATACCATGACGATGACTCATCTAATTCCAAGAATGGGCAAGCCAAAGGACGTAGCTGAACTGGTTTGTTTTTTAGCAAGCCCTGAGGCTAGTTTTGTGAACGGGGCGGTATGGCTAATAGATGGCGGTTCTTTAGCGTGGCGTGGTACCTTAGACGTTCTTGGAATGGGAGATAATATATGACAGAACCACTCAGTGAAGTAGATAAACTTAAGATTTCAGAGTTATTATCACGTGCAGCTTATGCATTAGATGAACGTGATGTTGACATGCTTTCAGCTTGTTTTTCTGAAGAAGCTAATTTTACTATGCGAATTGCGGGAGGTGACATGATTGGTCCTTTTGAAGGACGAGAAAGTGTTATGAAACTGATGACAGGCTCGATGGATCAACAGACGGATAAAAGACGACATGTTGTATCCAATATATTTTTTGAATCTGGTGAAGGCAATAATGCTTCAGTGGTCTCCAACTTGACTTTGTTCGCAACCGAAAACGAAGAGATTCAAGTACTTTCTGCTGGTGTGTATCATGACCAAGTAGTTAAGACAGACAATAACTGGGAGCTACACCAGAGACATTTAGACCTAGATAAGTCCTACTAAGGAAGTTGGCTTGTGAATTTAGGGAAAATACCCACTAAAATAGCGCGTTTGGACCCTAACCGCGAGGCTTTAATCGATATACCAAATAATCGCCGAATTACCTACGGGGAACTTGATCAACGTGTTAAACGCCTTGCTAATGGGCTCATAGATCAATTTAATGTCGTAAAGGGTGACAGAGTAGCTGTACTTTCAAAAAACTCCATCGAATACATGGAAGTTTATTTTGCCTGTGCCAGAATTGGACTAATTATACAACCCCTTAATTGGCGGCTGGGGGTGCCTGAGTTGTCCCGTATTCTAAATGATGGTGAACCAAATGTTCTGGTACACGCCGATGAATATACAGACACAGTTGAACAATTGGAATTTAAGAAGGCAGGAGTCAACAAGTTGAGTTATGGTCCTGAAAGCGATGGGAGTTATGAGACAGTATTAGCTAACTCCACTGATTCTGAACCTGATTCTTCAGCCCAGGTAGGTGGTGATGATCCAGTAATGATTCTTTACACCGGTGGTACAACAGGCGAATCTAAAGGAGCTTTGCATACGCATAAATCCGTTTACATAGGCATGATGAATCAAACAGTAGCAGAACGTATTTTACCAACAGACATTTATATGCTTACTGGTCAAATGTTTCATATCCCAATTGCTTTAGCGATCAACTACATGGCACATGGCTGCCCTCTTGTCCTGATAAATTTTGAAGCCAGACTAGCTCTGGAAGTTATTCAAAAGGAGCGTGTGTCAGCTTTTTTAGGGATCACAACCATGCTCAATTGGATGATGGCGGTAGAAGATTTTAAGGACTTTGATCTAAGTAGTTTGCGTAATATTCAGTACGGTGGAGGTCCTATGCCACACAGTGTTGTCAAAGCTGCTCTAGCTGCATTTCCTTGCACTATCATACAAGGTTATGGACAAACAGAAGGTATGACAATGAGTTTCCTTTCACAAGAAGATCATATTCGAGCGCTTAAAGGAGATCATCCTGAGCGCTTGGCATCCTGTGGCAGAGAAGGCTTTGTCACATCCATAAAGCTAGTTGATTCTGAAGGTAATTTGGTGCCTAAAGATGGGGCCACACCCGGTGAAATTCTTGTTCAATCTGAAGCTAATATGATTGGTTATTGGCGTCGACCAGATCTTACTGCTGAAACTATTCGTGATGGCTGGCTTTGGACAGGCGACATAGCTTACTGGGATGAAGAAGGTTACATTTTTATTGTGGATCGAGCTAAAGATATGATTATATCTGGTGGAGAAAATATCTACAGTACTCAGGTAGAAGCCGCAATTCACAAACATCCAGCAGTCCTTGAATCAGCTGTATTCGGAGTTCCCGACAATGAGTGGGGTGAGGCTGTAAAAGCAGTAGTTGTTTTGAAACCTGGAACGAAGGCAACCTCGCAAGAAATAATAGATGTTGCCAGTAAAAATTTAGCTTCATACCAAAAGCCAAAGTCTGTCGATTTCGCAGACAGTTTGCCTAAAGCTCCAACAGGAAAAATTCTAAAACGAACTTTACGCGAAAAATATTGGCAAGATGAAGACAGGAAAGTATGAAAACTCTACTGAGCAATGAATTGCTGGAGAATATTGGACGCCAAAGTGGTCCCCACAGAGAACTTGTTACCCGAAGGGACATAAAAAAATATGCAGTAGCAGTAGGTAATCTTCAAAGCAAATATGTGGAGGGTGATCAAGCTCCACCATTATTTCATGTCGCCTTGTTTTGGGACGTTGTAGGTTTAGATGCACTTTCCACAGATGGACTCTCAAAAGATCCATTGCTACCTAAATTTCCCCTTACAAGAGCAATGGCTGGTGGTTCACGTATGGATTATGTTCGTGATATCTACCCTGGAGATTGGTTAACAGCAACACGCACATTGACCAATATCTATGAAAAAAAAGGACGTTCAGGTCCATTAATTTTCTATGAGGTTGATATGGAAATCATTAATGACGCGGGCGAACTTGTTATCAAAGAAAAGAAAACGTCTATTTTGAGGTAAGAATATGACTTTTAGCCAACGTTCGGAACCTTTCTCTGTACTGCTTGGCGATAAGCTGCCACAGCGAGAGTTTAAACCTGACAATGTACAGTTATTTCTTTATAACGCGATCTTGTGGAATGCACATCGTATTCATTTTGATGAAACTTATACTACTGAAGTTGAGGGTTACCCAGGTCTTGTGATAGCGGGTCCTATGATCGGGGATTGGTTACATCAATGCGTAGAGGATTGGTTAGGCGAAAAAGGACGATTAGTGTCAATGGAATATTCAAATCGTATTGCTGCGTATATTGGTGAAACACTCCATTGTGGCGGGAATGTAATTGCTTTAGATTCTGACTCTCAAGAGGCTCAGGTTGAAGTCTTCATTAAAAATGAAGCAGGAGAGATTGTAGCTCCAGGAGAGGCGACAGTCCTTTTTGTTAATAAAGGATAATAGCCTAGTGGATGTTGTAGTGTGATTTCCTTACGTGGCAAGGTAGCTTTAGTAGGCGCAGCAGATTCTCAAGTTGGGATCGTACCAGATCTTGATGCTAATGAATTATGCGCAGATGCTATTTTACTGTCATTGGCTGACGCGGGTATTGATAAAGATCAGGTTGATGGCTTGATCACTTGTAACAGTATGTCAAAACCATTGCTGTATCACGCAGAAGCAATGGCTGAATACCTGCAAATATTCCCCCGTTATTGTTTTGCTGCAGGTGCTGGGGGTGGCACAACGTTTTCAATTTTACATCATGCAGCCTCAGCTATTGTAACTGGCATGGCTGATATTATCGTTATTGCCATGGCTGATTGTCTGAGAAGTGGCCTTAGTCGTGAGCAGAGCTTACTCGTACAATCTTCTACAGGGCACCCTCAGTTTGAACAACCCTATGGTCCCACAGTGCCTGCTTATTACGCTCTAATTGCTCAGGCGCATATGGCAAAATTTGGCACCCTTCCAGAACATTTTGCTGAAATTGCAGTGGCCTGTCGAGCACATGCTGTTCAAAATAAGACAGCACAAATGCGTGATCCAATAACTGTTGAAGATGTTTTAAATTCAAGGATGATTGCCGATCCACTGCATTTACTTGATTGTTCTTTAGTTTCTGATGGTGGAGCTGCCATTGTAATGACTTCAGCAGAAAGGGCTGTAGATTTTCCCCACCCTCCTATCTACTTGTTGGGTGTTGGTGAAGGACACAGCCATGAACATATTAGCCAAGCAAGGAGTCTTACTACTTCTGCTGCTCGTGAGTCTAGCAAGCAAGCCTATGTCATGGCGGGTCTAGGACCTAAGGATATGCAGTTTGCACAACTCTATGATTGCTTCACCCCAACAGTTTTATTAGAACTTGAAGATTTAGGCTTCTGTGAAAAAGGAGAAGGAGGTCCTTTCATTAGTTCTGTAGGAATTGGTCCTGATGGCGCACTTCCTGTGAACACTCATGGTGGACTTTTATCTCACTGTCACCCAGGCAATCCTGGTTCCATGTTTGCTTTAACCGAATCTATTTGGCAATTGCGTCATTCTGCTGGCAAAAGACAAGTTAGCAATGCTAATGTTGGTCTTTTGCATGCGCAGGGAGGCGTTATGTCTAGCCATACTACTTTGATTTTAGGTAGAGACGCAGGTTGATATGAGTCGTATACAGCCTCAAGTCTCTGGATTATCTAGGGAGTTTTTTGATGGATGTAATAAAGGTGTTCTTCGACTACAACATTGCAAGAGCTGTAAGGCTATTCAGTTTTATCCTCGTGTTTTTTGTAAAGTGTGTTCAGGGCGGAATTTAGATTGGGTTAATGCTAGCGGTAAAGGCAATGTCGCTAGTTTTACAGTTGTTCGAAAAGCGCTTACAGAAGGTTACAAGGAGCCTTATATAGTTGCGCTCATTGATCTGAAGGAAGGTCCTCGGATGATGAGTAACATTGTCAATTGTGAACCAGAACTTGTAACTGTAGGTGTTGATGTCAGAGTAGTATTTTTAGCTTGGTCAGATACACTTTCTTTACCAGTATTTGAACTTAGTAATGAAAAATAAATTGATCAAAAGCTTAATCTCTATTTTTTTATTCTTCATTTGTATTTTCTTTTTAATTTATGTTTTTTTAAATCTTAATCCTCTAGGTTCTTCCGAAAGTATCAGGGAAGTAATCAATACACCAATTCCTGAAGAAATAATTAGTAGAAAGGATGATGAAACTTCAATGCTTCACGCTAATCAACCTGATCGAGACCGCTTGATATTGTTTGGCGATTCTCACGTTCATACTACCTTTTCTACAGACGCATTTAGAATGTCTTTGCCTATAGTCCAAGGGGATGGGGCTCATCCTCCAGCAGATGCTTGCAATTTTGCTAGATATTGTTCTAACTTAGATTTCTTTGCTTTAACTGATCATGCCGAGAGCCTAACTCCAGACCAATGGTTAGAATCAAAAGAAAGTATTCGCCAGTGCAATTCAGTGTCATCCCAAGAAGACCCAGACCTCACTGCTTTTATGGGCTTTGAATGGACCCAAGCTGGCAACTCTCCAAATGTTCATTTCGGACACAAAAACGTTATCTTTCGCGGAATTAAAGAGGAGGATTTACCTGCAAGACCTATTGGCTCTAATTTTACTGCCGCCTTTCGCACACTACACTGGAAACTTCGTTACCTTCCTCCAATATTAGACTTCACTAATAGACAAAGATATTTTAATTTTTATCAGAGTATGGAAAATCTGGCAGAGATTCCTAATTGTAATCATCCTTTGAAGGATAAAGTTAACAATAGGTCAAAGGAATGTTTAGCTGTAGCAAAGGATCCTAAGGAATTGTTTTCCCAACTTGAAGAGATTCAACTTGATTCAATAGTTATTCCACATGGCACAACTTGGGGTATTTATACCCCGCCGGGAGAAGATTTAAATCTGCAGTTAGAAAAAGGTTTTCATGATCCCAAACGTCAAATTCTTATGGAAGTTTTCTCAGGGCACGGCAATTCAGAAGAGTACCGAGATTGGCGTGCGGTGCAAAAAGATGAAGATGGTAATATTACTTGCCCAAAACCTATCTCCAGTTATACACCTTCGTGTTGGCATGCTGGACAGATTGTACTAAAAAGGTGCTTAGATAAAGGAATTGAGCAATCAGTCTGTGCAGAAAGGGCTTCACTTGCTAGGAAATATTATTTAGAAGGAGGTATTTCAGGATTCCATACCATTTCAGGTGCTAGCAATGAAGATTGGTTAGATGCAGGACAATGCACTGATTGTTTTCTGCCTGCATTTAATTATAGACCAGGAGGGTCTGCTCAATATGCCTTGGCATTATCCAATACTTCGGAGGAAACTCCTCTACGCTTTCGTTTCGGGTTAATAGCTTCAAGCGACAACCACTCAGCAAGACCCGGCACTGGTTATAAAGAATTTAGTAGGGGTAATATGTCTGATTGGTGGGGGTTTAAGAGTTCACTTTTCAGGGATCTTTTTACCAGTTCTACTGAAGAACAATTGCCAAATCCGTTACCTGTTGACCTCAATGAACTGAGCCCATTTAATAGGTTTGAAATGGAACGTCAATCTAGTTTCTTTTATACGGGAGGATTAATGGCAGTACATGCAGAAAGTCGAGATCGCAATGATATTTGGAATGCTTTCAAAGAACGTAGAGTTTATGGAACTAGTGGTAAAAGAATCCTTCTTTCATTCACATTAATTAACCCCCCCAATTCACTTGACTCTTTGCCGATGGGTTCTGAGGTTGAAATGTCTGAGGCTCCAATCTTTAGAGTAAAAACTTCTGGATCCTTAAAACAACTTCCTGGCTGTCCAGATTATTCTTTCTTATCTTTGGGTTCAGAAGAAATTGAACGCCTATGTAAGGGTGAATGTTACAACCCTGGGAATCAACGGAATTTAATTGAGAAAATTCAAATAGTAAGAATACTTCCACAATTAAATTCTTCAGAAATTGTAGGAGATTTGATAGAAGATAACTGGCTTAGTATAAATTGCCAACCTAATCCGGAAGGATGTGAATTAACCTTCAGCGATCCAGAATTCAAAGAACTTAAAAGGGATGCTGTATATTACGTTAAAGTCTTTCAAGAATCAGAACCCACAATAAATGGGAAGCAACTAAGGTGTGAATATGACGAAGCTGGAAATTGTCAAAAGGTTGATATTTGTCTAGGAGATGACAGAGAAGAAACACTGCAAGACGAATGCCTATCAATTAGCCCTGCTTTGGCATGGTCTTCTCCAATTTTTATTGATTTTAAAAAAGAACAATAAGCTTGTTGTTTAATAAGGAAGGAAGAAAAAGAAATTCTTTGAAGGAATAGTTATCTAAATTTTTAACAACCACTTTGATTTCTAAAAGAACTGTCCTTAAATTCTTTTTAATTTATTAAGTCATGAAAAAGGGCGTTATTTAAAAACGCCCTTTCTTTCTTTTTGGTTTTGAATACTAGCGACCAAGTCTAGTGCCAAACTGAATACCCAAGTATCTTGGAGGACCATATGCAGCCATTACCCAAAGTGTAGCTACAGAAAGAGATCCTTGAACATATCTTTTATCTCCAAGATTCCTTCCTATGAAGCTTACAAAATAACGATCTTGTGGGTCTGTGTAAGTGATATTCAGATCCACCAAAGACTTTGCTTTCAGCAAGGTGTCAAATTCACTACCAGCAGCTGAATAACTAGCAACTTGATCATCTTCATAGCTAACACGTAAATTCCAATCTAAACTACCTCCGTTAGATAAACCGGGAGACTGATAGAGTGCTTCTATCATAAATTGATTCTCCGGAGCTCTTTGCACTGGATTACCACTTAAATCTACATCAATTACTCCATCAAAATTAGTATCTGCTTCAAATTTATTAAAGGTTGAATCCAAACTAGCGTACATACCTCGGAAAGTCATTGCATCCGTAGCGACCACAGAAAATTCTAACTCCAAGCCATCTGCTTCAAGCTCTGCTGCATTGAAAAATAAGGTTTCCTGGCCTGTCGGAAAAACAGCATTTAAGGTCCGTTGTGCATCTTTATAAATTACTGAAAAATAATTTGCAGCAAAGTACCACCTGCCATCTAATGATCTTCCCTTTAAGCCTAGTTCAAATGAATCAGCAGTTTCGGGGTCTACGGGTCGAGCTGCTAGAGGTGTGATAGGGTTTAACTGAGTCCCTATTTGGTCATTGTAACCTCCACTCTTGAAGCCATGAGCATAAGATACGAATCCGAACAATTCATCGGTTAGATCGTAACCTAAGATAGCCCGATAAGTAGGTTCACTCCAATCCTCAGAATCTCTCACCACTCCAGTAGAAAAACGATTAAAGTCCGCAGCATTGATAGGTTCACCTAATTCTTTATAAGTAAAAGCTGGATCAAAAGATCCTCCAAGTAGCTGAATGGCAACTCTGGGACGACCAACCCACGATTTTTCTTCTCGTGTCTGTCTTAAACCAGCGGTAAAATGGAGTCTGTCGGAAATATCATAAGTACCATCAACAAACAAAGCCCGCGCTTTGGTATCTTGAGCATTACAAAGAATTAAGGGGTTGTCGTTAAAATAATTTGGAGGGGTTCCTAATCCAAAGAAGTCTAGAAAACCAACTAGCTGAAGAACACAAAATTTAGTTTTATCTGATTGATAAAATCCACCTAAAACAAAGTTGAGTGGACCATCAAAGTTAGAATTTAAACGAATTTCTTGTTGTATAGTCTCCCGATCATCATCTCGAGTTGCGTCAAACAAGGAAACTGGACCATTGGTACCAGTGTAATTACTCGGAAGCCTTGATTCTTGCTCCCTACGTCCAGTCACTGAATGAAAAGTCCAATCACCTAAATCGATATCTAGGTTCAAATAGATTCCATCAATATCAACTTGATGCCCACCCTTCATTTTTAAAAGAGAGGCATCATCCGCTCTTTCAAAATATCCAGCCACATCCAGTCTGTCTCCAGTGTTAGCACCCCAGCCCCAATAGGAAAAGTAATAATTTGGAGGGGAATCATTGACAATTGGGGGAGAATCGCTGTTATCACGGATTATTTCATATTGAAAAAGTGCTGAAACTGTGTCTGAGGGTTCCCATAAAAGCTTAGCTCTTGCAGAAAAGACATCATCTCCACCAATATTACTGCCATCACCTTGTCCAGTAAGGCCTACGCTGGGCCCAGTAGCAGCCGGGAGAGGTCCCCATTTGTAGCCACTTTTATAGTATCCATCGGAATTAAGTACTTGACCAGAAAATCTAATAGCAAGGTTATCATTCAGAGGGGCATTCAGGGCAAATTCAAGGTCATTTCTTCCGAAATCACCAACTTCGAATTTGATATCTGCATAAGATGAATCCATTTCGGGTTTCTTAGTCCTTATAGTTATCACTCCTGCTGTTGTATTTTTACCAAATAGAGTTCCCTGAGGACCCCTTAAAACTTCTATCTGTTCTATATCGAACATCTCAAGATTTTGAGTTTGCAGGTGTGGTATGAAGAAATCATCTATTACGACTCCAACAGGTGCTTCCTTGTAGAGGATAATAGTTGTTTCAGCTACTCCCCTCATTGCAAATGAGGCAGAATTAAATGCAGATACCGTAGCAGCAGATAGATTAGGAACCATTAAAGCTATATCTCTCAAATCCCGTGAAGAATATCTTTCAATATCGGTCCCTGTTATAGCCGTCATGGAAACTGGAGTGATCGTGATATCTGTACCACCTCTTCTGCTAGCGGTTACAACTATCTCTTCAAGTATTCTAGAACTTTCTTCAGCAGATTCTTCCTGACCAAGAATCATGGTAGAGCTCATTAATATCAGTAGTCCTACAAAACCTACAACCGGTTTGATTATTTTCCTTGTTAACTCTAAAATTTTATTCATTATTCTCCCTTTTTAAAATAAGAAATTCTTTTATTGACTATAGAGGCAAAGATCTAATTTTGTCAATTTTTTTTAGCCTTTTTATTTGTTGATAACTAGATGATCTAACGGAAAGCTACTTAAAGTTTCTTAAGTGCTAGTTTTTGATTAAGTTTTTGTTATTTAGATTGCTCTAAATAAAGATCCAATTCGCAGTGAAAATGTCTTAATCTTTGTTCTTGTTCTGACCATAAAGGTCCCTTAAATCCCTTAGACTTTATGCCTTTTTGTATCCTGGGCAATAATTGTGAATCCTGATCAAGAACTAAACCTAGATTGGCAGGTTCATTAGGTGCGAAGTGTTCAGTCATGGGTCTGGAAAAATTACTGAGATCTAGATCTTCTGGTAATCCCATCCAATCGGGTACTCTATAGGCGGGATTATCAGAACTTCGACATAATGTCATCGTGTCATAGAAAAACCTTTCTGGGTCGTGAGGATGTGGTAGAAAACGCATCAGGAAAATACCTTCAGGATGCAATCCCAATTGAACATTAGGGAATATACCTGTAGCCCAACTATCAGTAAGTTGACCATCTGTTAGGTTACTGTAGTCAAAGCCCATTTCTTTAGCTAGATTTCTCTTATGTTTTTGTAAAGTATTTCTAACCAATTTAGCGTCTTCGGGGAAATCCCTATTCTCTATACCGGCACTGGTTAACATTGTTTCCAAACCAATATCTACGGTCTTTTGATCATTTACCCTAGAGCTCTTGCGTCCTATGGGAACGATCATCCTACTGGCCCCATGAGGATACAGATCGTATTGTGTTTCAACATCGTCCATTACAGTTCTAGTTTCAGGATGAACTGCATGAAGGTGATACACTTCATAAAAGGCATCTACTCCTGTTTTCCAATTTGCTTCCCATTCACTCTGTACGTGACGTGCTACTTTCATTTTATCTATAGAGTAGGACTCAAGATATCCTTCTGGCAGACCTAGTCTTTCTTTAAGTGGACAGGCTTTAGAGTCCATGTTAATAAAAATTAATCCAGCATAGGTTTCACAAAGTACTTCTGATAAACCTGCATTTTGGCATATGACTCCTTCTCTAAAGGATTCTTCATCAGTTATCTTAATTAATTCCCCATCCAGATTGTATTTCCAAGAATGGAAGGAACAAGTAATGGTAGATAAGTTTCCTCTTTCATTCAAAATGAGTTTGTTCCCTCGGTGGCTACACACATTGTAGAAAGCTTTGATTTGATTTTTCTCATTCTTAGTTATTATGAGAGATTCTCTTCCTATCTCGAAAGTGAAATAATCGCCAGTTCTAACTAGATCAGAAGTAGGTCCAGCTATTAACCAGACTTTAGACCAAAGATTTTCCCACTCTTTTTCCATAAATTCTGCACTGAAGAACCTTTCCGGTGAAATTCTACTGATACCGTTATCTATATAGGGTTGCTTAGCTTCCAAAGAATCCTTTTTAGCACTGGGATTTACCTTAGGTCCTTTAATATATTTATTACTGATGTCACTCATTATTGCTTCCCCAGTACATCTATTCTCTTGTACTTTAACTTGTTATGATTATAGAGAAAGATTGTAATTACATACAAGATACAAAGATTAAAATTTTAATCAAGGTCAAATAGTGGTTTTATTAAAAGATATATTTAAAGTCATAGTTTTAATCCTTTATCCTATTTTTATTCTTGGTCTCGCTGATCCTGAAAAAATTTATCAAAAGAATTGTGCTAGCTGTCATGAAGGTGGTGTAGCCAAAGCCCCCCACAGAATGTTTCTAGAAATGATGCCAACAGATGCTATTTATTCTTCCTTAACAGAAGGAATTATGAGTAGCCAAGCTAAAAATTTAAGCATAGAATCCAAAGAAAAATTAGCAGAACATTTATCAAAAGTTTCTTTAACCTCTCTTCAGCAAGTTACTTCAAAGAGGTGTAAATCCTCAATAAAATTTGGGAAAGAGCTTTCTACCAAAACAAGTGGTTGGGGAATTGAGTTATCTAACTCAAGATTTCAAAACCCAAAACTTGCTGAAATGGATGCTTCAGATGTTACTTCTTTAGAACCTATTTGGGCCTTTGCTTTTCCTAATTCTCAAAGAGTCAGATCACAGCCTTTCCGTACAGGAAACACTATTTTTATAGGTAGTCAGGATGGTAGAGTTTACGCAATTGATCATAATTCAGGCTGTATTCATTGGATATTTAGAGCTTCTGCAGAAGTAAGAACAGCTGTTTCTGTGGTTAGGGATTCAAAAGGTAGGGCTCTAGCTTATTTTGGAGATCTTCTTGCACAACTTTACGTTTTAGATGCTTTTTCTGGAAAGTTGATTTGGAAGAAAAAAATAGACAATCACTCTAACGCAACTTTTACAGGCACTCCTATAAGCATTGATGGAGTCATTTACGCCCCTGTTTCTTCTTTAGAAGTGACTTCGGCAGCGGATCCTAATTATAAGTGCTGTACTTTTAGAGGTAGTTTGAATGCCATTAATTTACTAAATGGGGAACTTATTTGGAAATCATACACAGTAAAAAAAGCTCCAAGACAAATAGGAACTACTTCAAAGGGTACGCCAATTATTGCTCCTTCGGGAGCTCCAATTTGGACTACTGTTACTTTTGATGAGAGTAGGAACAGATTGTATCTTGGCACAGGCGAAAATTACTCTTCACCATCTACAAATACAAGTGACTCCATAATTGCTTTTAATATATTTAATGGAAACATAGTTTGGGTAACTCAAATGACATCTGGGGATGCTTGGAACATGGCTTGTATGGAAGTAAATAATCCAAACTGTCCTTCAGAGAATGGTCCAGACCAAGATTTTGGGGCAGGTCCTGTACTAGTTTCTCTGGCTGGGGGTAAAGATATTTTAGTAGCTGGACAAAAATCTGGAGATGTTTGGGGTCTTGACCCACAAAATGGATCAATTGTCTGGAGCAAGAAATTAGGACGTGGTGGTATCCAAGGAGGAATTCATTTTGGTCTTGCTGCTGATGGAGAAAAAGTATTTATTCCAATTTCAGATATGAGCTGGGGGGAAGAAGAAGTTATCGCTGTTCATGGTTATACAGAAAAACCCACTCCAGGTTTATATGCTCTGAACGCAAAAACTGGTGAGACTCTCTGGTATACAAAAGCACCTGAAATTTGCAATGATCGGGAATTCTGTAATCCAGGAATTTCTGCAGCAATTTCAGCTATTAATGGAGTGGTTTTTGCTGGTCATATGGATGGACATATCCGCGCTTACAATTCTAGTAATGGTTCAATAATTTGGGACTTTGATACAGTTCGTAAATTTGATTCAGTAACTGGAATTAAGGGTTTTGGAGGGTCTATGGGAGGAAGTGGTCCTCTTCCTTATAAAGGCAATCTTTACTTGAATTCTGGATATGCCCTCTATGGCCACATGCCTGGGAATGTACTTATAGCATTTGGAAACATTAAATCAACTAAATAATTTGAATATATAACCGATGGCAATAAGCTCTAAAGCAATAGATTTAGATAAAATTTAGAGATAGAAAGAGTTTAAGTTAGTCCGTTTGTTTTCTTAGCGAAAGCCTTCAACGACCCTAACTTGCCTCTGGTATCATTTTCTTTCCGTATTTAGGTAAGCTACTCTATCCGAGCGAAACGATCCAATCCAAATTTTGTTGCCTATTGGTAAAGCTACCGTTGGTAAACCAAAAATAGTTTTTTTAAATGAAAATCTATTTTTTTCTTCAAGAGAGATTGGATTCAATTCGTAAATAGAAAAGGGTAACGTACAAACTTTCATTCCTGAGCACCTAAGAGTATCTAAAATTTCATGATCTAGGGTAGTCACCCAAAGAGAGTTGTTTTTTAGAATTAGATTGTCTGGGGAATTGAGGAAAGTCCTAGAAATCTCCTTATTTTGGGTTAAATCTAAAACTCGAACCTTATCTCCTAGATTATCGTTGATATAAAGCAAATTCTTACTTTGATCAAAGGCAATACCGTTTGGCATAGCCCCTTCGCTTCCAACTACTTTAGAGAAGCCTTCTTTGTTATTCCACTGCAAAACATACCCGGTATCGTATTTAAATAAGGCTCCAGCAAGGAATGTAGTGATAGAAACTTCCCGATCATACATATGAGAAACAAAGAAACTTCCGTCTGACTTAAGGCTTACATCATTAAGATAACTCTCTATTGGGGCCTTAACGCAACCACGCCAATTCAAAGCCCACTGAGAGCCCTTTCGTAGCAACTCATACATCTCTACAGATTCATACTCTATGTGATTAACAACAGCCAATTGATAAAGGTCATCATCCCGCTGGACTAAATCTATGCCATGAGGTCCAATTAAATCTCCCGATTTTCGGATACAAAGACCGTCTCCCCAAGTATTCTTTGAATAACTAATATCAAGAGGCAAGCTTTCTTCAGTTATAAGATCCAACAAAGATAATTTACCGGGAATCATTTCTTCCAGGGGTTCTATGCCCCCGAATTCAGAAACGATCAGAAAATTGTTATCAGGAGTCACCGCTAAATCTTCTGGATTATTAACAACACAGACTACAGATAAAGGATAGTCGGGCTCACATTCAGTAATTTCTGGAATTGGACCAATGTAAGATCTAGCCAAAAGGAACAAGGCCAACAAAAAACATATAAGAGAAGAAGGAATAGCCCACAGATAGAAGTTGATGGATAAATAAAAATTGACGATCTTTTTTGGAAGATCAGGGAAAACAAGAAATATTAATCCCTCTAGGGCGGCGACAATACTAACAACCAGAAGAACGAGTTTCCATAAAATCTCAGTTGAATCTGGTAATGAAATTAACCATAAAGCTATGGGAAGGAATATAACGATGTAACCAATGGCAAAGAATCTTATTACCTGATCACTTGACACAAACAATTCCATCAATGAAAGGACTGTTCTCCTAAACAAAACAAAAAAACCAGATAGAAAAAAGAAGATAACCAATACGATGTTCATAACATGTTATTGATTTTTAGTTCTTAAAACTTCTTTAGAGAAATTGTTACTTGTTGATCTTACAGGATTTATTTCTATTCCCCCCCTTCTTAAATAATTAGCTTGAACAGCTAATTCATTTGGGGAGCAATATTCTTGAATGTCTTGAAAAACTTTTTCAACGCATTCTTCGTGAAATGCCTGATGGCTTCGGTAGGAAACAAAATACCTTAATAAATTTTCGTGAGCTATGGATCTGCCTGAATATTTAATTCTTAGGGTTGCCCAATCTGGTTGACCCGTTACCGGACAAAGACTTCTAAAAAGGCTACAAGAGAGTTCTTCATTTACTTCTTCAGTGGAAACCTCAAGCAATTCTCCTTTTATCTCTTCTTTGCCCTGATGTGCACTGAAGCCAACTGAATCAATAGAAATACACTCTTCAATAAAGTCTCTGGGCATTTGTTTTATCTCTATTGTCACCTCATCAGAGACACATCTTTCTAAATCGTTCTTTAAGAGGGCTTCTAGATCATTCTGATCATTTAAGCTCTTATTATTAAGGGAGTTTAAATAGAGCTTGAAAGATTTAGATTCTATAAAATTTTTTGAAGAACTTGAGTAGGAAGCATATAAAATCCCATTCTTGGGAAGTCTTTTAGAGTTAAGCCAAGATAATTCATAGGCTGTCCAAGAATCCAAGCCATAAAAAGAACTAAGATTTAATTTTATGCCCGATCTAGCTCTCGCTTCTTCCCTATTAATACCTACTAATAAAGAAGGATCGTAACTTTTTGGGTACTTTGTTTGCTTGCCAAGAGGTAAATCCTGAAAATCCACAGCTAAGTCCTTATACCCTTGCCTCTATTTAATAACCATAGAGCAATGATAAAGAGAACTGCAATGAAAAAAACTATCATTAATAAGGCAAAACTAACCGTCATGTTCATTGATGACAGATCAGAAGAACCTAAAACACCGTGTCTTAGAGCATTGACCATGTACAAGATTGGGTTTCCAAGGGACACATTTCGCCAGAACTCGGGAAGCATATCTATGGAATAAAAAATTCCTCCAAGATAACTTAACGGGGTCAAAATAAACGTTGGAACGATTGAAACATCATCAAAAGACTCAGCAAAAAGAGCATTAAGAAATCCTGCTATAGAAAAAAGCATTGCAGTTAAAAAGATAACTAAAATGGTTAAGGGCCAGTTTTGAACGTGTAAGTCAGCAAAGGGTAAAGACACAATTGCGACAAGAATGGCTACCATAATGCCTCGAGTCATTCCGCCAAAAACCCAACCTGCAAGAATTACATAATGTGGAATTGGGGTAACGAGTAGCTCTTCAATACTTTTCTGAAATTTCACACTAAAAAAGGAGGACAAGACATTCGAATAAGAATTATTAATTACTGACATCATAACCATGCCAGGAACCATCCATTGTAAGAAACTGAATCCCCCCATTTCTCCTATCCGAGACCCGATAATTACACCTATGGTCACGAAATAGAGAGCAATCATGATTGCAGGTGAAACCAAAGTTTGTAACCAAATTCGGGTAAACCTTCCAATCTCTTTTCTTAAAATGGTAAGAAACGCGTTCAGGGTTTCTACTGAATTCAATCCTTTTCTCCAACAGGGCTATCCAACAAAGAAGTTTTATCAATATTTGACTCGGTTAAACTAATAAACAACTCTTCTAGCCTTCCAGTTTCATTTCTCATACTGAGTACTTTAATGCCTTGTTCTGAAAGAAAATTGAATACTTGGTTGAGTTGTTGGCCTTTCTTAACTGTTACTATCAAAGTTTTTGGATCTTTTAGCTTAAAATCAAAATCTCCATTTTGAGGAACTTTCTGCAAGGGAGCATCCAGATCCATGGCAAAAGTTTCCTTTTCCAGTCTGGCTAACAATTCTTGCATACCCGAGTTCTCAATGATGTCACCTTTATCAATGATGGCAATGTTTCTACACAGTCTTTCAGCTTCTTCTAGATAGTGGGTGGTTAGAATAATAGTGGTTCCCAACTCTTTGTTGGTTTCTACTAGAAAATCCCACAGTGAACGTCTTAATTCAATGTCAACGCCAGCGGTAGGTTCATCAAGTATAAGAAGCTTAGGTCTATTCACTAACGCCTTAGCTACCATAATTCTTCTCTTCAACCCTCCGGAAAGGGTTCTAGCCTTATCATTTCTTCGATCCCAGATATCCAAACGCTTCATGAAGTATTCTGCGTTTTCCTTTGACTGCCTAAAACTAAGACCGTGATAACCCGCTTGATTTCTAATAATCTGACCTACCTTCTCGAACTGATTAAAATTAATCTCTTGCCCTACCACGCCTATTTGTTTTTTGGCCAAAGAATGTTCTTCATCTATATCTATGCCTAGCACCTTAACCTCTCCAGATGTTTTGGTTACCAAAGAACTAATAATTCCTATAGTTGTAGTCTTGCCAGCACCATTTGGTCCTAAAAGAGCAAAAAAATCTCCCTCTTCAACATTAAGATTAATTCCTTTAAGGGCTACCAAATTACCCTCATAAATCTTTCTTAAGTTTTTTATAGTTAGAGCTTCCATACTTGTAGATTAATAATTATTTCTTGAAAAGAAAGTTAGAAATTTAGAGCTTTTATTTGCTTAGATAAGCCATACTTTCCTCAAGGCCCCTAATGGTAAGCGGAAACATATTATCTTCAATCAGAGAACGTGTGAGTTCTACCGAAGCACTGTATTCCCAATGTTCAGAAGGGACTGGATTGAGCCAAATTACTTTGTCATAAACATCAACTAAGCGCTTCATCCATAAAGCTCCCGCTTCTTCATTCCAATGCTCTATGCTTCCTCCGGGGTTAGTAATTTCATAAGGGGCCATGGTCGCATCTCCCACAAAAATTATTTTATAATCGGCAGAATACTTATGTATCAAGTCTTCTGTCATGATTCTTTCATTCAGCCTTCTACGATTGTCTTTCCAGATAGATTCGTATAAAAAATTATGGAAATAGAAATACTCCAAATTTTTAAATTCAGTCTTACAGGCAGAGAACAATTCTTCGCAAATCTTCACATGGGGTTCCATGGATCCGCCAACATCAAACAAAGCCAACACTTTAACCGCATTTCTTTTTTCCGGCTGATACTTTATATCCAACATACCAGCCTTCTTGGCTGTTGAGTGGACTGTTCCATCTAAATCGAACTCTTCTTCAGCGCTGTCTCGAATAAATTTTCTTAACCTTCTTAAAGCTATTTTGATATTTCTGGTTCCCAGTTCAACACTATCATCCAGATTTTTAAAATTTCGAGCTTCCCAAACTTTAACAGCCTTTCCTTCCTTGCCTTCTCCTCCAACTCTTATTCCTTCAAGGTTCTTACCTGCATTGCCAAATGGTGAAGTTCCCTCAGTGCCAACCCACTTATTCCCTCCTTCATGCCGATCTTCTTGTTCCTGCATGCGCTTTTTAAACTCATCAAGGAGTTTTTCTAATCCGCCAAGAGACTTGATCTTCTCTAGCTCTTCTTCAGTTAAATATTTCTCAAATTCAGCCTTAAGCCATTCTTCAGGTATCAACATTTCTAGAATGTCATCAATGCTTTCTATACCCTTAAAATAAATATCAAATGCTCTATCAAATTTATCATAGTGCTTTTCATCTTTAACTAGGGTGGCTCGACTGAGGTAATAAAATTCCTGCATATTCGCAAAAGCAAGTTTTTTATCCACTGCGCCAATCAAATCTAAGAGTTCTCTTAAGGTACAAGGAACTCCTGTTGACTTAAGGGTATTGAAAAGTGAAATAAACATTATTGTTGTTGGTTATGGGCTTCCCTTCTCGCCATAAAAGCAAGTCGTTCTAAAAGTTGGACGTCTTGTTCATTTTTGATCAATGCTCCGTATAAAGGAGGGATGGCTTTAGAGGGATCCCTATTTTTAAGGATCTCGTCAGGTAAGTCATCCGCCATCAACAACTTAAGCCAATCTATTAACTCTGAAGTGGAGGGTTTTTTTCTAAGGCCGGGAACTTTTCTAACATCAAAAAAGATATCCAAAGCATCTTTAACCAATCTCTTTTTAATCTTAGGGTGATGTACTGCTACTATCTCTAGCATGGTTTTTCTATCAGGGAAACTGATATAGTGAAAGAAACATCTCCTTAAAAAAGCATCGGGAAGTTCTTTTTCATTATTACTTGTGATGATCACAATAGGTCGATGAATAGCTTTAATGGTTTCTTTTGTCTCATAGATAAAAAATTCCATTCTATCTAATTCCTGTAATAAATCATTGGGGAACTCTATATCGGCTTTGTCAACTTCATCCACTAAGAGAACCACTCTTTCCTCTGATGAAAACGCTTCCCAAAGTTTTCCTTTTTCAATGTAGTTTGCAATATCTTTTACTCTTTCATCACCAAGTTGTGAGTCCCTTAATCTTGTAACGGCATCGTATTCATAGAGACCTTGTTTAGCTTTAGTTGTTGATTTTATATGCCACTCTATCAAAGGTAACCCCAGGGATTGAGCAATCTCAATTGCAAGCATAGTTTTACCAGTTCCGGGTTCTCCTTTAACTAAAAGAGGTCTTTCCAGAGCAATCGAAGCATTCACTGCCATGCTCAAATCTTCAGTTGAAATGTATGTTTCTGTCCCTGTAAATTTCATTAAATTATCCTGTTTTTAGAATTTTTTAGAACTTTATCACAGCCTGAGTTGTGCTAGCTAACCCATTTTATGATTTTGGTATTCTAAGTTTAGCCATTTGCCTGGCTTGACCAATTAAATTTCCCTCTACATCCCAAATTTCGTCATCTTCTTCTAGGAAACCTGAAGTCACAAAATCCGTTTTCCCGCGCATTCTTAAGGGACCAGGTGAGGGGATCTGTTTCAAATGCAAAGTCAGTTCTAAAGAAGGTACCCATCCTCTTGATCCCAATCTATTAAAAATGGGTGGAGACATGGTATCTAGAAAGAAAATCACACTAAAAAGATCTATGCTTTCTCCACCTGGCCAAGCGTAATAGGCATCTAAAAAAGCTCTTTCCCTAGGTCTTTCTTCATCCCACCAATTTGAATAAGGAGCAAATCTTCTGTCTAACTGTTTTTCTAACACTGGAGTAAATCCTTTTATATAAGGCATATGTATACAATCTTCTATTGGAGGAAAATTAGGTGCTTCTACTTCTCTAAGAGTATCTCCTTTCGCTTTAGAGAAATTAGTAAAACAGGAAGTAAATCTTATCTTCTCCTCTCCATCTTGAATAAACTTAAGTGAAGCAGTGGACACACTCCTTCCTATATTGAGTTTCTCTACTTCTAATAAAGCTTTACCTGGTTCCACTCTAGATAAATAGTGTCCAGTTATAGAAAGTGGATCTTTATGCTCTAAATATTCAGATAGGGCTCTCGCAGCAGTCGCCATGGAGTAACCTCCATTAGCTACTCCACCAATATTCCAGTCATCAGTTAACTTTGCTTCCCAAGTATTTTCATCCACTTTGGTAACTGCGGTATCACGAAGGAACTTCGGATATCCAATTTCTTCAGTCATAGAATTTATCTTCTAAGCGCTTTCCTTCTTCATAAGATAAACACAAAGAATCAACACAGCTGTCATTGCTATTTCAAAACCAATGGCCATTGTTAAAGGAACAGATCCGTGGGTCAGCACTGCTAAGCTTCTAAATATAGCGGCAGAACCAAGCAAAGAAATGCTTGCATAAAGCCATGCATGCTCAGCTCTATATGCTCCAATACAGGCAAATATCCCGGCTGTAAAAAAGAAAGAAGTAAAATCACCAATTTGTGTGTTACCTCCCAGCCCTTCAATTAATGGCATGGCCAATCCGGCCGCAGCAGCAGCAGGATCCATTAACCAGCCTAAACATGTCCAAAGCATGAACAACCCAATTATTCCAGATAATATTCTCGCAATCATAATCAACTCCTGTTATTTATTAAAAAAATTAATTGTTAGGGACAACCCTGATAAGTTTTCCTTTAGGGCTATCGGTTGCAAGAACCAAACTTCCATCAGGTGCACTAACTATATTTCTTATTCTGCCTAATGTATCAAAAAGAATTTCTTCATCAACAGCTTGATTGCCTTCCAAAGTTATCCTCCTAACATCCCCAGGAACCAAAGCAGATATAAATAGATTACCTTTCCATTCTGGAAATAAATCCCCGTCATAAAAGGTCATTCCAGAAGGAGCTATTGAAGGTACCCAATACTTTATCGGCTGTTCCATACCTTCCTTTTCCTTAAAAGGAGAAATTAGAGCTCCGCTATAATCAATACCATAAGTAATGGCGGGCCAACCATAATTTTTTCCTTTCTCAATGATGTTTAATTCATCTCCCCCTCTTGGTCCGTGCTCGTGTTCATAAACTACTGAACCATCCGAATTTATTACAATGCCTTGTAAATTTCTGTGACCGTAAGACCAAATCTCAGGCTTAGCTTCAGGGGTTGATATAAAAGGGTTGTCGCTCGGTATTGACCCATCGTCGTTTACCCTGATAACTTTTCCAAAATGGTTATCGAGCTTTTGTGCCTCTTCTCTATAGCTAAATCCATCACCTGAAGTTATCAAAAGTGTTCCATCTTTTAAAAAGACCATTTTGGCACCATAATGATTTGCTGTTTTCCTTGAAGGACTTGCTCTAAAGATGGTTTCTACTTCAGTTAATGAATTGCCTTCTAACTTCCCCCTAACTACCCTCAAGCTATTCATTTTCTTATTGTCGGCATCAGTTTCTGAGAATGAGAGGTAAAGATATTTATTATTTGCAAAATTTGGGTGCAAGACAATTCCCTCTAATCCACCCTGACCTTTAAATAAACTATCAGGAATTCCAGTTATGGAATCTTCCAATAACTTACCATCTTTTATTATCCTCAACTTCCCAGTTTTCTCAGTAACCAGAATCTCATCATTTGAGAGAAAAGCTATTCCCCAAGGAAAGCTCAGTCCTTGAGCAATAGTTTCAAATTTATATGTTTTTTCATGGTGGTTTGCATAAAGGCTAAAACATAAAAAACTAGCAATGGTTAATAAACTTATTTTAAAAATTTGTTTTTTCATGACTCTCCCTTACTTAATCTAGATCCAAAAAAATGGCCTCCTAGGTATCCACAGATAACTAAAATAATCTTACCTGTCAGTGTTCTGGCTCCAGCTAACATATCTACCCCAAAAAATACCAGAGGCATCAAATAAAATATAAATGCAAGTGCAACTGCCCCTGCTATCCCGTAGGCATATTTTTTTTGGGTTTTAAGCCACCGGAGTACGATCCAGGTAACACCGAAGCTGATCACAAGGCCTAGCGAGATTATAATTGGTAGAACCGGTAAAGGAGGTAAAGGTGGTTGAGCGGAAGTTAATGTCATAAGTATAAAATCATGATAAATGCTAGAAATGAGAACTGTAAAAGTTACAGGCATATCTATGCTTGAAAGCCAGATTAGATTAGATACAGTTGTCTGAGCTCCAACTAAAAAAGACACAAGAAGTATTGTAAGAAAAAGAAATCCAATTTTTATTATTCCTTTGATCATGATAGTTTCTTAATATACATTTTTACTTTAAACAATAAAACTCTGTTTTTTTAATCTCTAGAAGTATTAGCCACATCAGCTAGCATCATTCCATCGATAATCTCTTTGTTTGCCTTTTCTCTTTCTTCCATTCTTATAAGTTCTTTTTCCTCAACTCCCAACTCACTAAGCACTTCCCTATTATGTTGGCCTAATACAGGGGCATGTGATTTTGGAAACTCATTTTGATTTAAAAAATTAAAAGGAGGTTTGGGCATTCTCATTTTTCCCGCAAGGGGGTGCTCAGTTTCTATTAAAGACCCTTGTTCTATAACTTGAGGATCTTCATGAATCTCGTCTAATTGGTTGATGGAAGCGACAGGTATACCTAATTTATCTAATTCTTCGCAAAGAACATCAGCTTCTTTATCTTCTAAGTATTTTTCTATTTCTGGAATTAGAGTTTGTTTATTTAAAACTCTTTGCTCAAATGTTGAATATTTCTGTTCTTCATACAGCTTACAGCCTATGACTTCACAGAATCTTTGAAAATCTTTATCCGCAACAACTATTACGCTAATAGGCTTATCTTTAGCTTTGAACAAAGGAAATGATTCAAATAAATCTGGTTTGTAGTCAATTCCTTCTCCTAGAAAAGTTTTCGACCACATCACATCAGGCCATATGTAATACAGCGCTGAATCTAACATTGATATAGGTAGGTATTGTCCTTCTCCAGTTCTTTCTCTATGTAACAAGGCTGTGCTTATAGATTGAGCAGCAGTTAAACCAGTTACCTTATCGAAAACTATTGTTTTGTAATATTCAGGGTCATCAGGATTTTGTGAAGCAGCAGCACCTGCAGTCGCTTGTATTAAGGGATCATAAACTCTTCTATTTATATAAGGACCAGATTGACCATAGCCTGAAATAGAAGTGTAAATGATATTTGGATTAATTTTTTTTATAGATCTATAGTCCAAGCCTAATTTTTTAACTATGCCCGGTCTGTAATTTTCAATTAAGACATCTGCTGTGGCTAATAAACTCATTAATATTTCAAAATCTTTGCTTTCTTTAAAGTCCAGAACTACTGATCTTTTATTCCTATTAAGCACTGAAAACATTGCAGCCATACCTGATCTAGTAGTCCCCATGAATCTTGCAAGATCTCCTATGACTGGAGGTTCTACTTTAATTACGTCCGCACCCTGATCTGCAAGCATCATTGCAGCAAAAGGACCTGAAACTGTAGAAGTTAATTCAACTACCCTATAACCTTCTAAAGGACCCGACATTGCTCTTCTCTCCTCAAATGACTTCTGTCTTATAATAAACCAAGCCTTATGCCGGAAGAACAATTTTTTGATATAGGAGTTAATTTAACTCATCCCTCTTTTGTTAAAAATCTTGATAAAGTTATAGAAGAGGCTATTGAAGCGGGTGTAACACGTATGTGTGTTACCGGAAGTGATGTAGACGATAGTATCTCTGCTTCCCAACTGGCCTTCTCTTTGCCAGATATTCTTATTTGCACGGCGGGTATCCATCCGCATCAAGCAAAAGGATTTAGTCCTACTTATTTTTCTGAGATTAAAGATCTGTTGAAACATGAAAATGTTAAAGCCATAGGAGAGACTGGACTTGATTTTTATAGAAATTTTTCAACTCCTGAACAGCAAAAGAAAAGCTTTGAAGCTCACATAGAAACCTCTATCGAACTTCAATTGCCATTATTCCTCCATGAGAGAGAGGCACATAAAACTTTGATTGAAATGCTGAAACCGCTGAAGAAAGATTTGCCTAAGACTGTGATCCATTGTTTCACTGGTACTGGAGAAGAACTAGCTGAGTATATTGATATGGGGTTTTTTGTAGGCGTTACGGGTTGGTTGTGTGATGAAAGAAGAGGAAGTCATCTAAAGGACTTAATTAACCTAATACCTTTAGATAAAATTATGGTAGAGACTGACGCTCCATATTTAATTCCTAGAGTTTCAGCTCTAAAAAATTCGCAAAGAAACGAACCTAAATTCTTACCCCACATAGTAAAAGAGGTTGTTAAAAACAGAAAAGAGAGTAAGAAATTAATAATTTCTTCTATGTATTTGAATAGTATAGAATTTTTTAATTTAGCTTAAGATAAATTCTTTAATTTCTTCAGAATTAAAAGGCCAACATAAGTCTCTGTCTTCTTTTAAAAGGACGGGTATCTTGTCCCAGTACTTATTGTGAATTTCTCTGGTTGCATAGACATCTTTCTCTAACAAGGTTAAGTCGTACAGATTAAGGCTGTTTAATTTTTCTCTTGCCTCCTGACAAAGAGGACAATCTTGGCCCGTTATCAGTATTATTTCTGTCAAGCCACCGCGCCTGAGGTCTTTAAAGAATTTATATCTTCTTCGTTTAAACCTATAGCTTTAAGTACTTCGTCTGTGTGCTCGCCTACAAGAGAAGGAGAAGAAACTATTTCTGGATTTGTCCTAGAAAATCTTGGAGCGGGCGCAGGTTGAGTTACCCCTTCTAACTCTATAAAAGTTTTTCTTTCAATATTATGAGGATGTAGAGGAGCTTCAGCCATGTTCAAAACAGGGGCGAAACACACATCCGTTCCTTCCATCAATGCACACCATTCTTCTCTAGTTTTATTTAAGAATATTTCTTTGATAACTTTTTTTTGTTCAGGCCAAAATTGGCGATCCATTTGGTTACTAAAAACAGAGTCGTCTAATTCGGCTATTTTACAAAGCAATTCATAAAACTGAGGTTCTATGGAACCAATCGAAATAAATTTTCCATCTTTACATTCGTACGTATCATAAAAGTGTGATCCTCCGTCTAACAGATTGCTTCCCAATGAATTTTTCCAAAGCCCAGAAGACTGCATGGAATAAATCATTGTCATTAAAAGAGCAGAACCATCAGTCATAGCAGCGTCGACTACCTGCCCTTTTTTTGATTCTTTAGATTCCAATAAGCCAGCTACTAACCCTAATGCAAGAAGCATTCCTCCTCCTCCAAAATCACCTATGAGATTCAAAGGAGGTACAGGAGGTGAACCTGGTCTGCCAATTGCAGCTAAAGCACCAGACAGAGAGATATAGTTAATGTCGTGTCCTGCAGCTTTTGCTAACGGCCCTTCCTGTCCCCAGCCAGTCATCCTACCAAACACTATCCTCTCGTTTCTTTCTAAGCAAACGTTGGGTCCTAACCCCAGCCTTTCCATGACACCTGGGCGGAAACCTTCAAAAATTGCATCGGCAGTTTCTACCAGCTTTAAAACTATTTCCACTCCTTCTTTTGATTTTAAATCTATGGCTATGGACTTTTTACCTCTATTCGAAGGTTCTTTTTTTGAACCAGTTCCAATTGCTGAGGCTCTATCTACCCTAATTAACTCAGCCCCTAGATCTGCTAAAACCATTCCACAAAATGGTCCTGGTCCAATGCCTGCCATTTCTATTATTTTTAAACCTTTTAGTGGTCCCATAATTTTCTCCTTAACTCTCCTCTCTTCCTAACGGCTTAAGGATTATAAGTAACTGTGGTAATAATGTTAAAGCCCCCATCAAAGCCATAAACATAGCCAAAGAAACAAACAATCCAAAATAAACTGTCGGGTTAAAGTTTGAAGTAACCAAAACTAGAAATCCAATAATAATTGTTGAAGAAGTATAAAACATTGCCCTGCCTATGGTGCGGTGACTATTTTGCATGGAAAGCGCATAGTTAGACGTTTTCTTGAATTCTAGTTTAAATCTATGAATGTAATGAATAGTGTTATCAACAGCCATACCTATACTAATTGCAGCAACAGTAATGGTCATAATATCCAAAGGAATTTTCATCCAACCCATGGTTCCTAGAACCACACTTGCTGCTAGTAGATTAGGAATCATTCCTATTACTGCCAAATAGAAAGATCTAAAAAGAAAAATAAACATGATCATTATTGAGACGAAGACAACTCCTAAAGTGCCAATTTGAGAACTGAATAAACTCTGTAACATGTTGTTGTAAAGAACAGCTAATCCAGTTAAGCGGTACTCTCCTTCTTGAAATCCAAATTTATTTTGTAAGGTGTCTTCAATTTCCTTTAGTAAGTCATTTCTTTTTAAACTTTTACTTGTCTCAAGAACTCTCGAAGAGATCCTGACTTGATTCTCGTCATTGCTTATGTATGAACTTAAGAAAGTTGCTTGTATGTCTTCAGGAAGAAGGTTCTTAACCAGAGCAAGATCTAACTCAGAAATCGGCTCACCATCTTTTAACTCCTTAGCTACTTTAATACCACTGGCTACAGATAAAACTTTCCCAATTTCCGGTAAAGAATCTAGGTAATCGTGTACTGCTTCTAATCTTTTAACATTAATGATATTCCACCAATAGCCGTTAGTGACAGAGTCCTCTGATTCAAAGTCGTCTTCGTAATCGTCTTCAAAATCTGATTTTTCCTCTTCAAAATAACTTTCAGGTGCTTCCAGGATTATATCTAGAGGAGCTGTTCCTCCTAACTTAAGATCGAGCAATTCCATTCCTCTATATATTTCTGTAGATTCTTTAAAGTAATCAATAAATCTATTTTCAACGGTGAGTTTAGTTATTCCGTATAAAGAAAAAATTAATAACACAAGACTAACACCGAGGACCATCTTTCCATTATTAGAAGTATAAGTAGCAAAATGAAGAGTAAAACCCTTACTAAAGTCTTTATTAGAGTCAGAAGATAACTTCGTTATTAAAGACATAATTGAAGGCAAGGCTGTAAAAGTTACAAGGAAAGCAAATAAAATTCCTACCACCATCATCTTGCCAAAATCTATTACTGGCTTGATATCGCTTATTGACAAAGACGCGAATGCCACCATGGTGGTTAAGGCGGTATACAAACAGGGTTTAAACATTTCCTGCACAGTTAAGGAGACTAATTCATCTTGACTATGGTTTTTTTCTCTACTCGCTATCTCTTGATACCTAACAATGATATGGATAGATAAAGATATGGTGATAATGAGAAGAAGAGCTATAAAATTTGAAGAAACAACTGTAACTCTCCAGTCCATCAATCCAAGGAAACCTATCACCAACAACCCTACCAATCCACTACAAGAAAGAGGCAATGCAACCCATCGAAGATTTCTAAAAACAATTCCCAGAGTTAATACGAACAGTAAAAATACTCCGACACCAAAATAATTAAGGTCACTTTTAACAAAACTCATCATATCGGATGCAATCATGGCTGTTCCACCCAGATAAAGAGAGCCGTACTCTGAGGAATTTTTTAAGATCAGCCTAACTTCCTTCACAAGCTTATCTCTATCTTTAGCTTCTTGATTATTTAATGAACTTATTAAGGAGTTAACTTCATCTATCTCAACCTGAATGTTTTCTTCTCCTCCTGTAGTCAGTTTTTCCGATAATTCATAACGTTTATTAATAGCCCGTTTATAGTCGTTATTTTCAAGTAAATTTAATTGTAAGGCCATAGTTTCAGCATCCTTACTTACCAATAACTCTGAATATAAAGGACTAGTCTTAAACTCTTCTTCGGCTAAGGTTAAATCGACACCTTCATCCTCAATTGTTCTTAAATTATCTGCGAGTTCACTCATTGACATCTTGGGGCTGTAAAGAAGTGGAGCATCAAGATAGCTGAGGACAGAACTTACTCCCTCCAGGTTTTCTAATTGATCTGCAAGATCTCTAACTATCCCTATTGTCTCAGGATCAAAAAGAGCGGTTTTTGGAGTAAAAAGAACTACCAAAAAATCTACCGTTGAATATTTATTATTTATTTCTCGGTAATACTTCAAATCCTCATCATCTTTTAAAAGCAAAGAGTCAGAAGAAGCGTCAAAGCTTAAATTTTGATAAATTTGTCGCAGAAATACCCAATAAAACTAAGATTATGAATAAAACAAAGAGGGGCTTCTTAGAAAGAAAAGACGCATAAGTTTGGAGAAATTTAGTGAGCATAAAAAAATCTATTTTCTTGCAGATTGCCCCATATGTTTAATACCTCTAGCTTCAGCCAGTTCTATCTGTTTTTGACGTTGAGCAAATCTTTCTTTATCTTTCTGGGAAGAAGAATCAAAGCAGTAAGGACAAGATACGCCTTTTACATATTTATCTGAAAGTATTTCTTCGATGGAAATAGGTCTTCTACAACCGAAACATTGTTGGAAGTTGCCTTCTTCAAGATCAGGGTTAACCGAAACCCGTTCGTCAAATACGAAGCAGTCTCCTTTCCAAAGATGCTTATCTTTATCAACTTTATTAAAGTAATTAAGAACCCCGCCCTTGAGCAGGTAGACTTCATCAATTCCTTCACTCATAAAAAATGAAGAGGCTATTTCACACCTGATTCCTCCCGTACAAAACATAGCAATTTTCTTATTTTTAAAAATTTTCTTATTGTTATGAATGTATTCTGGTAAATCTGTAAAGTGTTTTGTAGAGGGAATTAAAGAATTTTTAAACGTACCGATACGAGTTTCATACTCATTCCTTACGTCCAATACTATGAACTCTGGATCTTCCAGAAGCTTATTCCAATGTTCTGGATCTACGTGTCTACCTCTTAAATCAAAGATATTAAAATTACCTTTCAAAGGTAGCAATTTATCCTTAATTCTTATTTTTAATCTTTTGAAAGGTGTTTTGAATGCTCCCGTCCAGGTCGGATCAATACCTTTAATTAGAAAAGAGTCAGTTAAAAGATTTATAAGCCTTTCCAAGCCTTTCTGATTGCCAGCTAGGGTTGTGTTAATTCCTTGAGATGTAGCAAAAAAAGTACCCGAGAGACTTTCCTTAAAAGCTAACCTTTCTACTTCTCTTTTAAGTTTGCTGACATTTTCTATAGGCGTAACCTTGTAAAAGGTAACAATAGTTACTGAACTCATTGTTCTTATTCTTTCTGTTCTTCTGAACTTCCGCCCAGACAATCGGGTGATGGGTGGGATTCCTCATTCCTTTCTTCCCATTCTTGCGGGGTAAAAGTATGTAAAGTAATCGCGTGGATAGGGCCTGCTAACTCTTCTTCAATGTGTTTGTAAATGGCCTGATGGCGCTTAACAAGGTTTAAATCCAAAAAGAATTCAGAAACGGCTACTACTCTTATGTGAGATTCAGCTCCGGGTTCAACGTTATGCATAAAACTTTCGTTAATAACCTCTAAATGAGAAGGGTTTAAATTCTCTTTTAAAACTGCCTCTATCTTTGAACAAACTGTCATTTTCAAAAAATTCCTTTATAGAAAGTTCAATTTTAGTTGCTTTCTAGGTCAAGTAAAAACTTTTTACGTTTAAGGCCTCCACCAAAGCCTCCTATACCGGAAGAAGAGACGACTCTGTGACAAGGAATAATGATAGGCAAGCGATTAGCTCCACAAGCACTTCCAACAGCTCTATATGTTTTTGGCTTGCCTATTTTAGAGGCTAATTGTTTATAGGTTAAAACTCTTCCATATTCGATTTGTTGCATACTCTCAAAGACTGATTGCTGAAAATCAGTTCCCGCAACATGAATCCTAAATGAGAAATAATTTCTCTTCTTCAAAAAATACTGACTTAACTGTTCTTTCTCTAATTGGAATCTTTGTTTTTCTGACTTACCCCTAAGGCTAAGCCCTTTCAAGCCCTTTAAGCTTAGTTCGATTAGGTAAGTATCATCCGCAAGTAAACCTAATTCACCCAAGGGAGAGTTTAAACTAGTTTCGAATAACAAATTAATCACCTTTCCAGACTTTAGTGTCTGGATTGGCAATGTTCTCTTCGTGTTCGTCCCTACTTAAAGTATAACCTCTAACCATTATCAAAGCTGCACCAAAGGCGACTATACAAATCGGAACGTACCATAAAGCCAGATCTGCAAGTATCTCTGAGGGGACAGTGCCGTTGTAAATTTCTCTTATTTGTGTGTTATCCGGAAAAGCAATAAAGGTCAATATAACCCCAGCTAAAGTTAAACCAAATCCACTTACTGCTTTATCCGCGAAGGTTCTGGCTGAGAATAAAATACCCTCTTCTCTTCTTCCTGTTTCCAGCTGAATATCTTCTACCAAATCCATAATCATAGAACCCATGGTAGAAAAAACTATTATTCCTGCTGCTACATTAATAACTACATGAATACAAAGCACTGGAAGCAGGTAAGGACTGTCATTGGTAGGGAAAAGAGAAGTTCCGTAAGTCAAATCCAAGTACCTTAGTGCAAAAGGTAATGCTGCAAAAATTATTTGAAAAGCCCAAATAGATAAGACAGTTTGTTTTTTTCCAAACTTATCAGAAAGCATTGGAGCAAGAAAAATAGCAATTATTGGTGCTAAATAAATACTTGTTCCTCTTATAAGCATTTCATTATCATCTAATTCCCAAAAATAACTATCAAAGATAACAGCAAAAGCTGCTTCAATACCTCCAGCAACTGAAACCAATAGCCCACAAAAGAATAAAAATTTGTAGGATCTATTTATAGTTAGGGTTTCAGCAACTTCTTTGAACAAACTTCTGAGAAAGAATTCAGTTTTTTGAAGAGATTTAATCCAAAAAGGGAGAAAACTAGCCAAAATAAATCCGAATATCCTGAGGACATTGCTAATAATCCAAATCAAAACCACATAAAGAATAAATTTCAACAAATAAACTGTGACTCCTGAGAGACTAAGTTTAAGGTTTTTAGGTAATGGTAAATTAAATTTAAGAGTACGATTAAAAATACTAATATTGTTAAATCCTTCAGGAATCTCTTTTTTCTTCCTCTTGGGTGGTTCTATGAGATTAGGAATGTGTTTATGAGTTCCTAAACTGGTCACAACTATTCCCAAGAAAATAAGTATGGCTGCTACAAGCCCCCATTCAGGCCAAAGATCTGGGTTAAACCTTCCCGAGGTATATATTTCAGTCTCGTATTTAGGTGCGTAATACCACCAAACTAGGTTATAAGTTGTTAGCCCTCCAAACCAACCGAAAAAGTATCGATAGGACATCAAGGAAGTTCTTTCAACATAATTATCAGTTAATTCTGGACCAAGGGCTATGGATGGTATTTCGTAAAAAGTAATAAAAACTCTAATAATTGTTGCACAAATTAATAAATAGAAAAAAAGTTCCAAATTTGTCAGATTATCTGGAGGAGACCAAAGGAAATAGAAACTAAGAGTTACTGGAATTGCTGCAGCATACATAAATGGATGCCTTCTTCCCCACTTTGATCTTAGACGATCTGAATAATACCCAACAAGAGGGTCAGTAAAGGCATCTGCAACTAAAATTAAATTAAGAGCTAATCCAGCCATCCATGCTGGTAATCCAAAAACAAAGACGTAAACGAAAAGGACGAAGTAACTGAAACCATTATTTTTTATCCCAAAAGATATGGAACCAAATCCATAGAAAAATTTAGTTGAAAAGGATAATTTAGATTTTTGATTTGCTTCTTCCATGAATTCAATCATTTCTCTTCATAAGAGGGCTACCATATATTAATATGTAGCAAATGCCTAAAAGTAAATACCGAGAAATATCAAGCTTTTCAGGAGAAGAGCTTAATTTTAAAAATCCTTATAAATTACCATCTAGGCTCTTAAGTAAAATAAAAAAGATCGTTCCTGAATTACCTTCAGGATTTATCTCTGACTTAGAAAACGCAGTTACAACTTACAAGTTTGAGGAAGCTGTGTTTAGGAGAGCTCCAAGCTATACAGATATAAGAATTCAGTTGGATGAAATCTCTTTGCAAGCTGAGATGTTAGCTGAAAATTTAAATAAATTATTTCCAGGTGCTAGGTCTTTTTTACTGCAGAGCCATATATCAAATAACTTAGACTACAAATATCTATCAAGGTTAACCAAGAGCTTAGAGGCATTACGCTCTGCTTCCGAACACTCAGTTGTTAACCTAAAGGATAAAAAAGGAAGACCAACTAATGCCTTTGGTTTTCTTTTAGTCGCTCAAATTGCTAGAACCTGCATTAAAAATACGGACGTAACTCCATCACAATCAAATCAGAATTTTCTAGATTTGGTGAGTATATTAGGAGAAGCAACAAGTATTTCTAACTTGGTTGATTTAGTTGATGAGTCCTTACAACAAATAAACAATTAACCTACCCTTACAAATAATCCAAGTAGATAGGAGAAGACCAAGCTCTCTCTTCAATCATCGATAAACAATCATCATCTTTCGCGGTGCGGTCATCCCCGTAACACATATTGACTTTAGTACATTCACCCGTTTCATTGTATTCACATCTAATATTCTTGGCGTTAACTGAAGCTGAAGGTTCTTGTATTGCTCTAACATAAAAGGAAACATCCCTTTGATTTTCTGAATAACTGGGATCTCCAAAACTTACTTCACAACCATTTTGGTCTGAACGACATTCAAATACTTTCCAAGGATCTTCAATGAGGTCATCAACACTTTCATTCGCAGCAACTTGTGGAGAGATTTTAATTACTTCGATTCTGGTAATAATTTTTCTTTCATCCGAAGGGTTATAACATTCGTTTTTACAAATCTGCGCTACTTCTTGTTTAGTTATTTTCGAATCTTGATAATCCGGACAACCCGGTTTTTGTTTTAATGCCCCCACCGCTTTCACAAAAAACTGGGGATTTTCAGTAGTCGAGATTTCTCCTCCCATAGGTATCAGTTTTTCTTCATTTATTAAATCAAACCACAGAAGAATCCTATCACCGCTAGTACCGTAGGTTTCTTTTCTCTTCATAGAATCCCATATGGCTTGTCTGCCTCTCCCAGCAGAATGGACAGCTGCTAAACCTCCAGAAGTGAAAAAAGAAGCCTGCCTTTCTACTTCCAAAGCCCTGAAGCCTATCTCAGACACTCCTGCACTTCCGACCAGATTTAGGGATCGAGGAATAGCTTCTGACGTTGGATATAACACCTCTGCTATCGTTTCGTTGGAAGGTCCATTGGCTTCCGTGGTCACAAATCTATCTAGTTCTTTATAGCCAGTCCCAGGTCTGGCTCGATGATTGTCACTCGAAGCAATGAAACCAAACCTGAATCTTTTTGGTTGCTCTTGTTCAAAGTTGGTAATAGACAACGCGTATTGACCAGAACTTGCTGGCCTATAGTTAAATGAAGGTATAAAACAATCTTTGCATTGACCCGAATCCAACCAATCGTCTAATTCAGCTCCCGGGACAGACAAATAACCTGATGCACCTAGAGCCAGGTAATTTGCTCGTGCTTCCATTTCTCTTGTTTTACATTCAGCTTCACTGTTACCTTCAGAAAAACACCTTTCAGCAATAATCTCTCCAGCTCTCCAACAACTGGGCAAATAATCTGTTGTAGGTTTGGGACAACTTAAAGAACCATCCTCATTAACAGAGGCTGCTCGCCAAGACCTATATTCTTCAGAATTTCCATGTCCAGACATTATCTCAAAAAGTATTTGGATCTTTTCATCGTGAAATCCTTCTTGAAGCTGTTTGTCTAAACTGGATAGAGGTGGTGTGTAAAGGCCCCAAGCGTTCCCATGTGGTATTACTATCGAAGGATAATTTAATTCATTAAGCTTTGTAAAAAGCTCAACAGGAGTATTGGCGTATTCATAACAGTTCTCTGGTAACAAAGAAGAATTAATCCCTTCTTCGCAATAAGGAACCCCAGATAGTTCATCGATAAAACTAATGAAATTAAAATATCTATGTCTGTTCTTAAAATCAAAAAATGCTAAAGGTTTGAATTGCTCTGCTTGACTACCTATGGACTGTCTCATCCCATCTGTCGCGATGCCACCAGCTCCGATTGGCCTCAAAGGGACCTTTCCTTCTTCAATGTCCAGAAACATAACATTTTTGTGGCCATAATGATTTTCAGGATCCGGCCCCACTTGAGTCCATTCATAGCCTAAGAAAGTTACCATGTCAGGGTCATTTGAATCGGAAGGTGCATTGCACTGTCTAACTGACTCTTTTATCTCTTGCCATTTCCTAGGTGTTGAAGCTTCAGCGTGATCAGTGGTAACCCAAAAATCTAGTGCTGAACAAAACCTTGCATAATCACAGGCATCTGATATGGGATGAGGTCCTTCCCCGTTTAATATAGGAAGGCTCCATAAAAAAGCATCTGTTGAATAAGTGGTATGCACATGAGTATCTCCAAACAGTATTTGCTTGGGTGATGAATTATGCTTTTTTTGAGCATCTTTCTTTTGTACTAAGAGTCTCTCAGGATAGCTATCATCAACCAAATCCCCTCTAGCCTCTAACTCTCCATACCAATTGAATTGTACTCCTAGGGCATAAACTCCTATGGTTATCAATCCCACAGTGAAAAAACCCAAAAGCATTTTAAAAATTAATCGTATTCTCATTTACGCTTTTTTCTTTGATTGGCATCTTCAATAAAATCTTCCATAAAACCATCAACCTTTTTTCCAGGCACTAATTCCTGTAAATTAAAATCTCTGGTAGCAAAAGCTTTTGAATGAGCTTGTTCAAACAATGGTACTCCTGAATTTTTAAAAAAGGGTATTAAAATCATGCCGGCGATAAAGCCACCAATATGAGCAAAATAGGCTACTCCTCCTTCTCCTGAACCACCTAGACTAAAAAACTGGCTAATTATCCAAAATCCCAAAACTATAGCAGCTGGTACCCGAACAACAGTTATAAAAATAAAAATCCACAAAAGCACATTTACGTTTGCTTTGGGATGAAGAAGCAAGTAAGCACCTAAAACACCTGCTATGGCTCCACTAGCTCCAATCATAGGTATTTCAGAAGTAGGGTCGATCATTGCCTGAGTGTAGGCAGCGGCTATTCCACATAAAAAGTAGAAAATTATAAATTTACCCCTTCCCATAGAATCTTCCACGTTATCCCCAAAGATCCAAAGAAAAACCATGTTTCCTATTAGGTGTAACCAACCTCCATGCATAAACATGGACGTAAGAATTGTAAGGGATGCAGGTATGTAACCTTCTTTTGTTCCTAAAAGCGATGCCGGGACTACTCCGAAGTTGTAAACGGATGATTCAAATAGATGAGGTGGCAATGTAAATTGCCACAAAAAAATGAATGCGCATATGACTATAATTATGTAACAAATATAAGGCTTATTTTGTGTGGGGTTGTCGTCCGAGAAAGGGAAGAAAAACATTAGCTTTCTTCTGTATACCCTAGGTTTTCTACATTATCCAAATGGCCTTTTCTATCTATGCTGTAAAAGAGAATTAGTAATGTAGAAATAAAGGGCATGGTAGCCGCTAATATCACATGCATAGTTGCAAATTTATTTACAACTGTTGTGGTTAATTCTTCAAAAGTGGCACCAGGAGTATCAAATCCAGCCACAGAAATAATAATTCCAGAAAGTATTACGCCTCCTGCTCCAATAAGCTTTTGTATGAAAGAGTTTATAGTTCCAAGCAGACCTTCTTCTCTCCTGCCAGTATTTCTTTGAACATCTTCTACAATTTCCATTGTCATAGAGCCTATAAAAATAAAACCTAGAGAACCTAAACAGACCTCAAAGGTGTAGTGAGTAATCATGATCCACCACAATACATCAGTGCCATTTGCTGGAAACAAAGTAGCTGAAAAATAAGGATCCAATAACCTCAGGACCACCGGTAAGGGTCCAGTTATGATGGTGGTAAGAAATATGCCTACAGCTATTTTTTTCTTGTCTCTGCCTCTAGCAATCGTGCCAGCAAGCAGGGCAACAATGATGACGCTGATAGCACCAACTGTAGGGAATAAAGCAATATCAGAAGGAGTCCATTGCCAAAAATAAAGATTATGATACATGCCAGCGCCAGTGCCTAACCCTACTAACAGTGAATAAACACAACCGGCAAAAAACAGGACAATCCAAGATCTGTTATTAATAGTTTCAAGAGCTTCCCAAAAAAATTTCTTTGTCCAGAACTCAGCTTTCTGCAGCTTAGAAATCCAGTTTTCTGGTAACAAGATGGTTACCAGCCAACCTAGTATTATTAAGATGATATGAATGATAGTGAGAGTAACGGGAAAAATGTAGATAATGGCACCTAAAAAGCTAGAAGGTAACTTGGGTAAAAATAAAGATGAAAATGAAAGTTCTTTTGTAAATATTGTTCCTTTAATATCAAAATCATCTAAGTTTCTTTCTTCTGGAATATGCAAGTTTGGAATGTGTTTATGTAACCCTACATTGGAAATAACTGCAGAGATGAAAAGACTTAAACCTCCCCAGAAAGCCAATTGCTGGAATGCTTCCGGTCTAAGGAAAGCCCTAGCTCCTGTAAAATCTGGGGTTTCAACAAAAAAGAAAGCATATGCAATTGATGCCATTCCAGCACCTCCGATCCAGCCAAATGCCATACCTATCCCTGAAATCTGGTTCCTCTGATCGTAGTCTTTTGTCAACTCAGGTTGCAGAGCACCTCGTGGTACTTCGTAAAAGGTCATTGACAATCTCATAATGATCAATAAGACAAGCAATCTAACAAATAACTCACTCTCAGTGATTTCACCAGTTGAAATAGATCCAGGGTTTTGTAGAATAAAATAATAAGAAAGTGCAAAAGGTATGATCGCTACATAGATAAATGGATGTCTTCTCCCCCATCTTGATCTGACCCTATCTGACCAAATACCTACTATAGGATCAGAAAATGCATCAACAACTAGGGCAACAGCCAAAGCAGAAGCAACTAAAACTGCTGGTAAACCCAAAACTTGATTAAAGTAAAGTAATAAAAAGGTTCCTAATAAACTATTCTTAATACCTATCGCTATAGTGCCTATGCCATAAGTAAACATCGTGTTTAGGCTGGCTCCCTGAGCTTTTACTTCCTGTTCTGCCATTTTTATTGCTTTCTCTAATTTCTATTTTGCTGCATAAACAGTGAAACACACAAGTTCTCATTTTTTTTAAATATTTTCTCTATAAGTAGTTAAAATAAACTAATCTTACAAATATTAATGAAGAGGAAAATATGGGCGTATTAAATGGAAAAATTGCTGTTGTTACTGGTGCCGGACGAGGTATTGGCAGAGAGATCTGTCTGAACTTTGCAAAAGAAGGGGCTAAAGTAGTGGTTAACGATCTGGGCGGCGATCGAGATGGAACTGGAGGAGGAAAAATAGCTGATGAAGTTGTTAAAGAAATCAAAGAGTTAGGAGGAGAAGCTGTAGCTAATTATGATACGGTGGCAACAGTTGAAGGCGGACGTAATATTTACCAAACTTGTATCGATGCTTTCGGAGACATGGACATTCTCGTCAATAATGCAGGCATTCTAAGGGACAAAACCCTCTACAACATGGAAGAAAGTGAATGGGATGTAATAATGGAAGTGCACCTGAAAGGACACTACAACTGTACCCGGCCTTTTGTAAGGCATATTAGGGACAACAACAAATTCCACTGCCACATTTTAAATATGTCATCCGTGTCAGGCCTTTTTGGAAATTTTGGACAAACAAATTATGGTGCCGCTAAAGCTGGCATAGCTGGATTTACTCGATCACTTGCCTTGGAAGTCGCCAAATATAAATGCACTGTCAACACTATCTCCCCTGGAGCCGCAACAAGATTGACCATTGATCTGATCGAAGCAGCGGGGAGAAAGTACGATGAAAGTGATTGGACTCAAGGACCGGAACAAATAGCGCCAGTGGTTACTTGGTTGTGTTCAGATGCTGCCGACAATGTTACTTCTCAAATTATTCACTCTCAAGCAGGGATACTGGGGATCATGCAACAACCTGCTGTCATTAAATCTTTCACAACTGAAAATCTTTGGACTATCGAACAACTTGATAGATTGATGCCAGAACTAGTTGAAGCAAAGAAGCATCACGATAATGAAGTATCGGAGAAAGGGGCACCCAAAAAGGTTTAACTTTGGCTGACCTAAAAAATAAAATTGTCCTTGTTTCTGGAGGAGCGAGAGGTATTGGTGCAGCTATTTCTGAAGCCATGGCAAAAGCAGGAGCAAAAGTTGTTATCAGCGACTTATTGGAAAAGGAAGGACAAAACAAAGTTTCAGAATTGTTGAGTCAAGGACATCAGGCTTCTTTTATAAAACATGATGTTACTGATGAATCAGAATGGAAAAAAACCGTCTCCTTCTGTTCTACTACTTACGGTGGACTTGATGTACTGGTAAATAATGCCGGTATCTACTTTACAGGCCCAATAGAGGAAACTACTTTAGAAGACTGGAAAAAAATGTTTTCCGTAAATGTTGAAGGAGTTTTCTTGGGTACTAAAACAGCTATTCCAGAAATTAAAAGAAGATCCATGAAAAGAGAGTCTAGTGGATCAATCATCAATTTATCTTCAATAGCTGGACTTGTAGGAAGCCCTAGTCATGGTACTTACACAGCTTCTAAGGGAGCTGTAAAACTCTTTACAAAAAGTACGGCTTTAGAATGTGCTGCTTTGGAATATAACATAAGGGCAAACAGCATTCATCCGGGTGTGATAGATACTCAAATGGGCTCTCAGGTAATTAAAAACATCATAGAAAAAACTGGATCCGGCGATAACGAAGCTAGGGCACAAGTAGCTGAATTACATCCACTCGGAAGGTTCGGAAGACCAGGAGAAGTAGCTCAAACTGCAGTCTTCCTGGCTTCCGATGACAGTTCTTTTATTACCGGTGCAGAGTTTGTCGTGGATGGTGGCCTGACAGCTAAATAAGAACTAACCAAGCCAAACTGATGCTTCTAAAAGGATATCTGTAGAAGAACTTCCTACTAATATTTTGTATTCAGCTGGTTCTATTAACCAACCTCCTCCATCTTCATTCCAGTAAGAAAGATCCCTTTCATTTAATTCAAAGTTTAATAACTCGGATTTTCCTGAATCTAGATCTATCTTAGAGAAACATTTAAGTTCTTTAAAAGATCTTTCTACGGAAGAATTTACAACACTTACATAACATTGTGCTATCTCTTTCCCTCTCATTTTTCCCGCGTTAGTAACCCTAAACGAAAAAGCTATAGCAGAATCTTCCTTCTTAGGAGGAATGATCTTTAAGTCAGAATACTCAAACTGAGTATAGGATAGGCCAAAACCAAAAGGGAAAAGAGGTTCTATCTCTTTTTTGTCATACCAACGATATCCTACAAAAATCTCTTCTAGATAATCCATTTGTAAGTTTTCACCAGGATAATGCTCAAAAGCAGGAGTATCTTCTAACCTTTTTGGAAAAGTTGTGGTTAATTTACCTGATGGATTAACTTCTCCAAAGAGAATATCGAATAAAGCATTACCAAATTCTTGACCTGGAAACCAGCTTTGCAAGATAGCTTTAGCATCATTTAACCAAGGCATGCTAACCGGAGAACCGGTATTCACAACGACTACAGTATTTGGATTTTCTTTTACTACCTTTTGAATCAATTCATTCTGACGACCTGGAAGATCAAGAGTAGATCTGTCACTACCCTCGGTCTCCCAATCTGAATTAGTTCCTACAACCATTATTACGGCGTCTGATGTTTTTGCTAAATTGACTGCTTGAGCCATTAAATCTTCCTTGTCTGGTGCAAGCATGCCGATTTGAATTGCGGGAAACCTGCCCTCCCACTTGTATTCAATCTCTAGCAAATACTCTTTGTTCTGATCTAAATTGATAGACGAACGCCGAGGAGCGCTACCATAAGAAAAAAAAGCGTCACCAGGCTCTTGAGAAGTCCAATTATCTACTACTTCCTCGCCATCTATTTTAAGACGTGCCGGACCGATACTAACCAACTCGAAAATATGGTCTCCCGAAATATTAGGCTTTAAATTTGAAGAAAATCTTACAGACAAAGAAGGCGACTCCATTTTAGAAGCGACATCTACTCCAAATCCAGTCAGTGCCCAAAACCTTCCCCCCTTCATTATTGTTGATTCTAAGGCTTCTCCGCCAAAATCTGTACCTGCATAGAACTCCACCAGGAAGCCTTCTTTTCCTGTTTCCGGTGACTTTATAAGTGCTTTTTCAATAGCAGGAAGATACTTATGAATATGACAGCCTTTGGCATCATTAACTTTTACTTCATCTTTGAGGTTTTCTTTTAAGCCTTCTAAAGGATGAATTACATAATGGGGTTTAACAACAGCGCTGCCTCCGCCTATAAATTGACCCTTTTCAGCATTGGGGCCAATAACAGCAATACTCTTGAGTTTCGACTTGTTAAACGGTAAAACATTCTCGTTCTTTAAGAGAACCATTGCCTCGGATGCAGCCTTTCTTATCAAATCTCTGTCTTCTTTTAAATTGTTAGATTCTTCTGGTTTTTCTTCTTTGTTTTCCAGACGACCGGTAAAGTCTGCAACTCTAAGAATTCTTGTTACTTTGTCATCAATTACTTCTTCTTTTACTTTCTTTTCCCTAACAGCTTTAATCAGATTTTCCCCCCAGCTCTTAGCCGGACCAGGCATTTCACAATCTAGACCACCATTGGCATTTTCTACAGTCTGTAAAGCAGCCCCCCAATCGCTGACAACATAGCCTGAAAAATTCCATTCTTCTTTTAATATATCGATTAAAAGTTCTTCGTTTGATGAGCAATAAATATTATTTAACTTATTGTAAGCTGACATCACACCCAAGGCTCCACCTTGCTTAACGCCCATCTCAAAAGGTAATAGATAAATTTCTCTAAGAGGCCTGGGTTTAATGTTAGAACTTATAGTATGTCTTTGAAACTCAGTATCGTTCCCCACAAAGTGTTTAATGCAAGCAGCAACTCCCTGTGATTGCACTCCCTTAACATAGGCAACAGTCACGGCACCTGTCAGCACAGGATCTTCTGAATAACACTCGAAATGCCTACCGCCTAGTGGATGTCGATGAATATTGATGGTTGGACCAAGCAGTACGTCAGCATCTTTGCTTCGTGCTTCTCTACCTAAAGATTTACCAAGTGATTCTATGAGCTCTAAATCCCAGGTCGATGCAATTGCAGATCCATTTGGATAACAGGCAGAAGAAACTTTACTAGAACCATCACCTCTAGCTCCATTAGGGCCATCTGTCATTTTAATCCTAGGTATAGCGAGTCTTTCAACAGGGGTCGTGTGCCAAGCATCAGAACCTGAAAGTATTGAAACCTTCTCCTCCAAAGTTAGTTCTTTGAGAAGCGAATCAATCTTATCCATCAAAAATGGTAAGTCTAATAATCTCTTCTTTTGTAAATAGACTTTCTAGGTTTAGAGAATATGTTTTGAACCATCGGAATGAATTCTTCTAGAGACATATTTTCGTATTCCGGGTCAAAAGAATTTTGATCGTATTTGGCGCAAAACTCAGCGCAATCATTCCAATATTCATGTCCCTTAAATTGATCTCTCAAATTTTTATCAAGCCCCATGTGTTCAAAGAAGTAGTAACCTTGGAATATCCCATGATGCTTAACAATCCAATAGTTTTTTTCTGATACGAAAGGTTCTAACATCGTCGCAGCTAAATCAGCATGATTAGCGCAAGAAATCGTGTCTCCTATGTCGTGCAGTAAAGCACAGACAACATATTCTTCGTCTTTTCCATCTCTGTGGGCCCTGGTTGCGGTTTGAATGCTATGAGTAAAACGATCAACGGCAAACCCTCCGGTATCACCTTTTAGAATACAGAAATGGTCTAGTATCCTATTTGGCAATTCACTAGCAAATTTTGCTCCGCGTTCAGCAATTATTGCGTAATCTTCAGCAGTTCCTTTCTTCATTTCTGAAAAAGTAGCTTGATCAGCCATATAAGTACCTCCTAAGTTTTTAAATTATGACAGAAAGGTCATTTTTTTGCATTTAACCTTCGATTTACTAAGTATCCATCCAGTGTTTATGCTTGAATCCTTTGGGATCAACAAGAACTCCTGGATTCATAATTGATTTGGGATCTATTCCTTGTTTAGCAGCAACCAACATGTCTTTAAAACCTTCGGGCCTTTGTAAGTCATACCCCTTAATTCGGTGATCCCGTCCAACTGCATGATGGTGAGTTACAGTTCCACCAGCGGAAACACACATCTCGTTAGTCATCAACTTAATCTCTTTCCACACATCGATCATAGTTGAAGGAGTTGCATAGGCTGAATAAGAGAAATATGGAGCCAATCCATCAGGATAAGTGTGCGTTAAGCGACAAGTTACAGTTGATTCTTTACCTGAAATTTCTTTTATTGCTTCCGCAGCTTTCTCTTTTAGAATCTTAATGAATTCAAAGCCCTTATCCCAAGTTATGGAAGTCTCAAAAGTATCTTGTATGATTCCTCTTCTAACTGAAGCTTCTCTGTAGTAAGGAGCTCTTATGAAGCTATTCCTCCAAGTTCCCGAAGCGCCTGATTTATGGGCATCGACTTTCTTTTCTTGGGGAATTTCAAACTGACCACCCTCATCAGATGCAATCTCTAAGGCTCTATTCAACCAAGTGTCCATTTCGTGGTCAGCAGACTCAAATGACAGTATAAGTAGATTTTTCGACCCATCTCCCGCACCATTAAATAAAGCTTCATTCGCATCTAGAAGTCGACAATTTGCAGGGAATAAGGCCGATTGACTTATCAGGCGAGTTGCATTCAAGGCTTTGTCGTAATCATCAAACAGGACAGGGCAAGAGGCTCTAAAGGAAGGTCTTTCCTGTAATCTCATCCAAGCTTCAGTGATCACTCCTAAAATACCTTCAGAACCTATGACCATCCGATCAGGACTAGGACCAGCCCCTGAACCTGGTAATCTTCTGGATTCTATTACTCCTGTTGGGGTAACCATAGTTGTCGATTCAACAAAATCATCTATGTGGGTATAAAGAGTTGCGAAATGCCCTCCTGACCTGGTAGCTATCCATCCACCTAGAGTTGAGTGTTCAAAACTTTGTGGGAAATGACGTAAGGTTAAGTTAGATTTTTTTAGTTCTTCCTCTAAAGCTGGACCAAAGATACCAGCTTGAATTCTTGCTGCTCTACTCTCTTTGTCTATTTCCAGAACTCTGTTTAAATTTCTTAGATCCAAAGATATTACTCCAGAATACGAATCTCCTACATCAGTCTCAACTCCTCCACAAACGCTTGACCCCCCTCCGTAAGGTATAACAGCAACATTATTCTGATCAGCCCAATCGACTATACTCACAACTTCAGCTTGGTTAGTTGGAAAAGCAACTAAGTCTGGAGGATGAGGAAAAGATCCTAGCATTGCTCGAGCCACGTCTGGAAATGATTTCCCATATGAGTGATTTAGTCGTTCAAGATGGTCAGCGGAGAGAACCTTCTCTAAAGCTTGAGGAGTTTCAATTTTTGGTTTAGGCAAATCGATTTCTTTTGCCAAGGGTATTGGAATTGCTTTTACTTCATCAAGATTAAAATTCAGTGCAATTCTACTCTCTACACTGGCTTCTTCTTCTTTGCTTAGAACTTGATCTTGAAATCCCCATCCCCAAAATTTTCTTACTTTCATATTTTTTATTTTAATTATCTTTTGCTATTCTAACTATAGAAATTAAATAATTGCTCACTTAAAGGTAATTTTTTCTAAAATTAAATATTAGAAGCAATTTTTCAGGAGAAAACATGAGAAATAATAATCGCCAGTGGATTTTAAAGAAGCGTCCTGTAGGAAATATAGACCTAAGTGACCTAGAGTTAATTGAGAGCGATATACCTGAACCAGAAGAAGGAGAAGCTTTACTTAGAAACGTTTACCTATCGCTTGATCCAACAAATAGAATCTGGATGTCAGATATGGATCAATATATGCCTCCAGTAGCATTAGGAGAAATTATGCGTGGCGGGGTTGTAGGAAAAATTATAAAAAGCCATACTTCTGATTTAGTAGAGGGTAGCTTTGTTTCTTCCTTTACTTGTGGATGGCAGGATTATGCTGTGGTAAAACCTAATGAAGTAAGTTTATTGCCACAAAATTCTTCTCTTCCTCTCACTGCTTATATGAGTGCAGCAGGGCTAACAGGATTTACTGCTTATTTTGGCTTACTAGATATTACTAACCCAAAGAAAGATGAAACTGTAGTGATTTCAACTGCAGCAGGAGCTGTAGGCTCAATTGCTGGACAAATAGCTAAAATTAAAGGCTGCAGAGTTGTTGGTATTACCGGGACTGAAGAAAAATGCAGATGGTTGTCACAAGATTTAAAATTTGACGGGACAATCAACTATAAAAAACAAAATGTTCTAGAAGAACTAAAAAAACAGTGCCCAGAAGGAATTGATGTATATTTTGATAATACTGGAGGAGCAATTTTGGATGCTGTACTTACTCTAATCAATCTCAACGCTAGAATATCGCTGTGTGGTTTGATATCTATCTATAATAATAAAAAGCCAACCCCTGGGCCTTTCATGTATCAGAATATTTTAATGAAAAGAGTTAAGGTTGAAGGCTTTATAGTTTCAGATTTTATGGATCAATTTCCAAAAGCTCTAGAAGACTTAACTCAATGGATTTTAGAAGGTAAGATTCAATATAAAGTTGATGTGCAAAATGGACTTGAGCATGCACTAAAGGCCTTAAATAAACTTTTCACAGGAGAGAATACAGGAAAACTGATTTTACAAGTATCTGACGAATGAAAGATTTTATCAGTTATATTAATATTTAATACAACTACCTGAACTAGGGTTCATTTCTAAAGAAGCCAGAATAGCTTTATATATATCAGTATTATCTAAAGTGCCTGTAAAATTCTCTGCTCCAGGTCCATAAGCATAAACAGGAACTGGAACACCGGTGTGTGACCCTCTTCCTACTGCTGTGTTGAAAGAGAATTTTACTTCGTTACCTGAATAATCGACTGGGTTTGCCGGCTCTATAAGCAGTCCGCCGGTTTCATGGTCAGAAGTCACTACTACTAACGTATCCTTTCTCTCCATGGCATATTTAAGAGCCCACTCAACAGCTGAATCCAGATCATGCATTTCACGCCTCAAGTACTCTAAATTGTTAACGTGCCCGGCCCAATCTACTTGCGAGCCCTCAGCCATAATAAAAAATCCTTTACATCCGTTATCAATAAAGTGATCTGATCGATTAACGGCAAATTCAAGCATTTCACTTAAGGAAGGTTCAAGTGCATGGTTGTCAGGAGTTTCTATATTTCTAATATGCTCATCTGCAAAAAGGCCGAAAACCCTTCCGGGTTGAGTGTGGTCAAAGTTAAACATTTCATCTTTAGTTGTTAGCAAGGTATGAGACGTTTTCACTTCCTCAAGTAAATTTCGGCCGTCTTCCCTTTTTCCTCCCATTTTCTCTGGTAAGAAGAAATGTCTTCCTCCTCCCAAGAGCGTGGCGACACTAGAATTCATCATTTGAGAACTGATTTCATCTGTTTTCCATCTCAAGTCTACATGGGCAACGAAAGCTGCTGGAGTAGCATGTGTAATTTCTGAAGTAGCCAATAAAGAACTTACAAAACCATAACGATCTAGAGTTTCAGTTATGTTCTCAAGATTATTTTTTTCAGAATCTACTCCTAGATAGGTGTTGTTAGTCTTGTACCCAGTGCTATATGCAGTAGCTGAAGAAGCTGAATCTGTAATAATTGCATCTTTAGAATGGGTAAGAACAATACCTGAATATGGAAATTTATCTACTGAGATCCTGGAATTGGGACCACCATTTAACAATCTGTAAGCTGAAATCTGACTAATACTCATACCATCTCCTATAAGAAGAATTACGTTCTTGGCTTTCTTGGAAGACATAGATAATTGTTTTGGTTTCAGAGAGGTAGTGTTTGGAGCTGTCTCAATATAGAAGTCCTTTTCGTCTAAAGTTGCTGTTCCTATTGGAAGATTTTTCATAATTAAATCTTGCGCATAAGAATACGTGACCCAAGAACCGATAGCTGCTCCTGCAAGCAAGATAACAACACTCCCTATGAATAATTTTATTTTCATTCTTAAAAGCTCCTAATAGTTTTAAATAATCTAATCCCGAAGTTATACTTTCTTATTAATCGTAAGTAAATAAGTTAGGCAATAAATTTATATTTATTTTAACTTCTAGACTCTAAAAGTACTCCATAAAAAAGAACCTCGCAATTGCGAGGTTCTTTTTAGAGGAAGTATTCCAACTTCTCTCTTACTACCAATCTATTGTTCATGGTAGCCGGAACCGGGGTTACCCCGTGTCAGAAGGCACCTCCTGTAATTCCTGCTAATAAATATATACTAATTTGGACCACCTCCTTTGAAGGGTAATAGAACTACCTGATACTTGATCCCCTTGTACTAAATCAAATACAGAACAACCTGAACATAGATTAACAATTTTTTTAAAAAATTTCCAAGTAAAATTTTATAAAAAAAAGGCCTCAATAGAGGCCTTTTTCTTTTTCAAGAATTTAAAAAAAGTAATTAAAACTTAGGGTTACTAATCGCGGTTGCCCTAAAGTTCCAATCACAATACTATCTCCACCATCCAGCAGATAATAATTTGGAAAGTGCTGAACATCCATGTAGTACTCTTCATCAAATAAGTTTTTTACGTTTAACATAACTTCCCAGTCTTCTGAAGTTTGACCTATTTGCGCATTTACCAAAGTGTAACTTGGATTAGTAACAGGATCCCAGGCCTGCAAACCTTCATAACTTCCTGTATGGCTTAATTGAAAACTAGCAGCTAAATTATTTCCATTATTAGTGGGCTTCAAGTAGTTGGCCGTTACATTAACTCCTGATTTTGGAACCACTGGAGGTGTTTTGCCACCTAAATCTACACCGCCTGCTATAGCACCATCTTTCCATTCAGCATCTACCCATCCAGCCGAGAAAGATATATTTAAGAAATCGCTGACTATGTGTGTAAAATCAACCTCCAATCCAGATTGTTCTGAGTCTCCCATATTTATTATCCCCTCAACTATTCCATCTTCACCTTGATCTATGTGATACTCAACTTGCCTATCGTCATAAGCTATAGAAAAAGCAGCTAGGGAATAACTTGTTTTTCCATCTTCAGACCTACCCTTCAAGCCAATTTCAAAACTGGTAGCTTCTTCTTTATCAAACCCAAACAGACTTGCTGATCCTGATAGACTACTCATGTTAAATCCACCCGGTTCATAACCTTTAGAAGCCGTAAAGTAAACAATAGAACCATCTTCTCTAAACCGAGTCAGAGAAAATTTAGGTAAGATTTCTGTTTCTTTTTTACCACTTGAAAAACCACTGTCTAGATTAGTACTTTCATTCTCCCATTTATCTATTCTTAGGCCTAAACCTAACTCCCAGTCATCATAAGTACTTGTCATATTTGCAAAGGCTGCTAAATGACTTTTATCCCTGTCTCTCATCTCGAAAGGAGTTCGAAGATTTAACTGCTCTTGTTCTAAAGTCAAAATTTCACCTGCCCACACTCCAGAGCAAGTATCCATGCCTGCAGCACAACCCAAAGGTCCAGTGAAGTTATCCCCTATAGCTTGGGTATTCCACCAAATAAGCTCGGAACGCATCTTTTCTTCATACATTGAATAATAGACACCCCCTAACCACTGCACAGAGCTATCATCGGTTGAGGTGAACCTCAATTCTTGAGTAAAGACCTTCATGTCCTCAGGCCTTATCAAATCCAGTAAATACTCTTGGCTTATATCCAAATCAGTATATCGAGTACTTTCAGTATCAGTATGAGAAGTTACCGAAGTGACATCCATGCCATCATATTCCCAAGTTAATTCTAACATCGCAGAAATGGTATCTCTTTCGTGTCTAGGATTAGTTGTTGTATCTACTGTATTAGGGTGTTGGAGAGAATTTTTATCTAGTTCTCTAATCCAATGATTATTAGGACCTTCATAATCATTCCAACGCAAAGAAGCATATGCGGAAAGAATATCATTCATTGGACCTGCTACTGAGACTCTAAAACCTGATTCTTCAGACATGCCTATATCCTTATTATTACCAGTCTTACCTCCATTCACTCTTGCACTATTAGGGTTAACAAGAAAACCATCGTTATCTGCTACAAATCCAAATATTCTTATTGCCCAATCACCTTCTAAAGGAGCATTTACACTTATTTCAATATCACCTATAGATTGTTCACCTACTATAGCTTTAATCCTCTTAAATGATTCACTAGGATCAGGTCTTGCACTTACAAATTTTATTGCCCCACCAATATTACTTCCTCCATAAAGAGTTCCTTGCGGACCTTTCAGTATTTCTATTCTTTCCAAATCTCCAAACCTAGAAGAGGCATCAGAAAAAAGTTGTACATCATCTAAGTAAAATCCTACTCCTTGTGTGTTACCAAATGACCCCAATCCTCTAATAGAAACATTAGCAAATCCATCAGCTCTGGTTGACAGGTTAAGGTTTGGTATTAAAAATCCAACATCCTCTAAACTCTTAATGTTCTGCCTATCAATATCCGCTCCTCCTATTGCTTGCACAGATTCCGGAATATCTAGAAGACTTTCTTCTCTTTTCCTAGCTGTTACCAATATCTCTTCAATCACATCAGAAGCGGCAGCCTCAGATCCTGAAGAATAGAAACTAGGAAACATTAATAAACACACAGCCGAAACAAAACTTATGTTCAGCTTTTTAAACTTACTCATATTTGATCTCCCCTTTATTGATCACTAAACATGCTTAAAACATGATTTATGTGATAGATAATGCCAAATTAAGCCCTAGATGTTCTTACTTTCAATGCAAGTACATTTGGATTTAAAGGTAAGAAGTGCATATTACTTTATAGGTAAAGTACTCTCTAACTGCTTAAACAAAAATGACCCCCTTTTTTTAAAAGAGGGTCTTTTTTACTAATTTTCTCGGGGAAAAATTAATATGAAACTGATTGTATTCGTATCGTTTTAGAAAACATGTTGAAAAGTGCAAGTAACGATGATTGATAAAGTAACTGAAAACAAAATAAGCATTTTATAGCAAAAAATATTTTCTCTTTTAGTCTACTCCTTGATAGATTCAGTAAAATTTAAAGATCTAAACACAGAGGGAGGAGCTCCTACTTGTTGCTTGAACCTTCTACTGAAATGAGTACTGTCATTGAAACCACACATAAAAGCAACTTCTGTAACGTTATATAAAGATTTGGATGAACTCCTTAATAAAAGTTGAGCTAAATCTAATCTCTTTCTAGTTAAATATTTAATAACTGTTTCATCTGACTGTTTAAAAAGCCAATGCAGATAGCGAACTGAAATCCCCAATTCTTTTGCGATTATTTTGGGAGAAACGTCCGGATTAGATATATGAACCAGCATATATTGCTTTGCCTGATCTAATTGAATGTCTTTCATCTTCAAGGGTTTCTTTTCTTCTGTATCCCCCAGGGCAAAAACTAACATAGAAAGATTAGCCAAAATCAATGGGATAATGGCTTTAGGTTGATAAATTGGTGAACTTTTATCTGTTTCTATAGCGAATTCAGCTAAGAGTTTTAAATAACCTCCTAACATTTCAGCTGACTTACTTGGCGGACTGATAAGTCTACTTTCAAGATTACGCCATATTCTTGGAATCCAATTTTTTATAAGGGATAAGGGCATGTAGACGCTTATTATATGAGCTTCATCACTTATTTTTAAACTGAAACCTGAAGTAGGATTTATACTATCTAAAACTAGTATTTGACCTTTTTTAAGCTTGTAAACAGTATTTTCGAAACTGACTTCAATTGAACCAGAAACAACAAGGATTTCCTCTAAGATATCAATTTTTCCTTCTTTCTTTGAAGCTTTGAAATCCCTATAGACTTCACAAGCCTTAGCCTTGCTTTCTATAACTCTCAGTTCTCCTAGTTGACCTATATTAAATTCAAATGAAATTCGCTCTTTAGTGGTTTTCCTAAAATTACCTACGGAGAGATAATTCCTACCCATTTTTTTATCCCAGTCTCTTCTTTCTTCTTTTGTTAAGACAGGATAAGTTTTTAGGCTGTCTCCATTAGTTAATTTAGCTGCCATTTTCTAAAATTTAAAAGATTAAGCCCGGGTTGAGAATTCCTTTAGGATCAAAAGTATTTTTTAAAGCCTTCATGTAATTGATCTCTTCTGTACTTCGACAGAGGTGAAGGTAAGGTTTTTTTTCTAATCCTATTCCATGTTCAGCGGAAATAGATCCACCTATAAGCTTTAATGGCTCATAAACTGAATTCTCAATCTTTTTAATAGTATTTGGTTCTAAATCTCCTACTCCAACTACAAGATGAAGATTACCATCTGCAACATGACCCCAAACAATATGATGAAATTCTTTCCAGTGTTGCTGCAGATTATCTTGTACTTGAGAAACATAATTCTCCATTGTATTTATAGGCAAACTAACATCGAACATGACAGTTGGACCGTATTGAGCTTGTTTCTCGACATCGTCTCTGAGTGACCATAAAGCTAGTCTTTCTTTTTCAGATTTCGCTAAAACTGCATTTATTATTATTGAATCTTCTAAAGCTTTATTCAGTAAAAATTCAAAATGGTCTTGATCTTTAGTCTGGTCTGAACCCATAGACTCAACTAAAACATAATAGGGAACATCTTTTTCTAGAGGCAAGGAACTTTCATCTAAAAAATTTGTAACCATTTCATAAAACTCTTTCCACATAACTTCAAAAGCACTCATATTGCCTCCCAAGCCTGAGTCAATATGTTTTAAAAACTTAATTATCAAAGCAAAGTCTTTGATGCCTACTAATGCTGTATTTTGACTGATAGGAGCTTCTCTTAATCGAAGTACGCACCTAGTCACTATTCCTAGGGTGCCTTCTGTCCCAATAAATAATTGTTTTAAATCGTAACCAGCGTTGTTTTTGATCATTCTATTCATGGAAGACAAAACAGTACCGTCAGAAGTTACAGCTTCGATACCTAGAACTGACTCTCTGGTCATACCATATCTGATGACTCTATTACCGCCAGCGTTTGTCGAGATGTTGCCTCCAATTGAGCAGGATCCTCTTGCCCCTAAATCAAGAGGAAAAATCATATTTTCAGATTCGGCTTTTTCTTGTATGGTTTGTAAAATAACTCCAGACTGACAGGTTATGGTTCTACCAACAGGATCTATTTCCTCAACCTCATTCATTCTCTCAAGGGATAGGACCAATTGATCAGATGAGCTTCTAGTACCATAAACTAAACCCGTTAAACCGCCATGAACCACTAATGGCTGACTGGCCTGATTGCAAATAGAAAGGATTTTTGAAACTTCTTCAGTTGTCTCAGGCCTAACAATTACTTTAGCTTTGACAGCTTCCTCCGTATGCAAGCCTCCTGCTTTTCGAACAGAAACTTCTTCGTCAACCAATAAAGCATTCCTAGGAAGAAAAGCTTCCAAAGCTTCCAAAACATTTTCTTTCAACCCCAAAAAAACCTCCTCAAAAAGAGATTTAAAGAAAGAATTAGTGAAAATTCTTAAGTATTAACTAGCTTCCCAGGCACCTTGGGCGTCTTCCCAAGTAATTACCGCCACGGTATTACCTTCTTCATCAATAAAATTAAGCGGGCCTAAGAAAGTCATATAAAATTCACTGTCTTCTAGGAAATGAGTTGAGTCATGTCTTGCATTACAAGGCTCATAACCATAGCCTGGAGCTACTGCTGTAGACCCCCCTTCCCCTTCTCCTCCTCTTACTTCCATTGTACCTTTGGTCAAGAAATACTCGCCTGGTCCAATGTGAATATGTCTGTGAAAAGAAGAGCCTTTAGGACAATCAAATATAGCTGCCCAAGATCCCATCTCCGGAGATACATTTAATAACTGCCAAGTAATTCCCCCTTCCGCAAATGGAGGAGGAAATGGTTTCCAGTTATTAGTATCATCTATTTTGACATACCTACCCTTTATCGGGTCTTGATGTTCTACTTCATTCATAATTTTTCTCCTTACCCTATACTATATTCAAATTGCCAAAAGTCACACATTATTATTGACTATAAACGCAACTTCACTTGTTTGTTAGAGTAAGCTTTATGAATTACGTTGATCCATTTAAGAAAAAATATATTTCTTTGGGTGTTAGGCATATTTTCCCCCAAAAATTGGATAAAATAAAGGTGGAAATTTATCCTATAAATGCTTTTATAACAAAGCATTTAACATAGAAAGGAAACGTTATGACAATTGAAGAACTTGATAAACCTAAAGCAGAGGGAACTGAAGAATTCATCATGAACCAAACCATGATGAGAATAAAGGATCCTGATATATCGTTAGATTTTTACGTTAACGTATTGGGGATGACACTTTTAAAACGCTTAGATTTTGCTGATATGGAATTCACTCTTTATTTCTTGGGTTATTTAAGGAAAGAAGATGAACCTGTGCCAGATGAACCCCAACAGAGAACGGAATATGTATTTTCCCAAAAGGCTATGATCGAGCTAACTCATAATTGGGGCACGGAAAAAGATGATGCCTTTAGTTATCATGATGGAAACACAGATCCTAGAGGTTTTGGGCATATAGGGATAACTGTTCCTGATGTCTACGAAGCTAGTAAAAGATTTGAAGAGCTAGGTATAGAGTTTGTAAAAAAACCAGATGATGGAAACATGAAAGGTCTAGCTTTTATCAAAGATCCAGATGGGTACTGGGTAGAAATCCTCTCTGCAACAAACTCTGCTAAATTTGGTACTGGTTAACATACAAATGACCAATCTTGAAGAAACTTTAGATTGACTAGAGCGTATGGAATCTAAAGGAGCATTAAGAGACCTGATAGCCTATTATGCGACAACTTGTTATCAGCATGATATGGCTAAACTTATGAGTCTTTTCAGTGAGGGTGCTGAATATGATTCACCAAATGGCTCCATGAAATGTTAAGGCAAAAAAACATTGAAGAAATGTTTATAGACATATTTCCGCCTAATTTTTTAAAAAATTATATGAGAGTTTTAAATATTTCTATAAACACACCAAATTCTAATTAATTGAACTAAAAACTTGATTTAAAAATGTTGCATTATCAAAGTTTAATGGCTCCGTGGTGGAATGATAATTCCCCCCAATTCTAACAACACTGCCATCCCCCATTCGGGTATAGGTACTAAAACGCATTATTACAAGATCATTTTCAGGGTAGACAGCTACGATTTGTCCTTGGATACCTAAAGCTGTAAACCCTGAATTTGGTGCTGGCCACCAGTAGAAACCGTATTGACCTGAAATCGCAAGCGCGGTACTCTCGGTAACCCAAGTCTCTGATAAAACTGCTTGTCCATCCCAGTCTCCTTCTCTCGCAAATAATAGACCAAATCTTCCAAACTCTCTGGGTGTGGAGTCAAGACAGCAATAAGTCAGAATATTTCCTTGAGTGTCTTGCCACCAATCTCCAGTAAACCCTATAACACTTCCTATTTTTTGATCCAAGTATGTTTTTGGGGACATTGAAGTAGATGATCTCACCACTTCTCCAGCTAACATTACATCGGCATTAGAGTAGGTGTAGAGTTGCTCTCCGGGTTCTCCTTCTAGATTTCTATCTATTGACAATTGCAGTTGATCCTCACTGTTATATAAATCCCCTCCGTCTAACAACTCAAGGGCTGTTTTAACTGTCATTAGTTGCCGCAGAGTTATTACTTCCTTTTCTGTTCCCTGCCATGCACTAATAAAATCGGAAACTCGTTGATCTAGGTTGTCAATTAAGCCTTCATCTAGAGAAACCCCCACAAGTGCGCTTGTAAAACTCTTAGCCACTGACCAACTTGTAACCAGATCGCTTGCCATTCTGGTGTCTGCATATCTCTCAGCAACTACCAGTCCATTCTTAATGATGACCACCGCTCCTGTGTAATTACCTTCTTGAAAGGCGTAATCAATTGCTTCGTTTATTTCATCGGGGCACATGCCCTGTGATTCAGGAGTAGCTGTTTCCCAAGACAGTCCTGGCCAAACCTCTGTAAAAGGACCATCTTGAACAGTTACCGAACAGCCTGATGTTGTAGGTGGAGGTGGCGATGGTGCTGTGTTCTCTCCTGAACTAGAGCCTCCTCCGCCCCCACAACTAATCAGGAACAAAATAAACAAAGGACCAATAAACCTTCTCACCTCTATATGCTAAATCAATTTTTATAAAATTAGCGAAATTTGATCAAGCTTTAATCGTTAAGTAGATCCAGCCACCTCGATTCATCTTTATTCAGAGTAATGTTAAGAGCTTTAATAGAACTTTTAGTTTCAAAGAAGTTTCGAGGACCTATTAAAGGGAAAGAAGGAAATTCTTGGTTAAGAACAAAAGACAAGGCTAATTGGATGGGTTCCACGCCCTTTTTTTCTGCCAAAGAAAAGCATCTTGCTCTTCTTTCTAAGTTTTCTTCACTGGACCAGACTCGATCTTGTTCTTCTTTATTGGGATTGGCTCCGTGAAGGGATCCTTCAAATTCTTGAGAGTCCAGAAAGAAACCTCTTGCTTGGCTGGACCAAGGAAAAATTGCTACTTGCATGCCCTTTAAGAATTCTTTGTAAGGGTCTTCAGAACAACTTTCACATCCTGGCCAGACAGGATCATTCATTCTGGCTAAACTGAAGTTATTACTTAAAACAGTGAAAGGTTGCTTTCCTGAATCTTGAGAATAAGTAAAAGATTCTTTAAATCTAGGTAAAGACCAATTAGAGGCTCCGTATAAATTAATCAGACCTTCATTTCTCAGTTCATGTAAAGCATCGATAAACTCACCTACGGGCACTTCAAGGTTGTCTCTGTGTAAGCAATATATATCAATACTATCTATCTTTAACCTATCAAGAGATTCCGTTAATTGTTTCCGTATAAATTTTGGATAACAATCAGGCGTGTGGGCTCCCTTCCCTAATACAACAACTTCGTCTCTGAGACCCCTAGCCAGCATCCAACGACCCAAATAAACATCACTTTTGCCATTGTTATAGATATAAGCAGTGTCAAAAGCATTTCCACCTAAAGTAAAAAAATGATCAAACATAGCAAAAGCGTGGTTGCCGCCAGTTTGATTGTCACAACCAAAAACCAGACGAGAAATTGGCTTTTCTAGTCCTTTTAATCGATCACTACTCATGGGGACTCTGCTACTTAAGGCAGATTCTCCTAATAAAGAATAATTTCTTTTTTCAGGAATATCTTGTTCGTAATGTACTCCAACTTTTTTTCTCCACGAATCAAGCCAAATCATATTGCCATGACTATCAGCAAGGGACATAAGCTTAGATTCAATTTCTTTATTTTTTACTAATTCAACAAAGTGATCAATTTCGTGAGTAAAAACCCCTCTCCTTTGTTTAAATTTAATTATTTCAGACTTTCCTTCTTTGTCCTTTAAAACTATCTCTGACTTTCGGCCATTAGCTTCTCCACACTGCCAAGGTTGATCAATAAATAAAGATATTTCGTCGTTTTTTATCAAGACTGAATTGTCTAGTTCTTTATTGATCGAAGAGCTGATTGCAGCCTTAGAGCCATTGGAAAAAATAAGCTTTGCACGCGCGAATAGATCTATACCATGCTCAGAGAGGTCTCCTTCTGCTTCAAATTGGATAGGATTCGAGAAAACCTTTCCTTCTTGCACACCGACTATCATTCTTGACATAGACATGGGATAACATCCAATGTCCATAATGGAGCCTCCACCTAAATCTGGATTAACCAATCTATGCTCTTCAGGAACTTTTGCAGAGAATCCAAAAGACGCTTGGATAGATAACGGTCTTTCCTTAAATCTCTTTTTAACTATCTCTCTAATCTTTTCTGTTTGTGGATGCGTCCTATACATAAAAGCTTCCATTAATAAAACGTTATTCTTCCGTGCTGCATTTATTAAAACCATGGCTTCGGTGGAGTTCATAGTCATGGGCTTTTCACAAAGGACCGACTTTCTAGCATTTAGAGAAGCTAGAGCAAGCTCAAAGTGAGAG